>WNGL01003720.1_pt1 | contig 18340 bp, 16 predicted proteins | sample 5400591 | NCBI WGS metagenome assembly WNGL01 (sample SAMN13153377, study PRJNA577476) | soil metagenome | isolation source: 80 cm soil or saprolite under Garry oak tree replicate 1 | place: USA:California | collected 2016-06-15 | reverse complement strand
GGAGGTCGCGGGATCGACGGCGACCACACGGGGCCCCGCGCCGTCCCGCTCGACGACGAGCAGCGCCCGGCCCGGCGCCCAGTCCACCGCGACGGCGCCCCGCCCGGAGACGAGCCGGGAGCTCCCGTCGCGCAGGTCGAGGAGCCGAACGCCCTCGTTCGCGATCATCGCGAGGGTCGACCCATCGGGGGACCACGCCACCGCACCCGGCCCGCCCGCGCTCACGTCGCGCTGCGCGAGCGCAGGCGCGACGGGCGACGGGCGCGCCGTCGCGCACGCGGCGAGGAGGACGGGGGCGGCGAAGACCGCAAGGCGCCAGGCAGCTGGCGAGAGGAACGAGAGCAAGGGGCAGGTCCGCGAACGCTGCGCGGACGATACCCCGGCGGCCCGGGTGAGGAAAAGCCGTCCTACGAGGACCCCGCGCTGCGCTCAGTCCGTGAGGAGCCCCGCCGACCGGGCCGCCTGCTCGATCGCGACGTAGTTCTCCGGAGAGGTCGGCACGAACCTGCTCGCCCGCTGCAGGTCGAGGATCCGCTTCTGCTCGGGCACGGCCGGGTCGAGCGCGAGGAACGCCTTCCGCAGCGCCTCGACGACCTTCGGGTCGAGGTCGCCGCGGACCGTCCAGTTGTAGTCGTGGTAGTCGGGCGTCGTGACGAGGACCCGGACCTTCGCCGGGTCGATCTTCTTCTCGTCGACGAGCTTCTGCCAGATGGACTCGTTCAGCACGCCCGCGTCCACCTTGCCTGCCTCGACCCACCGGGCGGTCACGTCGTGGGCGCCGGAGAAGGCGATCCTCGCGAAGTCCCGGTCCGGGTCGATCCCCGCCTTCAGGAGGAAGTAGCGAGGCATGAGATGCCCGGAGGTGGAGCTGACCGACCCGAAGGCGAAGGTCGCGCCCTTCAGATCCTCGAGCCGCGTCGCCTTCGAGGCCGCCGGGACGATGAACTTGGAGTGGAAGTGGGCGTCCTCCGCCCGCTGCACGAGCGGGATCGCGTTCCCGGTGCGGCGGCGCGCCTGGACGAACGTGAACCCGCCGTACCAGACGAGGTCGAGCTTCCCGGCCGCGAGCCCCTCGACCGTCGCGGCGTAGTCGGTCACGGGGACGAACCTCACGTCGAGGCCGGTCGCGCCGCGCAGATACTCCCCGAGCGGCGCGAACTTCCGCTGGAGCTCGGTGGGGGCCTCGTCGGGGATGGCGGAGACGCGGAGCTCCGCCGCGGTCGCGAAGACCGGAGCCACGAGGAGGGAGGCGAGCAGGACGGCGCGAGCGAGGATCACGGAGCTCCTCCGGTGTTCGAGATGGGGGAAAGGTTCGCGCGGGGCGCATCGTCGAGCGGCGCGGGGCCCTCGACGATGCGGCGGCGCAGCGCCCCGGAGGCGAGGTCCACCGCGACGACGAGCGCGAGGACCACGAGCACGAGCGTGAGCGTCCGGTGGACGTGAAAGAGCCCGAGCGACAGCTGGAGCAGCGTCCCGAGCCCGCCCGCCCCCACGACGCCGAGCACCGCGGAGGCGCGGACGTTCACCTCCCACCGGTAGAGCGTGAAGGCGACGAGCTGGGGCCAGGCGTGGGGGAGCGCCGCGACGATCGACGCCGCGCCGCGCCCGGCGCCCGACGCGACGAGGGCGTCCACGGGACCCCCGGGGACCTCCTCGAGCACCTCCGCGTAGAGCCGCCCGAGGACGCCGGCGGTGTGGAGGCCGAGCGCGAGCGCGCCTGCGAACGGCCCGAGGCCCACCGCGAGCACGAGGAGGAGCGCCCAGAGCAGCTCGGGGAGCGTCCGCAGGAGGTTCAGCACCCCGCGCGCGCTCCAGGCGAGCGCGACGCGCGCCCGGCGGCGGGCCGCGCCGGCGCCGTCCGGGATTCCGACCGGCACCGCGGCGATCCAGGCGAGCAGGAGCCCGAGGGCGGCCGCGAGCGCGGTTCCGACGATGCTCACCGCGAGGGTCTCGAGCGCGGCGGGGATCACCTTCCGGAGGAACGCGGGGTCGAGGTCCGGCGGGAAGGCGCCCGCCCCGAAGGTCGCGATCGCGCGGAGCGGCGCGCCCGAGAAGAGCTCCCCCATGGGCAAGTCGAGCGCCCGGGCGGACACCGCCACCGCCGCAACGCAGGCGAGGATGGCGAGCGCGCGAGGCCCGAGGTCCGCGCGTCCCGAGGGGAACGGCCCCCTCCCCTCGCGGAGCGCGCGGCGCGCCGCGGCGGACGCGAGATCGACCGCGGCGACGAGGACGAGGAGCGCGAGGACCATCGTGGCGACCTCGTCGTAGGCGAGCATGCGGAGCGACAGGTCGAGCTGCGCGCCGAGCCCGCCCGCCCCCACGAGGCCGAGGATCGCCGAGGTCCGGAGCGCGCAGTCGAGCCGGTAGAGCACATAGGAGCTCGCGACCGGGAACGCGGCCGGGAGCGTGCCCATGACGAGTGCCCGGAGCGGCGTCGCGCCCGCCGCGGCGAGCGCGGCAGCGGGCTCGCCCGGAGTCGACTCGACGATCTCGGCGAGCACCTTCCCGAGGACGCCCGCGTACGCGATCCCGATCGCCGCGACGCCGGCGGTCGGGCCGAGCCCGAAGGCGCGGACGAGGACGAGCGCCCAGACGACCTCCGGCACCGAGCGCAGGACCGCGAGGAGGCCCCGCGCTCCGACCCACCCGGCGCGCCGCGCGAGGGACGGCAGGCGCCCGGGCGGCGAGACCACCCGCGGCGCGATGGCGAGGAACGCGAGCGGCAGCGCGAGCGTGAGGGCGAGCGCGAGGCCGGCGATCGCGATCGCGACGGTCTCGCCGAGACCGCGCGCGACGAGGGCGAGGAAGTCCGTGCCGTGGGCGGGCGGGAAGAAGCCGCGCGCGAAGGAGGCGAGCGCCTCATGCGCGCCGGGGGAGACGAGCGCGGCGAGGTCTCCACCGGCGGCGCGCCACGCGAGCGCGACCGCCGCGGCGAGGAGGAGCCCCGGGCCGCGCAGGAGCGCGGGGAGCGGCGGCCGCCTCACCGGCGCCCCCTCGCCCGGGCGAGGTCGATGAACAGGCGCGCCGCCGGACGGGGCGGACGGTCCGCGCGCCAGGCGACGTAGAACCGGCGCGGGATGCGGACGCCCGTCACGGGCACGACGCGGAGCCGCCCGGCGTCGAGGTCGTCCTGCACCGCGGCGCGCGACACGAACGCGGCCGCCACCCCCGCGCAGGCCGCGGTCCGGAGCGCGGCGAGCGACCCGACCTCCGCGACGACCGCGCGGGCGGCGAGCGGCGCGCCGAGGTTCCGGAAGTGCTCCTCCACGACCCGCCGGGTCCCCGACCCCTCCTCCCGCTCGACCCGCGGCACGCTCGCCGCGGCCTCGGGCGAGAGCGGCCCGAGCGGGAGCTCCGCCGCCCCGGGCGCCGCGACGAGCACGATCTCGTCCTCGGCGAGATCCTCGAAGTGGAGCGCCGGATCGGGGAGGTGCGCGCCGAGGAACCCGATGTCGGCGCGACCTGCGACGAGGTCCTCGGCGACGGCGGCCGAGTCCTTCACGTGAAGCGTGATCCGGACCCCGGGGTGCGTCGCGACGAGCTCGCGGAGCGCGCGCGGGAGGAGGTGCTCGCCGGGCGTCGTCGAGGCGGAGACGACGGCCTCGCCCTCCGGCGCCTCTCGCGCGGAGACGGGGAGGATCCGCGGCGACGTCGCCCGGCCGGCCGAGGGCGCCTCGTAGAGCCGCCCGAGCTCCTCGAGCCCGAGCTCGCCGGGCGGCAGGTCGAAGATCACCGCGCCGTCGCGGAGGCCGATCACCCGCGTGACGTGCGGGAGGATCGGCTCGAGCCGGTGCGTCGAGACGAGGACGGTGCGTCCTGCGAACGCCCGGGCGAGCAGCGCCGCGAGCTCCGCGGCGCGGGCGGGGTCGACCGACGCGATCGGCTCGTCGGCGAGGAGGAGGTCCGGGTCCTGGTGGAGCACCCGGGCGATCGCCACCCGCTGCTGCTCGCCGCCGGAGAGCCGGTCCACCCGCTCGTGCAGGCGTCCGGCGAGGCCGACCTGCTCCAGCACCGCGGCGACGCGCTCCGCCTCGCGGCGCGACGCGAGCGCGCCGAGCGCGGCGAGGAGCGAGCGCGACCCGAGCCGCCCGGCGGAGACGTTCTGGAAGACGGTCGCGCGGGGCACGAGCCACAGCTGCTGGTGGACGCCGCCGATCCGGGCGCGCAGGGCCCGCAGCCGCCGCGTCCCGAGCCGCGCGACGTCCGCGCCGAGCACGTCCAGTCGCCCCTCCGTGGGGGCGAGCGCGGTGCTGGCCACGCGCAGGAGCGTCGTCTTGCCGGCGCCGCTCGGCCCCACCACTGCGACGCGCTCGCCGGGCAGGACGCGGAGCGTCGTCGGCCCGAGCGCGACGGTCGCGCCGTACCGGACCGCCACCGCGTGGAGCGCGAGGGCCGCCGGCGACGGCTCCCCTGCCGCCGCCTCGGTCCGTCGGTCGCTCGCGGTTCGCGCGTCCGGGCCCACTGCCGCGTGCTAACACCCGCTCGCGCGCCCTGCAATGACGGGCCTCAGCTATGATGCGGGCCCTTCGACCTCCAACCCCCCGGGACTCACATGATCACCGTAGAGAAGATCGGCGGAACCTCGATGTCGCAGTTCGGCGACGTCCTGAAGAACATCATGCTCCGCGATCCGAAGCAGGCGTTCGGGCGCGTCTACATCGTGTCCGCCTACTCCGGCGTGACGAACGATCTGCTCGAGCACAAGAAGACCGGCGCGCCGGGCATCTACGCGAAGTTCGTGCAGGGCGAGGGCTACGGCCCGGCGATGGACGCGCTCCTCAAGAAGCTCCAGTCCATCAACAAGGAGATGGAGCCGCTCGGGCTCGACGTCGCCAGGGCGAACGGCTTCCTCGAGAAGCGGTTCAAGGACCTGAAGGAGTACCTCGAGTCGATGCTGCACGTGCTCGCGAGCGGCTACGTCGCCCGCGAGAGCGTCCTCCTCGCCGCGCGCGAGATGCTCGCCGCCATCGGCGAGGCGCACAGCGCCTTCAACTCGGTCGAGATCCTGAAGGCGAAGGGCCATCCCGCCCGCTTCCTCGACCTCACCGGCTTCTACGACAGCGAGGCGTGGACCATCGACGAGCGGATCCACCGCTGCTTCCAGGACGTGGACCCGGAGAAGGAGATCGTCGTCGTCACCGGGTACACGAAGGGGACCGAGGGCATCATGCGGGAGTTCGACCGCGGCTACTCGGAGATCACCTTCGCCAAGGTCGCGGTCGAGCTGGACGCGGACGAGGCCGTCATCCACAAGGAGTTCCACCTCTCCTCGGCGGACCCGGAGCTCGCCGGCGGGCCGCAGGACGTGGTGCCGGTCGGCCAGACCAACTACGACGTCGCCGACCAGCTCGCCGACGTGGGGATGGAGGCGATCCACCCCAAGGCGGCGAAGCCCATCGAGATGGCGGGGATCGCGATCCGCCTCAAGAACACCTTCGAGCCGGAGCACCCGGGCACGCTCATCACCAAGACCTACGTCGGGAAGCAGGCGCGGGTGGAGATGATCGCGGGAACGCAGAAGGTGACCATCGTGGACATCCACGACCCGCGCATGGTCGGGGCCATCGGGTTCGACCTCGGGATCCTCGAGATCTTCCGGAAGCACGGGGTCTCGTACATCCTGAAGTCCACCAACGCGAACTCGATCACCCACGTCGTCACCGACAAGGCGGCGAAGCCGGCGTTCATCGACGAGCTCCGTTCGCGCTACGAGATCGTGACGACCCTGCCCGCCGCGGTGGTCTGCGTCATCGGCACGAACATCGCGATCCCGGGCGTCCTCGCCCGCGCCGCCGGCGTCCTCGCCGAGAACAAGATCAACGTGATCTGCGTGGCGCAGGCCTACCGGCAGATCAACATGCAGTTCGTGATCGACCGCGCCGACTACAAGAAGGCGGTCCAGGCGCTGAACCAGGCGCTCTGCCTCTCCGCGAAGCAATAGCGAGGAGCGTCACGACAGGTGTTCCCGCACGATGGTCCGCGCGAGGTCCATCGAGGAGGTGAAGGCGGGCGAGATGGGGTTGAGCACGTGGACCGTCGCGTCCCGCGCCTCGACGAGGAAGTCCATGACGAGCTCCTTCGTGCGCCAGTCGACGAGCTGGGGCCGGATCCCGACCTTGTCGGCGCGCGGGAAGAGCGACGGATCGTAGGACCGGACGAGGCGCGCCGCGTCGGCGTGAAAGAACGCGGGCAGGTACTTGCGCGGCTCGCTGAGCGCGACCGCGCGGAACTTCGCGTTCCGCACGAAGAGCGCCGCGTCCGCCGCCGCGATCGAGAACGCCTCCGCGCCCGCGCCCGCGAGGAGGCCGTAGTTCTCGCGCCCGAGCGCCGGGATCGCCGTCGGCCCGACGTACACGTCGCCGTGGACCGACCGCGAGAAGTGCACGCCGAGGAAGGGGTTCCGGATGTCCGGGACGGGGTAGATGTTGCCGTTCACCGGGAAGCTCGCCCCGGCCCGGAGCTTCCGGTAGATGCCCTTGAACGGGATGAGCCGGTAGTGCTCCGCGACGCCGAAGGCGCGGGCGATCTCGTCGCAGTGTGCGCCCCCCGCGTTGACGAGCCGGGTGAAGGCGATCTCGCCGGCGGTGGTGCGCGCGCGCTCCGGCCCCGCGCGCCCGACGAACCGGCACCCGGTCACGATCCGGACGCCCGCCGCCTCCAGCTCCGCGCGGAGCGCCTTCAGCACCTGCTTCGGGTCGACCGCCGCGGTGTCGAGGGAGTGGAGCGCCTTCCCGACGGTCCGCGCCATCGGCTCGAGCTCGGCGAGCTCCTTCTCGTCCACGAACCGGACCCGCGCGCCGTTCGCGGTCGCCCGCCGGTGCAGCTCCTCGAGCGTCGGCAGCTCCGCCTCGGTGCGGGCGACGACGACCTTCCCCGCCTCGAGCACCGGGAGCCCCTGCTCCTTGCAGAAGGCGCGCATGAGCTTGTTGCCGGCGAGGCAGGTGCGCGCCTTCGCGGAGTCCGGCGCGTAGTAGATGCCGGCGTGGAGCACGCCCGAGTTTCGGCCGGAGGCGTGCCGGCCGAGCTCGGGCTCCTTCTCGAGGACGACCACGTCGGCGCGGCCCGCCCGCACGAGCTCGCGCGCGATGGTGAGGCCGATGATCCCCCCACCCACCACGAGGACATCGGTCCGGTCCGGGAGCATGGCGGCAACGGGTACGCCGCTCGTCAGTGCTCCACCTTGAAGCCGATGCGGACCGTCACCTGGAACTCGGAGACCTGGCCATCCCGGATGGCGCCGCGCATCTCGTCCACCTCGAACCAGCTCAGGTTCTTGACGCTCTTCGACGCCTCCACGATCGCGGCGCGGGTCGCGTCCGCGAAGCTCTCCTTCGACGTCCCCACGATCTCGATCTTCTTGTAAACGCCGGCCATGTCTGCTCCCCAGTCGAGCGGCGGCGCGGGCCCGAGCCCGCACCGGACGGTGATTGACGCGCAGTCACTATGCCTCGGACGGGGCCTGCCTGCCCGGCCCTTGTGGGGCCTGCTCAGCGCTCGGCGCGCAGCGCCAGGTGCGTCTAGCGAGGCAGACGGAACGCGGCCACGATGAGGAGAAGGATCGGGACCGCGATCGCGAGGAGCATCACCGGGACGGCCGCGATGTCCCCGAGCCCGGGGAAGACCGCCGCGAGGACGCTCGGCAGCATGCCCAGGGAGACGACCGCGAGGAAGGTGAGCCCGCCTGCCTGCGCCCAGGCAAAGAAGCGGGCGGCGCGCCGCGCGCGCTCCTCCTCGATCTCCGGCGACTCGGGATCGAGACCGGGGTCGGTCATGGCCCGGAGAGGTAGGTGTAGCCCTTCATCACCGCCTCGTAGAAGTCGCCGAGGCCGACGCCCTCCTTCGGCCGGATGGCGCCCTCCTTCACCTTCTGGTCGAGCGCCTGCTTCACGCGGCGGAAGAGCTCGGCCGGCTCGTACTGCACGCGAGACAGCACCTTCTCGACCGGGTCCCCGGGGATGACCTCCTCGATGTAGAAGTCCTCCGGGTCCTCGTCGTCGACGAAGACGTGGATCTCGTTCACCCGGCCGAACAGGTTGTGCATGTCGCCCATGATGTCCTGGTAGGCACCGGTCATGAACATCGCGAGGTAGTACGGCTCGCCCTCGCTGAGGGCGTGGAGCGAGAGCGTCTCGTCGACGCCGTCGACCCCGTCGTTCTCGATGAAGCGGTCGATCTTCCCGTCCGAGTCGCAGGTGATGTCGACGATGGTGCAGTCCTTCGTCGGGACCTCGTTCATCCGGTGGAGCGGGACGATCGGGAAGAGCTGGTCGAAGGCCCAGTGATCTGGCGCGCTCTGGAAGAGCGAGAAGTTCGCCATGTACTGGTCGGCGATCTTGTCCCCGAGGTCGCGCGTCTCCCGTGGGAGCCGCTTCTTCCCGCGGTTCAGGTCGGCGATCCCGCGGGCGAGCTTCCAGAAGAGGCTCTCCACCACCGCGCGCTCCTCCAGCCCGAGGATGCCGAGCTTGAACATCTGGAGCGCCTCCTCCTTCTTGGCGGTGGCGTCGTGGTAGGCCTCGGCGCGGTTGCGGGGCGTCATGCCCTGCACGATGTCCCGCATCTCGCGGACGACCTTGGGCTCGTTCGGCTGCGGCACCGAGGCGGCGGCGATCTCCTCGGCCGAGCCGATCTCGATGTGGCCGAACACGTTCATGATGGTGCAGGAGTGGTGCGCGGTGATGGCGCGGCCCGACTCGGAGACGAGGTGCGGCTCCGGGACCCCCTCGTTCATGCAGACGCGCTGGACGTTGTAGACGACGTCCCCCACGTACTCGTCCATCGTGTAGTTCACGGTGCCCGACTGCGCGCTCGGCGTCCCGATGTAGTCGACCCCGAGCCCGCCGCCGACGTCGAGGTACTCGATGCCGAGCCCCATCTTCCGGAGCTTCGCGTAGACGCGCGCGCCCTCGTTCACCGCGTCCTTCACCACGCGGATCTCGGTGAGCTGGGACCCCACGTGGAAGTGGAGGAGCTTCGCGCAGTGCTCCTTCTTCCTCTCCTTGAGAATCCGCACCGCGTGGATCAGCTCCGGAACGGTGAGCCCGAACTTCGCGAAGTCGCCCGAGGACCCCTCCCACTTGCCCGTGCCCCGGGTGGTGAGCTTCGAGCGGAGCCCGATCATCGGCTCGACGCCCATCTCCTCCGCGATCCGGAGGAGCAGCGGGAGCTCCGACAGCTTCTCGATGACGACGATGACCTTGCGCCCGAGCTTGCGGCCGAGCAGCGCGAGGCGGAGGTACTCCTCGTCCTTGTACCCGTTGCAGATGGTGAGCGCCTCGGGGTCCGAGTTCATCCCGAGCACCACCAGCAGCTCCCCCTTCGACCCCGCCTCGAGCCCGTGGTGGTAGGGCGCGCCGGCGTCGAGGATCTCCTCGACCACCTCCCGGAGCTGGTTCACCTTGATCGGGTAGACGCCGAAGTAGCGGGCACCGTAGGTCATCTCCGCGATCGCCTTCGCGAAGGCCTCGTTGATCTGCTTCACGCGCGCGCGCAGCACGTCCTGGAAGCGCACCACGCAGGGGAAGCCGATCTTCCGCTCGCGGATGTCCTCGACCACGTCCATGAGGTCGATGACCGGGCCGGGCTGGCCCATCGGGTGGACGATCACGTGCCCTTTCTCGTTCACCGAGAAGAAGCCGGCCCCCCACTGGGCGATGTTGTAGTACTGGAGCGCGCGCTCCGTGGACCAGTCCGACGGCGCCATCGCCGTCGTCGCGTCGCTCCGTCGTTCGGGGAGATTCACTCCCGCTGATCTACGACACCGCGGCCCGGAATTGAAGATGGCTCGCGGCCGCGCCCTCTCGATCGTCGACTTCCGCGCCGGGCTCCGTTAAGGAAACGGGCTCGTGGCCGGCCCTCCCCCGCTCCTCCGCCCGCCCCCCGCGGCCGGGGCCCCATCGCTCCTCGAGAAGCTCCGCGGGGCGCGCGAGGCCTTCCGGCAGGTGCCCGGGACGCTCCGCCTGGTCTGGGAGGCGGACCGGCGCGGCACCCTCGCCCTCGCGGCGCTCACCGCGGTGCTCGCGCTCCTCCCCGCCGGCATCGCATGGGTCGGGAAGCTCATCGTGGACGGGGTCGTGCTCGCGTCGCGGACCGGAGACCCCGCCGACCGGGAGCGGGTCCTCGGGCTCGTCGCGGCCGAGCTCGCGCTGATGGCGGTCCAGCTCGCGGCCGCCCGCCTCCTCGCGCTCCGGCGCGAGCTCCTGCGCGGCGTGCTCGGGAACCGCGTGAACGAGGCGATCCTCGAGAAGGCGCTCGTGCTCGAGCTGCGCCACTTCGAGGACGCCGAGGTCTACGACAAGATGCAGAACGCGCGGCGGGAGGCCTCGTCGCGCCCCCTCTCCCTCGTGATGCAGGTCCTCGCGATCGCCCAGAACGGGGTGACGCTCGCGGCGCTCTCCGGGCTCCTCCTGCGCCTCTCGCCGGCGAGCGTGCTCGTCGTCCTCGCCGCATCCGTCCCAGCGTTCCTCGCCGAGGCGCGCCTGTCCGTCGCCTCGTTCCGGCTCTGGACCTGGCGCGCGCCGGAGGGGCGCCGGCTCAACTACCTCGAGTGGATCCTGACCCGTGACAGCCACGTGAAGGAGGTGAAGGTCTTCGGGCTCGGGCCGCTCGTGCTCGCCCGCTACCGAGCGCTGTTCCGGAAGTTCTTCGACGAGGACCGGCGGCTCGCGCTGCGGCGGCTGCGGGCGGGGCTCGTCTTCGGCAGCCTCTCGCTCGCCGCCTTCTACGGCATGTACGCGCTCATGGCGGGCCGCGCCGCGAGGGCCGAGATCACGCTCGGCGACCTCGCCCTCTACATCGCGGTCTTCCGCCAGGGCCAGGGCGCGATCCAGGCGGTGCTCCAGGCGGTGGGCGGCCTCTACGAGGACGCGCTGTTCATGTCGAACCTGTTCGACTACCTCGCCATCCCCACGGGCGGCGAGGCCTCGCGCGCCTCCCCGCCGCGCGCGCCGCCCCGGGGTCGGCCGGGGGCGATCGAGCTCGAGGGCGTCTCCTTCCGCTACCCCAGCACCGGCGAGTGGGCGCTCCGTGAGCTCACCCTCACCATCGCGCCCGGCGAGAAGCTCGGTCTCGTGGGCGAGAACGGGGCCGGGAAGTCGACGCTCGTGAAGCTCCTCCTCCGGCTCTACGACCCGACCGAGGGCGCGATCCGCTGGGGCGGCGTCGACCTGCGCGACATGGACCCCGCCGACCTCCGGGGGCGGATCGGCGCCGTCTTCCAGGACTTCGTCCGCTACCAGTTCACCGCGGCCGAGAACGTCGGCCTCGGGAGCCCGCCGCACGTCGAGGACCGCGGCCGCATCGCGGAGGCGGCGCGGCGGGGCGGCGCCGCGGAGCTCGTCGAGGCGCTCCCGCGCGGGTATGACACCGTGCTCGGCGGCTGGTTCGAGGCGGGGCACGAGCTCTCCGCCGGGCAGTGGCAGAAGCTCGCCGTCTCCCGCGCCTTCATGCGCGAGGAGGCCGAGCTGCTCCTCTTCGACGAGCCGACCGCGTCGATCGACGCGGCGGCGGAGCACGAGCTCTTCCAGCGCTTCCAGGAGCTCGCCGCGGACCGCACCGCGATCGTGATCTCCCACCGCTTCTCGACCGTCCGGATCGCCGACCGGATCGCGGTGCTCCACGCCGGCCGGCTCGAGGAGCTCGGGTCCCACCGCGAGCTCGTCGCGGCCGGCGGCCGCTACGCCCACCTCTTCGGGCTCCAGGCCCGCGGCTACCTGGACTAGAGGCTCCCGTGCGCGGCGTCGAGCAGATCCCGTGGCTGTACGACCTCGGCCTCGCGATCGCCGAGTGGCGCGGGCTCGGCCGCTGGCGCGCCTGGCTCGCGCGCGGCGCGACGGGCCGGGTCCTCGACCTCGGGTCGGGGACCGGGCGGAACCTCCCGCTCCTGCCGCCGGGCGCCCGGGCCGTCGCGGTCGACCCGCACGCGGACGCCCTCGCCCGCGCGCGCCGCCGGGGGCCGAGGGTCCCGCTCGTCGTCGCGCGCGCGGAGGCGCTGCCGTTCCGCGCGGGGACCTTCGACACGGTGGTCGCGGGGCTCGTGCTCTGCAGCGTCGACGACCCCGACGCCGCGCTCGCGGAGGTCCGGCGCGTCCTCGCGCCCGGCGGTGCCCTGCGCCTCCTCGAGCACGTGCGGGGCCGCGGGCTCGTGGGCCGGCTGCAGGACCTCGTCCAGCCCGCGTGGACCGCGTTCACCGGCGGCTGTCACCCGAACCGCGAGACCGAGCGCTCGGTCGAGCGCGCCGGATTCGCCGTGGACGCCGCCACGCGCCGCGCGCGCGGAACGCTGCGGCGCCTCGAGGCGCGCGCCCCCGCCGCGGTCAAGCCACTCCGACATCGCAAGCCTTCGGGGGGCTGACGTGCTTCGCGCCGCAGCGATCGCGCTCTCGCTCGTCGCCGCCGCCCCGGCGGTTGCGATCGATCCGACCGGACCCGCCCCGCGCTCGCCCCCGGCCGCGATCGAGCCGGCGGGGCTCGCCTCCGCCGCGGCGCTCGAGCCGGTCCTCGCCCCGTCCACGACCGGCGATGCGCCGGAGCCCGCGCCGGTGACGACCACTGCGCGGCCTCCGCTCCGGGTCGAGACGAGCCAGCAGCCGGGTGAGACGGGCTGGCTCGACGTCGGCCACGCCTACGTCGAGCGGCGCATCTTCGAGCCCCTCCTCTGGGTGGACCGGTTCTTCGCCGACCAGCGCGACACCGAGCCGGAGCGCTCGCGCTCGTTCGTCCGGGTCCGGCAGGAGGTGAACTTCACCCAGTTCCGCAGGGAACCCGGGTACGGCATCAACTTCAGCGCGAGCCTCCGGTTCCCCTCCCTCGACCAGCGGCTCGATCGGTTCCGGCTCGAGGTGGCGGGCGAGGCCCGCGACGCGTTCACCGCGCTCATCCAGGGCGATCGCACCGCGCAGGGCGAGCTCGTGACGTCGCCGGACCAGCGCTACGGGACCGCGGACGCCGGGGTCGGTTACCGGCTCTGGGAGACCCTCCACACCCACGGTGACGTCGGCGTCGGGCTGATGCTGCAGCTCCCGCCGGGCGCGTACGCGCGCGCGCGGCTCCGGTTCGTCGAGCCGCTCGGCCGGGAGTTCCTCGCCCGCCAGGCCATCACCGGCTTCTGGCGGACCGACACGCTCTTCGGCTCGACTGGCAGCGCCGAGCTCGAGCGGCCCATCCCCTTCGCCTACGGCGCGCTCTGGCGGCTCTCCGGGACGACCACCATCACCCAGCGAAGCCGCGGCTTCGAGTGGGCCGGCGACCTCTCGCTCATCGCCACCCTCGTCCTGCAGATCGGCGGCCAGGTCGGGGTCGGGCTCGCGGGCGCGACGGCGGCGCCGGTGGACGTGGACGTCTACCACGTGTACCTCCGGCTCCGGCGCGACGTGTTCCGCAAGTGGGTCTTCGTGGAAATCGCGCCGGAGTACCAGTGGCCGTGGACGGAGGTGGTCGGGCACCGCATCGGCTACTGGGACGTGGCGTTCCGGGTCGAGGTCCAGTTCCAGGGGAGCCAGGCCGCGCCCGAGCGCCGCGAGCGGGAGCCGGAGCCCGCGGATCCGCCGGTCCAGCCTTCGTTGCCCCCGGCACCCTCGTCGAGATAGCGTCCTGCGCGGAGGGCGAATGCATGGCCGAGCGGCTCCGAATCGCGATCAACACCGGTGGCGGCGACGCGCCCGGCCTGAACGCCGTCCTCTATGCCGTGACGATGGCCGCCGACCGGCGGGACTGGGAGGTCTACGGGATCCTCTCCGGGTACGCCGGCCTCTTCGACACCTCCAAGATCATCGAGCTGACGCCCGAGCGCGTCACGGGGATCGTCGAGCACGGCGGAACGATCCTCGGGACGACGAACCGCGGCGAGCCGTTCCACCGTCCCGTCCCCGGCGCGAAGGGGGAGACGCGCGACGAGTCCGGCGTGGTGGTCGAGAGCTTCAAGCGGCTCGGGTTCGACGTGCTCATCGCGGTGGGCGGCGACGGCAGCCTCTCCATCGCGCACAAGCTCTCGCAGAAGGGGATCCCCGTCATCGGGATCCCGAAGACGATCGACAACGACCTCGCCGGCACCCTCGCGACGTTCGGGTTCGACACCGCCGTCGCGACCGCGACCGACGCCATCGACAAGCTGAAGTCCACCGCCGCGGCCCACGAGCGGATCTTCGTGGTCGAGGTGATGGGGCGCTACGCCGGGTGGATCGCGCTCCACAGCGGCGCGTCGGGCTCCGCGGACGCGATCCTCATCCCCGAGATCCCCTTCGACCTCGACCGCGTCTGCGCCCGGCTCGCCGAGAACGAGCGGCACGGGAAGCGGTGGGGCCTCGTGGTGGTCGCCGAGGGCGCGACGCCCAAGGGCGGCGGAATGGTCACGAAGGGACCCGCCGCCGAGGGCCGGACCGAGGTCGTCCTGGGCGGCATCGCCGAGCAGGTGGCGCGCGAGATCGCGACCCGCACCGGCAAGGAGACCCGCTCCCTCGTGCTCGGGCACCTGCAGCGCGGCGGCTCGCCGACCACCTTCGACCGGCTCCTCGCGCTCCGCTTCGGCGCTGCCGCGATCCGCATCATCGCCGAGGGGCACCGGAACGTGATGGTCGCCTTCCGCCCGCCCGAGATGGTGGCGGTCCCGATCGCCGAGATCATCTCCAAGACGAAGCGTGTCCCGCTGGACTCGGACGTCATCCTCACCTGCCGGGACCTCGGGATCGGCTTCGGCGACTGAGGGCGCCGGCGGCTACTCGCCGCGCAGGATCGCGAGCCCGCGGGCGAGGTCCGCGGGGAGCGGCGCCTCGAAGGCGAGCCGCTTCCCCGTGCGCGGGTGGTCGAACGCGAGCCGCGCCGCGTGCAGCGCCTGCCGCCCGATCGCCGCCGCCGCCCGCGCCGCGCGCCCCTCCGGCGTGCGCGCCTCGCGCCGCGTCCCGCCGTAGACGGCGTCGCCGAGCAGCGGGTGGCCCGCCTCGGCGAGGTGCACGCGGATCTGGTGCGTCCTCCCGGTGTGGAGCGTCACCTCCGCGAGCGTCGCCGCGTCCCCGAACCGCTCCCGCACCCGCCACTCGGTGAGGGCGCGCCGGGACGCAGACCGGAGCCGCCCGGTGAACCGGGTCCGGTCGCGCGGGTGCCGGCCGTAGGGCGTGTCGAGCCGGCCCGTCTCGGCGAGCGCGCCGTGGCAGAGCGCGAGGTAGATCTTCTCGACCGTCCGCCCCTTCCACTGCGCCTGCAGCGAGTGGAGCGCGGGATCGGTCCGCGCCACGACGAGGCAGCCGGAGGTGTCCTTGTCGAGCCGGTGGACGAGGCCGAGCCGGGGCAGGTCACCGGCGACGAGCGCAGGGGGAGGCGGATGAGCCTCCCCCGGAGCGAGCGGGGGGATCGGGGGGGCGCGAGCTCCGCGACGGCGGAGCGAGTGGCCCCCCGCCAGGTGGTACATCAGCGCGTTCAGCACGGTCGAGTGCGGGCTGCCGCGGGCCGGGTGGACCACCATTCCCGCCGCCTTGTCGAGGACGACGAGGTCCCGGTCCTCGTACACCACCGCGAGCGGGAGATCCTGCGCCACGACGTCGGTGGGGGCCTCGGGCGCGAGCTCGAGCTCGATCGGCTCGCCGCCGCGCAGCCGCAGGGCGGCCTTCGCCGGACGGCCCGCGAGGCGGACGTGGCCGCCCTGGACGAGCCGCTGGACGCGCGAGCGCGTGAGCTCGGGGGCGAGTCGCACGAGGGCGACGTCGAGCCGCGTCCCGGCGAGCTCCGGAGGGACGACGAGGGAACGGATCTCGGGGGCGCTCACGCCGCGCGCCGGAGCGCTACCAGATCTTCGACTTCACGTGCCCCTTCGACTTCAGGATCACGTCGATGATCGCGCGGTCGTAGAAGTTCGTGCGAGAGTAGAGGTCGGGCGCGACGCGGGAGCGGTAGAGCTCGCGCCCCTCCTCGAGTTCCTCCTTCACGGCGTCGAAGAAGTTGTCCTGCTCGATGCCCCGGACGATCTTCTCCTCGTTGTAGAGCGACACGTCGGAGCAGATGGCGCGAGCGAGGCGCATCGCGGCCTCGGGGGCTTCGATCAGCGGCATGCGGCGATGCTAGTGGAGGGGAACGGGCGGGTCAACGAACCGCCCTGTCACGGGGCGCAGTTACCTCGTCTGCCCGCCCCCGTACCCCGCCGCGGCGGCGCGCTCGAGGTAGGCGCGGGAGACCTTCTGCCCGTCGAGCCGGAGCTCGCGCGCAAGGGAGAGCAGGATCCCGCGCAGGTACACCGGCGCCGGCAGCGCGGCATAGCGCTCGTTCTCGATGTTCTCGACGTGGTGCCGCGTGACCTTCGTCCGCTCCGCGATCTGGGGGACCGAGATGCCGCGGGCCTCCCGGACCTTGCGAAGCGCCTCACCCGTCCAGGCGGAGCCCTCCGGCATCGGGATCTCCGGCGGGGCGGGCGTCGCCGGCACCTCGCGGTCGAGCCGGATCGGCGCTGGAGCGCTCGGCGGCACGGGCGGAGGCGTCGCGGCCGGCCTCGCCTCCCCATTCCCGCTCGCCGCCGTCGCGGGACGATCGGCGGCCCGGGGCTCGGCGGTCGGCGACGACTCGAGCGCGACGGCCGGGATCACCGGCGGCAGCGGCCCGAACGGCGGCACGGGCGTCGCGCCGTTCCCGCCGATGGCGGCGGTCCGAACCTCCTCGGCGCGCGGCGAGATGGTGTCGTCGTACGCGGCGCGGCGCTCCGGGTCGAGCAGCGTCCGGCGCGCCTCGTCGACCCGCGTCGCGAGCTGCTCCGCCTCGTCCGGGGACATGAGGGTGTAGGTCGCGAGGGAGCCCGGGCCGTAGAGCGCCCGGATCTTCTCGACCGCCGCCTCGATGGCAGCCGGGGTCGCGTCCGGCGCGACCTCGAGGATCTCGTAGAGCGTTTGCTCCGTGAGTCGCTTCACGCACCCACCCCGGTCCGCGCGGCCAAATCGAGGGCGAGCAGCGAGTCCGCGATCGCCCCGAACGCCCGCGCGCAGGAGGCGTCGGGGCGCTCGAGGAGGATCGGGCGGCGCGCGCGGATCGAGCGCCACATCTCGTCGTCGTAGGAGATCGTGCCGAGCAGGTCCATCTCCAGCCCGAAGTACTTGCGCCACGCAGACACGACCGCCTGGCCGATCTCCGCGTCCTGGGTGGTGCGCGCCTGGTTCACGACGAGCCGCGGGCGGAACGCGGCGAGGTGCTTCGCGAGGTTGCGGCCCGCGTCGGCATCGCGCTCGGAGAGGGTCGCGACGAGCTCCACCGGGCTCTTGAACGTCCCGCCGTCCATCACCGCTCTCAGCAACGGGTCGTAGCCGTACACCGACGCGACGCTCCGCAGCCGCCGCCAGAACGCGGCCTTCACGAAACGGTACGCGTTCTCCACCGCCGTCGGCTCCGGCACGAGGACGAGGATGCCGTGATCGGAGACGAGGAAGAAGTCGAGGACGTTCGTGTGCGTGCCCGCGCCGAGGTCGAGGATCGCGTAGTCGACGTCCATCTGCTGGACGTGGCGAAGGAAGCGCATCTTCTGGGCGTACTTCGGGTTCGCCGCGTCGAGGTGGTCGAGCGCGCCCGAGACGAGGCCGAGGTTCTCGATGCCGGTCGGCGTCACGATGTCCTCGATCCGCTGCGCCTTGCGCTCGATGAAGTCGGAGAGCGTCCGGCGCGGCAGGTCGATGCCGAGCGTCGTGTGCAGGTTCGCGCCGCCGAGGTCCGCGTCGACGAGGACGACCCGCTTCCCGCGGCGGGCGAGCTCGATGCCGAGGTTCGCGGAGATGAGGCTCTTGCCGATCCCGCCCTTGCCGCCGCCGATCGAGATCACGCGCCGCGCACCCCGCCGCCGCGGAGCGGCCGGGCGCCGCTCCGGCTCCTCCGGGACCGTGCGTACGAGCTTGAGGGTCGGGGCGTCGGCCACGGTGGGATCCTAGCCCGATCCAGGGGGATGGGCCAAAAGGCGCCCGCCCGGGCGCCCCTGGGACGGCCGGGGAAGCGAGCTCCGGGCGCCCGGACCGACCGACGCCCCGGCTCAGTCGAGGAGCTCGGCGTTCCAGTACGCCACGTCGGCGAGCGACAGGAACGGCCGCCACTCCCGGTAGAAGGCGCGGCGGGTGGCGCTGCGGAACATCGGCGTCCAGCGGGGACGCCCGGGCACCCGCAGGAGCCGCATCCCGGCCTGCTCGGGGCTGCGCCCGCCCTTCCTGAGATTGCAGGGGACGCAGGAGCAGACGACGTTGTCCCAGTTGGTCGAGCCCCCGCGCGAGCGCGGGATCACGTGGTCGAGGTTGAGCTCGGAGCGGCGGAACTTCCGCCCGCAGTACTGACAGGTCGAGTCGTCGCGCGCGTAGATGTTGAACCGCGAGAAGCGGACCCTCGCCTTCGGGAG
>WNGL01003718.1_pt1 | contig 18342 bp, 17 predicted proteins | sample 5400591 | NCBI WGS metagenome assembly WNGL01 (sample SAMN13153377, study PRJNA577476) | soil metagenome | isolation source: 80 cm soil or saprolite under Garry oak tree replicate 1 | place: USA:California | collected 2016-06-15 | reverse complement strand
GGCGCGGGAACGCGCTCGACCTCGACGAGCCATTCGCGGAACGGCAGCTTGTACTGCTCCCGCGCCGAGGCCGACAGGGCCAGCAGCGTGTTCCCGTGATAGGAGGGGTTGAGCGCGATGATGCGGTGTTTACCGGGCTTGCCGGCCTCGATCCAGTATTGCCGGGCGAGCTTCAAGGCGGCCTCGACCGCCTCCGAGCCGCTCGAGAGGAAATAGAGCTTGTCGAGCCCGCGCGGGAGGGTTGCGGCAAGCTCGCGCGCGAGCTCCTCGACTGGTCCGTGGGTGAACGCGGTGGCCGAGACGTAGCCGAACTCGCCTGCCTGACGCGCCAGCGCCTCCGCCATCTCGGGATTCGAGTGACCGAGATTCGCGACGTAGGCGCCGCCGACCGCGTCGAGGTAGCCCTTGCCCCGCTCGTCGTACAGCCAACAGCCCTCGCCGCGCACAATGCGCGGGTAGCGGCGACCGAGCTTGCGGTAGAAGACATGGCTCTCGGGATAGCGGTAGTCCGTCACTCCTCCCCCAATGCTCGTGAATCCGCCGAAAGCTACGGCGCTGGGTGCGAGTCGGCGAGCGCGCGCCGTTGAAATCGGTAGGGGCGGAGCCATGCTGCGCCCCTACATCTCGCCACCGTGCTGATAGCGCCGTAGCTTTCTCGACCGACATCGCGAATGGGGCGCCCGTATGCCAAAGCTCTCCCGTCTGCTTCTTACCGCTGCCCTCCTCATCCCCAGCCCCGCGCTGGCCCAGTCCGAAGTGGTCACGCCTAATGACAACCTCGTGACCGACGGGCTCCCACCGGTGCCCGCGGCGATCGCCGACGCGGCTCGCCCCTACAGCGAGTTCCGCGCCGCCGCGTTCTGGGACTGGCATCCGACCCGGCGCGAGATGATCATCGGCACGCGGTTCGGCGACGCACCGCAGCTGCACCGCGTGCGGTCACCCGGCGGCGACCGCACTCAGCTCACCTTCTTCCCCGATCCCGTGTCCGGCGCGTCGTACCAACCCACCGACGGCCGCTACATCGTGTTCACCAAGGATCTGGGAGGCGCCGAGTTCTTCCAGAAGTATCGGTACGACGTCACGACCGGGGAAATCACCCTGCTCACCGACGGAAAGTCGCGCAATGTGGGCGGCGCGTGGTCGCACCAGGGCGACCGCTACGCTTACATGTCCACGCGCCGCACCGGGCGGGACCTGGACCTGTGGGTAGTCGACCCGAGCAACCCCACTACCGACCACATGGCTCTGGAACTGCAGGGCGGCGGCTACGAGCCGCTCGATTGGTCGCCCGACGACCGCACCATCCTCCTCTGGCAGGGCGTGTCCGTCAACGAGAGCTACTTGTGGCTGGTGGACCTGGCGCGCGGTGCAAAGACCCTGCTCGCGCCGCAGCCGGGAAGTGAACCGGTGGCGTACCGCGACGCGAAGTTCAGCCGCGACGGCAAGGGAATCTATCTCTCGACCGACCAGGGTTCCGAGTTCCAACGCCTCGCGTATCTCGACCTCGCGACCAAGCGCTACCGGTTTCTGACGACGGCGATCCCGTGGGATGTCGACGAGTTCGATCTGTCGCCGGACGACCGCTGGATCGCATGCGTCACGAACGAGGACGGCGTCGGCACGCTGCACGTGCTCAACGCCGCGACCGGCACCGAGCGACGCATTCCCAGGCTCCCGGCCGGCCTGATCTCGGACGTCCGCTGGCGGAAGCGCGGCGCCGAGCTGGGCTTCACTCGCACCTCGGCACGCGCGCCCGCCGACGCCTACTCGCTCGAGCTCACGAGCGGCACGGTCACCCGCTGGACGGAGAGCGAGACGGCCGGGCTCAACACCGGCGACTTCGCCGAGGCCGAGCTCGTCCACTGGCCGAGCTTCGATGGGCGCGCGATCTCGGGCTTCCTCTATAAGCCCCCCGCCCGCTTCGCGGGCCGGCGCCCGGTGATCATCAACATCCATGGCGGGCCCGAGGGCCAGTCCCGGCCGGGCTTCCTCGGCCGTAACAGCTTCTTTATCAACGAGCTCGGGATCGCGATCATGTTTCCCAACATCCGAGGCTCGACCGGGTACGGCAAAACGTTCACGAAACTGGACAACGGAGTGCTGCGCGACGGGGCGTACAAGGATATCGGCGCCCTGCTCGAGTGGATCCGCACGCGACCCGATCTCGACCCCGGTCATGTGCTGGTGACGGGCGGCAGCTACGGGGGCCACATGACGCTTGTGACGGCCACCCAGTATGACGGCCCGATCTGCTGCTCCGTGGACGTCGTAGGCATCTCGAACCTCGCGACCTTCCTCCAGCACACGTCCGGTTACCGCCAGGACCTGCGCCGGGTGGAGTACGGCGACGAGCGCGACTCTACGCTGCGCGCCTGGATGGAGCGGACCGCCCCGCTGAACAACGTCGACAGAGTCACGAAGCCACTCTTCATTATTCAGGGCATGAACGATCCGCGGGTGCCGCGCAGCGAGGCCGAGCAGATGGTGGCGGCTCTGAAGCACCGCAGCGTGCCGGTGTGGTATCTCATGGCGAAGGACGAGGGTCACGGCTTCCGCAAGAAGGGAAACCAGGACTTCCAGTTCTACGCGACCATTCTCTTCACCGAGCGCTACCTGCTCGGGCAGGGAGGATCCGCGACCCCGTGACGGTGGCCGCCTGGTGGGAGCGGCTGGCTCCGCTCCCCGGGGGCAAGCGGTTGTTCAGCTGGCTCTTGTGGTGGCTGGTTCCCTACACCGGCTCGGTGCGGCCACGGGTGCTGGAGCTCCGCCCCGGCTACGCCAAGGTCCGCATGGCCGACCGCCGCGCGGTGCGTAACCACCTCGACTCGATCCATGCGGTTGCGCTCGCGAATCTCGCCGAAGTGACGAGTGGTCTTGCGGTGACGACCGGCCTGCCGGCGCGTGCGCGTGGCATCCCCGTCACGCTCTCCATCACCTACCTGAAAAAGGCCCGGGGCACGATGACGGCGGAAGCGCGCTGCCGGATCCCCGATGCGAGCCGCGAGGCCGAGCACGACTTCGAGTCCGTGATCTCGAACGCCGCGGGTGAGGTGGTCGCCCGCGCGACCGTCCGGTGGCGCATCGGCCCTTCCGCGCAGTGACGGGTCTCGCTACCGCCCTCACCAGGGATGCCGGGATCGCGGTGCCGCTCATCGGCGGCGCGATGTTCCCGTGCTCCAACCCGGAGTTGGTCGCCGCCGTATCCGAAGCCGGTGGCATCGGGATCGCCCAACCATTGTCCATGGTGTACGTGCACGGCCACGACCTGCGGGAGGGATTCCAGGTCATCCGCCGGCTCACCACGAAGCCCATCGGCATGAACGTCCTGATCGAGCAGTCCTCCAGGCTGTACCTCGATCGCATGCAGCGCTGGGTGGACGTGGCGATCGAAGCGGGCGTGCGGTTCTTCATCACGTCGCTCGGCAAGCCGCGTTGGGTGGTCGATCGCGTCGCTCAGGTCGGTGGCCTGGTGTACCACGACGTGACCGAGCGGAAGTGGGCGCTGAAGGGGCTCGACTCAGGGGTGCGCGGGCTGATCGCCGTGAATCGGCGCGCCGGCGGCCATGCGGGACCCAACAGCGCGGAGCAGCTGATGGATGAGCTGGGTGACCTGGGCCTGCCTCTCGTGTGCGCCGGCGGGATCGGCGACGCCGCCGGATTCGTCGCGGCGCTCCGCATGGGCTACGCGGGGGCGCAGCTCGGCACCCGCTTCATCGCTACCACCGAATGCACGGCCCACGCCGACTATAAGCGTGCGATCGTCGCAGCCGGCGAGGACGACATCGTCCTCACCGAGCGCGTCACCGGCGTGCCGCTCGCCGTAATCCGCACGCCGTACGTGGAGCGCGTCGGGACCAAGGCCGGCCCGATCGCACGCTGGCTGTTGCGGCATCGGCGGACCAAGCACCTCATGCGCACCCTGTACGCGCTCAATTCGGCGTGGCGCCTGAAGCGCAGCCACTTCGCGGGACCCTCGTCGCGCGACTACTGGCAGGCGGGAAAGAGCGTGAGCGGCATTACGAGCATCGAGCCGGCGGGAGACATCGTGCGGCGGTTCACGGCCGCCGCGCGAGCCGCGTTTCCGATCCAGGACTAGGTTTGCTCCCGATCCACCACGTACACGTTGCGCTGCGCCGTCGGCACGATGATCAAGTCGAGAATGTTCACGTGTTCAGGCAGGTTCACCACGTAAGCGATCGCGTCCGCGACGTCGTCCGCGGTCAGCGGCTTGAACCCCTGGTACACTGCTTTGGCACGCTCACGGTCCCCGTGGAAGCGTACCGCTGAAAACTCCGTCTCGACGAACCCGGGGTCCACCGCCGAGACCCGGATCGGGGTGCCCGCCACGTCGAGATTCATGCCCTCCGTCAGGGCCCGCACGCCGAATTTGGTCGCGTTGTACACGTTGCCCATTGGGTACGTCTGGTGTCCGGCGGTCGAGCCGATGTTCACGACGTGCCCGCGGCGCTTGGCGACCATATGCGGCAGGATGGCCCGGCTCACGTTGAGGAGACCCTTCAGGTTCGTGTCGATCATGCGATCCCAGTCCTCGGGATCGCCTTCGTGAATCTTCGCCAGGCCGCTCGCGAGCCCCGCGTTGTTGAGGAGGACGTCCGGCACGCGACCGGCACGCACGAGGGCCTCGGCGGCCCGGTTGACCGCCGTGCGGTCCCGTACGTCCACCACCGCCAGCGACAGGGACACCCGGTGCGCCGTGCCGAGCTCGGCCGCCAGTTGCTCCAGACGCTCGGCCCGCCGCGCCCACAGGACCAGATCCGCCCCCTCGCTCGCGAACCGCCGAGCGCACGCCTCCCCGATCCCCGAGCTCGCTCCGGTGACGAGAATCAGCTTCCCCTTGATCCCGGTCATCCCACCTCCACGTCTCTTCGTGACGTCTGTACGTGACGACTGTGCTCGACGTCGTCTTGTCTATCTCATATTTCCTGTGTGGCCCAAGGAATAGCGGCCCGGCTGCGGCCACACGCACAGTCCGTGCGGTTCGCGCCCTACCTTTATGCGGTGGGTCAGCCGCCCCGTTCCCGTATCGAAAACGTAGACCTCTTCGTCGTACCGACCCGACACCCAAAGCTCCTTCCCGTCGGCGCTCACGTTCCCCATGTCGGGGCTGCCGCCGCCGGGAACTGGCCACGTCGCCACGACGCGTTGCGTCCGCGGGTCGAGGACGCTGACGGACCCGGGCCCGTGCCGTCCGCCGGCGGTGGTATTCCAGCCACGGTTCGTGACGTACATGAAGCGCCCGTCGCGGCTCGGATAGATCCCATGCGTCCCCTTGCCGGTTGCGATGAACCCGATGCGGCGGAATCCGTCGGGGTCCACGAGGTACACACCGTTCGCCCTCATGTCGGCGACGTAGAACACCCGGCCATCCGGGGACGAGCGGATGTCCTGCGGCATGCTCGCACTGTCCAGTCCCCCGGGGTCGAGTGTGAGATAGCCCATGACGCTGCGGGTCTCGAGATCGACCTTCACGAGCTGCCCCGAGAACTCGCAGGTCGCGAGGGCGAGCCGCCCGTCCACGGTAAACTCCATGTGATCGACGCCCTTGCAGGCGAGCGGAACCGACTGCACCAATGTCATCGTCTTCGCGTCTCGAAAATCGAGCCGCCGCCGCCGCTCGGCAACGACGATGGCGAACCGGCCGTCCGGGGTGAAATACAGATTGTACGGGTCCGCGACGGGCACACTCGTGCCTTCGCGACCGGTGACCGGATCGATCGGCGTCAGGGTGTTGCCTCGGTTGTTCGCCACCCAGAGTGTGGTGAGGTCGTAGGACGGAACCACGTGCTGTGGCAGCGCGCCCGAGGGGAATGTGCGGACCACGCGATAGGCGCGCGGATCGATCACGCTGACCGTGCCGTCGTGCGAATTCGGGACGTACACGAGCGGCTGCGCCCGCGCAGCGATGCTCGAGAGCGCGTTCGCCCCCGCCGCGCCGTACAGATTGACCGTGTCGGGCCGGGACGCGGTGTCCGACGCCGCCACCCGCGCGGCAGCCGGCTTACGCGCGCCCCCTCCCCGACACGCTGCCGCAACGGCCGCAGCGTAGACGAACCTTCGCGCCCGGACCGGTTTCACGGCGGCGAAAGATACATCAGTCGCGTCGCCAGGCGATCAGGATCTTGCCGACATTGCGGTTCTCGTGCATGCGCTGAAACGCTTCCGCCGCCCGGGCAACCGGAAATACGGAATCCGCGACGACGCGCAGCGCCCCGCTCGCGATGCCCGGCAGCATCTCGCTCTTGAACCGGCTGACGATCGCCGCCTTCTCGGATCGACTCCGGGCCCGGAGCGTCGAGCCCACGATCCGGGCACGCTTCCTCATCAGCAGCGCGAGGTCGAGCGCCGCCTCGGACCCCGACATGGTGGAAAGGATCACGATCCGTCCCCCGGTCCTGAGAACGCGCAGGTCCCCGGCCAAGGTCGACGCCCCCACCGGGTCGAGCACCACGTCGACCGCGTCGCGACCCCAGCACCGCTCGATCTCCGTCACGCAGTCCCGGCGGACGGTGTCGATGGCGAGATCCCCTCCTGCCGCCTCGATGGCCTTGAGCTTGTCGGCGCTGCGCGTCGTCGCGGCCACGCGCGCGCCGGAAAGCTTCGCTATCTGGATGGCCGCGAGCCCCACCCCGGACGCGCCCGCGTGCACCAGGACCGTCGCCTCCCGCTCGAGGCCTCCTTCGACGATCAGATTCACGAACGCCGTGACGAACGCCTCCGGGATGCCCGACGCCGTGACGAGGTCGAGCCCCGCGGGCGCCGGAAACACCTGGCCTACGGGTGCCGCGACGCACTCGGCGTGCCCGCCGCCCGCGAGCAGCGCGCAGACCGGCTCTCCCGTCTCGTCGAGCGTGCCCGAGACCTCGAGCCCCAGAATCTCGGACTCACCGGGCGGTGGTGGGTAACGTCCGGCGATCTGGCTCAAGTCGGCGCGGTTCACGCCCGACGCCGTGACCCGGATGAGCACTTCGCCCCGCGCGGGCGTTGGCGCAGGCGCCTCGGACAGCGACGCGACGTAGCGGCCCCGCTCCTCGACCACGCGAAGGTAGCGCATCGGTGCAATCTATTACCGGGCTGGCCGCGCGGCGGTGCGCGATGCACAATTGGTCACGCTTTCTCCACGAGGCTCTCGTGCCGCAGTATCAGGGGCTCTTGCTCGGACTGTCGTGTGTCGTCGCCCCGCTCGCGGCCCAGCAGCCACCCGACCCGACCGACGCGTTCACGATGGTGGATACGATGATCCCCATGCGCGACGGTATCCGGCTCCACACCAGCATCTTCGTGCCGAAGGCCGTCCAAGGTCCGCTGCCGTTCATCGTCGAGCGCACTCCGTACGGGATCGACGAAGCGCCGCGCCGGGTCCTCGCCGGCTACATGAAAGCCCTGGCAGACGAGGGATACATCTTCGTGTTTCAGGACATCCGGGGCCGCTTCAAATCGGAGGGACGGTTCGTGATGCAACGCCCGCCGCGAAGCACCGCCGATGCCGGCGCGATCGACGAGAGCACGGACGCCTACGACACGATCGACTGGCTCCTCAAGAGCATCCCGGGCAACAACGGCCGCGCTGGAATGCTCGGGATCTCTTACGATGGCTGGCTCACGGCCATGGCCATGCTCGATCCCCATCCCGCGCTCCGGGCGGTGTCGCCCCAGGCGTCGCCCGCGGACATGTTCCTGGGCGACGATTTCCACCACAACGGCGCCTTCCGGCTGAGCTATGGCTTCGAGTACGCGGTCCTCACCGAGGCTTCCGACACGAACGCACAGTTCACCTTCGACCGCTACGACACGTTCGACTGGTACCTGGCCCTCGGCGCACTCTCCAACGTGAACGCGCGCTACCTCCACGGGTCGCTGCCGAGCTGGAACGACTTCGTCGCGCACCCCAATTACGATGCGTTCTGGCGGCGTCAGGCGATCGGGCCGTACCTGACCCGGGTCACCGTGCCGACGCTGAACGTCGGCGGCTGGTGGGACCAGGAAGACTTCTACGGGCCGCTGAAGATCTACGAGCTGCTCGAGCGGCACGACTCGCTGAACCGCAACTTCCTCGTGGTCGGCCCGTGGAACCACGGCGGGTGGGCGCGCGGGCCGGGCAACAAGCTCGGCAACATCGGCTTCGGCGCGAATACCGGAGAGTACTTCCGCGACAGCGTGCAGGCGGCGTTCTTCGCGCACTACCTCAAGGACAAGCCCCTCGACCTGCCGGAGGCCCTCACCTTCGAGGCCGGGGCCAACCGCTGGATGCGCAGTGACGCATGGCCACCGCGCACCAGTCGCGCGCGCGACCTGTACTTCGCCTCCGCCGGCCGGCTGTCCTTCGAGCGCCCCCCCCTCGAGCGTGCGCCCTCCGCGTTCGACAGCTACGTATCGGACCCCGCGCATCCGGTGCCGTACCGGGCCCGCCCGATCGAGCCCACCTACTATCCGAAGGGATCGGGTTGGTACACCTGGCTGCTCCAGGATCAGCGCTTCGTCCAGGGCCGGCCGGACGTGCTGAGCTGGGAAACGGAGCCGCTCGCGGAGGACGTGGTGGTGCGGGGCGACATCGTCGCACATCTGTTCGCGGCCACCACCGGCAGCGACGCCGACTGGATCGTGAAGCTCATCGACGTCTACCCGGAGGACCATCCCACGGATCCGAAACTCGGCGGCTACGAGCTCATGGTAGCAAACGACGTGTTTCGGGGGCGGTACCGCAACAGCTTCGAGCGCCCCGAGCCGATCGTGCCGAACGCGGTCGTGGAGTACGTCGTAGATCTCCACACCCAGGATTACCGATTCCTCCAGGGTCATCGAATCATGGTCCAGGTGCAGAGCACGTGGTTCCCGATCATCGATCGGAACCCGCAGACCTACGTCCCGAACATCTTCCTCGCCAAGGACTCGGATTATCGCACGGCGACGCAGCGCATTTACCGGTCCGTACGCTACCCGTCTCACGTCACGTTGCCCGTCGCCGCACCGTGATCAGGCGCTGTTGGGCGGGGGGCGACGACCCGCTGATGCTCGCCTACCACGACCAAGAGTGGGGCGTACCGCTCCACGGCGACCAGGACCTGTTCGCCAAGCTCGTGCTCGACGGCTTCCAGGCCGGGCTCTCCTGGCGCGTCATCCTGCACAAGCGCGCCCGCTTCCTCGAGGCGTTCGACGGGTTCGACCCGGAGCGCATGGCCCGCTACGATCGCCGGAAGATCGCGCAGCTCCTGAAAGATCCGGGGATCGTCCGCAACCGCCAGAAGGTGAGTGCCGCCATCGGCAACGCCCGGGCGTTTCTCGCGTTCCAGGAGCAGGGCGGCTCGTTTGGCGTCCTTCTCTGGGGGTACGTGGGCGGGACGCCGAAGCAATACCGTCGACGTACCCTGCGCGATCTGCCTGCCCGCTCCCGGGAGTCGGATGCCATGAGCGCCGCGCTCGCGGAGCGGGGCTTCCGCTTTGTCGGACCGACCATCTGTTACGCGTTCATGCAGGCGGTCGGGATGGTGAACGATCACCTCGTGACGTGTTTCCGGCACGCCGAACTCGGCGGCCGAGCCTAGTGCCGTTCCCCCTCTCCCGCAGGGAGAGGGGGTCAGGAGGTGAAGACCGCGGTAGGCAGGAACCGCGGCGGTCGCCGGGCCTTCGTCGCCTGCTCGTACGCGAACGCGAGCTTGATCAACAGGGCCTCGGTCCAGGGTCGCCCGACGAAGGAGAGCCCGACCGGCAACCCGCGCACGTGTCCCATCGGCACCGTGACGTGCGGGTAGCCCGCGACTGCGGCGGGGGTCGAGAAGCTTCCGCCCCCTCCCGGATCCCCGTTCACGAGATCGATGAGCGAAGCCGGTCCGCCCGTGGGCGCGATCAGCGCGTCCAGCTGGTGCTCGGCCATCACGGTGTCGATCCCCTGCGTGCGCGCAAGCAGGTGATTCTTGTCGAGCGCGCGCAGGTAGTCCTGGTCGGTGAGCGGTCCCTTGGCCTGCGCCTGCGCGAAGATCTCCTGCCCGAAGTAGGGCATCTCCTTGTCCTTCGCGCGCTCGTTGAACCCGATCAGGTCCTCGAGCGTCTTCGGGCCGGCAGCGGGAGCCCACTCTCGCAGGTACTTGTTCAGGTCCGCCTTGAACTCGTACAGCAGCACCGCGAACTCGGACTCGTCGAACTGGCCCGCGGTGGCGATGTCCGCAGGGTCCACGATCACCGCGCCGAGACGCTTGAGCGCGTCGATCGCGCTCTCCATCAGGCCGTCAGTGGCCGGGCTGTATCCCATAAACCGGGAGCGGCACACGCCGAGGCGCGCGCCCTTCAAGCCGGCGGGGTCGAGCACACTCGCGTACTCGGTCCGCGAGCGGCCGGCGCTCGCGGCGTTCGCCTCGTCGCGCGGGTCGACCCCCGTAAGCGCGCCCAGCAGGATCGCCGCGTCCGCCACCGTCCGTGCCATGGGGCCGGCCGTGTCCTGACTGTGGGCTATTGGAATCACGCCGGTCCGGCTCACGAGACCGAGCGTCGGCTTGATCCCTACGATACCGCAGCACGTGGACGGCGAGACGATCGAGCCGTCGGTCTCCGTTCCAATTGCCACCGCGCAGAGGTTCGCCGACACGGCGACACCCGAGCCGGAGCTCGACCCCGATGGCGTCCGGTCGAGCGCGTAGGGATTGCGGCACTGACCGCCGCGCCCGCTCCAGCCGCTGGACGAATGGGTCGAGCGAAAATTCGCCCATTCCGAGAGGTTCGCTTTCCCGAGCAGGACCGCGCCCGCCGCGCGCAGCCGCTCGACCAGGAACGCGTCGCGCGGGGGCACCACCCCGACGAGCGCGAGGGAGCCGGCGGTGCTCTGCATCCGATCCCGCGTCGCAACGTTGTCCTTTACGAGCACGGGGATGCCGTGCAGCGGCCCACGCGCACCTTTGGCCTTGCGCTCCGCATCGAGCGCGCCGGCCTGCGCCAGCGCGTCGGGATTGGCTTCGAGCACGGCGCGCAGCGCCGGTCCCTTCCCGTCCAGGTCCTCGATGCGCTGGAGGTAGGCCGCCACGAGCGAGCGGGCGGTGTACTTTCCCGACTCGAGGCCTGCCTGCAGCTCGGCGATGGTCACCTCCTCGAGCTCGAAGGGCGCGGGTACCCGCGCCCGGGGTCGACTGACCCCGCGCGCAAGCGCGGGGAGCCCGGGGCCCAATGCCGCTACCGAGCCGCCCACCGTGGCATGCTCGAGAAACGCGCGGCGGTCTATCGTCCAATCGCTCATAGCGATCTCCTCGTGGAATGACAGGCGGCGGGAACCCGGCTAAACTTGCTGCCACTCGGACGTGACGGCCAGCGATGCTGCACACGGTCGGAGGACAGTCGGAGGTCGGGAAGCTCCGCCGGGTCGCGGTAAAGCACGCGCGCGACGCGTTCGGCGACGCCGCCGCCGTCGAGCGTCAGTGGCGCGACCTGCGATACCTCGCCCGCCCCGACGTCACCGCCGCAACGCCCGAGTACGAGCGCTTCCTCGCGCTGCTCGACGCCGCCGGCGTCGAGACGCTGCACCTCCCATTCGACGACACGGTAGGCCTAGACTCGCTCTACCCGCGCGACGCCTCCATCGTCTGCAATCGGGGCGTCATCCTGTGCAACATGGGCAAGCCGCAACGGCGCACCGAGCCCGCCGTCCAGGAGGCCGCGTTCCGCGCCGCCGGGATCCCGATTCGCGGCCGCATCACCGGCGACGGGACCGTGGAGGGAGGGGACGTGTGCTGGATCGACGAGCGAACGCTGGCCGTGGGTCGCGGTTACCGCACCAACGAAGCGGGGATCCGCCAGCTGCGTGATCTCGTCCGGGACTGCGTGGACGAAGTGATCGTGGTGCCCCTGCCTCACTGGCACGGCCCGGAGGACGTGTTCCACCTCATGTCGATCGTGAGCCCGATCGATCGCGACCTATTCCTCGTCTACGCGCCCCTCTTGCCGGTGCCATTTCGCGAGGCGCTGACGTCCCGCCGCATCGCGCTCGTCGAGGTGCCGGACGCGGAGTTCGACACGCTGGGGTGCAACGTGCTGGCGGTGGCGCCGCGCGACGTGCTCATGATCGCCGGCAACCCGGAGACGCGCGCCCGGCTCGAGCGCACCGGGGTGACCGTGCGTGAGTTTGCCGGGCGGGAGATCTGTCTCAAGGGGGGCGGCGGGCCGACCTGCCTCACCCGACCGCTGATGCGGGACGGGGGGTAGCACCCCTCGGGAGGCCCCGCGGTCTTATATTGGAGCCGAACCCCGTCTCTCGGAGGGCGTCATGTCGAGAACCGTCCTGACAGCCGCGGCCGCGGTGTTGATCGGTCTCGCAGCCTGTGGTGGCGGCAAGCCGCATTCGACCAGGCCAGCGGCGACCCGGTCCAGCACCACCGCGAAGCCGGCGACATCCACGCAGAAAAAGAAGACGCCCGCCAAGTCCGACACCACCCGCGGGAAGAACCCGCTGACCAACAACTAGGCGGCGGTCAGGCCGACAGCGCCCGGAGCTCCGCCTCGACGCGCTCGCGCTCGACCGCTTCTCCGAGCGAAGCGAAGAGCTCTCGGGCACGCTCGAGGTAGGCACGGGCTTCGTCCTGCTGCCCGAGCCGGCTGCGGAACAACCCGTACGCGTGGTACACTTGTGCTTCGGTGGCCGCCGAGTGCTCCACGGCCCTGGCGAGCTCGATCGCCTGCTCGAAGAAGACGAACCCCGTCTCGTCTCCCTGGGCGCCGCGCAGCCGGCCCATGAGAGTGTAGATCTGGGCCAGCCGGCGGATCACGTGGCCGCCGATGGCCACCTGCTCGGCGCGACGCAGCTCCGCCTCGGCTTCCAAGAGCCGGCCCGCTTCGAGGTCCAGCTCCGCCAGGTTCAAGCGGATCGACAGCTCGAGACGCGCGTCCCGTGGCGCCCGTTGCGCCCAGGCCAGCGCCTCTCGGTACGCGGCCGAGGCGGCCGTATGGCGCCCGAGCTGGGCGTCCAGCCGTCCCTGCTCGTTCAGCACGCCCGCCATCTCGTCCGCGAGACCGGCGGCCTCGAAGCGTTCTCGCGCCCGCCGCAGGAAGTCGCCGGCAGCGGCCAGGTCGCGTTGCCTCCGTGACAATACCCCGAGTTGCCGCTCCAACCGGCCGGCGCGCGGCGCGTCGCCCGCGGCCTCGGCCAGCCGCAGTCCGCGGCTGTACCACGCATGGGCGCCGCCCCATTGACCCTGCGCGAGCGCCACGTCTCCCAGGCCCTCGGATGCGGCGGTTGCCCCCGCCTGATCGAACTCCGCCTCGGCGAGGGCGAGCGAGCGCTGAAAATGACGCGCGCCGGCGGCGTACTCGCCCAGCGCGAGACACACGTAGCCCAGCGCGTGCAGCGCCTCCACCTCCGGGCGGCGGTCCTGGAGTGCTTCCGCGACGCGGAGCGCCACCTCGTACCAGGCCCGCGCCTGGGTGTGCCGGCCCACCTCCTCCTCGAGCCGGCCGGCGCGCAGCAGGGCCGTGACCACGCCCGGCGCGTCGGCACGTTGCTGGCATTCGAGCGCCTCCACCTGTGCCTTGAAGAGCGCCTGCAGGTGCTCCGTGATGCGGTGAAACGCCTGCGGCATCCGCCGCCGCAGCTCGTCCGGGTGGACGCCCCGCTTCCCAAGCGTGAGATACGGACCCGAGCTCGACCACATCGTGGCCTCGTCCGGCCGGGCGATTGAGACCAGCAGCGCGCGCAGGGGCTCGAGCGCCTCGAGCTCCGGCATCAGCGCGAGCGCTTTCTCGACCCGAATGGGCGGGGGCCCGGTCACAGCCCGTACTCCTTCATCTTCCGCGTCAGCGTGTTGCGATGGATCCCGAGGATCTCCGCGGCCGCGCCGATCTGTCCGTTCGTATGGGCCAGCACCTTGGCGATATGTCGTGCCTCCGCCTCCGCCAGAGTGAGCAGGCCGCCTTGGGGCCGGTCGGCGAGTGTGGTCTCCTCACCCCGCAGCTCGTCCGGCAGGTGCTCGGCCCGCAGCGTCTTGTCGGTCGCCACGATGACGGCCCGCTCGATCACATTGCGCAGCTCGCGCACGTTGCCCACCCAGGCGTGGGCGCGCAGCAGCTCGAGCGCGCGGTCCGAGATGGCGTGAATCCCCTTCCCGTAGCGGTCGGCGAACTGGCGGACGAAATAGGCGGTGAGCAAGACGAGATCGTCGCCCCGCTCCACCAGCGTGGGGAGCCGAATCGTGACGACCGCGAGGCGATAGTACAGGTCTTCGCGGAACCGTCCCTGCTTGATCGCCTCCTTGAGATCGCGGTTGGTGGCCGCGATGAGGCGCACGTCGATGGGGATCGTCTCGCCGCCCCCCACCCGCTCGATCTCGCGCTCCTGCACCGCGCGCAGGATCTTCGCCTGCAGCGCGAGACTCATGTCGGCGATCTCGTCGAGGAACAGGGTCCCGCTCCCCGCCTGCTCGAAGCGACCGATCTTACGTGTGACGGCGCCTGTAAACGCGCCCTTTTCGTGACCGAACAACTCGCTCTCGAGCAGGTTTTCGGGGATCGCGGCGCAATTGACCGCGACGAACGCGCCCGACGCGTGCGGTCCGTTCAAGTGCATGGCGCGGGCGACGACCTCCTTGCCCGTCCCGGACTCGCCCTGGACGAGCACCGTGGCGGAGCTCCCCGCGACCCGGGCCAGCAGCTTGTACACGTCGAGCATGGCGGGACTCTGGCCGACCAGCGCGTACGGGCCGACTGCGTGTAGCTCGACGAGCGGGAGCGGAACCGCGGTCTCGCTGGCCACGGAGCGAAGTCGCTCGAGCGCGCGGATCAGCTCGTCGCGGCGCAGCGGCAGCGAGAGGAGGTCGAGCACGCCCGACTTCTCCGCTCGCAGCACCAGACCCATCGACGGCGCCTGCGCGACGGCGATGAGTCGCGGACTCCCCGTGGCCCCGCGCAGGGTGTCGACCCACCAGGAGAGGTCGTCGTCCGGGTGCTCGCCGAGCACCGCCAGGACGACGTCCCAACGCTGGGCGGCAAGTTGACGTACCGCGCGCGGCAGGTCCGGCGCGGTGTCGATCTCGAGCCGCCCGTCGTCGGCCCATTGTCGCAGGTTTTGCAGCAGACCACCGGCGTTCCCGCCCTCGCCGGCGACCACGAGAATCCGCAAGAGCGCCAACGCCTCCTTACCCGGCGCCGCGGACCAGACCGAGGGCTCCATGCGAGCTCGTGGAATCATCCCCTCGTGGCGGCGCCGCCCACATACCGGGCGACCAGCACGAGCGCATCATCCGTGCCCTTGCCGTGGCGCGCGAGGATCTGATCGGCGAGCTGTTGCGGCGTCGCCTCGGGCGGCAGCCCTTCGCCGAAGCCCTCCCGGATGCCGTCGGTCGCGAAGATGAGCGTATCGCCGGGGGTAATGGGGAGGACCACCGGGTGGAGCCGTGGCAGCTCCGATCCGACAATGCCGCCCCGCGTCACCAGACTCGCCCGCGGCGAGCCCGACCGCGCGACGCCGTCGCCGTACAGCAGCAAGCCTTCGACGTTGCCGACGCCGAGCCACGTCATCGACTGCTCGGGTCGGGCGAACATCGCTACACTCATCACCACGCCGCGGGTTCCCTTGAGGGCCCGGTGGCAGCGCTCGATGAGCGGCAGCGGCGATTCCGTGGCGTGCCGCTCGAGCGCGGCGACGGCGGTGCGCGCGGCCATCGCCGCCTCGGCACCGTGGCCGAGTCCATCCACGACGGCCACGAGCACCCCGGTCCCGACCGGCTTGACGAGATGCAGGTCGCCGGACTGGACTTCTCCGGGGAGGGCGAGGGTCGCGACGCCCCAGTCGATCAGGCGCGGCGTGCTCACGGAGGTCTCACGCACTGACGCGGCGCCACTTTTTCATCGTCACGGTGGTTCCCTTGCCGACGTTCGAGCTCACGTCGAAATCGTCCATCAGACGTCGCGCCCCGGGAAGCCCCAGTCCCAGTCCGCCGGAGGTGGAGTAGCCGTCCTCGAGCGCGCGCGACACGTCCTTGATCCCCGGGCCCTGATCCCGTGCGATGATCACCACGCCCTGGCGGTCGCCGTTCGTGACGAGGCTGAGCATGACTTCGCCTCGTTTGGCGTACATGAGGATGTTGCGGGCGATTTCGGAAATCGCCGCGGCGATCACCGTCTGATCCCCGCTCGAGAAGCCCGCCTCCGCCGCCAGATCCCGCCCGCGTTGTCGGGCGGTGACGACATCCACGTCGGCGGCGATCGGAATCAGCAGCTCGTCAGCCACGGTCGATGCGTCCCGATCCCCGCTCGATGCGGAGCTGCGTCTGCCGATCCAGGAACGCCAGACCCTCCTCGAGATCGAGCGCGGTCGAGACGCCCTTGAGCGTCAGGCCGAGCTGCACCATCGCGAACGCGACCTCGGGCTGAATCCCGACGATCACCGTTTCCGCGCCACGCAGCCGTGCCATGTGGGCGATGTCGCGCAGGGTCCGGACGGCAAACGAGTCCATCACGTCGAGGGCCGTCACGTCGACAATCACGCCCCGGGCCCGGAACCGCCCGACGCGCTCGATCAGCGCCTCGCGCAGCTGCGAGAGATCGGCGTCCGTGAGCGCCGACTGGATGGACGCGATCAGGTAGTGGCCCTGCTTCAGGATCGGGACTTCCACACGCCCTCCGTCGACGGAGTGGGGAGTCGACTCACGCCTTCGGAGCCAGCTCTTCCTGCGGGACGACCTTGTAACCGAGCAGACGCTCCGCCTCCTCGATGCCACCCTGGAGATCGCCCACCGTGGCCATCTCGCTCAGGTCCACACCGATCGTTACGAGCGTCTGCGCGATCTCGGGGGAGAGGCCCGTCACGATGACCGTCGCTCCCAGCAGGCGCGAGGCCTCGACGGTCTGCACCAGGTGGTTCGCGACGTTCGAGTCCATGGCGGCCACGCCCGTGATATCGATCACGACCACCTTCGCGCGGTTGGTGCGGATGGCGCGCAGTAACTGCTCGGTGAGCTGCCGCGCGCGCTGCGGGTCGATGACGCCGATGATCGGCAGAATCAGCAATCGCTCCCGCACCTGCAGCACCGGCGTGGACAGCTCCCGAATTGCCTCCTGTTGCTGCCGGATGATACGCTCCCGCTCCTGTACGAAGCCGACGGCCACGGTGTTGGCGATGCGGTTCGCCGCCGGCTCGTAGGCGTCGAGGATGCGGTTGAGCTTGTCGAAGTCTTCGTGGTACTTAGCGAACAGCGAGCGGGCGAGCACGTCACGCAACAGCAGCACGATGCCGACGACCTCGTGCGTCTCGACGCCTCGCGGGATGATGCGCTCGGAGAGGTTGCGCGCATACGCCTGCAGGGCCTCGAACGTCCCCGTCTCGAGCGCTTCGACGTAGTTGTCGTACACCGACGTGGCCTCGGCGAAGATCTCCTCCTCCGTCATCGCCGTGAGCAGCTGGGCCCGCGTGATGCGCCGCGCCCACTCCTCGCGCAGCTGCGTCCGGTTCTGTCGCAAGTGAGCCACCAGCTCGCGCAACAGGGCCGCGGTGGACTCGGATAGCGCCTGGGGATCGGGCGGCGGCGGCAGGATGTCTTTGCCTTTCGTGGCCATGGCTGGCGGTCCTCGCCTGGGAGAATGTTGCTGCGGCGCAACAGCAAGGCTAGTGCCAAGCTATCGCGCCAGCCAGCGCATCCTAACTGCCAATGTCACAGCATGTTGACAATTGTAACGATATGATCATATGGCGTGAATGCAACAGTTTGAGGCTCGCGGCTGTCGCGGCGAGCACAAAAAAAGTGCGCAGATACGGCCCGATCCGTTCAACTAGACCGGGCCGAAGTGTCTGCGGAAACCCAATCACATCGAGGCGTTGCTGGCTGCGGAACCCACGATGATTTCGCCCGTGGTCGTGAGCACGCTGGGCACGCAACCCAGCAGTGTGCACCCGCCGCCGGTCAGACTCTGGCGGTACACGTGAATCAGGTTCACGGTGAGACCGCTCGCACGCACACCGTCCCCCGTGGGAAGTTGCTCGTTGAGCACGACGTAACCGACGCCGGGCAGGTCCATCCGCGTGTTCGGCGCAATGGCACCGTCGCCCGAGGTCACTTGGACACCGTTCACTACCAGATCTCCAAACGTCGACCCCAGCGCGTTGCTCGTCGCCCGCGCGCCGCTGCTCGTGCTGCTCACCGTGGCGGTGAGGCTGCTGGCGGTGATCAGCCCGTTCAGCAGGTTCACGTTGAACACCGTCGCCACGCTCTGCACGGCGGTCGCGTCTCCGATCGACCCCGACGTGGTGCCGGTGAGCCCTTCCGTAGTGATCGTGCCCGGCACGTTCAGCTCGTCGGCATCGCCGGCCGCCATGGCGCCGTCCGCCGGGGCCACGGCGGGCAGCAGCGCCAGCGC
>WNGL01003716.1_pt1 | contig 18344 bp, 15 predicted proteins | sample 5400591 | NCBI WGS metagenome assembly WNGL01 (sample SAMN13153377, study PRJNA577476) | soil metagenome | isolation source: 80 cm soil or saprolite under Garry oak tree replicate 1 | place: USA:California | collected 2016-06-15 | reverse complement strand
GACCTCAACGATTATCGTCGGCCAGCGTCCCGGCTCTCGAAGCAATGCGTGGTCATGGCCGGTACGGGGGTCAGTTCACCAGACCAGTCGCGGCCAGCCCATGGGGTCGAAAAAGTTGCATGGAAATCCGCGCTAATGCACCCGGCTGCCGCAGCCGTGGCAGCCGGGGGGGGCGAGCGCGGGACCAGTCACGAAGGCAGGTCCGTCCCGGCCTGCTCGGCCGCCATGTAGGCGGCGTACCAGGCGGGCCAGTCCTTGTCTGGGGCCGACCGGTGCAATAGGTGCGAGCGCCCGGTGCGCTTCTCGTGCTCGCGGTGGGCGGCCTCGACACGTCGAAGCGCGCTCTCCAGGTCCGCCGCGGATACATACCCTGTCTCAGCGGCGTTCATCCGGCCAGGGAGCCGGGTCGTGACCTCCTGGACCAGCCATGTGTTGCTGTCGGGATCGGTGAAGTAGAAGAACGACCCGTAGCTGGTGCGCTCGGGGTCCGGGCCGGGTTGCCGTGCCTCGACCGGGAACGGCGGGCCGTGCCAGATGTCGCTCACCTCGATGCCGCGGCCGACGAGCTCGTCACGGGCCGCGTTGATGTCGGAGACGATCAGCCCGCCTTCGGCCGAGCCAGGCGCGGCCGTCGTGAGTCCCTGGCCGAACGTGACCGAGGCCCCAGAACCGGGGGGCGTGAACTGGACGATGCGAAGGCCGGGCAGCGGGGCGGCGTCGTCGTCGAGCCGCCAGCCCAGCCGCTGGTAGAACTCCTTGGATCGGTCGACGTCGGACACGGGGACGATCTGGACCTCGAGCTTCATGTCGACCTTCCCGACGGCCGCACCGCGGCCCGCGTTGTGTACTTCGGTGGTGCTCATGTCTGCCTCCTGCGTTGTGTTGGGCGTGACAGCCCTTTTCCCGTTCTGGGGCCGACGGGTCATGGACCCATCGTTGGCGCGGGCTCGGCGGGTCCGCCACGACCGGTGTGCTCTCGTCTGATAGCCGTGGCCTCTTACCGCCCGTAGCATCGATGGTCGTGGAGCTGCGTCAGCTGCGGTATTTCGTCGCGGTCGCGGAGGAGTTGCACTTCGGCCGGGCGGCGACCCGGTTGCTGATCGCGGGCCCGTCGCTGTCTCAGCAGATCAAGGCGCTGGAACGTGATCTGGCTGTGCCGCTGTTCATTCGCGACCGCCGCTCGGTCGCGCTGACCCCGGCCGGTGCTGCGCTGCTGCCGCACGTGCGCGCGCTGCTGGAGCGGGCCGAGGACCTGCAGCGCCGCGCGGAACGGCTGTCGGGGTCCGAGCCGGTGCGAATCGGCTATGTCAACTGGCTCCCGGCGGATCTGGCCGCGCGCACTTCCGGGGTTGCGCAGCTGTACGTCGACCCGTGGGTGGTGCCCTCGCACGCCCAGGCCGCGCGGGTCGCCGAGGGCAGCTTGGACCTGGCGGTGTGCTGGGTCCGCACCCGTGACCTCGACGAGCACGGGCTGGAGGCGCGGTTGCTGGGAGCGGACCGGCTCTACGCGGTGTCGGTCGGCGCGGACAGGACGCCGGTGCGGACGCAGGGCATCACGGTGTTGGTCGATGACGACGTCGCCTCCTCGGCGTCGTGGAACCTGTTCGCCGAGCAGCTAGCCGGCGACACCGGCGCGCGGATCCAGCGCATCGGCGGTGATCGGCCCGACCCCGTAGATGGCCTCGGTCAACGTTTTGCCGCCGCGTAGATGTTTCGCGGTATGCACCAGCCGTCGGCGCAGGTCCTCCAGATGGACCTCCAGGACCTCCAGCATCGCCACCGCGGTGGCCACCTGCAGCTGCCCGGCCGGGGACAGCTGCTCAGCGGCGACCTGCCCCAACCGGGTCCTTCCGTCCGTGGTGCTGATCCCACCGTTGCCCAGCGCCTGCGCGCCGTGGTGGAAGCACACCGCGTGGATACGCTGCACCCAGCCGGTGTGCTCACGGCGCAGATCGTGGTAGAGCCCCAGCAGCGCCCGACACTCCAACACCTGCCCGGATGGGATCCAACACTGCGGGAGCCGGTCGCCGTCGAGTAACTCACGCAACAGCTTCGCGTCCGCCCGATCGGTCTTGGCCCGCTTCTTACGCCCCCGCGCGGCCGCCGTGTCAGCCGGCTCGGCCAGATACGCCCGCACTCCGGCGGTCTGCAGTTCCTCCACCACGTACCGCCACCCGGTGCAGCCTTCCACCGCGAACGCGATGTCGCCGACACCGTCGAACCGGCGTAGCCACACCGCCAGATGCCGCCGATCAGCAGGGGCGATCTGCCCCCGCGCCAGCTCCCCGGTAGCCCGGTCGACATAATCGAAGGTCAACTGCTTCCGGTGGATATCCACCCCGCCTACGATCGACATGAGAGCCTCCTCAAGCTCCGTGACACTTGATGTTGAACGCACACCAGGTCACCTGCCCTCGTGCTGCGTCTGAGCTGAGGAGGCTCCCTCAACGTCTGCCCTGTCAAGACAAGACGCCATCGCAGGGACCCGGCAGCACAACCGGCCACGGACTGAAGCCGATGCATGTCATCTTTGAGGAATCTTTGAGGCTGACCCTGGCGGCCCGGTTCGGCTCGGTGCAGCTTGCCGGGATCGAGGAGGCATCGGGGAGCTGGTCTGCCGGGGTAGGGCAGGCCATCGGCACCGCAACCCGCGCGAACTTTTCCTCGACGCCAGCCGTAGATGCCGGCGGCAGGGTGCCGGGCCCGCCTACACAACGTCCTCGCAGGGAGACCGTCATGCCCGTTACGCGTCTTAGGCTACGGCGTCGGCGAGCGCGGCTGCTGCCGGTGCTCGCCGTCGCGGTGATGCTGCTGGTCAGCGCGGTCGTGACCGTTGTGACGGTCCCGGCCGGTGCGGGTACCACGCTGCTGTCGCAGGGTAGGCCGGCCACCGCGTCGTCCGCGGAGAATGGTGGTACCCCGGCCGGTGCCGCTGTTGACGGCGATACCGGTACCCGGTGGTCTTCGGCGTTCGCTGACCCGCAGTGGTTGCAGGTTGACCTGGGTGCCACCGCGTCGATTACTCGGGTCGTGCTCACCTGGGAGACCGCGTACGGCGAGGCGTTCCGGATCCAGGTCTCCGCGGATGCGTCGATGTGGACCGATATCTACAGCACGACTACCGGTACCGGTGGGGTGCAGACCCTCGACGTCAGCGGTACCGGTCGCTACGTGCGGATGTACGGCACCGTGCGCGGTACCCAGTGGGGGTACTCGCTGTGGGAGTTGCAGGTCTACGGCAGCCTCACCACCGCCTCCTGCGGTACCGGTAACGCCGCGCTGGACCGGCCGGCGACCGCGTCCTCGGTGGAGAACGGCACCTTCCCGGCAAGTGCCGCCGTCGACGCCGACACCGGCACCCGGTGGTCGTCGGCGTTTGCCGATCCGCAATGGTTGCAGGTCGACCTCGGTAGCAGCCTGTCGATCTGCCGGGTCGTGCTCACCTGGGAGGCGGCGTACGCCACCGCTTTCCGCATCCAGGTCTCCCCGGACGCGTCGACGTGGACGGATATCTACAGCACCGCCACCGGTACCGGTGGTGTGCAGACCCTCGACGTCACCGGGACTGGTCGCTACGTGCGCATGTACGGCACCACCCGCGCGACCCCGTACGGCTACTCGCTGTGGGAGTTCGCCGTGTACACCACGACGTCGGGCACGACCAGCCCGACCCCGAGCACGACGCCGACCCAGGACCCGGGGTCGTTCTGGGGTGACACGAGCACCATCCCGCCCGCGCGCAACGTCCTCATGGTGAAGATCCTGAACCGGACCAACGGCAAGTACCCGGACAGCCAGGTGTTCTGGAGCTACAACGGGGTGGCCCACTCGATCGCGCAGCAGCCGTACTTCGACATGCCGGTGAACACGGCCGGGCGGATGTACTTCTACCTCGGCGCGCCCAACAGCCAGTACGTCGACTTCATCGAGTTCACCGTCGGCGCCTCGGTGTTCAACGGCAACACGACCCGGGTCGACGCGTTCGGCCTCAAGCTCGCGATGCGCCTGCACGCCCAGGACGGGTACGACGTGTCGGTGGGGGAGGACCTGGCGACCTTCCAGGAGGACCGGGCGGTCACCTTCCAGAAGTTCATCAACGAGGTACCGCCGGAGTTCACGGTGCTGGCCCAGTCCCAGGCGCCGTACCGGATCATCGCGCCGGGCAGTGACCCCACCTTCCGCACCGGCGGGGTGAACCAGAACTACTTCACCGGCTACGCCCAGTCGGTCGGCATCAACGCGGCGACCTCGGACATCTTCGGGTGCGCGGGCTCGCTGGCGGGCGACCCCGGCCACTGCGCCGCGCTCAACCGGCACGTCGCCGACCGGCCGCAGTCGGACTGGTCGACACCCAGCCTGTACTACCTGGCCGCGCCGGCGAACTACTACGCCAAGTTCTGGCACGACCATGCCATCAACCACCTCGCGTACGGCTTCCCGTACGACGACTACGCCGGCCAGTCCTCGTTCATCTCGCACGGCAATCCCCAGTGGCTGGAGGTCGCCGTCGGCTGGTAGGCCCAGCCCCCTTTGCCACGCCGGCCACGGCACCACACACCCCCAGAGGAGACCTCCATGCGCCTAAGACTCAGCAGCCAACTCCTGCGACGTAGACCGGTGTTCGCCGTCGCTACCGTGGCGGCACTCGTCGTCGGCTTCGCCCTTGTGGCGTCGACGGTGACGGCCAACGCCGCCGCGACCCTGTTGTCGCAGGGCAAGCCGGCAACCGCGTCGTCGACGGAGAATGCCGGTACCCCGGCGTCGGCCGCGGTCGACGGCGACACCACTACCCGCTGGTCCAGCGCGTTCAGCGACCCGCAGTGGCTGCAGGTCGATCTCGGCGCGTCGGCCACACTCACCCAGGTCGTGCTCAATTGGGAGACCGCATACGCCACGGCCTTCCAGATCCAGGTCTCGAATGACGCCGTGACGTGGACCTCGGTGTATACGACGACGACGGGTACCGGCGGTACCCAGACCCTCAACGTCAACGGCACCGGCCGGTATGTGCGGATGTACGGCACCACGCGCGCGACGGGCTACGGGTACTCGCTGTGGGAGTTCCAGGTGTACGGCACGCCCGGCGGCACCGGTTCGTGCGGGACAACCAACGCCGCGTTGAACAAGCCGGCGACCGCGTCGTCGGTCGAGAACGCCGGTACTCCGGCGAGCGCGGCGGTGGACGGCAATGCCGGTACCCGTTGGTCGTCAGCCTTCAGCGATCCGCAGTGGCTGCAGGTCGACCTCGGCGCGGCGGCCTCGGTGTGCCAGATCGGGCTCACTTGGGAGACGGCGTACGCATCCGCGTTCCAGATCCAGGTGTCCAACGACGCCGTGACGTGGACGTCGGTCTATTCGACGACGACCGGTACGGGCGGCAACCAGACCCTCAACGTCACCGGCAGCGGCCGGTACGTCCGCATGTACGGCACCACCCGCGGGACCGGCTACGGGTACTCGCTGTGGGAATTCCAAATCTTCACCACCACCGATGGCGGTCCGCCGACCAGCCCCCCGCCGACGACCGGCACGTGCAGCGGCACCAACGCCGCGCTGTACGGCAGCGCGACCGCCTCGTCAGTGGAGAACCAGCAAAACGGCGCCTTCGCGGCCATTGACGACAACACGAGCACCCGCTGGGAGGGCACGTACAGCGATCCGCAGTGGATCCAGATCGACCTCAACGGCAGCCTGCCCATCTGCGACGTGAAGTTGCAGTGGGAGGCGGCCTACGCGACCGCTTTCCAGATCCAGTTCTCCGGCGACGCCGTCAATTGGTCGACGGTGTACTCCACCACCTCCGGCACCGGCGGTACCCAGGTCATCCCGGTCTCCGGGAACGCCCGCTACGTGCGGATGTACGGTACGGCCCGGGCGACCGGCTACGGGTACTCGCTGTGGGAGTTCGGCGTGTACACCGTCGGAGGTGTGTTCGCCACGCCATCGCCCACCCCGACCCAGCCGGCCCCGGGTACCTGCCCCTGGGTCAACTCCACCGCCTCGACGGCGAGCAAGGTCGCTCAGCTGATGTCGCAGATGAGCCTGCAGCAGAAGACGATGCTGCTGCACGGCACGACACCGACGCAGACGTACATCGGGGAGGTGCCGGGCATCCCGTCGCTGTGCATTCCGACGATCAACTTCGAGGACGGGCCGTCCGGTGTCGGCGACGGCCTGGGTGGTGTCACGCAGATGCCCGACGGCGTCACCGCCGCGGCCACCTTCGACAGCGCGTACCTGCAGCAGTACGGGCAGACCGTCGGTGCGGAGTTCGCCGGCAAGGGTGTGAACGTGGCGCTCGGCCCGACCGTCAACATGATCCGCGACCCTCGGTGGGGCCGGTCCTACGAGACGTTCGGCGAGGATCCGTACCTGTCCGGGCAGATCGCCGTGGCGGACATCCGGGGCATCCAGAGTCAGGGCGTGATGGCGGAGGTCAAGCACGCCGCCGCATACAACATCGAACAGCCCGCCGGCACCATCATCGTCGATCCGCGCACGCTACAGGAGATCTACCTGCCGGCGTTCCAGACCGCCATCATCCAGGGCGGTGCGGCTGGCGTGATGTGCGCCTACAGCAACGTCAACAACGTGCCGTCCTGCCAGAACCCGACGATCCTCAACACCCCGCTGTACCAGCAGGCGGGTTTCACCGGTTTCGTCGGCTCGGACTGGGGCGCGATCCACTCGACCGCGGAGTCCGCGAACGCCGGCCTGACGATGGAGATGCCGGGCGGCTACTACTACGCGGATTATCTGATCCAGGCGGTACAGAACGGTCAGGTCAGCCAGGCGACGGTCGACACCATGGTGTCCCGGGTGTTGACCCAGATGTTCGACTTCGGGATGTTCAACAAGGCGCCGAGCGGGTCGGCGACCGCCACCGTCACTTCGTACGCACATCAGCAGGTCGCCGTGCAGGGCGCTGAGGAAGGCACGGTGCTGCTGAAGAACAATGGCATCCTGCCGCTCGCCACGACCAGCGGCAGCTCGATCGCGGTGATCGGGGTGGACGCCGGAGCCGGGACGCAGACCATCGGCGGTGGCAGCGGCACCGTCACCAGCTCCGGCACGATCTGGCCCATCACCGGCATCCAGAACCGCACCGCCGGCACTGGCGTGACGGTCACCTACAACGACGGCAGCGACCAGACTGCCGCGGCCAACCTGGCCAAGTCGTCGACCGTCGCGATCGTGTTCGCCAGCGACAACTACGGGCACGAAGAGGCCGACAACGCCAGCCTCAACCTGCCCAACAACCAGGACGCGCTGATCTCGGCGGTGGCGGCGGCCAATCCGCACACCATCGTCGTGCTCAACAACAACTCAGCAATTCTCATGCCATGGCTCAACCAGGTCGCGGCGGTGTTCGAAGGGTTCTACGACGGCCAAGGCTGGGGTAAGGCGATCGCCGCGCTGCTGTTCGGTGACGTCAACCCGTCGGGTCACCTGCCGGTGACGTTCCCGACGTCGCTGTCCGCGGTGCCGGCGAACACTACGGCGCAGTGGCCGGGCACCAATGGCCAGGTACAGTACTCGGAGGGCCTCGACATCGGCTACCGGTGGTACGACGCGAACAACGTCACGCCCTTGTTTCCGTTCGGGTTCGGCCTGTCCTACACCACGTTCTCGTACGGCAACCTGCAGGTCGGCGCGATCAACAACGGCACGGCTACCGTCACCGCGACCGTGACCAACACGGGCAGCCGCGCCGGAACGGACGTGGCCCAGCTCTACATCGGCCAGCCTGCCGGCAATGGTGAACCACCGCACCAGTTGCAGGGCTTCCAGCGGATCACCCTCAACCCGGGGGCGTCGGGGACGGTGACGTTCACCCTGCCGATGAAGGCATTCGCCCACTGGGACACGACGTCCAATGCCTGGGTCGCCAACTCCGGGAACTACCAGATACTGGTCGGTGATTCGTCGCGGAACCTGCCCCTGAGCGGTACCGAGACCGTCGCCTCCACCGTGACTGTCCCGCTGCGGTAGCCCGCCGGAGCACCGACCGGCCCGGGTACGGCCAGCCGCCGTACCCGGGCCGGTCCGGCGATGCCTCGGTGGTCACGCAGGTGTGCGGCGCCTGGCGTGCCGGCCGGTAGGACAACTCCCCGGACAGTACTGGCCACCGCGTGGCCCGGACAGACGACATCCAACGCACCAAGCTGAAAGCCGAAGCCGGCAAAGAACCAGCCGCCACGCCGAGACCGAGAAGGAGAACAAATGACAACAGTGAGCGGACCGCTTGCCGACGCGCGTGACATGTTTGCCGCGCACACCATGTTCCGCCGCGAGTTCGGGCTGATGCCCAGCCTCGTCCGGGCCGTTACAGCCGGGGATCGGCAGCGCGCCACGCTGGTCGCGGACCACATCGCTCTGGTCAGCGGCGTACTGGATCACCACCACTCCGGAGAAGACGAGCACATTTGGCCGCGGCTGCGGGAACACTGCCCCGGCGACTGTGCTGCGCTCGTAGACGTCATGGAGGAGCAGCACCACGCCGTCCACGACGGACTGCGGCAGGTGACGCAGGCACGGGAAGCGTGGCGCGACAGCGCTTCGAGCGACACCCGCGACGCCCTTGCCGGCGCCATCGAGCGGCTCCTCCCGGTCATGAACGAGCACCTGGCCCTGGAGGAGGAGCGCGTCGTCCCGCTCATCGAGAAGTACCTACTCAATGCCGACTACGCCCGCGTGGCTCAGGAGCAGGGTGCCGACGTTCCCCCGGACAAGCTGCCCACTGTGTTCGGAATGTTCATGTACGAGGCGGATCCGGCGACCATCGACATGGTCGTGGCGGAGATGCCCGCCGAGGCCCGGCCGGTCATCAAGAACCTGGCTCCCCAGGCATATGCCGCCTACTCAAAGGAACTGCACGGGACCGATATGCCTCCGCGCGTGACGGGCTAGTCCAGCCACGCAAGGCTACAACCTTCCGGCCGCGGAGCTGACTGCGCGACTCGCAACGTGGTAACCCGTCCACCAGATCTGTCGAGAGTGAGCTCAGATGTCCGTCCCCATTCCCAGACGAGGGCGCCGCGCCGGCGTCCTCGTCGCCGTTGCCGTGGTTGTGGCGGGTGGCGTCGCAACCGCTCGATAATGCGATTTCGGCTACGCTGCCTGCGAGTATTCATTGATCAGGCCGTGGAGGATCTTCCTGCGGCGGACGCGTACCGCGGCGAGGTCAACGACCGTGGGTGGCGCGGTGTCCCTGGCGTCGGGTGGTCGTTGCTGGCGACCCTGGTGGGGCCGGTGCTCGTTGTAATGCGCGACGTACTCGCCAAGAGTGGTCAGCAGGTGCCGCATGTTGTAGATCAGGATCCAGTCCAGACACTCTCGGCGGACAGTGCGCACCCACCGCTCCGCGTAGGCATTCGCCCGGGGCGCCCGCGGCGGGCTGCGTAGTACTTCGATGCCTTCTGTAGTAAAGACCTCGTCGAACATGTCGGTGTACTTGGTGTCCCGATCACGGATCAGGAACCTGAACCGCTGGGCCCGCTCGCCGAGGTCCATCATCAGGTTGCGGGCCTGCTGCGCGACCCACGCACCGGTTGGGTTGGTGGTGGCGCCCAGGATGTGCACCCGCCGGGTGGCAATCTCCATCAGGAACAACACGTACACACGGGTCAACCCGATCGTATCGACATGCAGGAAATCACAGGCCAGAATCCCTTTCGCCTGGGCTGCCAGGAACTGCGTCCAGGTCGGGCCGGTCCGCCGCGGTGCGGGGTCAACACCGGCGTTGGTCAGGACGGTCCAGACCGTGCTGGCCGCCACCCGATAGCCCAGCCCAACCAGTTCGCCTTGGATCCGGCGGTGGCCCCAACTGGGATTCTCCTTCGCCAGGCGCAGCAGCAGGTCCCGGATCTCTGCCCGTACCGGCGGGCGCCCTGGCCGCAGTCGTGGGTAGGTCCACTTCCGGGCGATCAGGTTGCGGTGCCAACGCAGCAGCGTGGCCGGGGTGATGAAGAACGTGCTCCACCGTGGCCGCGGCAGCAGGCGCGACAGGTCCGAGAGTACCGCGCTCGATCGGTCGGTTCCAGATCCAGCCGTTTGACCTGACGCCGTAGCACCGCGACCTGGTGGCGCAGTACCAGGATCTCGACTTCCTTCGACCGCTCACCGCGCACGACCAGCACGATCAACTGCAACACCTGACGCAGGATCAGATACCCGAACGATGCGATCATGACGGACAGCGTGCCCGTCCGAGGCTCGCCCGACCCCGCACAAAGTCGCACGCCAGACCAGGTAACCCAGTTTCCGGGCGGTACAGGCGTCGTTGAGGTGCTCAATGATGGCACGTACACCACCGTGTTGATCAACCCGCGCATCCGCGGCCGATGGCGGGAACAGATCCTGGCCGCGGCCCGCGTCGGGGGCGACTTGGACCCGCAGGAGGCGCACCTGGCCCGGGTGGTCGAGTACGGCGTGCCCGACCGGGACGGCAACGGCAGCGGGGAGGTGATCGTGCTGCTGACCACCATCACCGACCCGGCCGAGGCGGCCGCCGATGAGCTGGCTGATGCCTACCACCAGCGATGGGAGGAAGAAACCGGCAACGACCAGCTCAAGACCCACCTACGCGGACCCGGGCGGGTGCCGCGCTCCCGCCTGCCCGACCTGGTCAGACAGGAAATCTGGGCCTGGCTGACCGTGCACTACGCGCTCGCAGTGCTCACCGCCCGGGCCGCCGAGGCCGCCGACCTAGACCCGATCGGATCAGCTTCACCCGCGCCCTGCGGATCGTGCGCCGTACCGCCACCGGCACGGCGGCTTTTCCCCTGAGGACTGGCACGACGCCCTACCCCAGGTCCTAGCCGAGATCGCCCGCAAGCCCCTACCAGCCAGACGCCACCGCACCTGTCCTCGCGCGGTCAAACGCGCCCGCCACAACCAATACCGCGTCAAGAAACCCGACGAACCCGCCAGCATCCGCCACCACGGACCAGCCACCATCCACATACATCTACAGACTTCAACCCCGAGCGGCATGATCAACTTATGCTACGTGGCATTGGGCCCAGGAGGGACCGGGTGATACCACGACTCAAACGGGAACGGCCCTGTGAGGCACCGACGTTGGCCTAGATCACCGGACCCGGACTCGACTGAACCGCATTGACGTCGTTTCCGTAATGCCGTGTCGTCCGCGCTGGCGTCGAGTCCCTCCAGACAGGCGACGTCCGGCAGCCGAACCAGTCGGAGTCTACATGAAGACGCATTTGCACGCTACGCCCGCACGTCGACGCCGGCCAGGGCTGCTCGCCCTCGCCGCCCTACCGTTCACGCTCGCGGCGGTCATCGGCCTCATGCTCGGGGTGAGCACCGCCAACTACTCGAAGGACCGAATGTTCCCTGTACTAAACAGAGCCCGACGTTCCCGCTTGGGAATTATCGGCGCTCTCACCGTGCTCCCGCTCATCCTGATGGCCAGCCCGGCGAACGCGGCGACCGGTGGGACCGACGCGCCGCAGGCCACCCACGTGCCGCATCTCTCCGGCGGGATCGGACCGGCGCGCGGCAAGAAGATCACCCACAAGTCGGTGTCGCCCAAGATCCCAGATGGCAGTGCCAGCAGCAGCACAGGCGACTCGTTTGACTGGGACGGCTACACCGTCCTGAACTCGTCGGGCACGAACACCACTTCGTTCAACCGCGTCTCCGCGCAGTGGACCCAGCCCACGATCACGTGCGACCCGAGCAACCCCAACATCGAGTGGGGTTCGTTCTGGGTCGGTCTCGACGGCTGGCTGAGCAGCAGCGTCGAGCAGGCCGGCACCGAGGCCTATTGCGTCAACGGCGTCCCCGGTTACTACGTGTGGTGGGAGATGTACCCGTACAACCTGATCCAGCACGCGTTTCGGATCAGCCCCGGTGACGTCATCCAGGCCAGCATCACATATAACACGTCGACGTCCGAGTTCGAGATCCTCGTCAAGGATGTCACGAGCAATCAGACGCTTACCCAGAACATGGCGTGCCAGAGCGGCCAGGCCAACTGCGCGCGCAGCTCGGCCGAGGTGATCTCCGAGCCCGTCGGCGGTGGCAACGACCGGGATGGGATGTACTACCTGCCCAACTACGGCACCACGACGTTTACCAACGTGAGCGTGACCGATGTCAACGGCCACACCGGCTCGCTGAACGACCCGACGTGGAACTCGGTAGCAATCACCGAGGTCAGCAGCGCCGGCGTCACCAAGCAGACAGTCGGTCCGCTGAGCACGGACGGCACGTCGTTCACCACGACGTGGCAGCACGGGTCGGGTGCGCCCGGTGCCGCCACCAGCCTGCTCTCCCAGGGCCAACCGGCGACCGCTTCGTCGACGGAGAACGACGGTACCCCGGCCAGTGCCGCGTTCGACGGCAACACCGGTACCCGTTGGTCCAGCAAGTTCAGCGATCCACAGTGGATATACGTCGACCTCGGCGCGCATGCGACCGTCAGCCAGGTGGTCCTCAGGTGGGAAAATGCCTACGCGACCGCGTTCCAGCTCCAGGTGTCCGATGACGCCGCGACGTGGACGAGTATCTACTCGACCACGACCAGTACCGGTGGCGCGCAGACGCTCAACGTGAGCGGTGCCGGCCGGTACGTGCGGATGTACGGCACGGCACGGGCGACCCCGTACGGGTACTCGCTGTGGGAGTTCCAGGTATTCGGATCAGTCGACTCGGGTGGGGGCTGCGGCACCGCCAACGTCGCGCAGGGTCGACCGGCGACCGCCTCGTCGACGGAGAACGCCGGTACCCCGGCCAGTGCCGCGGTCGACGGCGACACCGGTACCCGTTGGTCCAGCATGTTCAGCGATCCACAGTGGATCTACGTCGACCTCGGCGCGCCGGCCACCGTCTGCCAGGTCGTCCTCAGCTGGGAAAACGCCTACGCGACCGCGTTCCAGCTCCAGGTGTCCAACGACGCCACGAACTGGACGAGCATCTACTCGACCACGACCAGTACCGGTGGCACCCAGACCATCAACGCCAACGGGACCGGGCGGTACGTACGGATGGACGGCACCGCGCGGGCGACCGGGTACGGGTACTCGATCTGGGAGTTCGCCGTGCACACCACCACCGGCGGAAGCGGCAACCTGGCGCTGGGCAAGCCGGCCACTGCGGACTCCTCGTGCGACGCGAACGAGACCGCGGACAAGGCGTTCAACGGCAGCGTCTCCGGCGGTACCGACGACAAGTGGTGCTCGCTCAGCAGCAACCAGTGGCTGCAGGTCGACCTCGGTCAGACATACCAGGTGACGTCGTTCACCCTGCGCAACGCCGGGGCCGGCGGAGAGAACCCGGCCTGGGACACCGAGGACGCGGACATCCTGGTCTCCACCGACGGCTCCACCTGGAGCACGGCGACGTACATCCGGGGCAACACCGCCGATGTGACCACGGTGAACCTGCCCATGACGTTCCCCGCCCGGTACGTCAAGCTGAATGTCATCAATGGGACGCGCACCGCGGACCTGACAGTGCGCATCTACGAGTTCGAGGTCTACGCCTGATTGCCGAGCCGGGTCGGGTGGCCGTGGGCGGCCACCCGACCCGGCTTGCGAGAGGCGGTCAGAGATACCGATTTCGGTACCGGCGTTGCTCGAAGATTGTGGGAGTGCGCAGGTAGTTGTCTAATTAAGTCCGGATCAGCGTTCATTCTGTCCACCACTGATCGTTGCGCAGGGCGCGCGGCTGTTGCGGGATTGGCTAGTACTACAACCGCGACATGAGATCTTGGTGTCGTCGCTGGTAGTGGGCGCGTCGGGCCTGGGCTTGGCGGCGGCGTCGCCAGCGTGACCAGGTTCGGGTGTGGCGCCGGGAGTGGTGTGGTGTGGTGTCGGTGGCCCAGAGGCGACGGATCTCGTTTGATGGTGAACGGGATCATCCCGCTGTCACTGTCCAGGATGGACGGTGCTACGGTGTCGGCTGGTGTGGTGCCGGCACCTTCGGGCGCCGGTGCCCCTTTTGCGCGGCGACCAGGACTGCGGTCACGGTCAGCCAGCTGTGCGCGGCCATGGCGAGGGTGATGTGCCGGTACCAGCCCGGGTACGAACGGACCTGGTAGTGGTCGAGACCGACCTGCCCCTTGCTGGCCTGGAAACACTCCTCTACCGCCCAGCGCAAGCCAACCACTCGGACAAGCTGCGCGAGGGTGGCCCCGGCCGGGGTGTGGCACCGGAAGAACGCCAGTTCCCCGTCATCCAGCGACCGGCGCACCACCAGCCGGTGAGCCGGGCTGGTCGCGTCGGGTATCTCCGCGAAGTCATAGATGCGGGGTCCTTTGGCGCCGTTGCCGCAGGACAGACGCCGCCAGACCAGGCCCGGCCCGGCGGCCAGCACGTCGGCGCGCACCGGACCCTGCGCGGTGGCCAGCATGTGGTCGCAGGACACCGCCACCACATACCGGATGCCCTCACCCTCCAGCCACCGGCGCAGCCCCGGGTTATCGCCATACGCCTCGTCGGCAGCGACCCACCCGAACGGCAGCCCCGCCGCTACCACCCGTTCGATCATCACTCGGGCCAGTTCCGGCTTGGTGGCAAACCCCACCTCCTGCGGCAGACCAGCCGCCGCGTGTTCGGGCTTCATCGCAGCTCAGAGGGCGAAGCACGGTATCCCGTGCGCAGTGTCGTGCCGGGCGCTGGGAGTGTCGCAGGCCTGGTTCTACAAGTGGTGCCACGGTGATGCGTCCAAGCGGCGGGCCCGCCGGCGGGCTCTGGCCGCCGCGATCACGCAGTTGTTCGCCCGGCACCGGGGCACGTACGGGTCGCCGCGGATCACCGCAGACCTGCGGGAGGCGGGCTGGCGGGTCAGTGTGAACACCGTCGCGGCGGTGATGGCCGAGCTACACCTGGTAGCCCGCCCGAAACGCCACCATCGTGGGCTGACCAAGGCCGACCAGGCGGCCCGTAAGGCACCGGACCTGCTGACCCGTCACTTCGCCCCACCCGCGGCGCCGAACGTGGCCTGGGTTGGGGACCTGACCGAGATCCCCACCGACGAGGGCCCGTTCTACCTGGCGTCAATCGTGGACCTGCATTCGCGGCGCGTCGTCGGGTTCGCCCTGGGTGCCCACCACGATCGACGGCACCTGGAAGCTGCCACCGCGCGGCCATTGACCCGAAGGGAGACGCACTAACATTGAACTTGCCGAAAACCTCGTCCGTGCAGTCACGCGGCATGCTCGTATTCGTGGAGAATGCCGCCGAGGCGATCGCGTCTTCGTATGTCGAGGCGGGTGGTCTTGTCCGGGTCGGCGATCGGCGGGGGCAACGGGTACAACGGGCGTGCGTTCGCGATGCCCTGGTGGGGGCGGTGCCCGTTATAGAACTGTTCGAACTCGCGCAGGGCGTGGAGTAGGTGCCGTTGGTTCCAGATCAGGGTGCGGTCCAACAGTTCGCGGCGGCAGGTCTGTACCCACCCTTCCATGATCGAGTTCATTCGCGGCATCTGGATACCGCTGAGTACGACGTCGGTGCCCGCGTCGGCGAGGACGGTGTCGAACAGGGCGCGGAACTTCCCATCGCGGTCGCGGATCATGAACCGCGCCCGGCAGTCGGTGTCTTCGAGGTCCATGACAAGGTTCTTCGCCGCTTGCGGCGCGCAGCGCCCGGACGACGCTCGCACTGATGACCGACAGCGCCGAACTACGTCTCTCGGTCGACAACTTGGCCAAGCAAACATTCAGTTGGGGCACGTAGGCGATCTGGTTGGTGACATGGCGTGACGACCGGTTGGCGGGTGGCCTCCGGTTGCTTGGCGGGAGTTGGCGCGTGCCGGGGCGGTCAGGTGGGGGCGGGAACCGGTATCCAAGGTCGGCCCAGCAGTGCGTCGCGTAGGACGGTCATCTTGTTCAGGCCGTTCTTGGCCGCGCTGGACACGTAGCCGAGGATCTTGTATCGGTCCTTGGTGCGTGCTTCGCTGGTGAGTCGGCCGGAGATGTTCTGTTGGATCTTGCTTGGTCGTAGGTCACGTTCGGCCTGGTTGGAGGTGGGTGGCACCAACAGGTCGTGCGTGAAACGCAGCACGTCGCCCTCCCGGTCACGCAACACCTCGAGCAGTAGGCGGGTCTTGCGTTCACCGGGGCGTGTGCCGTGCGAGGCGGTGTCGGACAACCCGACCAGCACACCTTGACGGAACCGGTAGACCAGCTTGTCCTTGACGCTCGCATCGATCGCGTCGTGACCGGCCTCGCGGGCGAGGTTGGCCTGGTGGATCAGGCCACGGAGGGCGTCCGCGATCTGCCCGGGCCAGACCGCGTCGGGGTAGACCTCACCGGCGCCGTCAAGATCACGCAATAGATGTTGGCAACACAGCTGATGGACCAACGTGCCAACTCGGCCGAGTCGTAGTTCTGGTACCGGTCGTGCACGACCACCGAGTCGGTCAGGTCCTTAACGACGAACGCCTTGAACGTGTCCAGGTCCCGGTCGCCCAACATGTACTGCGTCCACAACTCGGTGCAGGCCACCAGCAGATACTTCTCCGCCTTCTTCCGGCCCGGCCGGGGCGTCTTGGACCCGACCCGCAGCGGGGTCTCGTCACAGCAAACGGCGTACGCCAACGTGATCAGCGTGCGGATCCGCTGGTCCACTTCGTCCAGCAGCCCTGCGGCCCGGGTGAGCATGCCGTGCACGAACCCGACCGACGGCGCCGCCCCGGTCAGCGACTCCAACAACTGCACGCAGCGGTGCGCGGGCACGAAATGCACCACCATGAGGTACACCGCCCATGCCTGCAGATTCGGCCCGTACCCCATGTTGGACGACAGCCTGGGTGAGGACGAGCGGGGCCGCGTGCGTCGCTCGCGGTGAGGACGGTCCTGGGCGGGGTGGTGGGTTCGGGCGGGGCGTGGGCTGAGCGTCACGGTGAGGACGGCCGGCATACGGTGAGGGGTCGTTGAAGGAGAAACGGCCCTTCCCCTCTGCTTGGTCTGGCATCCCGGGGAAGGGCCGTTCATTCGTGCCCGGAGGCATCGTTGCTCAGCGTAGGTCCTGATCCTGTCGTGGTCGAACGGATGCTGGTTGGCGGGGAGCTGAGGTGCCCGGAGTGTGGGGGTGCGCTGGCCCGGTGGGGGTGGGCGGCGGCGCGGTTCGTGCGGGAGCGGGCCGGTGGGGTCAGACGGGTTCGGTTGCGGCGGGGCATCTGTTCGGGGACGGGCGTCGGTGGCTGCGGGCGGTCGCACGTGCTGTTGCCCAGGTTGTTGCTGGGGCGCCGGTTGGATGAGGTCGGCTTGATCTGGTCGGTGCTGGTGGCGCGGGCTGGTGGGTGGGGTTGGCGTCGGGCTGCGGGGTTGGCGGGGCGGCCGGCCTCGACGGTGCGGGGTTGGCTGACGCGGTTCGCCGACCGGGCGCAGGCCATCCGGGCGGGATTCGCCGAGTTGGAGCGTCTGGTGGGCGACGGTGGCGGTATGGACCGGTTGGTTCCCGCCGGTGGCCCGCTGCCCGATGCGGTGGCGCAGGTGGGGGCGTGCCTGGCGGCGCTGCGCCGCAGCCGGGGCGAGTCGGTGCTCACGGTGTCGGTGGCGCAGGTGGTGGCGGTGCTGTCCGGGGGGTGGCTGCTGGGCAGCCGGCCGTTTCGGGTCACCGGCTTGTGGATCAACACGTTCCCGCATCTTTAGCTGATCTTTGGGGTGCGACAGCGTCGCCGAGGTCGTCTCTTCTACCTCGGAAGCGTCAGGTGATCACATGTCCACGCGTAAGTCCCGGGCGTCTTGTGCCCGTGATGTCGCTCTGTTCCGCTACTCGCTGATCCGGCCCCTCGCAGACCCGGTGTTGACCGCCGCCGAGCGGGGTGTGCTGGTGCGCGAGATGGCTCGCGGTGTGCACGTCGGCCCGGCCGGCGAGGCGGTGCGGGTGTCACGGTCGACGTTGGACCGTTGGGTTCGGGCCTGGCGCGTCGGCGGGTTCGACGCGCTGGTCCCGCCGGTGCGCCAGGTGCACCCGCGGACCGTGGCCGAGGCGCTGGATCTGGCCGCGGGGCTCAAACGTGAGCGTCCGGCGCGTACGGCCGCGCACATCGCCCGCATCGTCGAGGCCAGCCAGGGATGGGCGCCCTCGGCGCGGACCCTGCAGCGCCACTTCGTGCGCCTGGAGCTGGGCCGGCGTCGCGACGGCACTGCGCCGGGGGTGTTCGGCCGGTTCGAGGCGGACGCACCCAACGTCCGGTGGGTCACCGATGTTTTATGCCGCATGCGGCATAAAACATCTTATGGGGACCGGCGGGTTATGCCGACCGTCCCTGCAGATTCGTTGGTGTGGAACGGTGTCCGTGCGTGTGGGGTCGGCATAGTCACAGGTTGTCGAGGAAGGCGATGATCGTGTCGGTGGGCTGGTAGCGGC
>WNGL01006830.1_pt1 | contig 18358 bp, 16 predicted proteins | sample 5400591 | NCBI WGS metagenome assembly WNGL01 (sample SAMN13153377, study PRJNA577476) | soil metagenome | isolation source: 80 cm soil or saprolite under Garry oak tree replicate 1 | place: USA:California | collected 2016-06-15 | reverse complement strand
CGCCGCGCCGCTTCGAACCGTGCGGCAATCGCCGCGGCGGCCGCTGGATTTTCGCGCAACAGAAAATCGCACACGGCCGCATCCTCGACATAGGCGGCGTGCAGGAGATCGAACAGTTCACTGGCTACCGCATCGGTGGTTTCGGCGAAATTCACCAGCCGATCGACGGTTTCGGCGAGCTCGGCGGCGCCGCGCGGGCCGTGCCGCATCTGGCCGGCGATGAAGCGCGGATTGACCGCCCGCGCGCGGACAATGCGCGCCAGCGCCGCCGACAGCGCCCGCGCCCGCGGCCGCTGCGGATCGGTCATATCGAGCATGACAATATCGACGGCGCGGCCCAGCATTTTCGCCGCCGCGGCAAAGCCGCCGACAAAGGCAGCGTCCTCGGCGCCTTCCAGGAGGTCGCGGCCGGGATCGTCGCCGACATGAACGAGCATGTCAGCGCCGGCGACCCGCGCGGCAAAAGCGCCGGGCGCTGCGCTGGCTTGGCCTTCGGCGCCGCCATAGGCATGCGAGGCTGCGGTAAGGTAGGCGGCGCCGATCTCGTCTCGGCCGGCATCGCGGCCCAGCAATTCCTCAATGCCCGCGCCGTAGGCGCCCGGCGCGGTGCCGAAGATGCGATCAAGGCGAAGCGTGCGCTGGGCGTTGCTCTTGTCGTTTCCGGCGTCGCGCGCGGCGGCGAGCGGATTGTCCTCGTCCTCTTCCTGGCGCGCCGCGACCGCCTGTATTGCAGCGTCGATCAGCGCGATTTGCGCCGGAAATAGATCACGAAACAATCCGGAAATGCGCCAAGTGACATCGACGCGAGGGCGCGCGATCACGGCAATGGGCAGCACTTCCACACCGGTGACGCGGCCGGTGGCGTGCTCCCAAATCGGCCGGCAGCCCATGAGCGCCAGCCCGTGCGCAATTTCTTCGCCACCGGTGCGCAGCGTGGCGCTGCCCCATAAATCGATCACTGCGGCGCGCGGCGGTTCGCCATGATTTTGCAGATGGGCACGCACCACTTCGGTCGCGGCGAGGCGACCGATTTCCATCGCGGTCGGCGTCGGCAGCGTCCTTGGATCGGCGGTAAACAGATTGCGTCCGGTCGGCAGCACGTCGCGGCGGCCGCGTGCCGGCGAGCCGGCCGGTCCGGCTGCGATGCGGCGGCCGTCGAGAGCGGCGATCAGCGCAGTGCGCTCGGCTGCGGCGCTGTCACACCAAGCAGGATCATCGTGGCCTTCGGGAGCTCGACCGTAAATATGCTGGCCGTCCTTGACGGCGAGATCCTTGAGATCGCACAGCCAGGCATCGATCTGCTTGAGCGCTTCGTCCGCGCTCGCTGCGGCAGCGACACCGGCCTCGCACGCCAAGCCGCTGCGCTGCGCCGTCTCGATGATCAAACTGGCGAGCCGCTCGCGACGGCGGCGATCGAGGCCTTCGGCCTGGGCATATTCGTCGAGCAAGAGTTCGAGCTCATGCGCCGCACCGCTTGGTCCGCCCGCGGTCAGCGGCGGCGGCAAGTGGCCGATCGTCACGCCGGCGATGCGCCGCTTGGCCTGCGCCGCTTCACCGGGATTGCTGACGATGAATGGATAAATCACCGGCAAAGCACCGGTGACAATTTCCGGAAAGCACGCTGCGGTCAGCGCCACGGCCTTGCCGGGCAGCCATTCCAGCGTGCCATGCGCGCCCATATGGATCAGCGCGTCGGCACGCATGACATGCGCCAGCCATAAGCCGAAGGCGACCAACGCGTGACGCGGCGGCAATTGCGGATCGTGATAATCCGCGCGCCGCTGCGAGGCGCGGCCACGATCGGGCGGCAGCGCCACAAGGACATTGCCGAACCTTTGCGCGCGAAAACGGAAGGTGCCGTCGCGCATATCGGGATCGTCGGCCGGATCGCCCCATGCATCGTAGATTTTTTCAGCTGCGGCGCGCGGCACGCGCTTGAACGAACGCACATAATCTTCGAGTGTGAGGACCGCATCGTCCGCGCCGTGCGCGAGCCCATCGAGCAACGCGCGCGAGGTCTTCGGTGCGCCGTTGACGATGTAACCGGCAGCCGCAAGGTCGGTCAGCGCCGCGAGCACGCTTGCCGGTACGTCGAGTCCGACCGCATAGCCGGCGCGATCTTTCGCGCCCGGATAATCCGGCATCAGGATCGCGACGGCGCGCTCGCAACGCGGCCGGCGCGCGAGCCTCACCCACGCGGCGATGCGATCTGCGGCGATATCGACGCGATCAGCTTCGGGGCGGCTGGCAAGCGCGGTGAAAGCAAGTTCCTCGCTCGGCGCAAGCGTATCCTTAAACGCGACAACGCCGGTCAGCACCCGGCCATCCAATTCGGGCAACACCACGTGCATCGCCAGATCGGCGGCGCCCAGTCCGCGCGGACTGTCTTGCCAAGCCACCCGTCTGGTCGTGGCGCTGACCACTTGGAACACCGGAGCGCCTGGACAATCGAGGGCGGAGACGGCATCGCCGGCGCTGCTCGCGGCAAAGCCGGTCATGGTGACGATGGCTGCCGGTCCGAGCCGTCCGAAAGCGTTGCGGAGAAAAGCCGCTGCTTCGGCATCCTTGAGGCTCGTGACGATCAGCGGCGCGGCGGCAAGGCCGCGCCTTGTCAAGGCCGCGCACAGCGCGTCAACCGGCGCGGTGTCGCCGGCCAGCAGCATCGCGCGATAAAAAATAATCGGCACGACTGGGCTATTCGGCGCGAGCGTCTGGATCAGGCGTTCGAGCGGCAGCGCGCCTTCGCCCGGCAGATAGCCGGTAAGCCGCGGCACCGCCGCAGGTTCGTGCGTTGGCAGCGCGTGTCCAGCGTGGTGCGCCAGTCGGCGCAGCAAGGCGCGCATATTGGCAAGCCCGCCTTCACGGAAATAGCGCAACAGCGCGTGCAACTCATCCGGCGTCAGGCTCGAAGCGGCATCGAGCCGCGGATCGTCGCGATCTTCGCCAGGGAGCACGGCGAGTGCGGCGCCGCGTTCGCCGGCCAGGGCCGAAAGCCGCTCGACACCATATTTCCACCAATCGAGCCCGCCGAGCAGACGAACCAAGATAACTTTGGCGTGGGTGCCGACGCGATCGATCCATAGATCGACGGACATCGGGTGACGCAAATCGCGCAAATGCGCCAAGCGCAGGCTCGGCAGCACCGCGCGCTCGGCTTGCCATGCCGCGGCAAGAGCGGCGAGATCGCTATCGGCAAAGGATAGGATCGCGATGTCGCCCGGTGGCTGGCCGAGATCGACCGCTTCGACGATTTCGTCGAGGTTGGTCGAACTTGTCGTGAGCAGATGCATTGCTCAGCCCAACCAAGTTCAGGCGCGGAGCGCCTCTGTTATCGCAGCGCGGTCCAGGCCTTTAAGGCCAATCACCACGAGTCGCCCCTGCCGCTTCTCAGAGCCGTTCCAGGGCCGATCAAATTGATGCGTCACCCGCGCCCCGACCGCTTGCACCAGAAGCCGCAACGGTTTGTTCGCGACCGCGGCAAAGCCCTTCACGCGCAGCACGTCGAAGCGCTCGGCCAGCGAGCCAACGCGCGCGACCAGCGCTGACGGATCGGCAATCTCATCGAGCGCGACGACGAAGCTGTCGAAGTCATCGTGATCATGTTCCGCCTCGGCGTCATGGCGGGTCCGGCGATTGGCAATGTCGTTCTCGGTCCCGATCCCGAGTCCAAGGAGGAGCGCATGATCGACCTTGCCGTCGCTGGCGGTGAGCACTTTGACGCTGCCCGGCAGCGCGTCCGCGATCGCCGCACGCGCTCGGTTGAGCCCGTCTTCATCCAGCAGATCACGCTTGTTCAGCACAACGAGATCGGCGCAAGCGATTTGATCCTCAAATACCTCTTCGACCGGGTCATCGTGCATGAGCGCGCTGTCGGCGGCGCGCTGGCGCTTGAGCGCATCGAGATCGGCGGCGACGCGGCCGTCGGCAAGCGCCGCGCCGTCGACAACCACTACGACGCCATCAACCGTGACGCGATTTTTGATCGCCGGCCAATGAAATGCTTGCACGAGCGGCTTCGGCAAAGCGAGGCCGGAAGTCTCGATCACAATATGATCGATACCGTCCTTGGCGAGAATAGCGTCGAGCGCGGGCACGAACTCGTCCGCCACGGTGCAGCACAGGCAGCCATTGGCGAGTTCGACAATATTGTCTTCCGGACAGGCGGCATCGCCGCATCCTTTGAGAATTTCGCCGTCAATGCCGACGTCGCCAAATTCATTGACAATCACGGCAAGCCGCCGGCCTTGCGCATTGGCCAAAACGTGCCGGATCAAGGTCGTCTTGCCGGCGCCAAGGAAGCCGGTGACGATGGTGCAGGGCACGCGCGCGAGCCGCGCGGCGACTTCGCCGTTCATAGATCGCTCTCCACAAAATCAATTGGCGGAACGCGCGCGATCAAAGCGCGCTTGAGAATTTCGGGGCGCCCGCGCCACGGCAGAATGCCGTCACTGGCACCGGCAAGAAGCTTTGCGCCTTCGATCAGCGCGCCGGCATTGACGGTATCGAGCCCGCCGAAGACGTAGGTCCATGACCCGTTGCAACACATGGCGGCGCTCGGTCCGCGCGTGCAATTGGCCAGGCAGCGCAGCCGCCGCACCTCGACTTCGGTTCCATCCGCCGCCCGTTCGGTTGCCGCGGCGAGAAGCGCGCCGGGACGTGGCTCGGCCTCCGGCTCGCTGGCGTGCCGGCAGGTGACGCAAACATAAACGATGGGCAATCGGGTTTCGGACATCGAGTTGCCTCACGCGCGCTCAACGACGATGCGGCCAAGGCCGCTCCAGCGGTAGATCAGCAAGGAGACGATCCAGCTGGCTACGAAAATTGCGATGACGACGTAACCGAAACCGGCGAGCCCAGAGTTGAGGCTACCGACCATGTCCCAGAAGGAGCCGGCCAGCTCGAGCTTGCTGGCGAGAAGGCCCAGCGCCTCGATGCGACCAGGGCGGAAATTGCGGTGATGGTCAGATTGTACCAAATCTTGCGGATCGGATTGAGAAATGCCCAGCCATAGGCGCCGACCATGAGCACGCTATCGCTGGTATCGACGAGTGTCATTCCGGCGGCGAACAGCGCCGGAAAGATCATCACCGTGGCGAAGCTCACGCCGTCGGACGCTTGGCTCCCGGCGACCGTGAACAGCGTGATCTCGGTCGCGGTGTCAAAGCCGAGGCCGAACAAAAACCCGATCGCGAACATCTGCCAGCTTCGCGTCACCATGTGAAACAGCGGCCGGAAGATCCGGGCTAATAGGCCACGGCCGGAGAGCAATTGATCGAGTTCGTGCTCGGCAACCGCTTCGCCGCCGCGCGCGCGCTGGAAGCTCCGCCACACGCCGCGCAAAATGATCAGATTGACGACTGCGATTGTGAGCAGGAAAAATGCGGATGTGCCGGTGCCGATCACGCTGCCAATCACCTTGAATGGATGAAGGCGGCCCTGCAGCGCGAAAGCCGTTCCGACGATCACGGCGACGGCGATCGCGACGACCAGCGAGTGTCCGAGCGAGAAGAACAATCCGGCTGAGACCGGCCGTTTGCCTTCCTGCATGAGCTTGCGCACTACATTGTCGATGGCGGCGATATGATCGGCATCGACGGAATGGCGCAGCCCCAGCACATAAGCGAGCATTGCGGTGCCAAGAAGCGTCGGACGGCCGGACAGCGCGATGTAAGCCCAAGTCCAGACGGCCGCATTGGCGGCAAACAGCAGTACATAAATCGCGGCGATCTTGCGCCCCTGATGGGGCGAGGCATCGTCAAGCGCCGATGTCAGGTAAGTGAGCACGAATCGTCCTCGCGTGACCTACCGTCGGCGCGAGCGAGGACCAAAAGACTGTCGTCTTTCGGATCATCCACAGGCGCACCCCGACCTGTGTTTGTCGCGTCGACACGGCCGATGGCAGGTCTCCTGGCTCGCGGATCGTCGCCTCGCCCTGCCTTCCCGGCGGCACGTGATGCGCCAGTGGCTAAACCGGACGAGACTTCCCGCTCACAGTTGCGGGGGCAGCTGCGGATTAGGAACCGTGGGCTCCGCACCGCATTCCCTCTTGGCTCTCACGCGAGAGGCCATCGAATGGCAACGACTTAACGGCCGGGCCGGAGTTCTTGTCAATGGTGAAGTGCCGAGGCGCTTGCGGCGGCGGCGGCGGCAGTTATACTCCTCGCATCGTCGTCGGTTCCCGCATCAGCGGGACGCAAAAGGGAACACGGTGAGATTAATTTCGAAGCCGTGGCTGCCCCCGCAACTGTAAGCGGCGAGCCTCCTCGATAGCCCACTGGAGCTTCTGGTTGCTCCGGGAAGGTCGGGACCGGGCCGTGACCCGCAAGTCAGGAGACCTGCCGGCGGCGTTGGCCCCTCGTGTGTCCTCGGGTGGAGGGCGAAGGAGAACAAGATGTCCAGCCTGATCCGATCGATCGCACTCGCCGACGCGCGACATGAATCGATTCGCTACGGCATCGCCGCGATCCTTTTTGGCATCGTTTTCATCGGCGTGACCGGTTTCGCGCCGATCGAGGCGATCCACAACGCGGCACACAATACGCGCCACTCGATCAGCTTCCCCTGTCATTGAAGGGGACTTCCATGTTTCGCCGGATTTTTGCGGCCGCGCTTGGCGCGGGCATCGGCGTTGGCGTGCTTATCGCCGCGCTACAGCACGTGACGCTGGTGCCGCTCATTCTCGAGGCAGAGAAATACGAGAGCGGCACGCTAACATCTGACCGGCATGTGCATGGCGCCGTGCCGTCGCAAGGCGGCGCCGCGATGCTGGTCGGACAGGCCCAGGCGCACGACGCGCATGAGGCGGCGTCGTTGGTCGCCGAGGATTCCCCCTGGCGACCGGTCTTTACTTGGATCGCGACCACTTTGACGTCGGTGGGTTATGCGCTGCTGCTGGTCGGCGGATTCGCGGTCAGCGGCCGCACGGTCGACGCGCGCGAGGGCATGCTTTGGGGCCTTGCCGGATTTACGGCTTTCGCCCTGGCTCCTGCATTCGATCTGCCGCCGGAACTGCCGGGATTGGTCGCCGCCAGCCTTGTCTCGCGGCAAATCTGGTGGATCGCGACCATGGCTGCGACGCTCTTGGCTCTGAGTCTCATGATATTCAAGCGCGCGCCCTGGGCAATACCGGTCGGCGTCGCGCTGCTCGTCGCGCCGCATCTGATCGGAGCGCCGCAACCGCCCGAGGGCGCGGGCGTTGTCCCGCCGGAGCTCGCGGCCGAATTTGCCGCGCGTTCGCTCGGCGTTAACGCGGTACTTTGGGCGCTGCTCGGGCTTGCTGCCGGATCGCTCTATGCCCGGTTCGGCCGTGCCATGCCCGCTTGAGGCGGGGAGGTCTTGCGCGCGCTCGTCCTTGGTGGCGCTCGCTCCGGCAAGAGCCGCTATGCCGAGAGCTTGATCGCCGTGCTAGCGCCGCCCTGGACCTATGTGGCGACGGCGGAACCGGGCGATGCCGAGATGGCGGAACGCATTGCGGCGCATCGCTCGCGCCGCGGCGCGAATTGGCAAACGATCGAAGCGCCGCGCGACCTCGCGGCGGCGCTCGAAACATGCCGGACGACGCCGGTGCTCGTCGATTGCCTGACGCTTTGGCTGTCGAACCTCATGCTTGCGGATGCCGCCATCGACACTGAGATTGCGGCGCTGGAACAGGCGCTGGCAGCACGCCAAGCGCCGGTCGTGCTGGTCGCCAACGAGGTCGGCTCCGGCATCGTGCCGGATTATCCGCTGGGCCGGCGGTTCCGCGATCTGCAAGGCATTCTCAACCAGCGCATCGCCGCGCGTGCCGACCGCGTCGTGCTTATGGTTGCGGGATTGCCGCTGGCGTTGAAAGGCACACTGTAAGGTGAAGGCATGACGGAAACGATCGACAAAGCCGAAGCCGAGCGGCATCGCGCCAAAATGGCTAAGCGCAAAGCCGTGCAGGATGCGGAAGTCGCCGCCAAAACGATCGAGAAAGGCTTGCTGATTGTCCATACCGGCACCGGCAAAGGCAAATCGACTGCGGCATTCGGGCTGGCGCTGCGCATGCTCGGGCGCGGCCACCGCGTCGGCGTCGTGCAATTCATCAAAGGCGCCTGGCATTCGGCGGAACGCGATGCGTTGGCGCGCTTTGGCGATCAGCTTGTCTGGCACACGATGGGAGAGGGGTTCACCTGGGAGACGCAAGATCGCGCGCGCGATATCGCCGCGGCCGAGCGCGCCTGGGCAAAAGCGCGAGAGCTCATGGCTGATCCGAATCTGGCCATGCTCATCCTGGACGAACTCAACATCGCTCTGCGCTACGAGTATCTCGATCTAACGGCCGTCATCGCGGCGCTGACCGCGCGGCGGCCCGGCTTGCACGTGGTTGTCACCGGCCGCAATGCCAAACCCGAGCTTCTCGCCGCCGCCGACCTCGTTACCGAAATGACTTTGGTGAAGCACCATTTCGCCGCCGGCGTGAAGGCGCAGCCCGGCATCGAGTTCTAGCCATGCCTGTTTTAGCGATGCCTGGACGCGCGCTGATGTTCCAAGGCACCGGCTCGGATGTCGGCAAATCGCTGATCGTCGCCGGTCTTGCCCGGGCCTTTACGTTGCGCGGCCTCACGGTGCGTCCGTTTAAGCCACAGAACATGTCCAACAATGCCGCGGTGACGTTCGATGGCGGCGAGATCGGCCGCGCCCAAGCCCTTCAAGCGCGCGCAGCGCGCACGCCGCCTACCGTCCACATGAATCCGGTTCTGCTCAAACCGCAAAGCGAGATCGGCGCGCAAATTATCGTGCAAGGCCGCGTCTATGGCAGCGCCAAGGCCGCCGCCTATCAGCACATGAAACGCGATCTGCTGCCCGCCGTTTTGCAGAGCTACCGGCATTTGCGCAGCGCGGCCGATCTCGTGCTGGTCGAAGGCGCTGGCAGCGCCGCCGAGATCAATCTCCGTGCCAACGACATCGCCAATATGGGTTTTGCCCAAGCTGCCGATGTTCCGGTCGTGCTGATCGGCGACATCGACCGTGGCGGCGTGATCGCTAGCATCGTCGGCACCAAAGCCGTGACCGAGGCCAAGGACGCGGCACTGATATGCGGGTTCATCGTCAACAAATTTCGTGGAGACGCCGCATTGTTCGCCGATGCGATGACACGCATTGCGCAAGCGACCGGCTGGCCGGCACTCGGTCTTGTTCCTTTCTTCCGGGACGCGCATTTGTTGCCGGCAGAGGACGCGCTCGCGCTCGAACAGCCGCGGCCGGCAAAATCGCACACCCGTGTGCGCGTCGCAGTTCCGATCCTGCCGCACATTGCCAATTTCGACGACCTCGATCCGCTCGAAGCCGAGTCTGCGGTCGATCTGATCCGGTTGCGTCCCGGCGCCGCACTGCCGGGCGATGTGGACTTAGTCATTTTGCCGGGCTCGAAAGCGACGATGGCCGATCTGCATGCGCTCCGTGCCGCGGGATTCGACATCGACATTGCCGCGCACCGGCGGCGCGGCGGATTAGTGCTCGGTCTGTGCGGCGGCTATCAGATGTTGGGGCGCACTATCGCCGACCCGCAGGGGATCGAGGGCTCTCCGGGCAAAGTCGCCGGCCTCGGCTTGCTTGACCTTGAAACCGTACTCGGTGAGCACAAACGGCTTGAGCCGATCCGCGGCACGACAAATGGCGGCGCACCGTTTGGCGGTTATGAGATGCACATGGGCATCACCACAGGGCCCGACTGCGCGCGCCCGTTTGCAAGGCTCGACGACGGTTCGCCTGAGGGAGCGGTCTCCGCCGACGGCCGCGTGCTCGGCACCTACATCCACGGGCTGTTCGCCGACGATTGTCAGCGTACGGCTTGGCTTAGCCGCCTGTCGGCTGGCACGGCTGGCGTCGCCTATGATGAGATGATTGAGCAAACGCTTGATCGGCTCGCCGCGCATCTCGCCGCGCATCTCGATCTCGATCGCCTGCTCAGTTTAGCGCGATGAGCACTGCGGTGAGCCCCGCGAGGAGCGCCAGCAAGATAGCGTCGGCACAACGGTAGAGCGCCAGCGCCCGGCGGATATCTTTGGCTTCTGCCTCGCGCCGCCCGTCACCCATGAACGCGTCCTCGACGCGTATACCGGCATAGAAACGCGGACCCGCAAGCGACAGTCCGAGCGCGCCGGCCATCGCCGCTTCCGGATAGCCGGCATTGGGCGAGCGGTGGCGTGTCGCGTCACGTCGGACCGTGCGCCATGCCGCGCTGGCGGAAGCATCGTTACGCAAAGCCGAGGCAAGGATGAGCAAGAGCGCCGCGAACCGCGAGGCCGGCAAGTTGACGAGATCGTCGAGCCGCGCTGCCGCCCAGCCGAAATCGGCGTAGCGCGGGGTGCGATGCCCGATCATGCTGTCGGCGGTATTGATCGCCTTGTATAGCGCGGCGCCCGGAAGTCCCGCCACCACAAGCCAAAAAACCGGCGCAACGATGCCATCCGAGAAATTCTCCGCCAGGCTTTCGATTGCTGCGCGTGCAATCCCGGCACGATCGAGTCGAGCAGTATCGCGGCCGACAATGTGCGATACTGCCTTGCGGCCGGCGTCGAGATCTTGCAGTTCAAGCGCGGAGGCGACATTGGCGACATACCGGTGCAGGCTGCGTTGCGCGATCAGCGTGCTCGCAAGCACGGCGACTGGAACAACGCCGAACGGCAGGCGGAGTAATTGCCATTGCGCGACGAACGTGATTGCGCCAACGACGCCGAGCGCGATCGCGACCGCTAAAATTCCCGCAAGTCGCCGCAGAGCCGGCGTCATATCGCGGTTAAACAGCCGGTCGAGGCCACCGATCAAAGCGCCGATCCAGGTCACTGGGTGGCCAATGACGCGAACCAGCCGTTCGGGATAACCGATGCAGAGCTCGATCAGCATGGCGAAAAGCGCAAGTGCGGCCGACATGATGTTCTCCGATGATCCTGATCAGTCGCTCCCGCATGGCGGCGACCTCGCCGCTGCTCGGCGTTTGTTTGCTGACGCTCCCGAACCTTTCCTCGACCTTTCGACCGGGATCAATCCCCATTCTTATCCGCTGCAGGAACTGCCGATCGATCTGTTCGCGCGGCTGCCCGGGGCCGATCCGCTCGCCGCGGCAAAGGCCGCCGCGGCGCAAGCCTATGGCGCGCCCTCGGCAGCGCATGTCGTGGCCGCGCCAGGAACGCAAATTCTGCTGCCGCTTGTCGCCGCGTTGGTTCGTCCGGGACGCGCCGCGGTGGTCGCGCCGACCTATGGCGAACACGCGCGCGCCGCGGCGCTGGCCGGCCATGATGTTATCGAGATTGCCGATCTTGATGCCGCGACGGCGGCGACACTTGTCATTGTAACCAATCCAAACAATCCGGACGGCAGGCTGTTCGACAAGAACGCTCTGATGATGCTGGCAAAGCGGTTGGAATCGCGCGGCGGGCTTCTCGTCGTCGACGAAGCCTTCATGGACGTCGGTCCGGGCGACGCCAGTCTCGCAGGCGAGGTCGGACGCAGGGCGATCGTCGTATTACGATCGTTCGGCAAATTTTTCGGGCTCGCCGGTATCCGGCTCGGCTTTGCACTGGCCGCGCCGTATTTGGCAGCTCGGCTCGCGGCGCAGCTTGGTCCGTGGGCGGTTTCTGGGCCGGCATTGGCGATCGGTGTCGAGGCGCTGACCGATCGCGCTTGGATGGAGCAGGCGCGCTGCCGGCTTACGGAAGAAACCACTCGGCTCGATGAAATTCTCGCCGACAGCGGACTTGAGATTGTCGGCGGCACGCCGCTGTTTCGCCTGGTGCGCACGGCGGCGGCGCTGGAACTCTTCCATCACCTCGGCCACGCCGGAATTCTTGTCCGCATGTTTCCGGCGCACCCTTCCTGGTTGCGCTTCGGCCTGCCCGGTGCGGATGAGGATTGGAACCGGCTGCAGATTGCGATGGCCGCCTTCGCCAACAGGCATTAGCCTTCGGTCGTGAACATGCGCGTTAATCGCCAGATCGAGGAAGTCGGGCCAGCACCGCCACAGACCGGCTTCGATGCGGCGTTTCGCGCGCGGCTGCGCGACCTTTTGGTTTGGCGGCGGGATGTCCGGCGTTTCCGGCGCGATGCGCTGCCGGATGGCGCGTTGGAATCCTTAATCGAGCTTGCTTGTCTTGCTCCTTCGGTCGGCTTGAGCCAGCCGTGGCGTTTCGTCATTGTCGAGGATTGCGCGCTGCGCGCGGCCATTCGCGAAAATTTTGCGGGGTGCAACGCACAGGCGCTGGCGGCGCAGGCGCCGGCGCGCGCCGGACTTTACGCGCGATTAAAGCTCGCCGGATTGGACGAGGCGCCCGTGCATTTCGCGGTGTTTGCCGATCGCGCGACAACTCAAGGCCACGGACTCGGCCGCCGCACGATGCCGGAAATGATCGACTATTCGGCTGTCACCGCGGTGCATACGATCTGGCTTGCGGCGCGCGCGGAGGGCATCGGCTTGGGCTGGATTTCAATTCTCGATCCGGCGGCGATGACGGCCATTCTGGATGTGCCGGCGGCATGGAAATTCATCGGCTATTTTTGTCTCGGCTATCCGGAGGCCGAGGATACGATTCCCGAGCTCGAACAGGCGGGCTGGGAGCAGCGAGGTCCGGTAGCCTCGATCATCATCCGTCGTTAGCGCATCCGCCGTTAGCGCATGGCGCTCGGCGGTCGAACTGTTTTTTCCTGACGGCCTGATGCTGTGAGCGGCAGGCCGGGTTTCGCCTTGCCGGGAAGATAGCGGGCCGCGACGATCGGATCGAGTTGCCGCACCGCGTTGTCGGGCAGGCGGCGCCAGATCTCATCGCGGCCGAACAAAGCGATGCCGAGATAGCCGCGCACGGTCAGCGTCTCGCCGTCGGGGCTGACCCGCATCATGGCGCTGTAGATGTTGCCGTCCCGTGGATCGAGGATATTGCCGCCCTGATAAGCCAAGCCGTCGCGCTGCATCTCCCTGATCAGCGGCAATCCGAGCAGCGGCTGGTTCTTGCGGTCGTCGCGGCAGCTCGAACAGGTCGGATTTTTCGGATCTTCCGGCCGGAGAAAAAGCTTAGCGATCACGCCTTCATAAAGGCCGCCGTGCTCGACGAATAGGAACCAGCCGACCGTCTGGCCGGTTTGCTCGTCCACTTTTTGCCACAAGCCCGTTGCGGCCGGCTGCTCCGGGACGACCGATTGTGGTGCCGATATCGCCAGAGAACTGGCAAAAAAACTCGCCGCCAATGCGGTCACGACCTTTGCCGATTGCAACGCCAACGGAACCCTCCATTGGAATTTGAACTCTGCGCCGGCCGGATAGATCGTTTGACAATGCGGTGATTTCACGACGCCCGATCGTGCCGCGGCATTGGATGCTCTCGCGTTATTTTCGTCAGGCTGGCCAACAATCGCTTGATCCAGGCGTTGCCGGTGTTATTGGGGGAACTCACAAGCCGTGACCGCCGGCCCGGCGCGCTCGCGATTTCTCGACAGTTTTGTGACCCGCGGTTTTGTGACTTCGGTTTTGTGACTGGGGTTTTGTGACTGGGGTTTTGTGACTGCAGTCTCCGACAGCTGGCCTAAAGCATGCGCGTATTCGTCCCAATTTCGGTTGGCGGCTGGACCCGTTTGTTCAGTCGGTGGGATATTCTCGCCGTTCTTCTGATCCTTGGCCTTCTGGTTTTTCTCGGCGAAGCAAGTCGGAATCTTTTCGAGCCCCTGGCCGAATTGCAACGGCAGCCGCCCTCGCTCGATCCGCGCAATCTGCCTGAATACGCCGCGCGCACCACGTTGCGCATGCTGATCGCCATGGTGCTGTCACTTTTTTTCACCTTCACCTATGCGACGCTCGCGGCAAAAAGCAGGGCCGCCGAACGGCTGCTCGTGCCGCTTCTCGATATTCTGCAATCGGTACCGATTCTCGGCTTCATTTCGGTCACCGTCGTCTTTTTCATGAGCCTAGCGCCCGGGCGCGTATTGGGCGCGGAATTCGCTTCAATTTTTGCGATTTTCACCAGCCAAGCCTGGAACATGGCCTTCAGCTTTTATCAATCGTTGCGCACGGTGCCGACCGAACTCGAAGAAGCGGCGCGCAATTTTCGACTTAGCGCGTGGATGAGATTCTGGCGCCTCGACGTTCCCTTTGCCATGCCGCAGCTCATCTGGAACATGATGATGTCGATGTCCGGCAGCTGGTTTTTCGTCGTCGCCTCGGAGGCGATCAGCGTCGGCAACACGACCGTGACGTTGCCGGGCATCGGCTCGTACATTGCGCTTGCCATCGAGCGTCGCAATCTCGCCGCGGTGTGCTGGGCAATCGGCACCATGCTTGTCGTGATCCTGATCTACGATCAAGTCCTGTTTCGGCCGCTGGTGGCGTGGGCCGACCGCTTTCGCTTCGAGCAGGAGCCTGGCGCGCCGCCGCCGCAATCCTGGGTGTTCGATGTGTTGCGCCGCTCGCGCATCATCGAACGGCTAACCCAGCCGGTCGCCGGCTTGTGGCGTTTATCGTTGCGCCGGCAAAAAAATGACAAGGCGCCAGCTGGCGCACTGGCCAAGCGGGCCGGCTGGAGCTTGGCCTTGCTATCCGCCGCGGTCGTCTTTGTTTTGGCGGCAATGACGTTGTGGCAAGTGGCGCAATTCGCAGTCGAGGGTCTCGCGCTGCGCGATGTCGGCATCACCATGGTGCTTGGCTTTGCCACGCTCGCGCGCGTGGTGGCGCTCATCGCGATTGCGACCCTGATCTGGGTGCCGATCGGGGTGTGGGTCGGAACGCGGCCGCGCGTTGCCAATTTCATGCAACCGATAGCGCAATTCCTTGCCGCATTCCCGGCCAACCTCCTGTTTCCGATTGTGGTCTCGGGCATCGTCGCCTGGCAGCTCAATCCGAATATTTGGCTCAGCCCGCTGATGATTCTCGGCACACAGTGGTACATCCTGTTCAATGTCATCGCCGGCGCAGCGGCGATCCCGGCTGAGCTGCGTTCGGTCGCGGTCAATTTGCGCGTGCGCGGCTGGTTGTGGTGGCGCCGTGTCGCGCTGCCCGCGGTGCTGCCCTATTATGTGACGGGCGCGATCACCGCATCGGGCGGTTCGTGGAACGCGAGCATCGTCGCGGAGGTCGCGTCCTGGGGTGATCAGCATCTGCACGCCGAAGGACTAGGCGCCTATATTGCCGAACAGACCGATGCCGGCGATTTTCACCGCATCGTGCTCGGCATCGCGGTGATGAGCCTGTTCGTCGTTGTGGTCAATCGCGTGTTCTGGCGACCGCTTTACCGCTACGCCGAACGTAAGTTTCGTCTTGGATGAGGCTTTAGATGAGCGCTGCCCTGCTCGACGTCCACGAATTGCGCCAGTCGTTTCCGCGCGCCGACGGCGGCGAACATCTGGTGCTCGACGGCGTCGAGCTTTCGCTGGCGCAAGGACAGATCGTCGGCCTGCTCGGCCGCACCGGTTCAGGCAAATCGACGCTGTTACGCCTGATTGCCGGCTTGGCGCAGCCGTCGGGAGGAACGGTTACTTATCTTGGCGAGCGCGTGATCGGACCGGCGCCGGGCATCGCGATGGTATTTCAGTCCTTCGCGCTGTTCCCCTGGCTGACGGTGCTGGAGAACGTGCAACTGGGATTGGAAGCGCTCGGTTTGCCCGACTCGGAGATCCGCAAGCGCGCGCTCGCGGCCATCGATCTGATCGGGCTCGACGGTTACGAGTCGGCTTTTCCGCGCGAATTGTCGGGCGGCATGCGCCAGCGCGTCGGTTTCGCCCGTGCACTGGTCGTGCATCCCAATATTCTGCTCATGGACGAACCGTTTTCCGCGCTCGACGTGCTCACCGCCGAGACGCTGCGAACGGACTTCCTCGAACTGTGGGGCGACGGCAAGCTGCCGATCAAAGGCGTCGTTCTCGTCACCCACAATATCGAGGAAGCGGTCTTGATGTGCGACCGCATCCTTTTGTTCTCCACCAATCCGGGCCGTATCATCAGCGAAATCGCTGTGGATCTGAAGCAGCCGCGCAACCGGCTCGACCCGCAGTTTCGCGACCTGGTTGAGAAAATCTACGTGGCGATGACGGCGCGCACGCCGACGCCGATCGGAACGCGCTTGCCGGCCGCGACAATCAACACCGTGCTGCCGCGGGTCTCCGCCAATCTATTCGCCGGCCTCATCGAAACGCTGGCCGCTGCACCCTATAATGGCCGCGCCGACTTGCCGGTGCTCGCCGATGAGTTGCACCTGGAAGTCGACGAACTGTTTCCGGTGGCCGACGCGCTGCAACTGCTGCGGCTCGCCGAAATCGAAGGCGGCGACATCAAGCTTACCGAGACCGGCAAGCAATTCGCGGAAATGGGCACCGACGACCGCAAGCGCTTGTTCCAGCGGCAACTATTAAATTATGTGCCGCTCGCCGCGCACATCCGCCACGTCCTGCAAGAACGCGCCAACCATATGGCGCCGAAGAGCCGCTTCTTCGACGAGCTCGAGGATCACATGAGCGCCGAGGATGTCGAGTTAACGCTGCGCGCCGTAATCGGCTGGGGACGCTATGGCGAGGTCTTCGCCTATGACGACGATTCCGGTACGTTCAGCTTGGAAAATCCGACTTAAAGCATCATTACGTCACCCGTTGGCTCGCGCCTCAGGATGACGGATTGGGAGCAGCGGTTCACAGTGCCTCGCGTTCAGCCTGGCGGCGGCAGAAAATTCACTTCGTGCTTGGCCGATATCGCGACGACTTCCTCGGGCTTTTGTTCTTTCATCGAATGGATTGCCCAAAACAAGTCGTAGAGCTTGCGCGTCGGCGACACCCAGAAAAAACATTTCACCGGCTGGTCTGATTTGTTGAAAATGCCGTGGGCCTGGCCCATCGGCAATCGGATCAGATCGCCGGCCGTCGCGACCACGTCCTTGCCGTCGAGAAGAAGATCGAAGCGGCCCTCGAACATATAGATGAATTCGTCCTGCGTCGGGTGGATATGCGGCGGCACGAATGTGCCGGGTGGAAAGGTCGCGTGCCAGGAGAACGAACTCTCGGTCAGTGACTTCGGCACGTAGGTCTGGCCGAGAATATTCCAGGCGATGCCGTCAATGCCGTTGCCGGCCTTGGTTATTCCCGCTGTCAGCTTTTGCATGCGGTGATCTCCGTTGCACAACGCTAGAACGGGATGAGATTTGGTCGAATCATCCCGTTCTAGCTTTTTGTTTGAGCATGATCTTTTCCGAAAACCGGTTACCACTTTTCGGGATCATGCTGCTATCGCGGCGCATTCAAACACGAATGCGGCAAGACTGAAAGAATCCGGAAAAGAATCCGAAAAAGAATCTCGCACCGCGGTCAGGCCGCGCTGCGCCGCCCGCTGGTGGCAATGGCGAGCAGAGCCCGTTCGGTAATGGTATCGGCAAGGGCGGGATTGCGCCGCGCATCCAATACTGCGTCCGCCAATTGCGCCATGGCGGTCGCGAGCCGTGCCGCGCTCCACGCCTTGAGCGCCGCTTCGACGAGCGGACGGCGGCGGAACGGCACCGGCGGCTGCACGGCATCGAGCGAAAACCCGCGGCCTTGTTCGATCGCGAACCGCCATTTGTGAAGCTGCGCGAGCTGACGCTGCGCATTGAACAAGATCGATCCGGCCGCGGTGCCGGCAACCCGCGCCTTGGCGAGCTGCGTCTCGAGTTCGCCGGGCTTCCCGGCGAAGGCGGCGTCGACGATGTCTTCGATCGTGAGCGCCGAAGCGTCGGAAACCACCGCGGCGACGTCCTCGACGCCGACTTGATCGCGGCCGCGCGCGTAGACCGCAAGCTTCTGAATTTCGCTGCGCGAGGCGGCACGGTCGCCGCCGAGGAGCGGGATCAACACCGCGCGCGCGTCCGGCGCTAATGACAATCCAGCTGCCCGCATCTCCTCATCGATCAGCCGGGCGCGGTCTCTTTCGCTGTCGGCATAGCATGGCAGCGCCACGGCATTCTTGGCGCGCTCGCAGAGGGCGCGCAGCGGCGCATTGCGGCGCAGGTCGCCGGCCTCGATCACGACCCGGCATTGCGGCGTGACGCCGGCGAATAGCGGGTCGCCGAGCAGGGCCTCGACCGCGGGGGCGATATTGCGGCTGCCGGCCTTGACCCAGACGGCGCGGCGTCCGCCGAACAGCGGCATGGTCAGCGCCTCTTCGGTCAGGCGCGACGGTTCTGCGGTCAGCTCCTCGCCTTCGAGCCGCGCCAGCGCGAACGGATCGTTTAGATCGTCCACCGATGCCGCGAGGATCGCCCGGACGCGTTCGCCGACCAGGCCGGCATCGGGTCCGAATACCAACACCACGCGGCGCGCTGGATCGGGCCGCGCGACGAACGCATCGACATCGGCAGCTTTGATGGCGACCATGATTCTTTAAATTGGGCTCTTTAAA
>WNGL01026786.1_pt1 | contig 18360 bp, 16 predicted proteins | sample 5400591 | NCBI WGS metagenome assembly WNGL01 (sample SAMN13153377, study PRJNA577476) | soil metagenome | isolation source: 80 cm soil or saprolite under Garry oak tree replicate 1 | place: USA:California | collected 2016-06-15 | reverse complement strand
CGGGCTTGGGCGCAATGCCGAAACCGACGACCTCCCCGAAGTCCATGACCCTGGCGCCGCCGAGCGGCGCCAGCACAGCGTCGTAGAACGCGAAGCTCGCGGCGGTGTCCGCGCACTGAAGGGAAACGTGATCGATCACCCTGCCATCCTCGCTCGCGCGTCGGCCCAGGCGAAGCACCGACACGGGCGCGTCCCGAGCTTTGGTCCGCTTACCGTTAGAACGGTTGACGATAGATCGGACACCGAGTTATAGTCCGGCCATGGCAGACGAGCAGTTGATCGCGCGATCAGGGAGTGCGGATTCTGAGGTGCGGCCGGAAGCCGGGCGGGCGGAAGCCGGGCGGGCGCAAGCCGGGCGGCCGGAAGACGGGCGGGCGCAAGCCGGGCGGCCGGGACGCCGCCGGGTAAGCCGGGCGGCCGGAAGACGGGCGGGCGCAAGCCGGGCGGCCGGGACGCCGCCGGGTCAGGAGCGTCCTGCTGGCCGTCGCGCTTGTGCTGCCGTTCGCCGGCGTGGTCGCGTTCCTCATCGCCTTCCAGCCCTTCGCCGCAGCCGCTGGCGGCTGCGGCGGCGGTTGAGCCGGCCGCCGGCAGGCAAGGAAGCAAGCTAACCGCCGCCTGAGCGGCTATCCTGAAGTCAGCCAACCACCAGGCCGGTCTGACCGGCCACGATGCGGGCAGCCGGAGACGATGTATATTGCCGTGACCGTCATCGCGGCAATGCTGCTCGGGGTGGGTTTCGTGTTGCAGCAGCACGCCGCGTCGAAGCTGCCGACCCAGTACCTGCACCTGCGGCTGATCGCCGAACTGCTCCACCAGCGGATCTTCGTCGCCGGAATCGTGATCATGGTGATCGGCCAGGGCCTGTCCGCGTGGGGGCTCGGCCACCTGAGCCTGACCGTCAGCGAACCGCTGCTCGCGACCAACCTGATCTTCGCGCTGCTGCTCGCCGCGCCGATCTCCGGCGAGATTCCCCGCAAGACCGAGCTGGCCGGCGCGGTACTGCTCTGCGCGGGCGTAGGCGTACTGTCGGCCAGCAGGTCGGTGCGGGCACTGTCGGAGTCGTTCGGGTCCTTCTCGCACTGGCCGGCGGCCGGCATCATCGCGGGGGTCGCTGCCGCGCTTGTCGTGGCCGGCCGCAACGGCCCGGCGAGCCTGCGGGCAACGCTGACCGGCGCGGGCAGCGGTCTGCTGCTCGGCATCGCCGACGCCCTGACCCGCCGAAGCGTGGAGATTCTCGACGGCCACGGGCTGGCGACGCTCCTGACGACCTGGCCGGGGTACGCCGTGATCGGCACGGCCGCGATCGGGCTGTGGCTGGTGGAGAGCGCCTTCGCCGCCGGCCCGCTGCATGCCTCCCTGCCGGCCATCACCGGGGCCGAGCCGCTGGCCGGGATGACGCTCGGGGTGCTTGTCTTCGGTGACGTCGTGCACGTCACGCCCTGGCTGCTCGCCCTGCAGGCCGCCGGCCTGGCGGCCATGGTCGGCGGGGTCATCCTGGTCGCCAGGGCACCCGTGTTCCGCAAGCTGCACTTGCGCCCTATCGCGGCGGCCGAGGGCCTGGACAGCCAGGCCCCGGGCGCCAGCGACGATGAGGCCGCCGAGCGGGCCGCCGAGGTCACCGTGCCGGAGGCTTCCAGGCTGATGCTGCCCAAGATGACGGTGCCGAAGGTCAGCGTGCCCAAGATGAGCGTTCCCGCAGTCACCGTCCCCACGGTCGCCGTCCCCACGGTCACCGTCCCCGACCTGCCGGTGCTGTCGACTCCCGAGGCGGCAATTCCGTCCGGCGCCAGGCCGCGGATCCCGTGGCTGAAGATCACGAAGCTGAAGGTTTCGCGACCGCAGTTTCCCGAGGCTCCGCCCAGCCCGCCACCGGCTCAATAGACTCGCGGGTAGCGTCCGCTTCGGCGGCGGCGAACCCACCCAATACTCGGGACCGTAGTATTGCTTGCCGATAGATCGGTATCCGAAGTATTGTCAGCGGCATGACCCAGGCCGGCGGCGAGCTTTCATCGTGGACCCCGCGCGCACGGGCGCACGCGTGGCTTTGGACGACTGCCCTGCTCACCGCGGCCGCCTTGGCCTGCGCCGTGGTCCTCGCTCCGCCGGCGGGATGGCCGCCGGTCCCGGCGCTGACCTGGCTGCTGTTTACCGGGTCGTCTGTCCACGTCGCCTCGACGGGCTGGCTGTTCACCGTGCCCGCGGCCCGCGCCTACGCACGGGAGCTCGTCGTCAGGTGCATGTGGGCGCCGGCCGGCAGTTCTGGCGCACGCCCGTCCCGGCCGGTCAGGCTGGTGCTGCTGGTCAACATCTCGCTGATCGGCGGTGCGGTGCTGAGCGCGGCGTCGCACCTGCATGGCGCGGGGGCGCCGGGGCGCCTGTTGTTCGGCGGCTGCCGGGGCGCGGTCATGGCGCAACTTCGTGATCGACGCCGGGTTGCCGCGGATGCGGGACCCGCTCGCGCGCCGGTTCATCTCCGCTCACCTCCCGTACCTCGTGCCGGCCGCCGCCCCCGCGCCGGCCTTGGCCTCGGCGCCGACGTCAGCCGCGGACCCGGCCGGTCTGATGCGGCTGCCGATCGATCGCCAGCCGATATAGGATGCGCAGCATGAACCAAGCAGGCGAGCCGTCCGCGGACCGGTCAGCCGGGCAGCCGCGGCCGCGGGCCGATCAGGCAGGCGCGCTCGAGACCCTCGGCCGGTCATCGGGTCCGGCCAGCCTCATCCTGTCCAGCCTGGCCGACGGGGCCAAGCACGGATACGCGCTAACCAAGGACATCGAGGTCTTCGCCGGGGTCCGGCTCGCGCCTGGCACGCTCTACGAGGCACTGAGCCGGCTCGAGGCGCAGGGCATGATCGAGGCGGTCGAGAGCCATGACCGGCGCCGTCCCTACCGGCTGACCGCGACCGGCGCCGCCGCGCTCAGCACCTACCTGGAGGCGCAGCGCAAGGTCGCCGAGGTCGGCCTGCGGCGCCTGGCCGGCAGCTGGGCGCTCGCGTGACGGCGACCACCGCCGGGCCGGGGCCCGACGACACCGACGACACCGACCTGAGCGCGGCCGACGCGGCGCGGGCACTGCGGCTGCTACGGTGGTATCCGCGCGGCTGGCGCGCGCGGTACGGCGACGAGTTCGCCGAGTTGCTGATCGCCGAGTTCGCGGAGCACGGGCCGTCCCGGCGACGTGCACTCAACGTGGCGGCAACCGGGTTGCGCGCCAGGCTGGCCGGAGCGGGGCTGGCCGGCCACCCCCTCGACCCCGCGGCGGCGGCCAGGGCGGGACTGGCCACCCTGGCGTCCTGCGTCGCAGCGGCGGGCCTGGCCGGCGGGGTGATGTGGGCGCAGCTGGCGATCGGCCTGCAGTGGTCGGTCCCCGGCGATGACCAGCTCACGCAGGCGATGGACCTGATGTCCGCCGCCTTGCTGGTGCTCGCCGTGCTGGCTGTGCTAGCCGCCGCACCGGTTGCCTGGTCCGCGGTCGCGGCCGCGGCCGGCGGGCGCGGGCGCCGGCTCCGCTGGCCGGCCGCCCTGGTCGGGACCGGCGCCCTGGTGCTGGTCGCCGGCGGACGGCACTTCGCGAACGGCTGGCCGGGTACCGGCGGCCACCTGCTCGTGCACCAGGGCCTGGTGCCCGGCGGGGTCGCGGCGTTCGGCTGGGCCGCCACCATGTGGATCACGTCCTACTGGGCGCATCCCGCGGCGCTGGCGGTGTTCCCGCCGGTCCAGCTTGCCTGGATGGTGCTGTGCCCGGCCGCAACCGGCTGCCTGGTCACCGGCACCGTGCAGGTGCTGCGGAGGGTAGAGCTGTCACCCCGGGCGTTTCGTTGCGAAATCTGGGTGGCGCACCTGGCCTGGGCCGCACTGGCCTGCTTCCTCGGCGGAGCGTTGTGCTGGCTGTTCGCCGCGGACGGCGGGTCGGCGCCGCTGTTCCGCGTCGGCGCGATCGACCGGGCGGGGCTAGTTGTCCTGGCACTGGCCGTCGTCGCGGTGGCTGCCGCCGCCCGGCGCGCCAGTGCCGCCGCGCGGTCCTCGCCGGCGGGGGCGGCCCGCCGGTGAGCTCTCGCACGCCGGGCGGCCTGACCCGCCGCCGGCTGCTGGGCGCCGGCCTCGGCGCCAGCGCCGGACTCGCGGCGGCCGGCGCCGGCGGCCTCGAGCTAGTCGCCCGCGGGGTACTGCCGGGCCGGACCTACCTCGGCCAGATCGACGGCGCGTGCTCGGTGCCGGCCCCGCCCCTGACGTTCGCGGTCCCCGGGCCGTCGATCTCCGGCACCTTCCACTCGGCGGCCAGGCGCCGGGAGGTGGGCTACACGATCGCCTATCCTCCTGGTCACCGGCCGGGCAGCCGACTGCCGCTGGTCATCGCCTTGCACGCCTACGGCGGCAACCACACCAGCGCGCTCGGCCAGCTCGGGCTCGCCCACGGGCTGGCCATGCGGATCGGCGGCCGGCCGCTGCCGCCGATGGCGGTCGCGGCGGCCGACGGCGGGGGCGGCTACTGGAACCGGCATCCGGACGACGACCCGATGGGAATGGTCGTCTGCGAGCTGATCCCGCGGTGCCAGCGGCTGGGGCTGGGACTGGGGCTGGGCCCCGGGCGGCGGCGGAGCCCGGGGCGGCGGCGGATCGGCACGATCGGGATCTCGATGGGCGGATACGGCGCCATCTTGCTGGCCGAGCGGTATCCGCGGCTGTTCGGTGCGGCGGCGGCGGTCAGCCCGGCGATCTGGACCAGCTACGAGCAGGCGCGTTCGGTCAATCCCGGGGCCTACGCGTCGGCGTTCGCGTTCGCGGCGGCCGACGCCGTGACCCACGCTGGCGGGCTGCGGAACGTCGCCGTCCGGGTGGCGACCGGGGCGAGCGACCCGTTCCGGCCCGGAGTCGAGGCGCTGGCCCGCGCGCTTCCGCCCGGTGCGGTCGTGGACATCTCCCGTGGCTGCCACAGCGGCCCGTTCTTCCAGTCCCAGCTGCCTCCGTCGCTGGCCTTCCTGGGCCGCCACCTGTAACCGGGTCAGCCGCGGTCGACCAGCAGCTCGGCGATCTGCGCCGCGTTGAGCGCGGCGCCCTTGCGCAGGTTGTCGCCGCAGACGAACAGGTCGAGCGCGTGCGGGTCGTCCTTGCTCCGCCTGATCCTGCCGACCACGGTCGGGTCGGTGCCGACCACATCGACGGGCATCGGGAACTCGGCGGCCTCCGGCCGGTCAGCGACCGTGACACCTGGCGCCTCGCTCAGCAGCTTGCGCGCCTCGTCGGCGTCGACCTCGGCGTCGAAGGTAGCGTGCACCGCGATCGAGTGCCCGGTGATCACGGGCACCCGGACGCAGGTCGCCGAGATCCGCAGGTCCGCTGCGCCGAGGATCTTGCGGGTCTCGTTCCTGATCTTCAGTTCCTCCGACGACCAGCCGTCGGGGCGCGACGAGCCCGCCCACGGGATGACGTTCATGGCCAGCGGCGCCGGGAACGGGCCGCGGTCCCCGACCGCCGACCGAACCGCGTCCCGCACGTCACCCGGGCGCTGGCCGAGCGTACGGTCCCCGGCCACCGCCGCGAGCTCGTCGTACAGCGAGTTGGTGCCCGCCTGCCCGGCGCCGGACGCCGCCTGGTACGAGGCGGCGAACATCTCGCGCAGCCGGTACGCCTGGTGCAGCACGCCGACGACCACGATCAGCGCGAGCGTGGTGCAGTTCGGCACAGAGATGATCCCCCTTGGCCGGTCGAACGCCGCGGCCGGATTCACCTCGGGGACGACAAGCGGCACGTCGGGATCCATCCGGAAGGCGCCGGACTTGTCGATCACGACGACGCCGTGCTCCGCGGCGACGGGCGCCCATGCCTCGGACACCTCGTCGGGCACGTCGAACATGGCGATGTCCACGCCGCGGAACGCCGCCGCGCTGATCTCGCGCACAGCGACCTGCTCGCCTCGGACCGGCAGCATCCGGCCCGCCGACCTGGCCGAGGCGATCAGCCGGATCTCGCCCCAGATGTCGGCCCTGGCGGACACGACGTCGCGCATGACGGTGCCGACCGCCCCGGTCGCGCCGACGATGGCGAGCACGGCCCGGCCGGCGGCCGGCGAGCCGCCGCTCATCGGCCCGTCCCGCCGTAGACGACCGCCTCGGACTGACCGTCTTCCAGGCCGAACGCGCGGTGGGTGGCGATCACCGCACCGTCCAGGTCGGCCGCGTCGACCACGGCCGAGACCCTGATCTCCGACGTCGAGATCATCCTGATGTTGATCCCGGAGTCGGCGAGCGCCCCGAAGAAATCGGCGCTGACTCCCGGATGCGACTTCATCCCTGCCCCGATGAGCGAGATCTTCCCGATGCTGTCGTCGTAGACCAGCGAGTCGAAGCCGATATCGTCCTCGACCGAGCGCAGCGCCGTCATCGCGGCCTGCCCGTCCTGGCGTGGCAGGGTGAACGAGATATCCGCCTGCCCGGTCGACCGGGACGTGCTCTGCCACGCCGACCTTGTCCGGGATACCGGACACCGTGATCGTTGCCTCGCTCCGGTCATGCGCGACGCCGGTGATGATCGGCTGGTCCACTCCGTCCTCCTCTGACTCCGGCGCGCTGGCGGTGACCCAGGTGCCTTCCCTGCTGCTGAACGACGACCGGACGTGGATCGGCATCTGATGGTGCCTGGCGTACTCCACGCACCGCAGGTGCAGCACCTTGGCGCCGCACGCGGCCATCTCCAGCATCTCCTCGTAGCTGATCCGCGGGATCCGCCGCGCCCCTGGCACGATCCGCGGGTCCGCGGTGAACACGCCGTCCACGTCGGTGTAGATCTCGCAGGTCTGCGCCCCGAGTGCCGCGGCCAGCGCGACGGCCGTCGTGTCGGACGCCCCGCGGCCGAGCGTCGTGATGTCCTTGCTGTCCTGGGAGACGCCCTGAAAGCCCGCCACGACGGGTATCGCCCCGTCCGCGAGCGCGCCGGAGATCCGGCCGGGAGTGATGTCGATGATCCGCGCCTTGCCGTGCGCCGAGTCGGTGATCACCCCCGCCTGCGAGCCGGTGAATGACCGGGCCTCGAAGCCGAGGTTGGCGATGGCCATCGCCACGAGCGCCATCGAGATCCGCTCGCCCGCGGTCAGCAGCATGTCGAGCTCGCGTCCGGGTGGCAGCGGGCTGACCTGCTTGGCAAGATCACGCAGTTCGTCGGTGGTGTCGCCCATGGCAGATACCACGACCACCACGCTGTGACCGCCCTTGCGGGTGGCCACGATCCGCTGGGCGACCCGCTTCATCCCGTCCGCGTCGGCGAGCGAGGAGCCGCCGTACTTCTGCACGATCAGGTTCACGGCGCGCCGCTCCTCGCGAGGTTCTCCATGTGGCCCCTATATCGGCATTCGATGCATCGGTAAGCGAGACTGCACAGCTTGATCAGGGGGAACCGAGTCTACCTATCTATGCTTCAACGGAGCGTCTCCTGAGCTGTCGTCAGGAGGGTACCTCTTCATCAGCCACATCGAGTTTCGCGTGCGCCACCACGGCATGCAGCGCGCGCAAGGCGGCGCCCCCGTGCGTGCCCCACTGGTTGACGTAGGAGTACTGCCACCACCACAGCGCCTCGGCCGGGCGCCCCGCCTCGTAGTGCCGCATGCCGTGGATCAGGTCGGCGGCCATGGCGGCGAGGTCGTCGGAGAGCCTGAACGCGGTCGGCTTGTCGTCGCGGTAGGGATCGAAGAGCTCGGCGTACTCGTCGCACGCGGCCAGCCGCGCGGCCAGGCCGACCCTGAGCACGTCGAGATCGGGGTCGGCGCCGACGTCTGGCTCGGCATTTCCCGGCGGGATCACGTCCGTGCTCGCGCCGAGTTGCGCCCCGGCCAGCATCACCTGCGCCACCTCGAGCAACAGCAGCGGAACGATCTCGTCGCCCCCCTCGCCGCGCCCCAGCGCGGCGAGCGCGTCGAGGAAGTCGCGAGCATGCGCGGCGATCCGGTCCGCCTGTGCCCGCCAGTCGCCCCCGCTCTCGCCGGCCGTCGCTGCCGGAGCAGGCTTTGCTGGATCGGCGACCGTGGCCGGCCTGGCGGATCCTTCTGTCCGGCCGGGCCTGGCCGGCTCCTGGGGCCTGGCCGGCGCGCCGGGCCTGGCGGGCTCGGCAGGCTTGGCGGGCTTGGCGGGCTTGGCGGGCTTGGCGGCCCGGCCCGCGGCGCGGCCAGGCTCAGACATTGAGGGTCCGCCGTCCCTCGAACGCCCGCCCCAGCGTCACCTCGTCGGCATACTCCAGGTCGCCTCCGACCGGCAGCCCGCTGGCCGGCCTGGTTACCCTGAGGCCGAGCGGCTTCACCAGCCGGGCCAGATAGGTCGCTGTGGCCTCGCCCTCGAGATTCGGATCGGTGGCCAGGATCACCTCGCTGATATCGCCGTCTGCGAGCCTGGCCATCAGCTCGGAGATCCTCAGGTCCTCGGGTCCGACGCCGTCCATGGGGCTGATCGCGCCGCCGAGCACGTGATACCTGCCGCGAAACTCGCGGATCTTCTCGATCGCCGCCACGTCCTTGGGCTCCTCCACTACGCAGATCATCGACGGGTCCCGGCGCATGTCCAGGCAGATTCTGCACTGGTCATTCTCGGCGACGTTGCCGCAGGTGCGGCAGAATTTCATCTTCTCGGTCACCTCGATGAGCGTCGCCGCGAGCCGGCGGACGTCCTCCGCGCCGACCGTCAGCAGGTGAAACGCGATCCGTTGCGCGCCCTTTGGGCCGATACCCGGAAGCTGGCCAAGCTCGTCGATCAGGTCCTGGACGACTCCTTCGTACACCTCAGTCTCCGCCCGATCCGGTCCCGCCCGACCCGGCCTCGCCCGATCCGGCCCCGCCTGACCCGGCCTCGTCGTCCGGCCGCGGTGACCCCGGCAGCGACGTGCCAGGCACCGGCGGCTGGCCTGAAGCACCCGGCTGCCCAGGCAGTCCGGGCAGCCCGGGGAAGCCAGGCAGACCAGGCAGGCCGGGCACCCCGCCGCCCTCGCTTCCTTCCTCGCCCCCGAAGCCGCCTGCCAGCGGACCCATCATCTCGGCCTGAACATCGCCAAGCGCGCGGTACGCGTCGCGGCAGGCGGCGAGCACCAGGTCGGCCACCGTGGACGCGGTCTCCGCAGGATCGCCAGGCTCGATGGCGGCGCTCGCGATCGACAGGTCGACCACCTCGCCCTGGCCGTTGATGGTCACCTTCACGAGCCCGCCGCCCGCGCTGCCCTCGATCTCGGTCTCGGCCAGCTGCTGCTGAGCGCTCACCAGCTGGCTCTGCACCTGTGCGGCGGCGGCAAAGAGCTGCTGGAGATCGAGCTGCCCGCCGGGTTCCACGCCGGTTCACCTGCTTTCTCGCATAGCCGGGTGCCGGCCCGGCCTCGGTTTGGCAGGGGCACGGGCGCCGTTGCGTTGCCTCACGGCTATCCCGAGCCTACGGCCTGCCGACTGCCGCGGCACCCGGGCGGTGCCCCCGACGCGCGTTCTACGGCTCGGTGCTCTCCTCGATCACATGGCCGCCGAGCTCTCGCATGATCAGGTCGGTCCCGGTCAGGTCACCGGCCGCGCCGGCGGGTGTCGCGTCGGTGTGGGGCCTAGGATCGTCGCGAAGGTCGGAGCTGGCCGGCCCGCGGGCCGGCGTGCCCGCGGCTCCCGCCGCGGTAGACCTGCGGGCAGGGCCTGGGCGACTGGCCGCTGACCGGCCCGCGGCACCGCGGTCTGGCTGGCGGACCGCGGACGCCCGGCTGGCCGAACCGCGCTCTGGCTGGCCGGCCGCCGCTGCCTCGCCGGGTCCACGGCTCGTGCCGCCCGGCTGCCCGGCACCCCGGCGCTGGCCATGCTCGTCGCCGTCCTCGCCGAGGCCGTCTGTGCCAGCCGATCGGGACACGCCGCCGGCCCTGGCGCCAGGACCCGGGTTTCCGCGGGCGGCGCCGGAACCGGCGGCCGCGCTGCTCTGCTCGTCCGGGTGGCTGGCGGCGGCGCTGCCCGGCTCGGCCGCGTAGCCGCTCGCCGGGCCGCCGCGGGCACCGGGTCCCGAGCCTGGCCCGGTCCGCTGTCGCGCACCGGCGTCCTGGTCATCGTCCCGGCCGCGGGGCGCGGCCCGGGCCGCGCCGCGGGCCGCAGCCGACTGGACGACCGCCCTGACCACCAGCCGCACGCCGAACATCGCGTGCAGCACGTCGGCCAGGTAGCTGTCACTGCCGCTGCTCGCGAAGCCCTTGGCATTGCCCTCGCTGTCGAAGGCCATGGTCAGGACGTTGCCTTCTACCGCGTCGATGCTCGCGTAGTTGCTGAGCAGGATCCAGGCGGTCTTGCGGACGTCACGAACCGCCTCGAGTATCTCGGCCCACCGGTTCCGCAGCTCCGTGGCGTCCACGGCCGTCGCGGCCGCGCCGGCATGTTCCACGGCAGGCGGGGGGCTGGCGCCGGAAGCGCCCGCACCTGGGCGGGTGCCGGCTACGGCAGGACCTGTTTCGGACCCGGGCGCAGCGCCTGGCCGCGGACCCGCTCCCCGCTGATCGGCAACGTCGCGGCCGCGGGGCTCCGGCTGGCCACCTGGCGCGCCGGCAGTCTCCCGCTGCCGGGCTGTTGCCTGCCGTCCGCTGGTGTCGGTGGCGGCCGCCGAGCCGGCCGCCGGGCCGACCCTCGGTCTCGCGGCTAGCTGCCGCTCGAGCCGTTCGACCCTGGCCGCGAGGTCGCCGACGCCAGTTGACCCGGCCGAACCGGTCGAACCAGACGCGGCGGACCCGTCCGGTATCTGGACCGCAGGGGCGTGCCCGGAATGAGCCGAGCCGGCCGGGAGCAGGACCTGCGCGCACATCAGCTCGAGCAGCAGGCGCGGCGAAGTGGCGCCGCGCATCTCGACCAGCCCGGCGCTGATCGTTTCCGCGGCCCTGGCGAGCCGCTCCTGGCCGAACCGGGTTGCCTGCTTGCGCATCCGGTCGAGCTGGTCCTCCGGAGCGTCGAGCAGGCCCGACGTAGCGGCATCGGGCACCGCGGCCAGCACGATCAGGTCGCGGAGCCGGTCAAGCAGGTCCATGGCGAACCGCCGCGGATCGTGGCCGGCCTCGACCACGTGGTCTATGGCCAGGAAGACTCCGGCGCCGTCGCCGCTGGCGAGAGCCTCGGCCATCTGGTCGAGCAACGCGTCATCGGTGTAGCCGAGCAGCGCGATCGCCCGGTCGTAGCGCAGTCCCGACTCGTCCGCGCCCGCGATGAGCTGGTCGAGTACCGACAGCGAGTCCCTGGCCGAGCCGCCGCCCGCTCGGATGACGACGGGCAGCACGGAAGGTTCGTAGGTGAGGCCCTCGGCCGCGAGAATCTCCTCGAGAAGCTCCCGCAGGATGGCAGGCGGCATAAGCCGGAACGGGTAGTGGTGCGTCCTCGACCTGATCGTCGGGATGACCTTCTCCGGCTCCGTCGTAGCGAAGACGAACTTCAGGTGCGGCGGCGGCTCCTCGACGAGCTTGAGCAGGGCGTTGAATCCGGCGCCGGTCACCATGTGCGCCTCGTCGATGATGTAGATCTTGTAGCGCGCGGCGACAGGCGAGTAGAAGGCCCGCTCGCGCAGATCCCTGGCATCGTCGATGCCGCCGTGCGACGCGGCGTCGATCTCGATCACGTCGATGCTGCCCGGCCCGGCCGGGCCAAGCGCCACGCACGACGCGCACGTGCCGCACGGGTCGGGGGTGGGACCAAGCTCGCAGTTCAGCGACCTGGCCAGGATCCTGGCACTCGAGGTCTTCCCGCAGCCGCGCGGACCGCTGAACAGATAGGCGTGATGCACCCGGCCGCTGCGCAGCGCCTGCCTGAGCGGCTCGGTGACATGGTCCTGTCCCTTGACCTCAGCGAACGATGCCGGCCTGTAGCGGCGGTAGAGCGCCAGCGGCGCCGGCGGGACGTCCTGGCGGTCCGGCTGCCGCTGGCCCGCGTCAGGGCCTGTGCTGGAGACGTCGCCTGCCATGAACCTCATCCTCGCCGGGGAGGGGAAGGGACCCCTCGCACACCCGCCAGAGCCCGCGTACCCTTGCTGCCTTGGCGGTCTGTGCGCCGTTAGGTTCCGGCAGTGCCCGATCCGGGTCAGCGTCACGGCGTCAAGTCGGTAGGCTTGCCGACGGAGGATTCGCCTAGTGGCCTAGGGCGCACGCTTGGAAAGCGTGTTGGGGGCAACCCCTCAGGAGTTCGAATCTCCTATCCTCCGCCACGCTGACCTGGAAAAACACGGGTCCTGGGCCGCCGAGCGGGCGCCTTGTGCTGGCGTGGTCTCATTTGATGGCCTCAGTTGTGGTCTCAGCTGTGGGCCGTAAATGGCGCCATCGCCAGGATCGGCCGCAGCTGTTGTGCCTGGTCACGGGGATCGTGAACTGCCCTGAACGGAGGGGCGCACGCCGCTAAAGCGTGTTGGCAACAGGCTGACAGGTACGGCGGGAGGATTCTCTGACAGCGCGAATAAGGCTCGTTAGGTGCGCTCATCAACAGGACGCAGCGGTCAATTTGGGCAGGACCGAATAGGCATTCTGCGCGCCTTATCTCGTCGTAAAACGGAAGCGGCAGCTGATAGGACATGGGGGCTCCCAGGCCCGCCACGCGGGAATTCGTGCAACCTCTGAGGCTCGAATTTGCAGCACACTGACATCGTCGGGCATGTGCTTGTCGGCGGACCGCGTATTCACGTCTCCCCTGGTCAGAGTGGTCAGAACCCTGTAGGGCATGCACCCGCGCCAAGAGCCACCGTCAACGCGGACGATGGCTCTCCCAAGCGAATAAGGACAGGGCGTGGCTCGCGTCAGCGGGCCAACGCTTGGCAGCCGGGGCATGCCCCGCTGGGCACCACGACGCCAGCAGGCGTCGCAGGTCACCACCGCGAGCGGCGGAGATCCCTGCCTCGTGTTCCCAGCGTTACACGGCTGAGCGACAACGCCAAGGGATTATGCAGTACGGCCGCGTCCCGTCGCTCGAGTTTATATCGGTTCCCGATATAAACTCAAGTTGGCAGGTGTCCAACCGCGCGGGTTTGACCGGGCCATCATGAATCCCTTGTCGCCGTTGTCAGATCCCCAACAGCGAATCCACGGAGACGACCTGGCAGCGACCAGACGCCCCCAGGGCTTGAATAGCATGCCCGGAGAGGGCTGCCCCGGCGTGGCCAGGGTGAGCCCGCCCCCAGCCTCGAATAGGCGGTGCCGGAGCGTTCGCTTATCCGTTCGGTCCGTCCTCGCTCCCAGGCAACAACTCCGGGCCGGACCACAACTCCGGGAACCAACGTATGAGACACGTTCCCGCCGATTCGGTGAGCGCTCCGCACTTTGGGCACCCACGCAACTCGATTTCCTCCGCATCCATATCCGTCAGGAGAACGATCAGATGGCCTTCAGCGCAACGCACCATATCGTGCACTTCGAACCTGCGCACCACCATTGCCCACCCAATCCCTCCGTACAGGACGACGGCTGGCAACGCACCTGAAGGCAGCACTGCAGCCAACCGGAACGCCGGTGTTCATTGATTGCGTTCCTGTCAGCACAATGCTCAGGATCCCGCCGAGGCCAAGCCCCACCACGATGCCTCCGGCGACTGCCACGAGCCGGCGGGTGCCAGTTGCCATGGCAGCATGCGAACTGCGACATTGACCGGCTATGCGGCTCGTGTGCATAATCCTCCACCACCGCCTGGATGGTTCCACAATAGACTCACGATGCCTGGTCAGGGCAAGGGCGAGGTACTCACCTCAACCTCCCCCGCTACCCCTGGCGATCGGGCTGTCCGCCGAGAAGACACAGACAAGGACGCCTCCGCCAGGTCTGGTACACGGAGGTTTCACGGGCGCAGGGATGACAAATATGCCCAGCTGGCCGCCCTCACCATAGACGGGACTAGATGGCGCGCAGCGTGAGACGCCTGGAGCGCGCCCTTCACGCCTGCTGCTGAGTCGGACTGGGACGACTACCCGTTGCTGGCCGATCTCATGTCTTGGACAGCCCCGGGCGTGAAATCCAACCGAGCCGGGTCTACGCGCCCTCGCCGGTGATCCAGCGGCGACGCAAGATGCAACTCATCTCCGAACCAGACCGCCAGCGGAAGGCGTTGCTGTTCAAAGAGACGAGGGACCGGACTCTTGACTCTCAGGTGAACCCTCTGCCGAACGGCTACCGGCATCATGGAGTGCTTGCTCACGAGTCCTCCGGCTGTCCTGAGCCCACGCGTCGGGTACCGCAGCTCCGACCGGCAGTGGATCATCCCGGATCGACGAGTGATCGGCTTCCCCCGGCCAGAACTCTGGGAAGCCCAGCGTGAGGGGCAGGTACCCAGGGCGGGCGGCGGCCACCAATTCCTCCAACACGTCGCGCCGCAGTGCGTCGCCAACCGCGGCGGCGCTGGGCTTAGCCCGCTGCGACGCGCCGATACCCGCCGCTGACCCAGTCGACGACCAAGCGGCCGTAGTCCTCCGCTGCTTGCTCCCACGCGAAGTGACCGGCGTCGAGCGGATGGATCTCGCTGTTGGGGAGGAGGTCGTCGAGGTACTGGTTGTTCGACCACGGCACGAGGTCATCGTCGCGCCCGGCCACGATCTGGGTGGGCGTGTTGATCGTCGGCAGCAGGTCCCGCAACACTGGGTTCTGCTCGGGGTAATGCCGCACGAACCGGGCCGACTCCGCGAAGCGCCCGAGGTCGTAGGCGCTGACATAGTCCTCGTGGACGTCGGGCTCGCTGTCGCTGGCGGCACCCGGCTCGACCGCGTAGCCGATGTTGGTTCTGGCGTCCAGCCCGCGCACGACGTCCAGACTCGGCGCCTCGATGATCTCCTTGAGCGCGCCGCCCGCTTCGATCGGGATGCGGACCGCGCCGCCGCCGATGGTCAAGCTGGTGACGCGCTCGGGCGCCCTCGCGGCAAGGAAGAGCGCCGCGGCCGTGCCGACGTCCGGGCCGACGACGTGGGGAGCTCCCAGGCCCCACTGGTCGATCAGATTGGCCAGGAACGCTCCCGAGGTGTCCGGGGCGATCAGTTCCGGGCGACCATCGGAGTGGCCGAATCCTGGCAGGTCGATGGCGACCACCCTCCCGACTGCAGAAACGCGGCTCCAGATGCGACGGAAGGCCCAGAGGCTTTCGGGCCACGGCGCCAGCAGCAGTACGGTGATGTCCGAGTCTGCCCTGGTATCGGCGAACCTCACTCGCACCTCGTCGCAGACTCGGAAGTAGGTACTGATCGGCGAACCCGCTTCGGCGCTCATCTGACTAGCCCTCCTTCAGTCCCCTGGCAAGAACGCCACCACCAGTCGGTGGTGAGCCGGAGTGCGACTCGTGGACACGCCTGCTGCCGGGTCGCGGCCAAGGCCGAGCCGGTCGGCGGTGCGCGTGGCGATGCTAGTCAGCTGAGGGCTGGCCGGCCTGCAGGCTGGCGATCTGTGCCCGGGCGGCAGCCACCAGCTCCTCATTGGTGTTGGCGTGGCCGTTGAGGCCCCAACCTCCGTCTGGCGCCTCGGTCAGCAGCACCCAGGTCCTGCTGGCCAACGTCGGGTCACCGGCGGCCTCTGCGGCGATGCGGGTCAGCTGCTCGACCACGGCGAGCTGCTTGCCGCGATCGAGCGCGCCGGCGTTGGTGAGGACCTGGATCCGCACGTAGTTGGAGTCGCCGTCGACGTTCGACAGGTTGCCGGCGGGCAGGTCGTGGATGAAGGCCGCGGTATTCTGCCGGAACATGGGGATGTCCGGCACCTGTTCGATCGCCATGAGCTCGGACGCCAGCTTCTGGGTGAGGGCGCGGGGGTCACCGAATGTCCCGGCGGCGGCGTAGACGTCGATCATCGGCATCGGGTTGGTCCTTTCGATTTTGGGGCCCGCGATCGGTCGTTAGGCCGCTCCTCGAGCAGACCTCACTAAGCCTATCGACGAGGCGCCAGATATCGATCGTAGATACTCATTAGCCAGGGCACGACCAAGGACACGGCCAGCCGCATCACGACCAGTGTCAGCACAAACGCGCGGAGCACCGGGTCCCAGCCCACGGTGAACGGGGCCATCGCAGTGAGTCCGATGGCGACTAGGGGAAAGATCGCGAGCCAGGTGAGCGCGGCGCGGACATGATTCGACGGCGCCGTGCGCGGTGACGGGCGCGCCACCGGTGCTCTCGACGAAGGCCTTCATCGCCTGTATGCGTTCACGAATGCCATGCGTCGGCCTGGCGCCGCACTCGGGCGCGCTCGGCTTCTCGGTGTTGGCGAAGGAGTTCGAACGCGAGCGAACCGGGAGGCGCGGCCGCTTCGGAACGGGTCGCATGGGCCACGATGGCGTCCGCGATGGAGCGGTCTCCGGCGGGTCTGGGATAGGCGTTGAGTACCTCATGTCGCAGGCGGTCCGCTACGGCGTCGGCGATTCGGCCTGCGTCTATGAAGACCCCCTTGTGCGTGAGAGAGGTGAGCAGACCGCGCCGGTGAGCGATGCCGAGAGACGAGTGCAGTGCGATCGCCTCCCAAACTCGGTCGATGTCGCGTTCGGCGACGCTGTGCCTCCGAAGGACGGCAGCAGCCAGATCGGCGCCCTCGACCTCGAAACGAGCCTCGCCTGTCGCGTGCTCACCGAGTCCAAGATCGTGCAGGACCGTGGCGGCGAAGAGCAGGTCCTCGTCATAGTCGGCGTCATTCAGACAGCCCTCATGGTCGGCCAGCAACCGGGCGAATAGAAAGCTGCGGATGCTGTGATCGACGATCGACCGGCTAACCGAGGAGCGGGCGATTGCGAGGCTCGCATCGGCAAGCGCCCCCGTGGGGAGGACGAGGATGTCGTTCATGTGTCTCGAGCGTACGGAGATCGCGGTCCGGCAAACAGTGGCCCGAGAGCCACATACCGCTATGATCGGGCCATGATGTCCAAGCGCCCCCATCGCGTTGCCGTGCTTGCGCTACCGGCCGTGCTCCCACTGGAGCTCGGGACCGCGACGCAGATCTTCGGTCGCGACCCGCATTACCGGCTGACCGTATGCGCTGAAGGTCGGTCTGCGTCGCTCCCTGGTTCTGGGTCGACTATCAATACCCCCGCAGGGCTAGAGGGACTCAAGCGCGCGGACACTGTGATCATCCCGGGATACGAGGACGTCGACGCAACCGTTTCGACGGCAGTCCTCGACGCCATACGTGCGGCACACGCCCGGGGCGCCCGACTGGTATCGATCTGCACCGCCGCCTTTGCCCTCGCCGCGGCTGGTGTCCTCGACGACCGTCCCGCCACCACCCACTGGCGGTGGACCGCTGAGCTCCAACACCGCTACCCCAAGATCGACGTGTTGCCCAACCGCCTCTTCGTCGACGACGGCGACATCCTCACGTCGGCTGGCGTAACCACTGGTATCGACTTGTGCCTCCATCTCATCCGGCGCGACTTCGGCTCCGCAGCTGCCAACACACGGGCCCGCGGCCTCGTGGCTCCGCCACAGCGTCAGGGATCGCAAGCGCAGTTCATCGAGCGGCTCATGCCAGACGCGAGCGGCGACCAACTCGGCCCCCTTCGCGACTGGATGCTCGAAAACCTTGCATTTCCACTCGACCTCGGCACGCTCGCGACGCGGGCACACATGTCTCGACGAACATTGAGCCGTCGATTTCGTGAAGAGACCGGCGTGTCTCCGATGGCGTGGCTCGCTGACGCACGCATCGATCGAGCGCGCGAGATATTGGAGACGACCACCGAGCCGGTCGAGAACATCGCTCGCCTCACGGGACTCGGCGCGCCGGCCTCGGTGCGAGCGGCCTTCCACCGGCGGATCGGCATCTCACCGAAGGAGTACCGTGCTGTCTGGCGGGGATCGTCGTCGTCAACGCAGGCGACGGGGACGGTTCGACGCTCCTATGTCAACGAGCGTCGTTGAGCGTGGTGGAGGTCGGCGAGGAGCAGGGGGTACAGCTCGCGTGCGAGGTAGCGCTTGAGGTGGCGCATGATCTCCTTGGTGCTTTTGCCCTGCGTGGTGCGCCGCTGGGCGTAGGCGCGGGTGGCGGGGGTCGATGCGCAGGCGGGTGAGCGCGATCACCCACAGCGCGTTGCTGGCTTGGCGGTCGTCGCCGCGGTTGAGCCGGTGGCGGACGGTCTTGCCGGAGGACGCCTCGACCGGGCTGACGCCGCACAGGGCGGCAAGCGCGGCGTCGGAGGTCAGGCGGTCGGTGGTCCGCGTGAACTGCAACTGAGCCCAGAACTGCGGCGTCTACGGTCGATACGACCTGCAGGGACGCCGGTTAGCACGGCGCTAGCCGATCCATGGTAGGGATGGGCCGGGAGCTTCCGCGACGCGGTGCGCTCGACGAAGAACCGGGTCGTCTACGCCTGGGGCTGAACGTCGTGGTGGTCTGCCTGCGGGTGGACCCGCCGTGGGGCGGTACCCCGATCGCGCTGCCGCTCAACCTGCGCAT
>WNGL01003711.1_pt1 | contig 18367 bp, 8 predicted proteins | sample 5400591 | NCBI WGS metagenome assembly WNGL01 (sample SAMN13153377, study PRJNA577476) | soil metagenome | isolation source: 80 cm soil or saprolite under Garry oak tree replicate 1 | place: USA:California | collected 2016-06-15 | reverse complement strand
GTCGAGCAGCGATTTTGTCTTCAACAAGCCGCAACATTTTTGTGTTCCCAGCGAGAAAGGATTGGCTCCCGCGTCCAGGGCCGCCTGATTCTTGTGCACGATGAGTTCCGCACCAATCTGCCGCGCGTACGCGTCACGAGCCGCGAACCTCGGAAGAGCGGTCGAACCTTGCGCTACGAACGCTGCCCGTTGGATGAATGAATGGACCACGAGGAAGCCGTGCGGTTGCAAAGCAGCAGAGAGAGATTTGCTCAGATGCAGGGCGTGAGATCTTCAAGGAAGAAGCAAGACGCGGGATGAGACCTCGGAGGACGTGACTTTTTCCTTCTGTTGATTTTTGGATTGTCGTGAGGTCAGCCAATGAATGACGCGGCAGACAAGCTGTCTTTTGCGACGGTGGTGCAAGCCCTAGGTGCCTTGGAGTGGACACTTGTGCGGATTGTTTTCAACGTCCGCGCAAGAACGGCAGTTGGCTTCCAACAATATTTGGCCAACGCGGGAATCGACATTCCAGAGTCAATTATTAAGTCGCCGAAATGGTTCGGAGCATTCCGCCGCGCTCCGTCGGTTGCTAACCATCGCAACGGATTCGGGGGCCTGCTGCGCGACAGGCTTATTGCGCTCCGCTTTGACGAAGACGTAGTTCGGGACGCGATGGAGGGGCTGGAAAAAGATATCTTGGAGTTATGTCTCGATGTGCAGAGTGCTGTTGCACATGAATTGCGACGAGATTTGCAAGCAGTTGGCGTTCATGTGGCGGCGTCAATTCTAGACTCCGGCAAATGGCGCGATGTGTTCGTCCGAGAGCAAGGGGAGTTACCGCCAGGAGCGGCCTCAATAGTGCGGGATGGAACGGACAGCAGTATCTTCTGGGCGGTCGAAGATTCCAAAGAGACCACTATCCGGCGCTGCGGCGCTTCAGGTCAGCGAGTAGCTCCATATAGCGATTAAAGCAAGGCGAACAACAGGTGAGGTGCTGGCTGACGAAAGGTTCGACTTCACTAGAAGGATGTTCAGCCAAGCGCGTCAATTCGCAATCGGGAGGACAGTCGATCCTCTGCGGATTTGGAAACGCCTCCGAAAGATAGGACTTCGCAAAGCCGAAGAATTCTTCCTCGTTGGTTTCCTTTCGTTTTGGCTCGGGCATCAGATCGCGTTACCTTAAATTCTTCACGCAGTCCGTCGCCTCAGTGTGCATGGCTACAGTCCGCTTTCGTATCTTAAATCTTGAGCCGTTCGCGCGCCTGTTGCAGCGCATGGCTGAACCGCGCCTCAGCTGCATGAGCTGACAGGCCGTGAACCTTGCCGACTTCCTCCCAGGAAAACCCCTGCATCCGCCGCCAAGCCATATCTTGCGCGATGAAATCGCATCGCGCTAGAACTTCATCCAGCAATATCTTATTGCTTAATTCCCGCGAGGCATCGGCCCACGGTGGCTCCGACTTTCGAGCGGTTTCACTAAGACCGACTACTAGGACTTCCTTGCGCTTCAGGTGATTCACGTGCCTCAGGAAGGCCCGAAACAAATACGCCCTCAGATCGCGAACCTGCACGGGATCACCACGAGGATCTTTCGTCCTCACCGCCCGCGAGACGATCGCCGCAACTTCCTCCAGTGCCGTCGTGACCACTGCTGGATCGCCAAGCAATCTTAGACCGTGTTCAAATGCTCTCGAATAGATTCCTTCAGCCGCCTCTAGCACTGCCGGCTCGATTTTCCTGCCGCGCCGGTCAACAGCGTTCAGGCGAAAGAGACTACGACCTTCAGCCGCCATTGTGGGTACAACCGGGGTTCCTACGAACAGGCCGGAAGCCTCCAGCGTCTTTGTGGATGTTTCAGACGAGTAGCGCTTCATCCCGGCTGCAGGCTGAGTGGCTGCCGGTCCGGGGTATTATGCTCCGGCGGGGAAGGCATATCAACTCATGTCTTACTGGAAGCGTCCGCCATTACTTCGTCTATACTTTGCGGGCGGCTAACCAGTCCCCGCGCACGCACGAGGGTGGAGAACATGCGCAAAAAGTGCTCTGTTCTGACGTTGGTTCTGTGCTTGACAATCATAGAAACTGTCGGCTGCGAACGGCTGTCACGTCCCGACGTTTCGGGAGTGTGGAAGGGAACGATTCAGGCGAGCGCCGCAGGCGGAAAAGAGAAGTGGCAAGGGCCTGCGGAGCTGACATTGAACCAAAATGGCGATGCAGTCACCGGAACTCTTGTCTTTACGCACCCACAGGGCGGAGGTGTCCAAGTTCCGATCAGTTCGGGCGTCGTTTCTAAAGACGCTGTGACATTCTCCGGGCAAAGTCAGTTTCCATTGGGTGGGTCTATCGAAATCACGTTCCACGGCAGGGTGAGTGGAACTTCGTTGTCTGGAACAACAGACATGACTTCTCGGGGGCTATTTGGAACCGTCGGAAATAGCGGCCCGCTGAGTCTAACGAAGCAATAAATAGCCGGCGGCGAAACGAGGGGCTGACGCGGCAAGGCTCTTACCTAGGAGAGCCCGCCATGCCTTCGCAGGATTTCGTGGATATGACAGCAACGCCAGTAGATCATAGCCAGTCTGTTTCGATGTTGCGGCTCACTGCCGAACGCCTGAAGAAAATCACATTCCCACAATTGGTCCGGCCAGCCCTGGGTCCAAATGCGCCGCCAACCATCGAATTGATTCAGTGGGCTATCCAGGCGTATGCGTTTCCTTGGATTCGCCACATGAACGCACTCATCAACGGCATAATCCTACTAATCGATAGCGATAACAAAGCTGGCGTGCGGATCATCGGACGATCTTCATTCGAGTTTTGCGCCCATAGCTACTACGTGAAAAAACACCTGAAGCAGTATCTTGACCAGAAAGACTTGGCTGCCGCATGGAAGTTTCTTCTACCTATTGGGACCGGAAGCCGCTACATCAACGAATTCCACAGCGCACCAGAGGTAAGCGAATTATTTCCCGTTGGGCCGCATATCAGCAAGGCGATCAATTGCTTCAAGGAAGCGATGCCGACAGAGGATGACTACAGCTATTTGAGCGAATTCTGCCATCCGAACATGATGACGTTCTCGCAGCATTATCTTTGGACGACTCCGTACACAATCGACTTCGTGGACCAGGTGGAATTCGGTGCTTTCGGAGCTATCGCCGGGTCAACGGTCCACGGATTGATAGCGATTCAAGAATTGTTGACAATAGGCAACGAACGTCAAATCAACGGAGCGATTGGCAGGCTTCTGACGGCAATAGTGGACCAACATCGTGAAGACAAGCCCTGAACCTGTGATTGGACAATGCAAGCTGTGCCTGCAACACAAGCAGCTTCAAGACAGCCATCTGATGCCGAGGGCTTTGTACGCGCCCGGCAAGAAGGGAATCCAGTTCGCAACGCGATCACAATCCGGCCAGAATCCAGAACACATGAAAGCGCACTTGCTCTGTTCTGATTGCGAACAACGGTTCAACCAACTTGGAGAATCAGAAGTTCTGCGATGGTTGGCTCCGAAGGCAAGAAAGGAATTTCCGCTGCATGACCGACTGCGGGTCGCCCTTCCATGCGGCGAGATTCCTCCGCACTCCGTTTACAACAGTACTGATGCGGGGTACTCCGTTTACAACGGTGATGATGTAGGTCTGGATACGGAAAAATTTGCCTACTTCACGCTCAGTGTGGCCTGGCGACGGTCGATTCACGAATGGATAAATTTCGACGGGACACCGCTTCCACGCTGGAATCTCGGAGCATTTGGAGAACAGATGAGGACATTCCTAGTCGGTGAAGCCGGGTTTCCACCGGACACAGCGATCATGATTGTCGTCTGCTCAGATCAACACTCCTGGCAGTTCTGGACCGCCCCGTCAACCGATACCGTTTGCTATTGCCTAGGGATTGAATTCTTGGCTCGCGGGGTTTACTTCCGGGCGCTCATGGGACATCACCTGCCGCCAAACGCTCGCCAGATCAGTTGTGCATCACCTCACGGGCGTATTCTGTACGGGCACTGTCGCAATATGACAGAAGAAAAGCTTTCGATACTCGCCGCTTTTCCGAATTGACTCATTCTGCGATCCTGATCTTTCAACCAAAGCAATAGTCTTTATCCCAATTTATCCCAATGCACCGAATTGCGTGCCCAAACCGTCCAGAGCTTGCCGAATGTGGTCTATACTTATCAATGGTTTAGGAGCGAGCCGAAGCGCAATCACCCGTCTTGAAAGCCGTTAGACTCGCAAGGGTCTCGTGGGTTCGAATCCCACCTCCTCCGCCACTAAACTCAAAGCTACGTTGGAGTTGCAGAGATTGCGCTTTCGCTTAAAGCGAGCGATTGCGCGGCTGTTTTATCCCGTTTTATCCCAACGGTGTCGAAAACCATTGTTTCTTCGGCAGGAGCTCCACTGTCTTTCGAATGATGCGCCTTCGAGTGCCGCAGCGGCCACTGGGACCATGAAGGCCTTCGGTGGTTCGATAACAGTCTTCAGCTGCGTCTTCGCCATGTGAGACGCATTCATTGGCTGAAGAGCCGCCCATTGTTTTTTCTCGCTCGTCTCGTCATAAAACTCAGATGTGAACGCAGTAGCTTGGAATCGTGATGCGCCAGAAAGGCCTTTGGAAGTGATTCAACTGAGAGCTTGGCCGGTTCATTCGCTGAGTCGCAACACGCAAGTGTGGTGCTTGAGGCATAGTGAGCGCAACGAACTTTGAAAATTTCATTTGACATTAACGGAAGAGAAACTATAGTGAGCGACTAGCTTGCCGTCGGTGTGTGTCCCCGCTTTGACGCGAGGCCGATATTTCTCGAATCTTTGGGCCAGCCCTGACTCAGAGAAAGATTAAGGTTGTGCCATCTGTCGCCTGCCGATTCCAGCCAGGTGGAGAGTGTGCAGATGCTGAACGTCAGAACCGCTGCCTCAGATCGTGAGCCACCTCGGGGACGCCCATTTGAGGAGTCAAAGAACCGACTAGTTGCGACCACCACGAGAATTGTCAGTGTTTCTGCCTGTGTGCTTTTCTTTGCCGTGCAAGTTGCTAACGGACAGAACATCACCACGTATGCAGGCGGTCCGCCTCCGAACAATCTTCCAGCTCTTTCGGCCAGTCTAGGTGAACCGGAGGGAGTGGCGGCAGACAAATCCGGCAACTTCTATTTCGTTTCGCAAGGGTTGAGTTCTGTATTTAAGGTCGATGCGACAGGCACCCTAAGCCTAGTGGCCGGAAATGGCATTTTTGGATTCAGCGGTGACGGCGGGCTGGCGACCGCCGCAAGTCTGAATTTTCCGCATACAGTAGCTGTCGACGGCAGCGGCAACCTTTTCATTGCCGATGGCGGCAACGGTCGAATCAGACGTGTCGACGTCGCCACAGGGATCATCACGACTGTGGCTGGCGGAGGCTGCTGTTCGCTTGGTGATGGGGGACCCGCAACGAGCGCGTTAGTGTCTCCTTGGGGGGTTGCTGTAGATAGCTCTAGCAACCTGTTCATAGCCGAAGGTAGCCGGATTCGACGTGTAGACCACGCGACTGGCATCATTACCACCGTAGCTGGGAACGGAACGTTCGGCTTCAGTGGTGACGGCGGACCTGCGACGAGTGCCCAAATCAACTTTCCCAGAGGCATCGCAGTAGATGGCTTCGACAATCTTTTGATTGCAGACACCAATAATAATCATGTGCGTCGAGTCGACGCTGCGAGTGGGGTCATTGCCACTGTCGCCGGCAACGGCACTGCCAGCTTTGGCGGCGATGGCGGGCTTGCGACGAGCGCTTCACTTAATTCTCCTTGGGCTGTCGCATCGGACACATCCGGGAACATCTTGATCGCCGATTACGGAAACTCTCGTCTGCGTATTGTAGCCGTGAATACGGGGATTATCACGACTGTGGCAGGCGGAGGCTGCTGCTCCCTTGGGGACGGAGGACTTGCTACGAATGCGAGCTTGAGCGGCGTAGTCGGCATAGCGATTGACAGTGTGGGGAACCGGCTGATTACGGATACGTTCCACAATCGCATCCGGCAAGTGGACGCTGCGACACAAATAATTACCACGGTGGCCGGTGGCGGGCCGGCTGGCGGCGATAATGGCCCATCGGTGGCAGCGAGTCTCGCTGTTCCGGCAGGCGTGGCGGTGAATTCTTCAGGCGATCTATTCCTAACCGAGACGTACAACAACCGAGTCCGACGCATAGATCACATTACCGGTGCCATCACAACTGTCGCTGGGACCGGGATGATTGGCGGATACGGCGGGCCTGCGCTCCAGTCGTCTCTTGACAATCCGACAGGGATCGCCGTCGACAGCCAAGAGAACCTCTTCATCGTCGATACCTTTGGCAGTGTAATCCTTCGCGTAGATGCGGTTACGGGCATTCTGACGGTCGTGGCAGGAGGCGGATGTTGTTCTCTCGGCGATGGTGGACCGGCAACCAGCGCACAACTGGGGCAGCCAAGGGGTACGCCGGTCGTGGACAAGGCAGGGAACCTCATTTTCTCCGATGGGTTTAACCAGCGAATCCGTCGCGTAGATGCGGTGACTGGGGTTATTACGACCATTGCAGGCAATGGTACCCAAGGCTTTAGCGGCGACGGCGCGCCAGCAATTAACGCTCAGCTTAACTACCCCGATGCTCTGGCTTTGGATAGTTCCGGCAACCTGTTTATTGCGGACAATTTCAACTCTCGTGTTCGCCGCGTGGATGCCGTCACTGGAATAATCACAACCATAGCTGGAAATGGCACTTTCGGCTTTAGCGGCGATGGTGGAGCCGCCACTGCCGCCAGCTTGAACGGCCCGGACGGCTTGGCGTTCGATGGCGGTGGCAATCTCTTTATCTTGGATAGTGGCTATGCCCGAATCCGTCGCGTGGATGCTGCCAGTGGCGTGATCACAACCGTCGCAGGCAACGGTGCGCGGGGCTACATCGGCGACGGCGGGCCGGCTTTGAGCGCGACATTGAATCCCTTTGGCATCGCCGACGGGTTGGCACTGAACGGAAGCGGAGATTTGTTTTTTGCAGACGCTTTGAACAACCGAATCCGTCGCATTGCTGGCATTGGCCCTGCAGACACTCTGGCTCTCGTGAGTGGGAATAATCAAACTGGTGTGGCCGGACAGACACTGGCCAATCCTCTCGTCGTGAAAGTTACTAACGCCAGCGGGAACCCCGTCAGCGGCACACCGATCACATTTGCAGTAACAGCTGGTGGCGGAACTCTGACGGGTGGCGTCGCTCAACTCGTAGTCAATACCGATGCGGAGGGACTGGCCTCGGTAACATTGAATTTGGACTCTACACCGGGCCCGAACAACGTAACTGCCACTGCTGTCGGACTATCGGGCAGCCCTGTCAGCTTCACTGAAGCAGGCCAGCCACAACCCGGCATATCAATAACACCAATTCCAGTGGCCTTTGGCAACGTGCCCATCCTCACGTCATCGAACCAAACCGTCACGATCACTAGTACGGGTCAGGGCCCACTTACGATCAATTCAATCTCTATCGCTGGTTCTTACTTCTCACTTGGGAGTCTGCCGTCCTTTCCTGTAGTTTTGGCTCCGTCAGGAACCGTCTCATTTGGTGTGACCTTCGCACCTCTGGCGACGGGGCCCGCAAATGCAACGATCACAATTACTAGCAATGCTCAAACTCCACCGACGCTCGTGACCGTGACGGGAAACGGCGTACCGGTCACCACGAGTTGTGTCGCAGCACCTACAGGACTTGTAAGTTGGTGGACAGGCGATGGGAACATCTATGACTTGCTGGGGGCTAGTAATCCATCTGCTTCGAACGCGGTGAGCTTTGTTTCCGGAGAAGTGGCGTCGGCATTCACACTCGGAGCTGGAGGCTACATTGAGATCCCTGCGTCAGCGAGTTTGGCTAACCAGCAATTCACTTGGTCCGCCTGGGTAAGACCGGACGGCCCTGGACCGAACAATGATTTCGATGGGAACTGGATCGTAGGCCAGGACATAGATAACACAAACCTATCGGTTTACTTGTCCTGGCGTGCCACTGACAATCGGTTTTCCCTTACTTTTGGGAACCAATTGTCCGAGCAAATCGTGTCACAAGATGCGTTTGCGCCCGGCCAATTCTATTTTGTAGCGGGTTCGTACGATGGTTCGACATTCACGCTTTACGTTAACGGGCAGATTGAAGCAACGCGTTCGTCTGTCAAAACAATCTCTTACTCCTCCTTGACTTGGACCATTGGCGCCTCCTCAGCGAATATTCGCGCGCAAGGCTATCCGCGGACTTGGAATGGTGTTATTGACGAGGTTCAGGCATTTAGTCGAGCGTTATCCCAGTCTGAGGTCCAAGCGATATTTAATGCCGGTAGCCTAGGGGAGTGTAAACCACTCGGGGTCGCAGTAGCGCCCAGCCCCGTTGCTTTTGGCAACGTGGCAATCCTGACGTCGTCCAAAATCACCGCAACCATAACAAATGCTGGCCAGGGCTCACTGGCTGTGAATTCCATAACGATTGCTGGAGCAAACTTCAAGCTCGGAAATTTGCCGACTCTGCCAATAGTCCTGGCTCCTTCAGGAACTGCCTCGTTTGATGTCATCTTCAACCCGCTTAGCATCGTTTCCTCCAACGCAACGATCACGATCACAAGTAACGCGGCGACCTCACCTACCGTAATTCAGGCCACAGGCAGCGGCATTGCCCCACCGCTGCCACCGGCGACATCTATTACCGTTGGTACCGACCAAGCCGTGTATCACCGCGGCCAGGCGGTCCAAATTAGCGGCACTCTGGCGGCTGCTGGAGGCGCTGGGATTCCTAACATCGTCGTAAATCTCCAGGTATCGCTTAATGGAACGAATCGTACTTTGACGGCGACTACGGACGCATCAGGGACCTATCACGCAGTCTTTCAACCCGCGCCAAATGATGGTGGAGCGTTTACGGTCACAGCGGTCGGCACTTCTGGCGGTGCAACGCAAACGGCCACCGCCAACTTCCGCATTTTGGGTTTGCTTCTGAGCCCAACTACCATAAGTCAAGATTTGTTGATGGGTAGCGGTATTACGGTGCCTTTTTCCTTGCAGAATCTTGGCGACGCAGCACTCAACGGCTTGAGTTATTCTGTGACGGTCACGCCTGCGGGCACGGTTTCTGTTACGCCCCCGCAGAATCAGTCTTCAATTGCATCGGGTGCATCGCTCACCCTGCCTGTCACGGTGACGGCCCCCGCCGGGAATCCGCCACCAGGGACTGTGAGTGTTGTCCTGAATGTCAGCGGCACAGACCCGACGAGCGGACTCACAGAAACCAATAGCGGGATGATCGTAATTACCCTGCGCTCCGCCGTTAGCTTGCCAGTCCTCTTGCCGTCCACCGCTTCCGTTGGCGTAAATCCCGGCGGCAGTCTGACGAGCACCTTCACTGTTCGAAATGACGGGTTCACTACGATCAACCCGACTGTGACGCTTCAGAGCCCAGCGTCGGTTAACTGGGTTGCATTAGGAGGCGGCAACCTCGGGACGATAGTTCCAACTGATTCCCGTCAATTCACGATTGAAATCAGCCCGCCTTCGAGCGTCGCGGTCGGAAGCTACGCCGTACCCTTTACAGTGAGCGGTGGTAGCGCCCCGCTGCAAGGCACACTCAATATTTCCGTGACGCAATCGACGATGGGTTCCGTATCTTTTGTCGTTAACAATGACATTGGGGCAAACGTAGCGGGTGCTATGGTAACGCTATATGGAAAGAGCAACGGAAAGACTTTCCAGGGCGTGACTGACAACACGGGGCTGCTAACGATCAATGGAGTCGATGCTGGCGATTATTTCTTCGTAGTGGTCGCCGGCACGCACGACCCAACGAATGGCGTTGTTACTGTCACTGCAGGTTCAACCGCACAAGTCAACGTAATTCTCGGCTACGACGTTGTGGCCCTGTCATTCTTGGTGACACCGACGACCATCGTTGACCAATATAACGTCACGCTGAACGTCACCTACGCGACCACATTGCCGAAACCGGCCTTGCAGGTTGTACCCTATTCTCTCGATTTCTCATTTTTCCCGGAAGACACGACGAACGGACGTTACGCCTGCAGCCTGAGCATTGCAAACACGCATCCCACAGCGCCAGTGCGCAATTTGTTTGTGGACGCCACTCAACTAGACGTTAGCCAGCCTATCGGCCAGCGGTTGCGCGTCTTCTTCTCAAACAATTTACAGACCTACCCAGTTGGTGATTTGGCCGGAAAGGCTACCGTAAACGTGCCCTGCTACGCAGTCATTGACGGCGGCACGATACCCACGCATTCGGTCGGCAACATTGTGGTGCAAGCCAACTACGACTTTTCTTTGAGTGGCCAAGTTCTGCAAGGCACTACCACTACTAATGTGCCCGTGACGTATACAAGGCCATCTGATTTGACGTTTAGCCCTATCGCCTTCACGTACGACATGAAGACAGACCCCGCAAATCCTGTCCTGATCTACAACGGCAACGGATACGTTTACGACATCAAAAGCAATCGCGTGCCGGGATTCGCGCTGCAGAAGCCTGCCGGAGCGCCATTTAACGGCCACAATTTGGTGGCATTCACCGAAACTCAGGGCGGCACGACCATTCTGGATGTAATCAATGGGAATCAGGGAAACGCCTTCTGGCACGGTGACTTCGATAGCCTCAAGCAATCTCTTACGGGGTTAGGGGACTCAACCACTTACGACATTTCGACTCTCGATTGCCCCACTTCCCCCAATTGCGCCCAAGGCGGCTTGACCCTCCCGCAGGCACTCGCTTCTCAGGTGGCAATGAGTCCCAATCAAGTTCTCTTTGATCCGACTTACCTTGCTTTCGAGGGCCAATGGGCCGATGCCACATCTCCCGTCCAGTACCTAATTCCGGTCAGAATCACAAAGATTACGCCTACTTCCATTAGTACTCCGCGCGGGCCTACCGCTATCGGCGGCAGCTGCGATCCCACCGATCCCTTGTACGCGTTGTGTAAGGACAATTTTGGTGGAGGCGGCGGAGGCTTCCTTCCGGCTCAAGGCGGCCAGATATTGATTGCGATCGACCAAACGATCCGCTTGGAGCGGCAAGCGTTCAACGCTGCGCTCGGAATTGGCGCGAAAACGACGCTGAGCAACGTCGTAGCGTCAATTCAGATTCTTGATGCCAACGGGGCAGATGCTTCCAGCAATTTCTTCGTCCTGGTGACCAGTGATCCACTTGGCGCAACGCATGGCGGCACAGTCGCTGGTCAGACTGTTGTCTCTTGGCAGCTCATTCCGAACGCCGGAGCCGGCGGTACCCTGCCTCAAGGTGCGCAGTACCGCGTGAAGGCGAATCTGACCTATACAGCAGGAGGCGTGGCCAGGGTTGCCAGCACGCAAACGGTCACCATCACCGTGATGCCCAGTCCGAAACTGACCGTGGCGTACACCGCGCCGTTTGTGGTTGTACCCGGAAAAGACGCGAAAATCCGAGTCACGCTTAAGAACATCGGCTATGGCACCGCTCACAATCTCACGATTCAGTCAGCCCAGCCCCGCGTCGCAGCCACGCTTCCAGCAAACCCGCTTCTGGATAATCCAGGGCCGCTCGTTAACTTCACTATATCGGGATCATCGAACACGGCGGATGGGAGTGGCTTCCAGGCGGGCAATCTCACCGTCAGTTTTGGCGATGTGGCCCCTGGTGCCACGGTCTCCGGTTACTGGACACTGCAAGTCAGTCAAAGAGGGTTTTTCATCGATATCAATTCCACGTTCTCGCATACTGACTTCAATGGCATTGCGCTTGATCCTCTGATTCTGCCGCCCACAACCACTCTTGTCCCCGCGATTGGAGGCACTGTAACCACGGATCTTAGCCAAGCCATCCCTGGTTTGACCGTTAACGTGAGTCAAGCGGGTTCTGCGGTTGGAAGCGATCAGACAGATGCGTCCGGCGCGTATTACATCCAGGATCTTGCCGCAGGCAGCTATTTGGAAGAAGTGCGGGATCTTTCTGGAACGGTCTTAACCAGCAAGACCATCACGGTGCTCGGAAACCAAGCCACCGACTTTATCGATTTTGTGATTGCCAACTACAACCCTACTCTGGCTTTGGTTTGCGTCAACTCCAGCTCCCCTGGGATATCTTTCTCCGCGGATGGAGTGTCGTATAACACGCCACATTGCTTTCCCTGGACCATTGGCTCCAGCCATACGCTCGGAGCTTCTAACACCGGTAGCGTTTTGTCCGCGAGTGTGATTCGCCCGCTGGCTACCTCTGCACCTCTAGGCTCCGCCACTCCGCCGCCTGCCCAGGCATTTGTGGGCTGGAGTGACGCCGAAACTGCTGCAACGCGCAGCGTTACTGTTACTACTTTCGGCGCTACGTACACTCCGCTCTACAGGCCAACCGCTGAGGTGAACCAATATACGCGGACGCAAATTACGACCGATCCTTTCGACCATAAATGGCCTTCAACAAACACTCTCGGAGACTTGGTTTGGAGCGAAAAAGACAGTGCGGGATTCTGGCAGGTGGTCGAGCAAGGTCCGTCAACGGGAAACATGAAAAGGCCCATTACGACGGACCAGCATAATCATGAGCGCCCTGCAATCAGCGACAATGGCACCATCGCTTGGTTCCAGGACAGCACCGGTGGGGGCTTGGGGTATGCGATAGAAAGGCTCGATCCCGGTGCTAATACGCCTTCGATCGTAGAGTTCAGCAGCAGGAATGTCTTTTGTCCCACGGCGCAATTCCCCACATCCTTTTTCTTTGGCTTCCCCATCTTCTCCACCACCATCAACACAGGCCCTTGCTCATACAAGGAGCATGCAGGCGGAAAGACGTTCGGAATCGGCAGTGATGGCCGAACCATCTCGTTCTATACGTTCACCGACACAAACAATCCTCCGCCATTTCGACGTTTTAACGTCACGGGCATCGGCCAGCTTCCTCTGGATTCCGCTCCCGATGACTTCTACGGTTACGAATCTCCAGATATCAACAGCCAATCAGACATCGTTTACGCCAACAGCTTCGTTCCAGGCGTGGTTTCAAAAACACGATATATCTGGCTGGCCACTACAACTCAGCCGTTCACGCAGACCTTGATCGATCAAGGCGAAAATCCGCATCTTTCTGACAGGCCAGCGGCTGGAACAAATCCCGAGATCGTCTACATTCAAAGCGGAATTGATGTTACGCATCGGCCGGGGGCTGACCCCTCGAAATGGGTCGCTTTAGGCTTGTGGGCTGACATAGCGGGAACTGGTCCAACGGGTACAATCGTCTACGAATGCGTCGTAAATGGCCTTAGCCAGATCTGCACTGCGAAGCCTACACCCGTTTATCTGGCGATCGCGTCGCCAGATCCACAGACAGGGATCGTTGGCGCGACGCTACCGAACCCACTGGCGGTCAAAACAACCAATCAGCAAGGGAACGCGGTTTCAGGTGTTGGTATTTCATTTGCGATTTCGCAGCAACCAGCAGGAGCCGGCGGCACGGTCATAAATCCAACAACCGGCACAACAGGTCAGGATGGAACAGCGACCACCCAGCTTACGTTGGGCGATACGGTGGGTCCGTACCAAGTAACTGCCTCCTGCTCGAATCAAAGCTGCGTTCCGGCGACAGTCACTTTTACCGCGAATGCGTTGTCGGGAATCAGCGTGACTACAAACGTGCCGGCCTCAACGTTTACTATCACAGGGCCCATGACGTTTTCGGGAGGCGGTACTTACTTCACTCAGATAAATGTGCCAGCTGGCACCTACACAATCGCTTACGGTGCTGTCGACGGTTATAAGTCACCCCCGAGCGAAACGAAGTCTCTCTTAGCCAACGGCGGAATTTCGTTTGTCGGTACCTACGTCCCCAGTATCGCTGTGAACCTGGTTGACCCTGTTCCGGGTCTGTTGAACGGTTCGTCGATTACTACTGATGTGAACCAATTGGCATCAAGCGGGCGGATTGTTGCTGGTGTGGCAGCCGACGGGGTGACCGAAGTCCTTGTTCAGATTCAGGCGAACAACGTTGGAGACCAGTTCGCATTAACGGTTTTCAATGATCAGAACCAGCAGAGCATCTCAGCAGACGAGGATGGGGCCCTGGGAAACCCCGGTGATGTCACTTTCTCACTCAGCCAGATCACAGCCTCTGCTGTTTTGACGCCACAAGGTGCGATGGCCTTTGCGGTTTACCGAGCACCAATCGACTTCCCGCGAGCTACCGGGCAGGACGCAGGCGCAACGATGCGTTCCGTTTCGATTCAAGTTCAGCTACCTAGCACCGGCGCAACCGTCAGTGTTCCAGTAACGATCTTGCGGGTGCCCGTGGTTCTTGTCCACGGTATTTGGTCCGACCCATTTGATACTTGGGGTTCGTTTTCTCCGCTGTTCAGCTACAGCCAAACTCTACAAGGAGTCGCGGATAAGCGCTTTTCTGTTGGCGTAGTTAATTACAGCTCCCCAATAGGGACGTCTATCCAAAGTTCCGTGCCGACATTCAGTCGTTCACGTCTGGACTCTGCAAGGGGCAATGCACTTGGATTCGATTACAATGCAAATAAGATCTTGGGCCAGATTCAGTCGCAAGTCCTGACATTTAAAAACGGGCTAAACCCCCTAGGTATCGAAGCCGCCGCAGTGCAAGCTGACATCGTTGCTCACAGCATGGGCGGAAATATCACTCGTTACTTAGCACTTCAACCGGCCTTCTTAAGCGACGCGACCTTTAGTCAGGGCAACGTACACAAAGTAATCACAATTGATACACCTCACCTGGGTACGCCATTAGCCGACGATGATAACACCGTCGGCCAGAGAGGTTTTGGACTGCTTCAGAATGCCAATTCATGTGTCAGGTGGCTGCTCGCCTTTAAGGGAGAAATTGCTTTCAGCAACGTGACCATAAACGGCGTCACAGTCAACGGTGCGGTGGGCGATCTGCAAGGAGACGGCTTCGGCGGTTCTCTGAGTCCCGCCTTGCAAAAACTCCAGGTCGCGCCTCATTTGCTTCCAACAGCTTTGGTTGCTGGCGTATCAAACTCGAATAATCTTAACCCGCTCAGCGATCTCCTTAGCCCTGCAACGGCCATCTACCAATTCTGTGGCCTAATTCCACGAGATCCTCTCGCTATCGAACTGACACCGCAGGGTTGGCCGACCGTCTTTAACCAGCCCAGTGATGCTATCGTTCCACTTCAGAGCCAACTCAACAATTTGAGCCCGTCACAGGGCTTTCAGTTCTTCGGGTATATTCACTCCAATGGTACAGCCAAGTTAGGCTTCGGACTCCCTGCTGTAACTAGTGATCCGACGCAGCTTGTACCTAGTCTGATCATAAATCTCTTGAATACAAACGTGAAGGACTCTGCGTTCGTTAGGCTGCCATGACCAAGTGCGCGCATAGTGTTTGGAAACTCGGGCCCAGGCTCATCGCGACGTCATTCATAATTGTCGTACTGGCCAGCTCTTGCGTCGCACAGCAAATTGATTCATCTGAACTTCAAATTACTTCTCCTCTCGACGGAGCCGTCGTCAATCCTGGCCAAACGTTGACCGTAGTTGTAACACCTGCGGCCGGTCAGATACTCACTCAAGTTCTTATTGTCGGAGAAGGCCCGATTGGCATTACTGCACCTCTACCTGTATCTCTCTTCAACTTTCCGATCACTTTTCCTCCGGGAACGAGCATTCGGAAATACACGCTTGCTGCGTGGGGAATCGATGGGCAAGGTCAAACCGTAGTGTCTGTTCCAATCAGCCTAAGGGTGGAGAGCCCAGTCAATCCCGTTGCGATTGCGGCACAGTCACAGAAATTCTATTTCGAGGCGCAGGGACAGGAACTCCCGGTTGTGATTACAGCGAAGTTTCCCGACGGTAGTATCGCTGATGTTACTGAGTCCTCGCTCATGAGCTACACATCTTCAGACACCAGCGTCGCCGCTGTGGACGGGTCCGGAATCGTTACAGCGGTAGGGCCCGGGAGTACCTCAGTGTTGGCTGTCTATGGGGCAGCGCCCTCAAGCTTAAGTGTCGCAATTCCTGTTACCGTGCTGCCTCCAGCACTAATCTCGTCTCCTGCTTCACTAACCTTTGGAATCCAAGCGGTGGGCACAACTAGCCCGCCACAGGTTCTGACTCTAACCAATTCCACGAAGGGCGCACTGCGGATCACCACTCTTAAGGCGAATGGAGATTTTTCGGAGACGGACAATTGCGTGACATCGTCTCCTTTGGCCGTCGGAGCGAGTTGCACTATTAGCGTCTCCTTTGTTCCGACCGGGAAGGACTCAAGGAAGGGAACGGTCAGCATCTCGAATAGTCTCAATGTCGTCCCTGTCGCGATCTCTTTGAAGGGTATCGGAGCGTTTGATACCACACCCCCTGTAACGGCGGCGGCGCTTTCTCCTCAATCAAATCCGGCCGGTTGGAACAATTCCGATGTTACCGTAACGCTGAACTCCACTGACAAGGAAGTGGGCGGGGCGGGCGTAAGGCAAATCAATTACAGCGCAACTGGCGCACAGAGTATCCCGAGCACAGTTGTGAATGGAGCTTCGACAGCCTTCACCATCAGCACCGAAGGCATCACGACGATTACATTCTTTGGGACGGACAATGTGGGCAATGTTGAATCAGCGCACACACTGACGGTTCAGCTTGATAAGAAACCTCCCGTGATCAACTGTGTCACGCCTGACAGCCTATGGCACGGCAGCGACGTCAGCATCCTTTGTACTGCCAGTGATTCGGGTTCCGGCCTCGCGAATCCCCCCGATGCCAGTTTCTCCTTGGCCACTAGCGTTCCCGCAGGAACAGACACATCTAACGCGGCGACCGGCACCCGCTCTGTCTGCGACATTGCAGGGAACTGCGCGACTGCCGGGCCTATCACCGGCAATATGGTGGACAAGAAGCCCCCAAGCATCAACGTAAGCTCGCCAGCAGCAGGCGGCAACTATCTATTGAATCAAGCCGTCAACGCGAACTACGGCTGCGCTGATGGTGGCTCAGGCGTGGCTACTTGTACTGGCACTGTTGCCAGCGGCTCTCCCCTTAGCACGGCACCCGTAGGTAGCAAGACCTTCATTGTTAACGCGACGGACAAAGTGGGAAACATCGCCCCCACACAATCGGTCAGCTACTCGGTCACATACGGAGTATGCCTGCTGTATGACCCGACTCGCGCTGTTCAGAGCGGCACCACCATTCCGTTGAAAATCCAACTCTGCGACGCGAATAACGCCGATGTCTCCAGTTCCACGGTTGTTGTTCACGCCGTCAGCTTAGTCCAGACCAGCACGAACGCTTCCGAGGTGTTGCAGGCTTCCGGCAACGCGAATCCCGATAATGATTTCCGCTTCGACGCCACTTTAGGTCCAACTGGCGGATACATTTTCAACCTGAGCACAAAAGGGCTAACAACCGGGTACTACCAACTGACTTTCAGAACCAGTGTGGACCCGCTGCCTCACGTTTTGAGTTTCCAAGTTAGATGAAAGCCCTGAGCGGGTTGGCAAATTGGCTTTATCCCAATTTATCCCAATTGGCTGCCAGCCGTGCCCAAACCGTCCAGAGCGAGCCGAACGGGGTCTTTAGTTGTCAACAACTTACCAGCGAGCCGGAGCGCAACCACCCGCCTTGAAAATCGCTAAACTCGAAAGGGTTTCGTGGGTTCGAATCCCACCTCCTCCGCACTAAACCAAACGTAACATTGAATTTAAATAGGCTGTCCAGTTTCTGTTTGGCCAAAGCCTTTATCCCATTTTATCCCGATTCAAATTTTTGCCTGTCCAGCGGTCCGCGAAACCGTTAGGCTCGACCTCTACAAATAAAGCGACGCTTTGCGAAACCGTGGTATCTCGGTCGGAGATTATTTCGGGGTTGCCCGTCATCCGACCAGAATCCATCCCGAAAGGCCCAAACGAAAATCTCTTCGCCAAATAGCAGGTATGATCTGTGGGAATCGAATAAGCGCGCAAGGAAGAGGCGAGTGCATGAAGCAATCCAACATTGGTGTATTTGTGGTTTTGGCCCTAGCGAGCACGTCGTTGGTGGCCCGCCCTCAGGCGAAGGACCTGAAGGGGCCGGCAATCGGCAAAACTCAGAAAAGCCCGCGCCTCCGTCAGGTTGGAAATTATCCGACGATGCTCAACATGACTTTCCCTGAATTTGCCGCCGGCTACGCGGAAGTAATTCGCCGCAAAATGCAGGAGTCACTCGAATCGAGCACCCTTGTGGAACCTGTGACGACCGTGGCACGGCTGATTTTTTGTTCCGCTTTACCTGCTCACATGGATCGGCCGATACCGCACCGATCTGCGGTCGCCGATCGTTAATCGGCAAAGGAAGCTAAATGACTCGCACTGGAACAATAGCGTTGTCGGTGATCGGGATTATTA
>WNGL01009818.1_pt1 | contig 18368 bp, 18 predicted proteins | sample 5400591 | NCBI WGS metagenome assembly WNGL01 (sample SAMN13153377, study PRJNA577476) | soil metagenome | isolation source: 80 cm soil or saprolite under Garry oak tree replicate 1 | place: USA:California | collected 2016-06-15 | reverse complement strand
AGGGACGGTATGCCGGGTCCGGGACACGAGATCGTTAGTGCCTCGCGCTTACGGGACCAATCGATCCAGTTCCAACACATCATGCTCTAGCCGGCACCTCGCCGCGAAAATCCCGCCAGCGCGGGCTTAAAGCTTAAGATTTCCTCAACGCTATCGGTCCTATTGATGGAGCGGGCGCGCCTCGCCAAGGCGTGAGGCGCGCGAAAAGGACTTCGCATGGCCTCGCCCGTATCCGCCCCGACGCTCCCCGAGCCCAACGCTATTCCCGCGTCCTTGTTGAACGTGTGCTTCGGGCTGTTCGTCATCAACGCGGTGTTTTTTCCGTCGGCGTTTTCCGCCCATTGGTGGATCTTCGACGCAAAGGGCCTGGGCATCCCGACCGATTTCGTCAACGTCTGGTCCGCTGGAAAGCTGGTGCTCGATGGCCACCCTGCGCTGGCCTATGACTGGGACATCCAGAAGCAGGTTCAGGTCGCGGTGCTCGGCCAGAGCTACCAGGGCAACTTCGCCTGGCACTATCCGCCGCCGTTTCTGTTCGTCGCAAGCCTGTTGGCCCATTTTCCCTATGCGGTAGCCTTCATCGGCTGGGCCGCGGTCAGCCTCGTGCCCTATCTCGCTGTGATGCGCGCGATCGTCGGGCGGCCGTTCGGCCTGTTGCTGGCGGCGGCATTTCCGGTGGTGCTCACCAACACCCTGGTCGGGCAGAATGGTTTTCTCACGGCGTCGCTGATCGGCGGCGCGCTCTATCTGATGCCGGCGCGGCCGGTACTGTCGGGCATCTGTCTCGGGCTCCTCAGCTACAAGCCGCAATACGGACTGCTGTTTCCCCTGGTGCTGATCGCGGCGTCGCAATGGACCGTGTTCTTCACGGCCGGCGTGGTGGCGGTCGCGATGGCATTCGCATCGTGGCTCGCCTTCGGCACCGAGAGCTGGCAGGCGTTCTTTCACTGGATGCCGATGTTTTCGCAAGCCTTCCTCACCGAGGGCCGCGCGCCGTGGGGCAAGATGCAAAGCATCTATGCGCTGGTGCGGTATTTCGGCGGCACCGAGCAATTGGCATGGGTGTTTCAATGGATCATGAGTGGCGCGGTCGCGGTGCTGTTGGCGCTGATGTGGCGCAGCCGGATCAGCTATCCGTTGAAAGCCGCGGCGCTCGCAGCCGGCGCGCTGCTGATAACGCCATATCTGTTTCTCTACGATCTGATGGTGCTGGCCATAGCGGTCGCATTCCTGGTCCGGATCGGATTGCGCCAGGGCTTTCAGCGTCATGAACTGCCATTGCTCGGATTGGTCGCGGCGCTGCTGCTGTTCTATCCGCTGGCGGGCGCGCCGACCGGTTTCGTGGCAACACTGATCGTCTCGGGCTTGATCGCCCGCCGTGCGGGTCCGTGGTGGCGGCGCGAGCAGGCACCGTCGCTGATGGCCGCCACGAGCGCCTAGCCTTGGCCACGGATCTCGACCAGCCTACCGTGGTTCTGGTCGACAACTTCTCGGACAATTGGAGCAAGTGGCTCGCGGACAATCCGGACGTGGCGGACGTGCCTAGAGATTATCGCCTGGTCGCAACCATCAACGACATCGAGATTCGAAGCAAAGCGCACTGAGCGACATTCATCCGGCTGCCGAGCCATGCCGCCGTGTCGCGCAAATCCTATCAAAGCAAATCCTACCAAAGACAGTCGCGATGCACCTTGTCAGGCGGTCTGAATAGGTGTTCAGTTCTTTGAAGCGAGTTGCAAAAAATTCGCTCAAAACACTGAAGACAGCGTGTTCTTGACCGGCTCTCCATCGGTATCGGGATGCGCCAGGGACGAAAAACGCGCCATGGTTTACCGGCGGACCAATCAGGTCGTGAAGCGCCTCGCGGCGCGGCGCAGTGCCATTCTGGCGGCAGCGCGGGATGCCGCCGCCGACGGGGGCATGGCCGCGGTGCAAATCGCGCCGGTCGCGATCCGCGCCAATGTCGCCGCGGGCACCGTCTACCGCTATTTCCCCTCCAAGGCGGATCTGATTTCGGAACTCATCGCCGATGTGTCCCGCGATGAACTGGCCGCTATACGCCGCGCGGCCGACGCAGCGCCGGGGCCGTCGTCGGCGCTGGCGGCAGCCGTCACCACCGTTGCCGTACACGTACTGTCGCAGCGCAAGCTCGCGTGGGGCATCCTGGCCGAGCCGGTCGACGTCGACGTCACCGAATCGCGGCTGGCGAGCCGCCGCGAGATCGCCGGCGAGATCGCGGCTCGAATCGAGGCCGCGGTTCGCGCCGGACATCTGCCCGCGCAGGACACCGCATTGGCCGCAACCGCGCTGCTTGGCGCGCTGCATGAATCGCTGGTCGGGCCCCTGGCGCCGGATCATGCGGACGATACGGCAAGACTGCGCGACGCCATTCAAACCGTGACGCTGCTGGCGCTGCGCGCCGTCGGCGTGATGGACGCCCGTGCCCGCGGCCTCGTGGTGCAGGCGGTCTTGCCGGCGAAAACGCTGGTGGGCGCGTAACGTCACGTCCTTGTCAGACGTCGATGCGCCGGCATCGCCGGACATTTTCTGCCGCATTGGGACTTTAGGAAGGGCCACTTTCCCAACTCATCCCACGGAGCAGCGCATGACCACGACATTCGGATCGGCCAAATGGCAGGGTGGTATCAAGGACGGCAAGGGCGCGATCTCGACCAAGAGCGGCGCGCTGAAGGATTATCCCTACGGCTTCGCCAGCCGCTTCGAGGGCAAGCCCGGCTCAAATCCCGAAGAACTGATCGGCGCGGCGCATGCCGCCTGCTTCACCATGGCGCTGTCATTGATCCTCGGCGAAGCCAAGCTCACCGCCGAGCAGATGGAGACCAAGGCCGACGTCACGCTGGAAAAGCAGGGCGACGGCTTTGCCATCACCTCCGTGCATCTCACTTTGACGGCAAAGATACCGGGCGCCGACAAGGCGAAATTCGACGAGCTGGCGGGCATGGCCAAAGCAGGGTGCCCGGTATCGAAGCTGTTGAATACCAAGATCACGCTGGACGCGACGCTGGCTTAGCTGCGCGTTGTTGTCATTCCCGCGCAAGCGCTTGTCGCTGAGCACGCGCGTTAGCGCGAACCCGGAATCTCATGCGACAACCTCTGGATTCCGGGTTCGCCGCTTTGCGGCGCCCCGGAATGACGGTGAAAGAGGCCTGGCAGCTCACATATCCGCGTCGCTCTCGGGGCCGACATAGGCGATGCGCAGCATGTTGGTGGCGCCGGGGGTGCCGAGCGGCGCGCCGGCGACGATGATGACGCGCTGTCCGGCTCTGGCAAAACCGTCGCGAAACGCGATTGAGCCGGCGCGGTTGACCATGTCGTCGAAATTCTGCGCGTCCTCGGCGACGACGCAATGCACGCCCCAGACCGCGGACAGCTTGCGCCCGGTCGCGACGTTCGGCGTGATCGCCACCACCGGCGGCTTCGGCCGCTCGCGGGCGACACGCAGCGCGGTCGATCCTGAACTGGTCCAGCAAATGATCGCGGACAGATCGAGCGTTTCGGCGATTTGCCGCGCGGCGTCCGCAATGGCGTCGCCAACCGTCGGCTCCGGTTCGGCCCGCTGCGCGTTGAGCACGCCGCGATAGGTCGGATCGCGCTCCACTTCCTCGCCGATGCGATTCATCGTCGAGACCGCTTCGACCGGAAATTTGCCGGCGGCGGATTCCGCCGACAGCATGATCGCGTCGGCGCCTTCATAGACTGCGGTAGCGACATCAGAAACCTCGGCGCGCGTCGGCACCGGCGACTGGATCATCGATTCCAGCATTTGGGTTGCGACCACCACCGGCTTGCCGGCGCGCCGCGCCAGCCGCGTCATTTGTTTCTGCAGGCTCGGTACCCGCTCCAGCGGCAGCTCGACACCGAGATCGCCGCGCGCCACCATCAGCGCGTCGGAGGCTTCCAGGATTTCGGGGAGCCGGTCGATCGCCTGCGGCTTTTCGATCTTGGACATCACGGCGGCGCGGCCACGAATCAGCTTCTTGGCCTCAAGCACGTCCTCGGCGCGCTGCACGAACGAGAGCGCGACCCAGTCGACGCCGGTCACCAGGGCTGCCTCGAGGTCGGCGCGGTCCTTCGGCGTCATCGCCGATACCGGCAGATCGGTGTCGGGCAGGCTGACGCCCTTGCGGTCCGACATCCTGCCGCCGATCACGACGCGGGTGACAGCGCGCTCGGGTGAGGTCTCTTCGGCGATCAGGCGCACCTTGCCGTCGTCGAGCAGCAGCGCGTGACCGGGCCTCAGTGCAGCGAGAATTTCCGGATGCGGAAGCTGGACCCGGGTGTTGTCACCGGGCGCCTTGTCGGAATCGAGCACGAAGCTTTCGCCGTTCTTGAGCTGGATCGAGCCTTCGGCGAACGCGCCCACGCGGAGCTTCGGTCCCTGAAGATCGACCAGGATGCCGATCGGCCGGCCGTAGCTCGACTCGACATTGCGAATGGTCTTGACCAGTTCGCGCATCTTGTCGTGCGAGGTATGGCTCATGTTGATGCGGAAGACGTCGGCGCCGGCCTCGAACAGGCGGCGGATCATCGGGCTGTCGGAGGACGCCGGGCCGAGCGTTGCCAGGATCTTGATACGGCGCAGGCGTCTCATGGTTTGCTTCCGGGCGCCGGCTGCAGACCAGACGCCCCCGGAGGCGTCCCGCCCGGCGGATTGGGCAGGCCGGGCCCGCCGCCCGGCGAATTGGACATGCCCGGAAGGCCTCCGGGTCCGCCGGGACCAACGGTTCCCGGGATTCCCGGCACCCGCTGCCCGGGCTGTTCATTGGATTCGGTCAGCTGCACGGTCCAGGCGCGCTGCTCGCCGGTGTCGACCTCGAAGAAGCCGGTACGGTCGAAACCGCGCGCCAGGCAATTCTCGGTGCCCTTGATGGTGAATTCCTTGTCACGCGAACACATAAAGGCCTGTCCTGACCACTCGCCGCCGCGGTCGTAATCGAGCGCATAGATATAATAGAACCGTGCGACCAGTGTACCGCGCAGCAGGGTCTCGCAGGCCCGAGAGGAAACGTTCCACCAACCCTCGGTGGTCCAGCCTTCGGCATCCTTATAGCCCAGCGCGATGCCGACCCGGCTCGAGGTGTTGTTGCAGAGACGAAAGTCCGCCGCCGCCGAACTGTTCCACAGGCATAGCACGGCAAACGCCAGCGCCGGCATCAAACCGGCGGTCATGCGAGCAGAGAATCGATTCGGGCGATGGGAAACTCTTGCGGCCATTTAGTGAAGCTATATCAATTCGTTGAAGATTTCGCGCAAGCCAGCGGGGGCTGTCAACGACCAAGGGGCGTTTTCAGGCATTGGGGTAGCCGAAATCGCGCCGGTTAACCCTCTCTTTACCCTTCGATATGGCAAAATCTGTGACAACTCCCACTTAAGATCAATATCCTGCGCACAGCTGCGAGATAACAGTCATGGCAATCGACGACAAAACCAGAACGGAACTTGAAGCCGCGGTGTTCCGGCGCCTCGTCGAACATCTGCGCAGCCGCACCGATGTCCAGAACATCGACCTGATGAACCTCGCGGGCTTCTGCCGCAACTGCCTGTCCAACTGGCTCAAGGACGAGGCCGACGCCAAAGGCGCTGCGATGACCAAGGACGAGAGCCGCGAGGCCGTCTACGGCATGCCGTACGAGACCTGGAAGTCGACATATCAGGGGACGGCCAGCCCCGATCAACTCGCGGCGATGAAGAAAAGCCATAGCGGGCATTGACGCCCGATTCGATCTTATCGAGCACGGTTCCCACGCATATGAGCGATGCGGGACTTGCGGAACTGCCGCGATGTCGACGTGCGATTCGCAGCCACGCGACACGTCATGCCAGAAACTCCAGTTTCTTCATTTTGCCGAAAGGGGATTTGGCTATCTCCTGTGGGCGCGCTGTGGATGAACGCGCTGTTGGCTTGACGCAGGTCGTCCCACTCATGAGGGTCATTCTGGGATGCGGTGCGTGGCGAAGCGTCGGCGCCTTCCGCCTTTAACTCAATCATCCGTTCAATCAGGAGTATCCGATGGCCACCTCTGCCGCCGCCCTCGCCGAGGCCAAGGGCAACGGCTACGACGTCAAGGCGTTGCGCGCGGTCGTGCGGCTGCGCAAGCAGGACGCCAACGAGCGCGCCGAGCAGGAAACCATTCTCGACACCTACATGCAGGCGTTGGGGATGTTGTGAAGGACAGGTGTCATACGCGGGCTTGACCCGCGTATTCATCGATTTTCAGAAAATTCTCTTTGCAAATGGATTGCCGGGTCATCTAACGCGCGACCGCGCTTCGTGCTTTTGCCCGGCAATGACGACCTTGCCTCAGCGCAGCGATGCGGTCCGCATCATGAACCGCTGCGTCGTCAGCGTCGCAACCGCCGATCCGGTAAACTGGTCGGAGACCAGCCCCATCTGCGGATCTTCCGAGAAGCTCATGGAGACGATTGCCTGCGGCTTGACGAAATGTATCCGCATCAAGGTCATGTCGCTGTCGCCGAGCACCGTCGTGGACAGCGACGCGCTTGCGCTCGGCGCCAGAATCATGGCGCGCATCCAGACCGCGTTGTCGGTGGCAGCGGCGATCCGCGTCGATGTCGTGATCAGGCTCTCCTGATTCTGCGGTCCCTTGGCGACGACCTGATCGATCGTGGTAGCGGCCATTGCATTGCGAGCGGCCGATGCAGTCCGGCCGCTGCGCGGTATCGGCGCGCTGGCCGCGACGATATTCGAGCGGTCAACCGGTGAATTCGCAGCCGGCGCATAGGCCAGCGCCCGGAACGCGGCGGAAATACTTGCAGTCGATTGCGGATCGGCGGAGGTAACGGCCTGGCGGGCGGTGATGGCCGCGACCTGCGCGGGAGTTGCCTGTTGCGGCGTTGTGGGGGCGTCGTCCCAGAAGCCGCGGGCATTGATGATATCAGCCGGCGTCTGCGGTTTGCCTTCGGACTTTTCAGGTGACGTGGCGGCGGCCTGCCTGGATTTTGCCGGCTGGGCGGTCTGCATCTCGGCCAAGGCCAGCTGGAAAGTCGCGCCAGCTTGGGTTTTTTGGGGTTTCGAGCGCGGCATCGGCACCGGGTCGGGGGATTTGGCGGTGGCCATCAGGCCAGCCGCAGCAGGCTTTTCGCCGGCAACCGGGGCGTTGGCCCCCTCGTCATCCTCCTCGTTCGATTTGCCTTTGAATAAGGCGGCGAACAGTCCCGGTTTGCTCTTCGCCGAAGGGTCGTCGCCGCGTTTTTCAACGTCGGCGCGGGCGAGCTCATAGCCTTTCAGCGGGTTGCCGTCAGACGGAACATGCACGGTGCGGCCGTCCGGGAACACCTGGGCGAGCTGATCGTGCGTCATTCGCGGCCAGTGCCGAATGCTGCCGGTATCGAGATGGACGAAAGGCGATCCCGATGTCGGATAAAACCCGACGCCGCCGCGCTGCAGGCGAAGCCCGGCGAAGCGGATTTGCTCAAGCGGTACGTCCGGAATGTAGAAATCCATGGCGTGGCCGAGCATGTGCTGGCTGAAGCGGGCCACCCCTGAGGAACGGCGGCGGAGCATGGCGTTGGTCGCGGGGGAGCGGTACGAGGAGATGATCTGGATCGGCTTCTTGCCGTCGACGTCGCGGTAGACTTCCCAGAGGATGTCGAACAGGCGACGATCCATCGTGGTCTGGTCCTGGCTGCGCCAGTCGCGGAGATAATGATTGAGCTGCTTCAGCGCCTCTTCGTCGTAGCGCCCGTCACGCTTGAAAGTGACGGTGAGATCTTCTTCGGAATGGGTGTGGTGAAACGAAAGAGTGCGGGTCTCATTGAGCGCGGTCGCGTCATGGACCGATCCGGCCCCGGCCAGCAGCAATAGCGAAGTCAGGCCAAGATGATACCCGGCCTTTGGAAACGACAGCGAATTGAATTGGCGTGCGAAACCAGCCAGCACGTATGAGCCCACCCAGAGGACGCCGATCAAGAAACTCTCTCGCTACCCCATGTGGCGAAAGAGCGTTAACGCAGTCTTAACTCGGAAGGGTCTGTCGAGATTTGCACCCTGTCCCCAAGTCAGTCTTAACCTAACCCGTCGAGTGTGGCGAAAAAGTGCCCACTGGTTAATCCTGGATGGAGAATGGTTAACAGGGAGTACCTCGCCAGATGGCGAGGCTATTGATCCGGCTGGGGAATTCGGGCCACTCGTTGGCCGCGGTAGAAAATCAGCGGTCGAACAACCGCCGTTGCGGTATTCGACCGCGCGGCACTGGGGGCGAAGCCGTCGGCCCTCCGAACAGCCGTTCGAAGAACGAAGGTCCGGAGGAAAACGAAGGTCCGGAGGAAAACGTGTTGTCGCTGGCAAAGTTGACGCCTGCCGGCAGATTGCCGTTTGGCCGGCTGTAGCTTGGCTGGGCGTGTGCGACCACGCTTTCCAGATCCTTGCTTCTGGAGTTGCGAAGCAATGCCAGCATGGTTGCGTCGCGGCCGTAGACATCCTTGCGCAGCTGCAACTTGCCCGCGTCATCCACGAACGCCGTCTGGTAGGTGATATTGACCGGTATCGGCGTCGGGAACTTGATATCGATCTCGCTGCGACCATACATGCCGCGGATCTTGTCGGGCGTGTAGTGCTCGTTCGGCATCGTGATGTTCAGCAGCGTCGCAGCGTACTGATCCGGATTCTGCACCCGCATGCAGCCGTGACTGAACGGGCGTTCCTCCTTGGCGAACAGATGCTTGTCCGGCGTATCGTGCTGGTACACCAGAAACTTGTTCGGGAAATTGAAGCGAATGCGCCCGAGCGCGTTGGCTTCGCCGGGCGGCTGCGAGATGTGAATGCTGCCGTCGCGGGCGCGCTCGAGCTTCAGTCCCATGCGGTCGAGCACTGTCGGATCCTGCTGCAAGGCCGGCAGATATTCGTTGTAGATGATCGACGGCGGCACGTTCCAGGTCGGATTGACGGTGATGAACTTCATCGTCTCCGTCAGCAGCGGCGTCGCGTGAATCCCCGGCTTTCCGGTGACGACCTTGGTGTTCCAGACCGGTGCGCCATTCTGCATCACCTTGAGCGTATAGTCCGGGATGTTGAGAATGACGTAGGCATTGCCGAGCGAGGGCGCGCCGAGCTGGCGCGGCAGCCAGCGCCAGCGCTCCATGTTGACGATCACGGCGTCGATCTGGCGGTCGCGCTTGGGGCTGTTCAATGCCTTCACCGTGCGGTCGTCCAGAATGCCGGTGGCCTTGAGATCGGCGCCCGCCTGGAATTTACGTACCGCCTCGGCGACCTTGGCATCGTAATGACTGTCGTCGGCGTTTTCGGTGATGCCGAGCTTGGCGCGCAGCAACGGCACGCGCGCATCTTCGATCTCGGCCGCGGGCTGCTTCTTGCTGGCCGGCGTGAATTTAAGCGCCGGCCCTTCCCAAAGCGGAACCACCTTGCCTTCGCCCTGGCCGCGCAACTCGGCGAGCTTCGCCTTCAATTCGCGGTAGAGCTTCTGTGGCGGGTTGTAGCCGTCAAGTGCGGCGGACGCGTCCTTGGCGGTGGTGACATTCGTCAGCACTTCGGTGGCATCGGTCGGATGCTCCGGATATTGGATGTCCCCGCTGACCTGCGACCAGTGCATCCGGCCGCTCTGCGCCTGACGCGCGTAGTCCAGCATGCTGGCGGTCAGCTTCAGCTCGGCGTCCGCCAGCAAATCCGGCGTGGTCGCCGCAGTGAAATCCGGCACCGGATAGTCGGCGGCATTCAAACCATCAGAGGCGGCATCCCTGAGCCGCGCGACGACGCCTTTGCCGCTCGCATTCAGAGTGCCGGCCTGAGTCCACAGCGGCGCGAATTCGCGCGTGGCGTAAAACTTCTCCACCGCGGCGCGTTCGGCCTTACGGTCGAAATAGCGCAATGATTTGGTGCCCAGCGTTTCGCGCAGTTTGTCGGCGACCGGCTGATCTGCCGGCGCGACGTTGCTTGCAGCCTTGGTTGGTTCCGGCGCGGGTTCGGCTGATGGCGTTGTGGTGGCCGCAGCCGGCGGCGACGCCGGTGTGGTGGTCGCCGTGTCGTTCTTCCGGGTATCTGCCGCCGGAGCGGTGACGATATCGGATGGCCTGGTCTTCGCCGCGTCGGGTACCGTCGCGGTGGTGTCGGGCTTGAAGTCGTTAATGGTCGGAGGCGGCAGGTTGGCAGGTTCGGGACGCGGGATCGCGGCGTCGATCGCGAGCTCCGCGGCGCTGCGGGCCTGATCGGCCTGGGCAAGTGCTGAAGTTGCGGACACCGTGAGGAAGGTCGCCGCGACGGCCATCAGCACGCGGTCAAATCCAGCACGGTTCTTCGAACAGTCACGCATCGTCACACCCCTTGGCGAAGCTGCTCCGGCATGGAACAGCTCTTGGTATCGTCCGTCACAGCTTCCGCCTGCATGCAACGATTCATGCGGACGATACACGTGGCCCTCGCATCCAACCAGCGCCACCCGGGCAACTCACGACAAACTGACTTCAACCGGTCCCCATTTTCAACGCATTGCGCGCTTTTGCCACGCACCCTTCGGTTTGTCTGTCACCGGCAAGCAACGGTTCAAATGTTCTGGAATAGCTGATGTCTTGAGCCTTTTCGTTTCGGACACCGGAGCGCCACATTCGAGCATTGGTTCTCAGTTCGCATCGGTTGCGCCGCCAGCCGCCGAATTGTCGGCGGTAGCCTCATCGAGCTTGCGGTAAAGCGTCGAGCGGCCAATCTTCAACCGGCGCGCGACCTCCGACATCTGCCCGCGATAATGCGAGATCGCGAACCTGATGATCTCGATCTCCATCTCTTCGAGCGGCCGCATTTCTCCTGATCTCGTCAGCATCGCCAGCGTCCCGGCGGTCGGCAACGGCGCGATAGGTATCTCATTACCGGAAACCATCGCCGGCGCGGTCGAGTGAAATGCGGGGTCAACGATCAGCGGTTCGACCTGATGGTATGTTTCCGGCATTGCCACGGGTTGCGTGGAAACTTGCGGAAAATCCGCTGCGCCGAGCTGGTCGCTGTCGCTCATGACGACGGCCCGATAAACCGCGTTCTCGAGCTGGCGGATATTGCCGGGCCAATCAAGTTGCGACAGGTGAGTCATCGCCTCGCCGCTGATGCCGGTAATGGGGCGATTTTGTTCTGCGCAGAACCTCGCCAGAAAGTGCCGCAGCAGATGCGGGATATCTTCGCGGCGCATCCGCAAGGGAGGAATCGTCAGCGGCAGCACGTGGAGGCGATAGAACAAATCTTCGCGGAATTGTCCGCTTTTGACGCGATCCAGCAACTTGCGGTTGGTCGCGGAAATGATGCGGACGTCGACTTTCACCGGCTTGCGCCCGCCGACAGCCTCGACCATGCCTTCCTGCAGCGCGCGAAGCAATTTCACTTGCGCCGCCAGCGGCAATTCGCTGACCTCGTCGAGGAACAGCGTTCCGCCGGAAGCCTCGACGAATTTGCCGGTATGGCGCTCGGTGGCGCCGGTGAAGGCGCCCTTCTCGTGGCCGAACAGGATCGACTCCACGAGATTGTCGGGGATCGCGCCGCAATTGACGTCAACGAACGGTTTTGATTTGCGCTCGCCGCTGCCATGGATGGCGCGGGCGAACAATTCCTTGCCGACGCCGGATTCGCCTTCGATCAGCACCGGGATCGTCGAGGCGGCGGCTTTTTGCGCGGTGCGCAGCACGCCCGCCATGGTTTCGCTGCGGGTGACGATATCGCCAAAGGTCAGCCTGCCTTCGCGGCTGTGCCTGATGCGCTGCAGCTCTCCCTTCAGCGCGCTGGTGTTGAGTGCATTGCGCAGCGACACTTGCAGCCGCTCGATGCCGACGGGCTTGACCACGAAATCCTGGGCGCCGGCGCGCATCGCCGACACCACATTGTCGATGCCGCCATGGGCGGTTTGTACAATAACGGGGATGCTGAGACCGGCTTCGCGGATCTTGGCCAATACGCCCATGCCGTCGAGGCCGGGCATCACCAGATCGAGCACGACGGCATCGATGACCGGCGCGTCCGGCGCGGTCAGCATGGCGATCGCCGCGTCGCCCGAGTCGACGACCAGCGTCTGATAGCCGCATTTCTGCACCATGTTTTCGACGAGGCGGCGCGCCACCGCGTCGTCATCGGCGATCAAAATGCTGGCAACCATGGCTTTCCCCCCGCTTTACAACTATCTGTCTCGAATCGGGGCACTCTCGCCGATGGCGATTAACGCCCTCTTAAAGGTTGACGTAAGTTCCTCGCCCGACTGGCCCCACCGTCCAGGTTGAAACGCATACACAGGCTCGTACATATGACCTCGCGCTCCTCGTCCGCTCTCCGCAAGTCGACCGCTCCACGCAAACCAGGCGACAAGACATCGGCCGCCAAAACCAAGGTCGGAAAGCTGCCGGAATGGAACCTGGCCGATCTTTATTCGGGTATCGACGCGCCGGAAGTCATGCGCGACTTGCAAAAGATGGACGCCGATTGCGTCGCGTTTGAGACGGACTTCAAAGGCAAGCTTTCGGAGCAGACGGCGGGCGAGGGCGGCGGCAAATGGCTGGCCGGAGCGGTCAGCCGATACGAGGCGATCGACGATCTCGCAGGGCGTTTGGGTTCGTATGCCGGCCTGGTGCATGCTGGCGACAGCGTCGATCCGGCGATCTCCAAATTCTACGGCGACGTGTCCGAGCGGTTGACGACCGCATCGGTGCATCTGTTGTTTTTCGCGCTTGAGCTCAACCGCGTCGATGATGCCGCGATCGAACGCGCGATGCAGACGCCGGAACTCGCGCATTATCGCCCTTGGATCGAAGATCTGCGCAAGGACAAGCCGTATCAGCTCGAGGATCGCGTCGAGCAGCTGTTTCACGAGAAATCCCAGAGCGGCTACGCTGCCTGGAACCGGCTGTTCGATCAAACCATCTCCGGCCTGCGCTTCAAGGTCTCGGGGCGCGAATTGGCGATTGAGCCGACCCTCAATTTGCTGCAGGACCGTGCGCCGGAAAAGCGCAAGGCGGCGGGGCAGGCGCTGGCGACGACCTTCAAGGCCAATGAGCGGACCTTCGCGCTGATCACCAATACGCTTGCCAAGGACAAGGAGATTTCCGACCGCTGGCGCGGCTTCCAGGACGTGGCGGATTCGCGGCATCTGGCCAATCGCGTCGAGCGCGAGGTCGTCGATGCGCTGGTGGGTTCGGTTCGCGCGGCCTATCCGCGGCTGTCGCATCGTTATTATCAGTTGAAGGCGGGCTGGTTCAAAAAGAAGAAACTCGCGCATTGGGATCGCAATGCGCCGCTGCCGTTTGCGGCCACCGGCAGTATCGCCTGGCCTGACGCCAAGAACATGGTGCTGACGGCCTACCGCGGATTCTCGCCCGAAATGGCTGACATCGCCGCGCGATTTTTCACCGATCGCTGGATCGATGCGCCGGTGCGGCCCGGAAAAGCGCCGGGTGCGTTCTCGCATCCCACCACGCCATCGGCGCATCCTTACGTGCTCATGAACTATCAGGGCAAGCCGCGCGACGTGATGACGCTCGCCCATGAACTCGGTCACGGCGTGCATCAGGTGCTGGCGGCGAAGAACGGCGCGCTGATGGCGCCGACACCGCTGACATTAGCGGAAACCGCCAGCGTGTTCGGCGAGATGCTGACCTTCAAGCGGCTATTGGCGCAGACCAGGAGCGCCAGACAGCGCCAGGCGCTGCTCGCCGGCAAGGTCGAGGACATGATCAACACGGTGGTGCGGCAGATCGCGTTCTATTCGTTCGAACGCGCCATCCATACCGAGCGGCGCAACGGCGAATTGACCGCCGAGCGCATCGGCGAAATCTGGCTCGGCGTGCAGGGCGAAAGCCTCGGCCCCGCGATCGACATCCGCCCGGGCTACGAGAATTTCTGGATGTACATTCCTCACTTCATCCATTCGCCGTTCTACGTCTACGCCTATGCGTTCGGCGATTGCCTCGTGAACTCGCTCTACGCGGTGTACGAGAATGCGCAAGGTGGCTTTGCCGAGCGCTATCTGGCGATGCTGGCCGCCGGCGGCACCAAGCATTATTCCGAGCTGCTCAAACCGTTTGGCCTCGACGCCAGGGACCCGAAATTCTGGGATGGCGGGCTGTCGGTGATCGCCGGCATGATCGACGAGCTGGAGGGGATGGATTAAATAATCCGTATTACAACCGTTGAACGTGGCCAAAGGGCATGTTATACAGATGTATAACATGCCCTTTGGCATCTGCTGTGCGAGGAGAACCGACCGTGAAAATCGAAATCAAGAAGATCGGCAATTCCGATGGCCTTCTGTTGCCACGTGAATTGATGCAGCGGCTCGACCTCAAGCGGGGCCAGGAACTGCACATTACCGAACTCGCCGGAGGCGGATTTCAGGCCATGCCCTACGATCCCGATTTCGAGAAGACCATGGAAATCGCGGACCACATTATGGACAAGTACCGGGATACGCTCGCGGCGCTTGCAAAATAAGCAAAGCAAGCCATGAGCGAGCCAAAAGAGCCGCGTTGGATCACATATGAGCAGGCCATTGCGATCCATAGCCGCCAACTCCGCCGCTTCGGCGGAGCGCCCGGCTTGCGCGACGAAGGCATGCTGCGATCCGCGCTTGAACGTCCGATCAACAAATGGCGTTACGAACAATCAGACATGGCCGAACTTGCGGCAGCCTATGCATTTGGCCTAGCGAAAAATCACGCCTTCGTCGATGGCAACAAGCGCATCGCTTTCATGGCCATGATGGGCTTTCTGCTCAAGAACGGCGTTGCTTTCGACCCTGAACCCGCACAGTCGACGTCCATCATCCTCTCCCTCGCCGCCGGCGAAGTCAGCGAGGAAAGCCTCACCCGCTGGATCAGGGACAATTGGCCGCGTGAGCCCGGCAAGTAGAAGGTAGACAGCCGGCGAACAACCCGGAGCATCGCCGTTGCCCTTGCCGTGGGATTGCGGTAATTGCACGCGAGAAGCGAGCATTGACCGGGGAGACCGATGGCAGAGCATAACGAAGTGGCCTACACGAACGCTGACGGCAACGATTATCCGGCCCATGAGCAGACCTATGAAGGCTTCATCATGCTGGTGAAATACGGCACCGCCGCCGTCATCTTCATCGTTGCCATGATGGCGATTTTCCTGACCTGATCGATCGTCGGTCGCGCCGCCGCCCGGCGGCGCGATTGGAAGAACTGCACCCATTCCGGTTGCGAAACCGGTATCCATCTCTGCCCAATAGGCGCTAGTTTGCTCGCGCGCGTGCTTCCCGCGCCGCCGGAGGCCTCATGAAAATTGCCGTTGCCAAGGAAATCGATCCGTCCGAGCCGCGGGTCGCAGCGTCGCCCGACACGGTGAAAAAATTCAAGGCGTTGGGCGTCGATATCGCGATCGAGCCCGGCGCGGGCATCAAGTCGGGTCTGCCGGATTCGGAGTTCACCGCTGTCGGCGCTGTGGTCAGCGCCGACGCGCTTGATGACGCCGACATCGTCATCAAGGTGAAGCGGCCCGAGGTGTCGGAGCTCGCGAACTACAAGCGCGGCGCGCTGGTCATCGCCATCATGGACCCTTACGGCAACGACGCGGCGCTGAAGGCGATGGCGGATGCCGGCATATCGGCGTTCGCGATGGAATTGATGCCGCGCATCACCCGCGCGCAGGTAATGGACGTGCTGTCGAGCCAGGCCAATCTGGCCGGCTACCGCGCGGTGATCGAGGCTGCCGAAGCCTTCGGCCGCGCTTTTCCGATGATGATGACCGCGGCGGGGACGATCCCTGCTGCAAAAGTGTTCGTGATGGGCGTCGGCGTTGCCGGCCTGCAGGCGATCGCGACCGCGCGGCGGCTTGGCGCCGTCGTCACCGCCACCGACGTGCGGCCCGCGGTGAAAGAGCAGGTCGAAAGCCTGGGCGCCAAGTTCCTCGCGGTCGAGGACGAGGAGTTCAAGCAGGCCGAAACCGCAGGCGGCTACGCCAAGGAAATGTCGAAAGAGTATCAGGCCAAGCAGGCCGCCCTCACCGCCGAGCACATCAAGAAGCAGGACATCATCATTACCACCGCGTTGATTCCGGGCCGGCCCGCGCCGCGCCTCGTCACCGCCGATATGGTGAAGTCGATGAAGCCCGGCTCGGTGCTGGTCGATCTTGCGGTCGAACGCGGCGGCAATGTCGAGGGCGCCAAGGCCGGCGAAGTCGCCGATGTCGGCGGCATCAAGATCGTCGGCTACACCAACGTTGCCGGACGCGTCGCGGCCTCGGCCTCGAGCCTTTACGCGCGCAACCTGTATTCCTTCATCGAGACGCTGGTCGACAAAACCACCAAAGCGCTCGATGTGAAGTGGGACGACGAACTGGTCAAGGCCACGGCGCTAACCAAGGACGGCGCCGTCATTCATCCGAACTTCCAGCCGAAGGCCGCGTGAAGAATGTTGTACGCGGGCTTTCAAGCGTCATTCCGGGGCGATGCAACGCATCGAACCCGGAATCTCGACCCCACAATTCATCTCTGGATTCCGGGTTCACGCCTGCGGCGTGCCCCGGAATGACGAGTTAACAGGAGAGCCGTCATGGATCATATCGCTCAGGCCGTCGATCCCTTCGTGTTCCGGCTGTCGATTTTCGTACTCGCCGTGTTCGTCGGCTATTTCGTGGTGTGGTCGGTGACCAACGCGATCTCCTCGGTGATCGTGGTCGGCGCGCTGCTGGCCGTTGGCGTCGCCATGGTCGGCAGCGGCGGGGTCTGGGCGCGCGGCTTCGGCTTCATCGCGCTGATTTTCGCATCGGTGAATATCTTCGGCGGCTTTCTGGTGACGCAGCGGATGCTGGCGATGTACCAGAAGAAAAAGAAGTGACGACGACCATGACTCTTTTTCGAAAAATGTCGTCGTCATCGCCGGACTTGATCCGGCGATCCATCGCGCTTCGCAAGATTCATTTTTTCCAGATGGATGCGCGGGTCGAGCCCACGCATGACGGAGCGCGCAAGGTCGCGGGCGTCCTGTTCATCCTGTCGCTGCGTGGGCTCTCCAGCCCGGCCTCGAGTCGCCGGGGCAACTTCCTCGGCATGGGCGGCATGGCGATCGCGGTGGCGACCACGCTCGCGGCGCATCCGCCGGCCGACGGCATCGGCTGGGTGCTGGTGGTGCTTGGCGTCGCCGTCGGCGGCAGCGTCGGGGCGGTGATTGCGCGCCGGGTGCCGATGACGTCGATGCCGGAACTGGTCGCGGCGTTTCACTCGCTGGTCGGCATGGCCGCGGTGCTGGTCGCGGCCGGCGCGTTCTACGCGCCCGAAGCCTTCGACATCGGAACGCCCGGCAACATCCACGGCGCCAGCCTGGTTGAGATGTCGCTCGGCGTCGCCATCGGCGCGCTGACGTTTACGGGCTCGGTGATCGCGTTCCTGAAACTGTCGGGCCGCATGAGCGGGGCGCCGATCATTCTGCCGGCGCGTCACGTCATCAACATCGCGCTGGCGATTGCGCTGGTGGTGTTCATCGTCGGCCTCGTGATGTCGGGCAGCGCGCTCGACTTCTGGCTCATCACCATCATCGCGCTGGTGCTCGGCGCGCTGCTGATCATCCCGATCGGCGGCGCCGACATGCCGGTCGTGATCTCGATGCTGAACTCCTATTCCGGCTGGGCCGCCGCCGGCATCGGCTTCACCCTCGGCAACTCGGCGCTGATCATCACCGGCGCGCTGGTCGGCTCATCCGGCGCGATCCTGTCCTACATCATGTGCCACGCGATGAACCGCTCCTTCATCTCGGTCATTCTCGGCGGTTTCGGCGGCGAGACCGCCGCCGCTGGCGCTGGCGCGGGCGGCGAAGTGCGGCCGGTCAAACTCGGCTCGGCTGACGACGCCGCCTTCATCATGAAGAACGCGCAGAAGGTCATCATCGTGCCCGGCTACGGCATGGCGGTGGCGCAGGCGCAGCATGCGTTGCGGGAAATGGCCGACCAGCTCAAGAAGGAAGGCGTCGAGGTCAAATACGCGATCCATCCCGTCGCCGGCCGCATGCCCGGCCATATGAACGTGCTGCTCGCCGAAGCCAATGTGCCCTACGATGAAGTGTTCGAACTCGAGGACATCAATTCGGAATTCGCCCAGGCCGACGTCGCCTTCGTGATCGGCGCCAATGACGTCACCAATCCGGCCGCCGAGGACGACAAGACTTCGCCGATCTACGGCATGCCGGTGCTGCAGGTCTGGAAGGCCGGCACGGTGATGTTCATCAAGCGCTCGCTCGCCTCCGGCTATGCCGGTATCGACAATCCCTTGTTCTACCGCGACAACACCATGATGCTGCTCGGCGACGCCAAGAAGATGACCGAGAACATCGTCAAGGGGATGTGACGAAGCCGCGCTGATGCAGCGGGCGACCATCAGGACTGTCGATAGTCATGT
>WNGL01003709.1_pt1 | contig 18371 bp, 20 predicted proteins | sample 5400591 | NCBI WGS metagenome assembly WNGL01 (sample SAMN13153377, study PRJNA577476) | soil metagenome | isolation source: 80 cm soil or saprolite under Garry oak tree replicate 1 | place: USA:California | collected 2016-06-15 | reverse complement strand
GTTTTCTGCGAAAACTCCCACACACGTTGATTGAGTCATTTAAGGCGACACTTGAAGAAGTGCGCGAAGCGGACTTGCTCCTTCACGTTGCTGATCTAAGCCATCCCCGCCTGGATGAGCAGATGGCAGCGGTCGATGCAGTGACCAAGGAACTTGACGCTTACGGCAAGCAAACGCTGATCGTGTTCAACAAGATCGATAATTTGCCGAACCGCGAGTTGGCGGAGTCCTACTTGAAACGATTTTCCGGTAGCGTAGCGATCTCTGCCCGCACCGGAGAAGGAGTGAACGATCTCGTACAAGCGCTGGAACACACACTCAGTTCATGGCGATTGCGCTCACGGTTTCGTATTCCCGCAAATGAGAGCGCGCTGATCGCCGAGATTCACCGGGTCGGTCACGTGCTGGAACTGCGCTACGACGGTAACGACGCGGTCATCCTCGCCCACGTGCCGCCCGATCTGGCGCAGAAGCTGGAACGATACGCAGAAGGGTAGGGACGGTGCTGTCAGATTGCGAACTGCGGATTCCAAGCTTCGCACGATCTGCAACCAGCGGGCGCGGTCGTTTGCTATTGATCCAAACTCAAGCGGCTCGCCGATGATCAGCTTGTTCCATCGTTGAATTGAAATCCATAGCAGGCTTGGGGAATAATGACGAGATGACAACTCGAGAGCGCGTCGCGCAATTGATCAAAATTTGGCCGAAGGTTTATCCAAATGCGCATACCGAGCTGGATTTTCGGAATCCATTGCAGCTGCTTGTGGCAACCATTCTCTCTGCGCAATCCACCGATAAGCGGGTCAATATGGTCACGCCGGCGCTGTTCACAAAATATCGCACCGCAAGGGATTACGCCGATGCGCCGAAGGCCGACTTGGAAAACACGATCAAGTCCACGGGCTTCTATCGTAACAAAACGAAAAGCATTCGCGGTGCGATGCGCGCGATCGTCGAGAAACATGGCGGCAAAGTCCCCGACACCATGGAGGAGTTATACGCGTTGCCGGGCGTCGGCCGCAAAACGGCGAATGTGGTTCTGGGCAACGCTTTTCACAAAAACGACGGCATCGTCGTGGATACGCACGTCATTCGTCTCTCTCAGCGGCTTGGCCTGACAAAACACAAAGACCCGGAAAAAATCGAGCGCGACTTAATGAAGCTCGTACCGCGCGAGCATTGGACAGATTGGAGCCATTGGCTCATCTGGCATGGCCGTCGCCGTTGCTACGCTCGTAAGCCGGATTGCTCAAACTGCGAGGTTTTCCGTCTGTGCCCGAGCGGCAAAGCTTTTCTGCGAACCGGCGTGGCAAAAAGGCCGGACGCAAAGGCTGCTTAACGCGCGCCCTGCGCGCTTTCAGCAGGGTCGACACGGCGCGAAGGACTATCATCCTTCTCGGCTCGTTTTCGCATGTTCCGGAACTGTTGTTCGAGACTCTTAAGCTCCTCGTCAGAAAGCTCCTCGAGATCGACAAGCTCATTGCGCGCGTTTTTGATCGCACGAATGAGTTCATCCAACTTCAGATGCATTGCTTTAGCGTCGCGGTTCTGCGTGTTCTGAATCAAAAAGACCATCAGAAACGTAATGACCGTCGTGGCCGTGTTGATGATCAGTTGCCACGTATCGGAGAAATGAAACACCGGACCGGTCAGGAGCCAGACAAAGATCACTAGCACGGCCGCGGTAAATGCCCACGCGCTGCCCAGCTTAGCGGCGGAATGCTGCGCAAACACGCGGAATGCGTCACGGACGACGCAAAAGAAATCGCGTTCTTGCTCGTGTTGTTTTAGTTCTGCCGCCTGGGTTTTGTTCACAATAGCCCCTTAACTTTTCGCGTGTGACTCTGAAACTGCGCGCACCGAACACGCCGGTCCCTCCGTATCTTCTGCATAAAGCGGATTGATTTCCCCGCTGTTTTACGGAACACTTAGCTCCCGAATTCATGCAGCTTCTCAGCGCATTTTCACGTCCTCAGACTGTCCCGGTTGGTCCGGCGACTGCACCCAGGAAAAACGTGTGGATTTTGGATTCATGGCGCGACCTGATTCTCTACGTCGGCACCCCGCTGTTACTGGTGCCGGTGTTTGCGCTGGCCCAGGCGCGCTGGAGTCCCCAGGACATTTATCTCTTTGTCGCTGCATTCGGCGCAATGGGACATCACCTGCCGGGTATGATCCGCGCGTATGGCGACCGCGCATTGTTCGAACGCTTCAAATGGCGTTTTATTCTCGCGCCGCTGTTTCTTCTTGCAGTATGCACGGCATTCTTCTGGTGGGACCTCAAAGGAATCTTGCTGGTCGTTTTCTTCTGGGGCGTTTGGCACGGGTTAATGCAGACCTATGGGTTCTGCCGCATTTACGACGCGAAAACGGGAACGTTTGATGCGCTCACTCGCCGGCTTGATTTCGCAATGTGCGTGATCTGGTTTGCCACTGCGGTGGCGCTTTCGCCATATCGTCTAAGCGACACTCTCGACACTTACTACATGTGCGGTGGACCATTCATTCCGCCATCGGTGGTGCAACTTGGCCAAGGCCTGATTCTGCTCTTGGCCGTCGCCGTTTCCGGCTTGTTCGTCGCGCATTTCTGCCGGCTTTGGATAATCGGAAAACGGCCGAATCCCGTGAAGGTAGCTTTGCTGATCACGAGCATCGCGTTTTGGTGGTACTGCAATAACCTCGTAGCAAACATTCTCGTTGGAATTGCGCTGTTCGAAGTTTTCCACGACGTGCAATACCTCTCGCTTGTCTGGATCTACAATCGAAGCCGGGTCGAAAAAGACAGCAACATCGGCGGATTCATGCGCTTCGTTTTTCGACGCAGCGGTTCCCTTATGGGACTCTATGTCGGTTTGGTTTTAGCATATGGCTCAGTGTCATACATCAATGCGCATATCGGCATGGACACTATTAAGCGCATTCTCACCGGTGTGGTCACTGCTTCCACGCTGCTGCATTTCTATTACGACGGATTTATCTGGAAGGTTCGAGAGCGTTCTACCCGGCAATCACTCGGGCTCGCAGGCGGCACCGCGGATGTCATGCTGGGCGGTGTTTTTCCCAGCTGGGCCTGGCATGGCTTGAAATGGGTGGGCGTGTTCGTGTTGCCACTAGGCGCGCTTTGGTTTTGGCAAATCCATCTTGCGATCCCCGAAGTGCAACGCCAGGCGTGGGTGGTTGCCGATGTGCCCATAGGCGCAAGGCCGCATTTTGAATACGGCTCGGCATTGCAAAAGGAAGGCCGGTTGGAAGAAGCGGTCGAACAGTATAAGATTGGGCTCCAATTCAATCCGAAAGACGCAAAGGCGCATACGAGCCTTGCTGTTGCATTGACCGGGCAAGCCAAGTTCGATGCAGCGGTCCCGCACATGGAGACGGCGTTGCGTCTTGAACCCAACAATCCCGACTTCCATCTCGTTTATAGTACTTTGCTTCAACGGATCGGACACAATGATGAGGCTGCACTGCACTTTGAAACGGCAATACGCCTTAAGCCGGATTCAGTTGAGGCCCATTACAGCTACGCAGCGTTCCTCGCCGGATTCGGCAACAATGATGAATACATCAGCGAACTTCGAAGAGTTCTACAACTCAGACCTGATTACCCTAATGCCGAGCTTCGGCTGGCCGACGCGCTTTTTGTAAACGGCAATCTGAAGGAGGCGGAGGGGCATTATCTGGCGGCACTTCGAGCGGATCCGAAACTGACGGTTGCCTATAACAGCCTCGGCAAAGTTTATCTGAGCCAGGGCCAGATTTCGCAGGCGATGATTCAATTTAGTGAAGCATTGCGGCTTAATCCGGAGTACAAAGAAGCCGAGGAAAACCTGCGTATAGCCAAGCGGGCGGACGATCAGGTGTTTCCGGCGGCGCACCGGTGATTCATTGGCCAGCCGCGCACTTCATCTCAATCTGGATGACGCGTGGCGGGATGAGCCGCTCGACCTTGCTGTGGTTGACGCGCGCGAATGGGGCCCGCGCTTACGGTTTTCCGCACCGCCGCACTTGGTCGCCGAGTTTTATCGGAAGCATGAGGCGAATCTCGCAGCGCCATTTTTGCTCTACGGATCGGGCGACTTTCACTATTTAGCGGCGCTGCGACTACGCCGCATCGCCGAACCAATCGTCCTCATCTCGTTCGACAATCATCCGGATTGGGATGTGCGCCCTCCCAAGTGGGGATGCGGCGGCTGGGTGAATCGCGCATTGGAGCTCGCACACGTGCGACGCGTGAGCGTTTGGGGTTGCGGCAATTTCGAATGCTGGTGGCCACACCAAATTTTCGGCAACCGACGTGCTGAACGTGCGGGCATTCTTGAAGTGCATCCGTGGGCAGACGATCGGCCCGCGAAAGATCGACAACGCAAGGGCGCTATCTTGCGTGATAATTGGCGCGAGCATTTCGAGCAATTTTTGAAAACGCTCGCCGGAGAAAATGTTTACGTCACAATCGATCTCGACTGCCTTTGCGCGGATGAGGCAGTGACCAATTGGGAAGCCGGTCGCTACACGATTGTCGATCTTGAGTGGGCGTTGAGGAAATTACGCGGGTCCTCGCCGATTGTCGGCGGCGATATTTGCGGCGCGTATTCAAAACCAAAATACGCGCGTTTTAAACAGCGCTTCGCTGCGGAATTCGATCATCCGAAAATTCGATTACCCGATGAAGGCAACATTCGCGCAACCAATTTAGCGACTCTGGAAAAACTCTGGCCGTTGTTGGCGAAGCCATTGTAGGGTAATTGCATCGCTTGCCAGCCCCTGGGACAACAGCGGGAACCGGTTGCCCTACAAACTCTTGTTAGCTCATTGACACCAGCACGACTCCCGCGCTGATGAGTACTGTACCGGCGATAAGTCGCAGGCTGAGTTTTTCCTTTAACACTATGGCTGCCGTCACCGCGATGAAAATCACGCTCAAACCTTGGAACGGATAAAGATAACTCAGGTCGAATCGCTGGAGCAGTCCCAGGGTAAGAAAAAAGGAAACGGTCATCAGAGCTACTCCGATAAGAGCGAGCGAAATGAACCGGGAATTGCGCAGCCCGTTTGTCGCTGATATTTCCATGGCTCTTTTGAGGATGAGCTGAGCCACCACAAAGCTCAGCAGCGAGACAACTATGAGGATGAAGGCAAGAATGCTCACAGGCGTTCCTCAATTTGCGCAACAGGTTTGGCCACCAGCGCTAATCCGATAATTACCAGGGCAATACCGCACCAGCGCAGGGGCGAGATGAATTCGCCCAGAAACATCCAACACCCGAGCGGCACCAAAACATCGACGACTCGCGAAAGCGGATAAGCAACAGTGAGGGGAACGTATCGAAGCACATAAAGCCAGCTAATGAAGCTGGCGACGATCAGAAGAATTGCCCACCACACCAGCGGCGATTCAAGGCCGTTGATTCCCGTCCAGGAAAAGGCGCTTTCAGGTTCCGCAATCTCCGTTGCGCCGCGTTTCAAAAGAAACTCGGACACGAGTACGCAGGCCACACTCAATCCGAGTTGCAGCCATGGATTACCAAATCCGCGCGGCTGATCGCGCATTTTCTGTGTCCCCTCAGTTGTCATGTCGAGCGGAGTCGAGACATCTCTTACTGTCAGTGGGCGAGGTGCGGAAGCGGAAAAAGGCTAGAGATTTGATTCGCTCACTTTCCTTTCGCTCAGCCTTCGGCCTTCCCGTCTATGTCGCGACTTCCCAGCCGCTCCATTCTCGACTTCGCTCGGAATGACAAGCACGTGTTTACGGGTTCACGATGCCACATCAGAGCTGATCGGCGTTCGGAAACTTCCGCAAAACCGGATCATGCCGCGTTGGTCCGAGATATTTGACCGCGCGACGAAATATTGGATTGAGCAGAGCGCTGGTATGTCGCACATAGAGATCGAGCGGCACTAGCTCGCAATCCAAATGCAGCTTCGGCTCGTAGTTTAGTGGATTGCTATAGTAATATTTCAATCCTTGTTGCAGCGCCCATGAGACGATGTCGCGCAGCGTGTAAAAGTAGAGATGCAGACCGAGCGCGACGCTGTAATCGAGTCCGATGCATTCGTCATAGATCTTGTCGCCACAGACCAGGCAAAAACTGAACGCGACGATTTTGCCGCTTTGTCGCCAGATAAAGAACCGCGCGTGTTCATGCATCCGCTGCGCGATGGCGAGGAAATATTCTTTGGTCAGCGTTTCAAATTTCAGTGGTGATCGCTCGTGCACCGCGAGATACAGCGGATAGATTTCAGCGATCAAAGGCGCGATGTCGGTTACGACCTGCATCTCGATCTTCGGCACACGTTCCGTCTTGCGGAATTTTCGGCGCAAATCTTTCCGGGTAGCCTTGCTTAGCGTTCGAAAATATTCGTCCCAATTGTCGTAGCGCAGCAGCAGTCGCGTCATCGGCATGCTCGCCATGCGCACGTAGCCGCTTGAACAGAGCGGCGCGAGGGCGGGCCGATACTGTGCATAAAAGTCTTTGAAGACAATGAGTGACGCTTTGTTTTGTTGCGCGTACTTTAGCAACCCTGTTTCGAGCGTTTTTGCGATCCACGTTTCATCGTTTTTATCGGACACGCCCAAGTCGCCTGCGCCGGCCGCGCAGCCCACCATCAGAACGCGCATCGTGAGAAAACGCGGGAAAATTTTGCGAACCTCGTCAACAATGGAGCGAACTTTGCCCGGGACGCCTTCGACAAGATTCTGCCGGACAAAGAAGACTGGCTGGATCGCGCGCTGCTGGCCGGAATTGTCTTCGAGCAACAGATAATGATGTTCGAAATCGTTCTGCAGCAATGTGTCTTCGACGATTTCGTAGTAACGATGATCTTTGCATTTGTCTTGGAACGCCCGTTCCCAGGCACGCGAATTTCGCAACTCGTTACGCGTAACAACCGTCACTACGCCCTGAGGAATTGAAATGCGGTTGTCATGCAGCATGGTAAAACGAGAATTCATCTAATGGCCTGTCATCCTGAGCGAAGTCGCAGGGTCCCCTGGAATTGCCGTTGGGTATCGCCACAGGATTCCTCGACTCCGCTCGGAATGACGCTGATGCGTCTAAGCCTCTGATCGCTCCGCCCTTTCGTTCTTTGCGACCTTTTCCAGTTTGATTACGCCGTCGCGAATGTGCACGTCGCGCTGCGGAAACGGAAACTCGATTCCCGCTTCACGAAACTTTTCGACAATAGCAAAGTTTAGGTCGCTGCGGTAGCGGCTTGGGCGAGCGCTCATTTCACTGCTCCATACCATCAGCTTAAAATCGATCGAGCTGTCGCCAAATTGATCGAGAAAAACACCAGGGGCTGGTTCCTTCAACGTGTGAGGATTTTCATGTGCGACCGCGAGCAGCGCGTCACGAACTTTGTTGACATCGCTGCCGTACGCGACGCCTACCGGGATGCGAAAGCGCACGCGCCGGTCGCCGTACGTCCAATTGGTGACCGGCGAATCGATAAATTTCGTGTTCGGCACAATCATCATGATGTTGTCGTTGGTGCGAATGACTGTGCTGCGCGCACGAATGTGCTCCACCTGGCCGGCAATGCCCGCCACTTCGATGCGGTCGCCGATGGTGATCGGTCGCTCCGCCAGGATCACCAAGCCGCTGATGAAATTACTCGCGATGTTTTGCAGACCGAAGCCGACGCCGACGCCCACGGCGCCGGCAAAGACCGCCAATGCAGCGAGATGAATTCCGGTGTTCTCCAGAACAATGACGATGCCGACCACCAGCACGATGTTGCTGACAACCTGGGCGATCGCGTACTGCAACGAACGGTCCAGCCCACTTTGCGCAAGTAACCGGTTAAAGAGAAAACGTTTCGTCCCGGACGAGAACCAAAACACTCCGACCAGGAGCGCAACCAGCAGAAAAATTTGAACCAGACTCAGCCTGATCGCCGGAAGGGGCGCGTTCCAAGCCAGCGGGATTCCTGCAGTATTGATCGCGGTAACGGTGAAAAACACTATCGACGCGAGACTTAAGATGGTCGTGACGATCGCGATGAAATTTGTGTCGATTTTGAAACGGCTGAGAAAACGGCGCACGATCTCGCTTTGGAGAAATCGGGCAATGACCAGGCCGGCTGCGAAAAAACCGGCGAACGCTATCAGGCCCAGAAAGGTGACGTAATGTCCGCCTGCTTCAAACAATGGTTTTTCCAACAGTGGGAAACTCATCGAAATCTAGTCTGAGCCTCGTATTTCGCTTGCGCAACCCATAAGCGAAGAACATGGCGGAAGCCGTGCTTTTGGATCGACTTTGATCGGCTAGAATAGAAAAATTAGATGTGGTTAGAGCCCGTCTTGGCGCGATTTGCATGAGCCTGCTTTGCGCAGTTGCAATCCCCGCGTACGCAGCCACCATCACCGTCATCAACACCAACGACAGCGGGCCGGGCTCGTTACGGCAGGCTGTAGGCAGCGCCCAGAACGGCGACACGATCGTGTTCGATTTGGAGTTGCCGGCGACAATTCTCCTAACGAGCGAAGAGCTGGTCATCAACCGCAACATCACGATCAGCGGACCAGGCGCGAATCTACTGGCGCTGTCAAGAGCGCCAAATGCCTCAGCGTTCCGCATTTTCCATATCATGCCCAACCACTCGGTGACAATACAAGGAGTCACGATCAGCAACGGGCTTGTTTCGAACTCCTTCGGCGGCGGAATTTATAATGAGGCGTCCGATTTATCATTGATCAGCTGCACGGTGAGCAGTAACTCGACGGCCCTCACTGGTGGCGGCATTTCCAGTTTTTCGTCCGTTGGCAGCGCCACACTGCGAATCGACCGCAGCACGCTCAGCGGCAACCATGCTGGGGATTATGGTGGCGGGATTGGAAACCTTGTCAGCGGTCCCAATCCTGCGACGGTTACCATCAATAACAGCACATTAAGCGATAATTACGCTGAATTCGCAGGCGGTGGTATTGTCAGTTTCGGCGGTAATCAGCCCGCGTCGGTATTCCTAAGCAACAGCACACTTGCCGGGAACACGTGTCCGTTGCATGGCGGAGGAATCGCCAATGCTCGCACCGGGAGCGGGCCAGCCGTTGTCGAGATCGGAAACACGATTTTAAAGAGAGGAGCTTCTGGGCAGAATATCGACAGCAGTAACGGCACCGTTATCTCGCACGGGTACAACATCAGCGACGATGATGGCAGCGGTTATTTGACGGGCCCTGGCGATCAGATCAATACAGATCCGCTGCTTGGGCCACTTCAGGATAATGGTGGTCCGACATTCACACACGCAGTGTTGCCGGGCAGTCCGGCCGTCGACACGGGCGATCCCAACTTCACTCCGCCACCTTTCTTTGACCAGCGTGGCCCGGGCTATCCTCGCGTTGTCAATGGTCGCATCGACATCGGCTCGTTTGAAATGCAATCCGGCGCGACGCCAACTCCAACCCCGACGTCTACCGCCACAGCGACTCCGACTGCAACGGCAACACCGACGCCCACGCCGACATTTACACCGACTCCAACACCAACGCCTACCCCACGACCTGCTCCCTCACCGAGATCCACCCCATCGCCACGGTCTCGCCCCACGCCAGCGCCGCGCCCGTAGGCCCTTATCCCCGAAAAGTCTGTCGGGCCGTCGCCGTGGCGAAGGCGGGTGATCTGTGAGAAGTGATTAGTGATCAGTTCTAGCTACGGCTCTGTCAGGCGGCTTCGGTGCTGCAAGGGATGCAGCCTGCCCTCTACAGTGCGTTCGAATTGCGCTACTGCTTGGACGATTTCTCTTCGATGTATTTAATGACGTCGCCGACGGTTTGCAGTTTTTCCGCGTCTTCGTCCGGCACTTCGACCCCAAACTCTTCTTCAAACGCCATTACCAGCTCGACAATATCCAGCGAATCTGCGCCCAAATCCTCAATGAAAGACGCCTGCGGCGTGACCTGCTCCGGGTTCACGCCTAGTTGCTCGACGATGATGTCTTTGACCTTCTCTTCGATCGATTTTTCCGCCATAAAAAATTTGTTCGGTTTGTGTTAGTCGCGCGTGGGTTAAGTCCGGTCCCGCAGAGCGGGAGACAGTCCGGGCACAGCATGGCAAGTAAATGAATTAAACAGGTTGTCAATCATTTTCGGGAGCTTGGCGCGCGTGCACGAGTGTAATTCTGGTCGTTCCGAGCGAAGCCGAGAATGGAGCGGCTCGGGAAGCCGCGACATGGACGGAAAGGCCGAAGGCTGAGCGAGCGGGGGGGTAAGCAAATCAAATCTCTCGATCTTCGTCTGGTCGCGCGCGTGAAGGGCAGATTTGAGATGTCTCGACTGCGCTCGACATGACAAGATGGTGTACTCTGAGGCCCCAACATGAGAGCGTGCTCCGTCGCTACACCTTGAGGTTGCCTTCCGATCTCCTTCGAGTAGATGAAACTGATGACCTCGTCCGCTGTCGAGACTGTGGATCTTCTCGATCTGAAACTGCTGCCAGCGTGGGTCAAAGAACCTGCTGATTCGAAGAGCTATGCGGGTTACACCGAGGAAGAAGATAGGGGAGCGCAAAAAAGGTGGCGCGGTGCCCCACGCGGTAAGCCAAAACACCGAACTCCGATAAATCGCGAGCAGGCGTCCGACTCCGATAAATCACGAGCAAGCGTCCAACATCCAACGACCAAAGTAGAAAGGCGGCATCGCGATGGATTGCGGCCGAAAAGCGGTGTGAGAGACGGTCGTCCGCGCGGGTCCAAAAATCGCCGTCGGCTGGATCGGCATCCTCAGTTTACGCGAACGCCATCAGTCACAGTTCGTTTCCTGCCATACTCACCGGCATTTGGAAACGTAGTGGCGCAGCTCAAGTCCGGCTCGGTTGCGTATTCGCTGTTTGCACTGGCCAGGTTATTCCTTGAAAAACCCGTTGGATACGAGGTTTACGTCGCAGCAAAGCCGCACTCGCCACTTTTTCAACTGGGTGAGAACGGCACGGTGTCCGTGGATCGCGAGTTTTTGGAGCGAAACTCATTCCGATTCGCTCAGCGTGATTTCTACCAGATGGATGTTGTGGAGACCGATCCAATTAAGGGAAATTTCTCAAATGTGGCGCGCTGCCGCTTGAGCGGGACGCTTCTGGGCCCGACCAACTATCACAATTATCAGCCGCAGCTCCGCAGTCTTTACGAGCAACGTTTCAGCCGCCGAATGAGTTTTGCCGAGTACCAGCGGCAAATCGACGTTATGAGCGATGCGGAGTTGATCGAGCGCTGGAAAGAGGACGCCCGAAAGATCACGACCTATACAACCTTGCGCGAAGCAAGCTCTCTTAAATTTTCTTCTGCACTGGAAGCGGAACGGCATTTTCGATCGCATTATTTGCCCGGACTGATCCGTGGCGTTGGGGAAGCTACCTTCGGCGGAGGATTGAGCCGGCGTTTGCCCGACCGCATGCTAAATCGGACGATCGAGGAGGCATGGATGAACGAAACACGGTCGCCTTCAAACATGATGCAGGAGCTGGCCGGGCGGTTTCGACAAAATGGCCTGCACGTTTTTCGGCATCGCCGCGGCATGTTGTTTATCTCGCCAATTCGCCCACGCGCGTTTGCTTATGAACAGGCGGGAGTATCTCCATCTGTGAATGCGATCCTTGAAGCGCTGGGATCGACGCCACGAAGCACTGGCAAACAACTCTTCGAAAGGTTGATTCGCGATAGCGCGAGCGAACATGCAGAGGCTCGCAGACTTGCGCTGGCGTCCGACCTGCGTTGGCTGATCAATGAAGGTTACGTGATCGAGTTCAACGATGGCTCGCTCGATCTGCCCCGCGGCAAATCAAAACAGCAGCAGGAAACTGTGGAGGCGCTGGCCGCGGCGAGCGCCTGGGCGGTTGACACAACTGCCTCTACAAGGTCTTGGCCTCTACAGCTTACCTGGCCCGAACAGTAACAGGACGTTCGCGGCAATTTTATTTGTATGTCTGTGCCAGACGCCATGGACACAGACGCCCTGCAATTTTAGATGGCGCCGGCTTTTTTCAGCGCCTTGTAAGCGCCGTGTTTGTTAATCGTCTTAAGACCACGGGCAGTCACGCGGACGCGCACAAACTTCTTGAGTTCCGGCACCCAGATGCGCTGGTAACGCAAATTTGGCGCGAAAATGCGCGGCACCCTTTTAGTGATGTGCCGGCCTACGCCGCCTTTTTTCTTGGCCAAACCACGCCGGTGAATGACGCTGCCGCGCATGGCTCTTGATCCTGTGATGTGACAAACTTTCATGTCGCGAAAAAAGCTGCGTAACCTGCCGCGCACAAGCGCTCTGGTCAAGTGGATGATCCTCAATGGAATGACGGCTTGGGCAGCCGTCAATTTTAAACTCGACGGCTGGGAAGCCGTACTCCTCGAGAGTTGAACGCGCCATCGCTGCTTGCGGTCAAACGTAGCTCGCGCCTAAGCGTATGCACAAAAACAATCACAAACTGCGGGTTGGCATTATCGGAGCCGGTAACATCGTTCGCACCCGCCATTTGCCTGCCTTAAAGAAACATCCGGAAGTCGAAATTGTCGCCGTCTCGAATTCCACCTACGAGAGCTCAGAAAAATTCTGCAGCGAAAATGTGCCGGGTGCAACGCCAATACAGAATTGGCCTGAGTTGGTGGCACTGCACGATCTCGACGTCGTCTGGATCGGCACGCCGCCTTACATGCATTCTGCGGTGACAATTTCCGCGCTTGAGGCGGGCAAACACGTTTTTTGTCAGGCGCGCATGTCGATGGATTTGGCTGAAGCCGAAGAAATGCTCGCCGCCTCGAAACGTTATCCCGAACTGGTGACGATGCTTTGCCCGCCACCGTTTGGAATGCGCGCCGATTTGCTGGTCAAAAAGATTCTGGCTGAAAATTACATCGGCCGTCCGCATCATGTGCGGCTGCAAAGTTTCACCGGCAATTACCTGGATCCCGTCGCTCCGGCGCATTGGCGGCAAAAGATTGAGATTAGCGGACTCAACACGCTCACGCTGGGAATTTATGTCGAAGTTTTGCAGCGCTGGCTCGGTGACATCACCGGCGTCTTCGCGCGCGGTAAAATCATTCGTCCGGTTCGAGAAGGCTACGGTGTGATCGTTCCCGATCTGCTCACGATTCTGTGCAGTTTTGAGAATGGCGCGGAAGGCGCGCTGGAGTTCAGCGGAATTAATGCCCTGGCGGAAGGCGACCGGCTCGAAATTTACGGCAGCGCCGGCACGCTGACGTACGATTTCACATCCGACGTCGTGCAGGCGGGAAAGCACGGAGATCGCGCGCTGCACGTGATCGATGTTCCACCGGAATTGGACGGCGAGTGGCGCGTGGAAGAAGATTTTCTCGCGGCCGTTAAATCAAAAGGTCGCGTGCATCCGCATCCAAATTTCGAAGACGGCATTCGATACATGCGCGTCGTGCAGGCTGTCGCTGATTCTCGTGCGCGGAATGAATGGGTAGCGATTAAGCCCTGAATGAGTCAAAAAGCGCCGCGCGGCGAATCGTTTCCAATCAGGGCATCGCATTTCCCACCAGAACTCTTCTAAACACCAATGCCCACGCTAGCAGCGTGATCAGCTGGTACCACGCAAAAAACCGATCGTAGCCGCGTCGGCGCGCACAGAGACCGCCGATGGCGAGTAGCGCATATTGTCCGACGAACGGCACGTACCACACTGGCTGAAAAAGTTCGCCGTGAACTGCCGTTTGCGCGATATCGAGCAAACACATCGCAATGAACGTGGAGTAATACCCTGAGCGGTTTCGTTCGAAGCGGCCCTGGTGCTCTTCCGCTTCCGAAAGATCGGGCGGGTACAGAAAAACTGTGAGCAGGTACAGCGTGACGGTCCATGCAGTTAGAACCAGGAACTTGTCAAAAGTCCAGTTCAGTTCGGTGTTCCATCTGAATGTGACCCACCACTGCAAAACCAGCAGCAGCAAAGTCGCGACGGTGAGGACAATGTGGACCCCATCGAGCGGGTTTTCTTTGCGCCGATAGAATGCGCGGCCGGCTCCAGCGAGCAGATTGGTCACACCCAGACCGATGATTATTGACATCAGCGCAGCGATGAACTCGAAACTGCTCATCAGGTTTTGCGCGTTTTGCATGGCGCACTGAGCTTAAAGGGGACCGAATCTGAAAATCGAGCGGCAAATGATTTGCCTGCGATCGCCGCAAAGTCACTGGCGTGCGCTACCCGTCAACGAGAACTCGCCTTTGCCAGCAGCCAATCCAGCGCGTTATTCAAATCTGCCAGCGCCGCGCCTTCGATCGGATCATTATGATGGGCGCCGCGCAATTCGATCAGGCGCTTTTCGCCGGCGTACGCGTCAGCAACCAGCCTGTGAAACCGCGGCACAACGATTTCATCCTTTTCTGCTAACAAGAAGATTGCCGGGACATGAGTCGTTCTCGCATTTTGAATGCTGTCGAGATCTCGCGGCATCTGTAGTGCGACGGGACCTGCTAATAACCACAAGTTCCACCATCCAAACTGCCGAAGGGCCATCTGGCGCAGCGGCGGTGGATTATGCAAGATCAATCCGGCAACCGGACGGTGCGCCGCCACATGAAGCGCTGCCGTCGTGCCGATGCTTGCCCCGAAAGGAATGATCGGTCGATTGTCTGCGTGATGTTTTAGTTCATCAAACGCCGCAAGCGCCGCCGAGCCAATGGATGCCAGCCGGGCTGGGCCCGTGCTACCGCCGAATCCGGGGTAATTCATTCCCCAGATTTCAACTGCGCGATCGCTCCACATCTCCGCTTCTTCGGCTGGCCAGCGCTCAGCGCGATCCGCATTGCCGTAGAAACGCAAAATGAAAATATCCGCGCGCCCCTGTTGTTTCGCTCGGCGCGATTTTGCCGTCCACACTTCCAACTCGCCGTTCTGAAACGGAACCGTTTTGCGAACGGCACCGCCAGCATCGATCGGCGCCCTCGTTGGAAACAAGATTAGATGATCAGGCAAATGACCGAAGAACATCATCACTAAATACGCGACGCCAATCGCGAGCAACAGAGTGAGCCGGCGGCTCATTACAGCCGACCTGATACGACACCGTGAGGATTCGTCATTCGGCGCGGCCTACGCCACAAACGTTTGGAGGACTAATCGCTCTCGTCCTTGAGCATCGATTTGATTTGCTCGCGTAATTCCGATGTCTCTTCGTGGCCGTGCGCCGAGACGGCATGCCGCACCGCAGCATCTAATACTTCTTCTTCCGTGCCGGAAATTTTAAGCGAGCAATTCTTCTCGCTCGGATAATCCCGGCAGTCGATTGATTTTCTTTGTGCCATCTTTGTTTCCTGTTCTTTTCGTTTCATCTCCAAAGCGGCGTCAAGCCGCCGCACTCCAAAGCCCCGAAAGCTTTCGGGGCAAAAGAATTCGTGTCGATTCGTGTCAATTCGTGTTTAGCCCTTCTTCAGTTCCGCTAAATCCTTGAGCACTTGCTCGCTGTGGTCAGCCGGCTTCACGCTGGTGTAGACCCTCGCGATTTCGCCTTTGGGATTAATGATGAAAGTGTTCCGTGCCGCGAGTTTGCTCCCCTTGTAATCCATTATCGACCCATATTCGGTCGAGACTTTCGCGTCCGGATCGGCGAGCAATTTGAAATTCAGCCCTTCCTTTGCGCAAAAATCCTTGTGCGACTGCGCAGTGTCGACGCTCACACCGAGAATTACTACACCCGCCCCTTCATACTTTGCCAAATCGCGCTGGAAATTGCGCGCCTCCATGGTGCAACCGCTGGTGAAATCTTTCGGATAAAAATAGAGGACTATCCATTTTCCGCGATAATCTTTAAGGCTGACCTGCGAGCCGTCGCCTGTCGTAAGACTAAAATCCGGGGCCGGTTTACCGACTTCGGGTTGCTGTTGCGTCTCTGCTGCCTGCACCAAACACAATGTAGCGAGTACGACGACTGCCGATAAGAATATTTTGTTCATCTTAGTATCTCCTGACTTTCAACGAAGTTACGAATGATCGAATCGCAATCAAAAGAGAAGATTTCGCGGATTTGGACGATTGGCGACTCAACGCGCAACATCGACATCTTCATTTCGTTGCTGGAAGAGAACGGAATCAAGTTGCTGGCCGACGTGCGATCATTGCCGGGATCGAAGCGGTATCCGCAGTTCAACAAGGAAGCACTGGCGGAATCGCTGAACGCGCGCGGGATTCGCTACGAACATTTTCCCGAACTGGGCGGACGACGAAAAGCGAGGCTGGACTCGCGCAATACAGCGTGGCGCAACACGTCATTTCGCGGCTATGCCGATTACATGGAGACAGAGCAATTCCAGCAGGGTATCAAGCGCCTGCTCGAGGTCACTCATAAAGCTGGGCCGGTTGCGATCATGTGCGCCGAAGCAGTTTGGTGGCGCTGCCATCGTTCGCTGATCGCAGATTATCTAAAAGCCTCCAGCATCGAGGTGATACACATCCTTGGTGCAAAAAAGATCGAGCCGCATCCGTTCACCTCTGCCGCGCGAATCGTGGACGGCACGCTTAGTTACGCGACAGAGGAAGATCGTTTAATCTAACGCGAATCGGACTCGGGTGATCTAGGTCTGGCCAAACGCCGGCGTGGTTCGCGCCATGTGCGATGTGCAATGTAAGCGGGCACCGGCGGCGAAAGTTTCTCCCGTTCCATCATTTGTTCCGCCAGCCAGTGGAACCATTCGGAGCCCGTCTCGCGGTTTAGCTCGCGACGCCATTCCTCGGCCCAAACCTGAAGCTTCTTCCAGGAGAGAAGAATCGGACCGCTAAAGAAATCATCCACCAGATCAAGGGTGAGTTCGCGGCGAAACAGCAATAGACCGATACTCTCCCAAGTCAGCGAAACCAAGTACACGGCATCTTCCCCGTCAGGTCCGAGCACTTCGCGTATTTTTTGCGCGTCCGCTCCATCCGGCAAAGACAGCACGCGGCGAAGCGCACTGGTGAAAGCTGGGCTTTGGAATGACCGCACGAGCTCAAGCATCGCATCGCGTTGTCTCCGTTGGCGATAGTACCTGATTTGCGCGGCCGCAAAGATGACGCCTGCCGTCACCGCGAACGCGTTGACCAGATTGGCAATGGTCGAGACATCCATTCAGCGAGGGTCGGTCACACGCCCGAGAAACAGACAGACGCCGCTCGGCACGTGCTGAATTGCATAGACGAATGGCCGATCGACTTTGACTTCGATTGGCGGCGGGGGAGGTGACCTTAAAGCCGCCGCCGCCGCCATCATCGTCACGGCCGTGGCGGCAGCTGCTTCGGTTCCTTTTTCGTCGACCGCGATAAAGGTTTTGTGAAAAATCTGCGAGATGTAGAGGTAATCGTTCGGTTTTCGTGGCGCGATCTTGTCGAAGTTTGCGCTGCCATGCGGCTTGTCGAACGCGGTTTTCATCCCGAGCGCTTCAAAATATTCGGCCAAAGCGATCGTCGCCGGCTGGAGCTTGAACTTTGGCAGATGAAGATCGACTTCACGCCGTTGAAGTTTTGCGCATTGCGCCAGCAGCTCGCCCGTCAGTTTTGATTCGAGCGAGTGCAGACCATTTACCTCGTCGGGAAGCAGAACAACAAACTGTAGCTCGTCGCCTGCATAGGGGAGGCTTACGACCGTGAATCCCTCGCGCCTGGCGTAACCGAAGTGATCGCTCGTTTTCTGCATCATCGGGACATCCGAAGATGTGCCGCCGTGGACAAAGAACGGCTCCGGCTTCGTCGCGTACTCGGAAAACTCGCTTGCCCAAGGTGCTTTCAAATAAAGCGCGTTCGCCAACACGAGGCGGGTAGTTTTATCCAGCGCCCCTCCCGGAATCAGATCGCGAATCCGATCACGGGTTTGGTCTGCGACCCATTTGTTGATGTGCTGCGTAGCTGCTGCGGGATCGGCAACGAAATCAATGGGCTCAAATGCCCCGCCGAAATTTTGCTTCACCAGTGACAGATAAGTGTCGCGAAACGGATAGCCCTTTTGCGCAAAGAGCCTGTTAGCGATGTTCAGCGTGACCGGTTCACTCGGCCCACCAAATTTCTTCGATTGTTTTGCAAGCTCAGCCGTGTTCGCGCTCATCTCTTCCAGCGAATGCTGAAGCGCGGAGAAAGAGGCGAACACGCCGGCGTCGTTTGTGAGATGCAGGACACGAGCCATTTCCGTGCGTGTCTCGCCGTCGGCGCCGGCAAAGGTCATCGCCAGCGCGGTTTCAATTGAGTACGGGGAGATGCAAAGGTTCTCGTCGCCTTTAGCAAGCTGGTGGTGAAGATTGACTGCGAGCTCGTTTGTCGCCTTCGCCGCCAGATCGAAATTTGTTGCGCCGTGCGCCATCGCAGCGATTGACGCTCCGATTACCAAGAAGATCAAAAATCGTTTCATGCCGACCATGAAACATCGAAACGGCAAATCTTGCGATGATTTTTGGAGTGCGG
>WNGL01010591.1_pt1 | contig 18373 bp, 12 predicted proteins | sample 5400591 | NCBI WGS metagenome assembly WNGL01 (sample SAMN13153377, study PRJNA577476) | soil metagenome | isolation source: 80 cm soil or saprolite under Garry oak tree replicate 1 | place: USA:California | collected 2016-06-15 | reverse complement strand
CCCAGGCCATCGTCGTCGATGAGGCGTCCATGCTCGACTTGTTCCTTGCCCACTCCTTCGTCAAAGCCATCCCACCCGATGCCCAGGTGCTCATTGTGGGCGATATCGATCAACTGCCCAGCGTGGGACCTGGCATGGTCTTGCGTGACCTCATCGCCTCAGAGCAGGTTCCCGTGGTACGATTGACCGAAATCTTTCGTCAGGCAGCCAAGAGTCACATTATCACCAATGCGCATCGCATCAATGCCGGTCAATTCCCACAGCTCACTCCGACCACTAAGTTCAAAGAATCCGATTGTCTCTGGTTAGAAGCCGCAGAGCCAACCCTGGGAGCAGAAGGGATTGGGCACCTGGTCAGAGAGTATCTACCGAAGCACGGCATCGACCCAGTGCAGCAGGTGCAGGTGCTTTGTCCCACGACCCGTGGAGAAGCTGGCACCCGCCACCTGAATAGTTTGCTCCAGCAGATTCTCAATCCAGCCAAGCCAGGCAAAGCCGAACTCTCTCGTGGAGGCAGCATCTTGCGCGTGGGAGACCGGGCGATCCAACAGGTCAACGACTACCAGCGGGAAGTCTTCAATGGAGACCTGGGCACCATTGCCTCCATCGATCTGGAAGAGCAGGAGGTGGTGGTGCAGTTTGTTGAGCGGCAGGTAAGCTACGACTATGCCGATCTCTCCGAACTGGCCCTTGCCTGGGCGGTGACGGTGCACAAAAGTCAGGGCAGTGAGTACCCGGTGGTGATTTTTCCCCTGTTCATGCAACACTACGTGCTACTCAGTCGCAATCTGGTGTACACGGGACTAACCCGTGCGAAACAACTTGCTATTCTGGTCGGACCCACCAAGGCCATTGGACTGGCAGTCAAACGCGTCATGGATCGGCAACGCTACACCGCGCTGGCAGATCGCCTTAGACATCTGGAACCCAGCACGCACATAGCATACGAACGAAAGCGCTAAAGAAGGCATGCAGCGAGAGAGAGCTGATCGACGAAGCGTCAACGTATTGACGTCCAACGAGCAGCAATCGGATACTCTCTACTTACCGCTCTTGCGTATGTACTTGCTAGAGCCAACCGGTTGTTTGTAACCGCTCAATTGCGACCGCTACCCCATCGCGATTGTTGGTGTCCGTCACCCAATCGGCGGCTGCTTGCACCGTCGACGACGCATTGCCCATCGCAATACCCAGCGCGACGAGGCGCAACATGGCCACGTCATTCTCCCCATCGCCAATCGCCACCATTTCTGCTGGTGCGATGCCAAGCTGCTGCCCCAAGGCCAGCAGTGCCGTTGCTTTATCCACGCCCTGATGGGTGATCTCCAGGTAGTTGGCGAGTGAAAACTGCCCTCTGCAGTCGTGGGGCAGCGAGCGTGCGAGCAGAGAGAGCTGGGACAGGAGTGCTGGCTCTCCGGCGATCGCGAGCAGTTTATGAGGAGCCTCCGTGGAGTGAGCGAGGTCTGGATCGACGATAGGGGGAACCCCAGTCAGCAGACTCTCCCGGTGCAACGCCGCGTCCCACTGAGGAATGTACCAGGAGTCGCCGCTATACCATCCGATACTGATATCGCGCTCCAGTGCATAGCACAATACAACATGTGCGGAGGAGAGGCTCATGCGCTGTTCCGTCACCACCTCGCTTGGCCGATGGGGATCAGGACTGATCCGACAGGTCAGTGCTCCGCTATAGCAAATGGCGAGACTCGTGATCCCCAATGCTCCTATAATCGCATGAAGTGCACGCGGGCTGCGAGCTGATGCCAGGACTACCTGCACTCCCCGGGCGCTCACCTGCTGTACTGCCGAGCACGTTGCCTTCGTCAGTTGGTAGTCCGTCGTTAGCAGGGTGCCATCGACATCAATGACCAGCAAACGTGCTTGTCGTGTCTTATTCATACGCCTCCAACAAAGCGAACTCCCACGGCCTGAATAGCTCCGTGGTCGATCAGATACTGTTCCATGCCCTTAAGAAAGGTCAGCAGTTCTCGCTCTTGCTCTGCCGACACAGGGCGAATCCCGTTGCCGATATAGACGAAGAGAGAGGGCACCCAGGCAAAAGAGTGCTCGTGATAGGTCCCACGGAGTGCTGACATCATCTGCTCATACTGGTTGAGGTGATGCTCGGAGCCTCGTTGCAGCCAGGCCGTCCTCAAGGCCTCAATAGAGGCTGATTCAGATGGCAATGTTGCGGGGTCGGCATCGTAGTGTCCGCTCAAGAAGAGCAACCGCTGCATTTGGTACAGCCACGAGGCGGTTCGGGCATCAAAACGATCATAGGCATAATCCTGGCAAATAATCCTGCCTCCCTGCTTCAAGAGCCGTGTCACCGTCGCCATCGTCTGTTGCAGATCATGCATGTGATGAAGAGCACGGTTGAAGATGACCGTATCGAAGCTGGCGTTTGGCGCCTGGTAGGTGTTCACATCGGTGCAGAGATAGCGCAGGTTGCCAAATCCGGGAGGATCAGGATGAGCGGCTCTGCTTCGCTCGGCCACTTCAATGATATCTGCTGAGAGATCAATGCCGATGACATTATGGCCGTCTCTCGCAAGTTCAAGGGTGAGGTAGCCGTTGCCACAACCGACCTCCAAAATGGTCTGTGCTGGTTGGGGAAGCATACTCTTCATGAACTGATAGGTGTCCAACGCGCTCAGTTCGATCAGAGGGATGCTGCGCCATTGGAACCACTGACCCGCATCGAGGTCTGGATATCCTCTGGGATGTCTCACATCAGCGATGAAGTGTGGAGGAAGATTACTCATGACTCACCTCCTGCATTGCCTCACTTAGAGCATGCTCTTTGCTGATGATCTCGATGAAGGTTTCTTCGTCCAATTCCTCTCCTTCACCGGAGGAATCCATCTCGTACTCCTCCCCGTATTTCTCGGCTAAGAGGGCATCGGCATGAGCATGCTGAGCAACTGGTAATTCATGGGCAGAGGCTTCGATCTCTGGCCCAAGAACTTTGCCCATCAGATCACAGGGAGCCAGCAGGACACGACTATTGTTGCGAATGCGCTTGATCTTGCCGCTGGTGCGACCCGTGACCATGTAGAGCTTGCCTTGTCCATGAGCAAACCACATGGCGGTCGGAACGCCAACGCTACTTTTGCCAAACGTAGTGAGGAGGACAAACTCGTAGGGGTACAGATAGGCAAAGGGGTCGTCTGTCTTACTTTGCAACTGCGCGTTCTCATGCATTATCTCGTGCTACTTTCATTGCAGTACGCCAGACAAGGATGGAATAAGCTACGTATCATGCATCTCTACGTCCTCGTCTGCTGCTTGTTTCTACGAATTTTACCTTGACATTCATATCTGAAGTCAACAATTGTCGGAGACTCCTCATGCACGTGCTCAACAAAGAGACTTTCGTATCTATCAGCATAGCACATCCTGCCTGCTGTGACGCGACTTATCATGATAGACTGATCACGCGGATAATGGTCCAATGGACATCTGCCCGCATTGACAAATTTACCTACCATGCTTTATGCTAATCCGCAGACAAGCATATATTTGAAAGAAGAAGACATATGACATTCGGACATATAATTGGGCTCTTCCCCAAAATAAGTGAGTTTGCTTGCTCCGACGACTGTGTGATTTTCTGATAGACTAGCATCGATGAATTGTGGTGTTGCTACGTCGCAAGGAGCGTATCATCGATGAATAATGTGGAGACTTCTTCCCCCTTTTTACCTCTTCCTGATGGCATCGTCATCTCGTCGGTTCGTGGGGCCACGACCGAATTGGTGGTGCATATCGCCTGTCGGCTTCCCTGTGCTGCCTGTCCTGTCTGCCAGCAGCCCTCCGAACGGGTGCATGGAACCTATGTCAGAACGGTGGCTGACCTGCCCTGTGGAGGTCGTCGTGTCATCTTGCGTCTTTCCGTGCGCAAATTTGTCTGTGGCACACCCGCTTGCCCACGCCAGATTTTCACCGAACGGCTTCCTGATCTGGTGCAATCGTATGCCCGCATGACCAATCGGCTGCGCGATGCTCTGGTCGCACTCGGTTTGGCCACCAGCGCCGAGGTGAGTGAGCGGCTGGCACCACAGCTTTCGATGCTCGTTTCGGCTCCCACGCTTCTTCGTCGTCTGCGCACGGCGCTTCTTCGTCGTCTGCGCACGGTCGCATGCCCGCCTCCAAAGTCGGTACGCATCCTTGGCGTGGATGATTGGGCGTGGAAAAAGGGCCAGACCTACGGGACGATCCTCGTGGATCTTGAGAAGCGCTGCCCGATCGAACTTCTTCCAGATCGCAAGGAGGAAACGCTCACTGCCTGGCTCCTTCCCCACCCGGAAATAGATGTCATCAGCCGCGATCGAGGAGGAGAGTATGCGGCGGCGGCAAAGAAAGGCGCGCCTCAAGCGCAGCCTATTGCGGACAAGTTTCACCTGCTGAAAAACCTGCGCGATGATATCCGCGAGCTGATGGCACGCAAGCAGAAAGTGTTACCGGAGGTGGAAGAGGGCTCCTCCGATGGCATTCCTCTGCGAGCACAGGGAAAACGATTAGCGAGTGCTCTCTTCGAGGCTCCCACGCCAGACGAGCCTGAGAAGCAGTGGCGGTTGATGTCACAAGAGCCACGCCACATCCCCGCCAGTTCAGAGCCTTCCTCGATGGCCCCGTCTGGGCGCCAGGTGTCCCGCACCAATAGAGCCGCCCGCTATGAGGCCGTGCGAGCGCTCCATCAGCAGGCGATCTCCGCACGAGCGATTGCACGCCGCCTGCACATGTCCCGACAGACGGTGCAGAAGTTTCTGGTCTCAGAATCCTTTCCCGAGCGAAGCAGACCCGCCTATCGAGGAAGTATTCTCGATCCCTACAAGCCCTACATGCTCGATCGCTGGAAGGCTGGCTGTTGGAATGGCTCCCAGCTTTACGCCGAAGTCAAAGAGCTCGGCTATGTTGGCTCAGAGGCCTTGTTTCGCCTCTTCATTTCCAGGGTGCGCAAGCACCATCAGGCAGCGGGAACTGCGGAGAAGCTCGAACTTTCTGCCGATGGTGCTCAAGTCAGTGGCCCCCTTGATCCTCCTTCCAAACTCTGCATCAAAGGCCGCCTGTCCCCAGCGCGAGCCTCCTGGCTGTATGTGAGCCAAGCTCTCAAGCTAGACGAAAAGCAACGCCAGCAGGTAGCACACATCCGCGCGGCTCATGATGATCTCGACATCGCTTATGAGCTGACCCAGGCATTCGTCTCGATGCTGGCCGAGCATCAAGATACAGCCCTAGATGACTGGCTTGCACAAGCCGAGCACTGTGGGATCAAGGAACTCAAAAGCTTGGCCCTGGGTATCCGTCGCGATTACGCCGCCGTGCGCGCCACGTTCACTTCAGAATGGAGCAATGGTCCGGTTGAAGCGCAGGTCAACTGCTTGAAACTGCAAAAACGGTTAATGTTCGGCCGCGCCAATTTTGACCTCTTACGGCTGCACGTCCTGCGTCGCGCCTAAATACTCCTTCTCCATATCCCTGATCCTCCTCGGTTGCTCCTCTTCATCCCCTTGCTGATTATCTTCTCGACACAAGCAAGCGGGCTCACTTATTTTGGGGAAGAGCCGAATGTGAGGTCCATTTGATCAGGCTCATCGGATCCCCTTTGGGAGAGAGCAACTTCTCCAGGTCTGCTTGTAAGGTCGGATCCGTCTCCGTCGCCTTTTTCCTCCCACCACCCGCCTGCCGGATCCTTCCTTGCGCTCTGGCACGCTCTCCCGTGAGCTCTTTGACTCCTCGCTGCACCGTTTTCCAATCCGCTCCCGACTCTTTGGCTACCTGGCTGATGCCTCCAGAGCCTCTCTTGAGTGCTTCTGTCCCCAGATAGAAGCGCCATTGCTGTTCATGCAATTCGTTCCGCAGAGAGTGCTTCTGTCCCCAGATAGAAGCGCCATTGCTGTTCATGCAATTCGTTCCGCAGAATCTCATACTGTTGCTGTGTCGTCATTCTTCGATTCTATCATATTTCCTCATTCAATGGAAGTTATTTGCGGATGAGGCCTAAGATGATCGGGTTGATAAGGTTTGGAGCTACGTTGATCGCTTCCATATACCTTGCACCCAGGCTCCATCCAGATGCACATTATCTAACTGGTACAACACTCGGATTATGAGTTACTGGACGATGCTCTTTTCGTCTCAAAGCTAGACTTACATCAAACCTCACTTCTTCAGAAGATCAGTTTGGACTACTTTAGCGATGGTTGGCTGGGCAGATTGATATAGCTTATTAAGGACTCTCAAAGGAGACGATAAAGTGATCCAGAGTAGCGGGGCATCGGGCGGCGACAAACAAGTGCTAGATATAGCAACTGCATTCCAAAAATTTGATCGCATTGGCCTTTCAGAAGATTTACAGAAGGCCGAAGAAGAACGAAAACAAGTTATTGAACGCTTTCCTCTTGAAGATTGGCCTAGGATGCCGTTGGAACGCTATGCACTTGGCATCGGGGTGAAAGATACCTTTTCATGGTGGATGGAATGGGGTACCGAAAACTTAGGGAGTATCAGTGGAGGCTCCTCTGAAAAACACCTGATATACAAGCATAAAAAGAAAGGTTGGGTTTTTGACTCAACCTATCAAAATGAACAGGAAGCATGGGAAGCTATACGTGGAGCTTTTGTAAAAGCGTTTCAACTGTCACAGCTCGGAAAGTTTGATGAGATTGATGCACTGGAACCTTTCAAGCGTGGCTATGCTATCGTCATCAAGGTTCTGTATGTGAATTTCCCCGAACAATTTCTTCCTATTTATTCCGCTGCCCATGCAGTCCATTTTCTCCAAGTATTGAAACATCCATTAATAGGCAAATCATCAGAATGGAGGGGAGTTAAACTAAACCGAGCCTTGCTTGAGGCCGTACATGAGCAACCAGAGTTGAAAGACTTATCTCATCTAGAGGCAATGAGATTCCTGTACCAGTTTTATGATCCCCGTACAGCAAAACGTATTGTCAAGATTGCGCCAGGTAGGGATGCAAAGTACTGGGATGAATGTTTGGCTGGGGGATATATCTGTGTACAGGAAGCCAACTGGGACGAGGTAGGTGACCTTCGTGACTACGAATCAGAGGAAAGTTTTGTTGAAGACTTTGTGAAACTCAATCTTTATTATGCCAATCGCAATCTTGCCATGAAAAAGGCCCAGGAACTTTGGATGCTACGAGAATTAGAGGCTGGTGATCTCATCGTGGCGAATAAAGGTATCTCACATGTTCTTGCCGTAGGAATAGTCAAGGAACCTGGCTATAAATGGAATCCAGAGAGGGCAGAGGCTTGGCATACCGTGGAAGTTGATTGGGATACCTCAGTTGAAGGTGAAATTGAACCACAAAAAAGGTGGGAATCAGTCACCGTTGCAAAGGTATCACGAGAGCTATACCAAAAGATTATCACGCCTAAACGACCTACTTCTCCCAGTGTCCCTCCGCTCCCACCTCCTCCTGTAGAACCATCTTTTTACGAAATTGCTGAGACATTGGAGCGGAAAGGTCAGGTTATTCTCTACGGGCCTCCTGGGACAGGCAAAACCTATACCGCACGTCGCTTTGCCGTGTGGTGGCTACAACACCAAAGTGGAAAAGCCATAGAAGCGCTGCCAGCAGATCCTGTAGCTTTTATCCAGGCCGAAAAAAAGCTCACGACGGTTCATCTGAACCGTCGAGTTTGGTGGATGGTCGCCAATCCGGCCCAATGGAAATGGGAGACCTTGTTTCTCAACAAACGCGAAGAGTACAACTATGGACGCATTCAACGGCATTACCCACTCGTACAACGTGGCGATCTGGTGATCGGATATCAAGCCAACCCAGATAAGCGCATCGTCGCATTGGCAAAGGTGAGTAGAGAGTTTGGGCCAGGTGAACAAGGGCAGCCCTGCATTGAGATAGCTCCGGTAGCGAAGATCAGCCAAGGACTGACGTATGACGAACTGCTTGCTGATCCTGTGCTAAAAAGCTCTGAACCAATTCGATCCCATAATCAGGGCACCTTGTTTGCTTTAACGGAAGAGGAAGCACGTCATCTTTTTGCACGACTGGAAGAGAAAAATCCAGCATTGAGCGAACAATTGGAGCTCGGAGAGGATGGGGGTGAGATAGGTCAACTGACCTTCTTAACCTTCCATCCCTCCTACACTTATGAAGATTTCATCGAGGGATTTAAGCCAAGCTCAAGCGGTTCAGAGCACGGCGGTTTACAACTGCGGCTGGAAGATGGATTGTTCAAGCGCGTGTGTCGTCAAGCTCAGGCCAATCCACAAAAGGGCTATTTGGTACTGATCGATGAGATTAACCGAGCGAACATTGCCAAGGTTTTTGGTGAACTCATTACCCTGCTAGAAAAAGATAAGCGCGGACTCAGCGTAATGCTTCCGCAGAGTAAAGAAGCGTTCACCATTCCAGACAATGTCTATCTCCTAGCTACAATGAATACCGCTGATAAAAGCATTAAGCTCTTGGATGCCGCATTGCGCCGCCGCTTCGCTTTTAAGGAACTAATGCCAGATAGTGAACTTTTACGGGGGGCCACGATCAATGGTCTGTTCTTGGATGTCTTCCTCGAAGAGTTAAACCGTCGTATTGCGCGCACTGAAGGCCGTGAAAAGCAGATTGGTCATGCCTACCTACTCGAAGCTGATAAGCCAATTGAGAGTGTTGAAGAATTCTCCCGGCGGTTTCAGCAGGAAATTCTGCCACTCTTACAGGAGTACTGTTATGACGACTATACAGAATTAGCGCAATACATCGGTGAGAAGTTGGTGAACAAGGAAGGACAGACCTTAAATCAGGATATTTTGAAGGATGGTAATAAGCTCCTCGAGACGCTGGCTGATGAGTTTAAAGTTGAGAGTACTGCACCATGAAAAGGTTAGCAGTTCCCAATAAGACTGTTCGACTAAATGAGTGGCAAACGGTGAAGGAACCTTCTCTGGGATTGACAGAGGCAGACAGGAAGCTTGCTAACCAGCTTGCGGGGGATGGAGGAGAGCGATGCTTGCTCGTTGAAGAACTTCGTGAAGGGTTACAGATTGAGGCTCGTTCGTGGGTGGGAGTTGTCCGGTTCACAGATTTTGATATTTATGTGGAACCAAAACTAGCAGGGAACAATATCGAACTCATAGAGATGGTAGAGTATGCAACAGGACTGGATGCATTGAAACGGTTTTGGAGGGAACGCTCTCTCCCAGCTGAAGATGCTAACCTTTTTGATCTTATTGTGCTGCTGTTGACAGAGGCATGCTCAGCGTTAGTAAAGGGAGGACTACAATCGGATTATGTTGTTCGTGAAGAAGTTCTTCCAGTGCTTCGCGGTCGGCTGCTAGCAGATCGGCAGGTGATGAAGCAATTTGACAGAGCGGACCTCCTGGAATGCCGCTACGACGAATATGAGACAGATATACCAGAGAACCAATTGCTTGCTGCTGTACTAGAAATATGCTCCCAACGAGTAAAAAACGACTTTGTACGCCGACAAGTGAGGCATCTCTTAGAGGCATTCAAACAAGTATGTGATCCCTCCAATCTCAATTTGAATCTGCTCAGAGAGACTCTTTCTTACACTCGACTTAACGAGCACTATCGAAAAGCTCATGCCCTTGCATGGTTAGTAGTTGATGGGCTTGGTATCCGCGATCTTTTACGTTCTGGCTCAACAGAAAGTTTTGCCTTTCTGATTGATATGAACCTGCTCTTTGAGCAGTTTCTATGGCGAGCCCTGAACACGCTTTGCAGCAGGAAAAATCTTCGTGTTCGGTATCAACTCAAGAACCGATCTATTCTTTGGAATGGCCTGAAAAACGAGCCGTATAGCAGCATTATTCCCGATTTTCTCGTAGATGATCCATCAGAATCTCGTGCAATGAAGAGTTGTTTGCCAATAGATGCAAAGTATAAACTCTACGATGAACTGAAGCTGGGGAATGAAGATATTTACCAATGCTTTCTCTATGCTTTTGCCTATGGGCAGTCACAATCCAGAAGACTTCCCCATGCAATCCTCGTGTACCCTGCTACAAAGAACGTATCATCAGAGCAGGTCGTAGAAATTCGCAATATGAGTAGTTCTACACTAGGGAAAGTGTATGCGATAAGCATACATATCCCCTCCTTACTTCAAGAGGTGATAAACGACGTTCAAGGGGTGGTATCAACTATGATCGTTGATCGAATCACTAAGGAATTCAGCCAAGAACCAGCGTCCAAGGAAGACGCCTTGTTTTCGATAGTAGGGACAAGGCAGTAGTGGCTTCACCAGATCAAAGTGAGGGAGGTAGTGAGCAAGATGCCTACCCTCCTCTACGGCCTCACACTCTTTTGAGAAGGAAAACTTCTGTACTCATGCAAGCATCCTGCTTTACAACGGCTCGGATTACCAGTATGATAAGCACACCACATACACTGTTAGAGGAGAAGCAATATCGAAGATGGCAGCAAATATGACAACGGGTATCACGATGAACCGGCAGAAGATACAGCAGCATCTGCGTGCCTTCGACTTCAAGGCGCTCTTCGTAGAAGAACTGGGCTGGGACATCCTCAATGAACATCCTTTTATGATTCCTGTCGGTGATACCACCTACGTGCTGCGACCATTGGTAGAAAAGCGCGGCGTGAGGGTACTCGTTTGTGAGCCGGATGCCGAGGGCCGCATTCCCGCTGATGGAGTGTTGCGCAAGATTGAGCGCGAGGTGACCCGCTATGCTTACGAGCACTTCATTATCTACGTGGATGCGGCCAGAGAAAATCAAGTGTGGCAGTGGGTCAAACGCGAGGAAGGGAAGCGTCTTGCTCCGCGCATGCATCGCTATCACAAGGGGCAGTCTGGGGAACTGCTGGCGCAAAAAATGGAGCGGCTGGCCATCGGGCTGGAAGAGGAAGAGCGCTTGCAGATGACCGAGGTGGCTGGGCGGGTGGCAAAAGCCTTCGATGTCGAGCGCGTGACGAAGAAGTTCTACGACCGCTTCAAAGTCCAACTTGCCACATTCTTGAAACTCATCGTCGGGATTGAGGCGCAAGCTGACCGCGAGTGGTATGCCTCGCTCATGCTCAACCGCCTGATGTTCATCTATTTCATCCAGCGCAAGGGCTTCCTGGATACACAGGTATCAGGCAGGCTGGACGGCGACCCCAACTATCTCTCCAACCGGCTGAGGCGGGTGCAGCAGGAACAGGGTGAGGGACAGTTCCACACCTTCTATCGCTATTTTCTGCTGAAACTCTTCCATGATGGGCTGAGCCAGCGCGCTCATGCACCAGAACTCGAGATACTACTCGGAAAGGTACCCTATCTCAATGGTGGGCTGTTTGATGTGCATGTGCTGGAGCGCGTGAACCCGGAGATCAACATCCCGGACGAGGCCTTTGAGCAACTGTTCGCGTTCTTCGATGAGTTCGATTGGTACCTGGATGATCGCCCGTTGCGCAATGATCGTGAGATCAACCCCGATGTGCTCGGCTACATCTTTGAGAAGTATATCAACCAGAAGCAGATGGGGGCCTACTATACCAAAGAGGACATCACCGAGTACATCAGCAAAAGCACTATCCTTCCTTTCCTCCTCGATGCTGCCGAACAGAAGTGTCAGATCGCCTTTCGCCCCGATGGGCCAGTCTGGTCGCTGTTACGCGAAAACCCTGACACCTATATCTATGACGCAGTCAAGAAAGGGTGCGACGTGCCATTGCCGCCCGAAATTGAGGCAGGTATACACGACGTGGCGCTGCGCGGCGAGTGGAACAGGCCCGCGCCGACAGCATATGCCCTCCCAACGGAGACCTGGCGCGAGGTCGTGGCGCGACGCTTGCGCTACCAGGACCTGCGAGCCAAACTGGGAGCTGGCGAGATCACCTCGGCCAATGACCTCATCACCTTCAATCTGGACAGTCGCAGCTTTACTGAGGACGTGATCACCTACTGCACTGGCACCGATCTCCTGCGGGCGCTGTACGACAGCATCGAACAAGTCACCGTCCTTGATCCGACCTGCGGCTCTGGCGCGTTCTTGTTCTCAGCACTGGGCATTCTTGAAGGACTCTACGAGGCCTGCCTGGAACGCATGCAGGACCTGGTCGAAGAGCGCGAGGTCCTCGATGCGACCATCCCCCCGGAGAGGCGGCATAGCTCCCCTGATATCGCCCACTTCCGGGCTATCTTGGAGCGGGTCGAGCAACATCCGAGCCGCGCCTACTTCATCTACAAGTCGATCATCATTCGCAACCTCTATGGCGTCGATATCATGGAAGAAGCCACGGAAATCTGTAAGCTGCGCCTCTTCCTCAAGCTCATCTCCCAGATTGAGCGATTCGACGATATCGAGCCGCTGCCCGATATCGATTTCAACATCCGTGCAGGGAACACACTCGTTGGCTTCGCTTCCCACGAGGAGACGAAGCAGGCCATTGAGGGCAAGACGGTGGGCAAGGCTTTCCAGAATCAGATGATCTTCGATGACCGGCTGGACCGCATCGAACAGAAGGCGCAGGACATTGAGCAGGCTTTTGAGCAGTTCCGCGAACTGCAAACGAAGCAGGATCTTGACCCTGCTGCTCTGGCAGCGAACAAGCGGCAACTTCAGCAGATGCTGGGGATATTGCGTGCGGAACTGGATGGCTATCTGGCCTCAGAGTACGGCAAAGATCGTAACAGCATCCCCAAAAAGGAAGAGTATGATGCGGCGTTTGCGCAGTGGCAGCAGAACCATCAGCCGTTCCACTGGTGGGTGGAGTTCTACGGGATTATGAAACGAGGTGGGTTCGATGTGATTATCGGGAATCCACCATATGTGGAGTATAGCAAAGTTAAGCAACAGTACTCGGTACGGAACTATCAAACAGAAAGTTGTGGAAACTTATATGCCTTTGTTGTAGAACGGGTAATCAGGCTTTTGCAGGCTGGGGGACAAGTCGGCGTCATCATTCCAGTTGCTTCTATATGTACCGATGGGTATTTGCCCCTGCAGCAATTGCTCTATAAGCTGGGAAATCTTGCAATTAGTAGCTTCAATGATCGTCCAGGTAGACTGTTTGATGGCTTGGAACACATTCGACTCTCGATCATCCTTTTTCAAAAAACGGATGCGGAGACGCATCCGATATACACAACGAAATACAATAAATGGCAAACCGTTGAGCGCCCAAATCTCTTTCAGAAACTCGTTTATGAGGATATTACAGGATCCTTCAGAGAAGGTGCCTTTGTTAAATTAGGGTCTACACTAGAGATAAGCATTTTGCGGAAAGTTGTCTTGCAGGGGAAAGTGCTCGCATTCTATAGCAAAAAAGCTGGTGCTGAACACATCTACTATACTCGTAAGCTCAGCGGGTTTGTTCAGATTTTAGACTTCGTACCCGTTATCTACGATGGAGGCGGGAAACGTGAACCCTCTGAGTTGAAACAAATCGCTTTTGAGTCGTCGCAGTTCAGGGATATATTTTTAGCGCTCTTGAATTCCAACTTGTTTTACTGGCTGCTGACCATTTACTCTGATTGCCGCAATTTGAATAAGCGTGAGGTGTATGCTGTACCCTTTGGTGTTGAGCAAGCTACACTGGAGACAGGGAGGCAGCTATCAGACCTCTCCCACAAGTTGATGAGGGATTTTCGTTATCATGCTAAACTGCTTGAGATGAGCTATGAAGGGCTTGGAAAAATGACGATCCAGTGCATTTACCCAAAATTATCCAAACCCATCATCGACGAAATAGACCGGGCGCTTGCTAGGCACTACGGCTTCACCGACGAAGAACTGGATTTCATCATTAACTATGACATCAAGTACCGCATGGGGCAGGCCGGTGGAGACGAGGAAGAGGAGTAACCGCTGATGCCGCGCATCTTTGACAATATAGAGAACCGCTTGCTTGAGGCCCTACAAGAGACGTTGAGGGTCTCCGAGCGCGCCGATTTCTGTGTCGGCTACTTCAACCTGCGCGGCTGGCAGCATCTCGACCGCCTGATGGAGCACTGGCAGGGCGGCACAACGGGCAGCTGTCGGCTCCTGATCGGCATGACCGAGCGGCCAGAGGACGAACTGCGCAAGCTGTTCAGCCTGCGCGGAGGGCAGGAGATCGACCAGTCCACGGTGGTGCGCCTCAAGCAGCGCATGGCAGAGGAGTTTCGAAAGCAGTTGCTCCTGGGCGCACCCACGAACGAGGACCAGCAAGGGCTGCGCCGCCTGAGTGAGCTCTTGAAAGCGAAGCGTGTCGTCGTCAAGCTGTTCTTGCGCCACAAGCTGCACGCCAAGCTCTACCTGCTCTACCAACACAGCCGCATCACCCCCATCGTGGGCTATCTCGGCAGCAGCAACCTCACCCTGGCAGGACTGCAGCACCAGGGTGAACTGAACGTCGATGTGCTGGATAGCGATGCCTGCACGAAACTGGAGAGTTGGTTCAATGATCGCTGGGACGATCGCTGGTGTTGGGATATCTCCGACGAACTGGCCGAGATCATCGATGAAAGCTGGGCGCGCGACGAGATGCCCCCGCCCTACTACATCTACCTCAAGATGGCCTATCACCTCTCGCAGGAAGCGCGCGCCGGGCTGCAAGATTTCAGCATCCCCACCATCTTTAAGAACCAGTTGTTTGAGTACCAGGTCGCCGCCGTCAAGATCGCTGCCCGTCACCTCAATAAACGCGGCGGTGTGCTCATTGGCGACGTGGTTGGCCTGGGCAAAACGCTCATGGCCACCGCCCTGGCCCGCATCATGCAGGACGACTTCGGCCTGGAGACGCTGGTCATCTGCCCCAAGAACCTGACCCGTATGTGGCAGCAGTACATGGACGAGTACGGGCTGGTCTCCAAAGTCATCTCCGTGACCAATGTACAGAACGAACTGCCCGACCTGCGGCGTTTCCGCCTGCTGGTGATTGACGAAAGCCACAACCTGCGCAACCGCGAGGGCAAACGCTACAAGGCCATCAAGGACTATATGGAGAAGAATGAGAGCAAGTGCATCCTCCTCTCGGCCACCCCCTATAACAAATCCTACCTCGATCTCTCGGCGCAGCTGCGGCTCTTTCTCTCGGACGAAGAGAGCCGCGACCTCGGCGTTCGCCCGGAACGGCTTCTGCGTGAGATAGGTGAACCGACATTCAACAGTCGCTATCAAGCCCCGGTGCGCTCGCTGGCGGCATTCGAGCAAAGCGATTATGCCGACGACTGGCGCGACCTGATGCGCCTCTATCTGGTGCGGCGCACGCGCAGCTTCATCCAGGACAACTATGCCCAGACCGACCAGGCCTCCGGGCGCACATACCTGGTCTTCAGCGACGGGCGACGTTCCTATTTCCCCGCACGTGTCCCGCGCACCGTCAAATTCCTGGTGAACGAGGCGCTGGCCAGCGACCCTTACGCCACGCTCTATTCAGATGACGTAGTACAGATCGTGAATGGATTGAACTTGCCGCGCTACGGCCTTGCCAACTACATCGCGAAATCACCGAAAGAGCGGCCAACCCCCGCGGAAGCAAAGCAACTGGATAATCTCTCGCACGCCGGGAAACGCCTGATGGGCTTCTGTCGCACCAACCTGTTCAAACGCCTAGAGAGCGGTGGGCCGGCTTTCATCCAATCCGTCGAGCGGCACATCCTGCGCAACTTTGTCTATCTGCATGCCATCGAAGCAGGACTGGACCTGCCGCTTGGTACGCAGGATGCCGCGCTGCTCGACGCCCGCGCCAACGACGAGGACGAAGAGGCGCTCTTGCCAGAGACGGCGGAGGAGAACGAGGGCGCGACCTCTACCCTCGACGAGATCGAGATGGCCGCACCGCTGGACAGTGAGACCACCTTTCGCAGGCGCGCCGCCGAAGTCTACGCACAATATAGCGGGCTGCTTCGCCGCCGCTTCAAATGGCTGCGCCCCACGCTCTTCAACGCACAGTTGAAAAGGGACCTGCTCGCCGATGCGCGTAACCTGCTCACTGTGCTGGACACATGTGGCACCTGGGACGCCAGCCGCGATGCCAAACTCGCCGCGCTCTACGATCTGCTCACGCGGCAGCATCCCGACGAAAAAGTGCTGATCTTCACCCAGTTCGCCGATACCGTGCGCTACCTCACCGCCCAGCTCAAAGCGCGCGGGATCCTGTCCATGGAGGGCGTCACGGGCGACTCGGACGATCCGACCGAACTGGCCTGGAGGTTTAGCCCGCTCAGCAATGAGAGGCGCAACCGGGCCAGCCCGGAGAGTGAACTCCGTGTGCTGGTGGCGACCGATGTGTTGAGCGAAGGGCAGAACCTGCAAGACGCTGCCATCATACCATCTATTGCTACTCGTTCCTGCCCGCCGATGGCGTGGAACGCCTCATCCGCCTGCGCGAGCGCGAGCGCCAGCGTCTCCAACAGAACGCCGAGGTGGTCGGCACGGACGAAGCTTTTTTTGAGGACGAGTTGACGGAAACGGCAAAGGTGGCTTTTGAAGACCTGTACAACGAGAAAGCGGGTGTGCTAGATGGCGAGGCCGATAGCGAGGTGGACCTGGCATCGCAGGCCTATCAAATCTGGAAAAATGCCATCGACGCCAATCCGAAACTGCGAAGCATTATCGAAAAGCTGCCCGATGTCATCTTCTCAACGCGCGCCCATCGCGGCAGCGTCGCCGCGCCCGAAGGCGTGCTAGTCTATATGCGCACGTCCGAAGGCAACGACGCGCTGGCCTGGGTCAATCGCAAAGGCGAGAACGTCACCCAATCGCAACTGGCGATCCTGCGTGCGGCGGCCTGCTCGTATGATACCAAGCCAATTGAGCGCCCGCCGGAGCAGCATGATCTGGTCAGGCGCGCAGTCGAACACATTGTTGAAGAAGAGACGCGCAGCGTCGGCGGCCAGTTGGGGGCCGCTTCAGGCGCACGGCGCAAAACGTATGCACGGCTCAAGGAGTATATCGACAAAACACAGCCCACACTCTTTCCCGCGCCGCCCGAGTTGCACAGCGCGCTCGAGGACATCTACAAATACCCGCTCCAGGAGACCGCCAGGGACACGCTCAACCGCCAGTTGCGCAGCGGCATCAGCGATGATCAATTGGCAGCACTGGTCATCGACCTGCGTGCCGACAATCGCCTCTGCCAGGTCCACGAACAACTGGAGGCGCAGGAGCCGCAGATTATCTGTTCGCTGGGTCTGTTTGAATCGACCGATACTGAGTAAGACTGCTATTCATGATGGTCATCCCTGGCGCTAGATGGTATGGTGCCGAACGAGAAAGCACTTCCTCTGATGGCATTTCGTGGGGATTACGAACCAAATGGATAGAGGTCTTCTTCGGCTCTTCCTGAAATGGTCCAAGTGAGCGCAGCACTTCCAGGAAGCGAGTATAGATAGCCTGCACAACTGCATCCTTCCCTACAAAAAGAGCGTTACTCGTCTGGGGAGTCTCTGTCATTATTCTTCTCCTCACGGTATCCTTTAGCTAAATGCTTCCAGGTAAAATATGCGGAGATGTGATACAATGAGAGGGAGAAAAGTGGAAGATTGAAGAAAGGAAGAAAGAGATGACTGCTCCCATAACGCTCCCCCCATTGGACGAACAAAACCTGAGCGACTTGCGCCATCGCTACGATGAGGCCCCCGATGCCGAAACGCGCACCCGCTATCAGATGCTCTTGCTCTCTGCCAAGGGTCAGACCTCGACCCAGATCGCCAGACTCGTGCTACGAAGCCAGGACACGGTGGTCCGTGTCCTCAAACGGTTCTTCACGGGCGGATTGGATGCAGTTCCCCGACGAACCGCTCCTGGCCGAGAGCGAACAGTCACCGCCGCCTGGGAAGCTGAGTTGTTGCGAATCATCGAGTTGGATCCCCATGAGGTCGGAGAGGAGACGGCCACCTGGACCACGGAGAGACTCGCCAAGTACTTAGGCCAGCAAACAGGTGTTCAGGTCACCGAGGAGACGGTGCGCGTCTACTTACATGCCCATGATTACGTCTGCAAGCGTCCGACCTGGACGCTCAGGCGTAAGGCCGAAGAGAAAGTTGACTACGTGGGAAACGCCTGCGGGTAGAGGTGCTGTTAGCCGGTGCCACAGCACCCGAACCTCTACCCGCTCACTCCCTGGTCGAGGCTGATCTGTGGGATCAGCTTCCCGCCGACCTGCCAGCCCTGCTCGCCCTTGTGCCACGCGCTGATCTCTACTTACAGGACGAAGTGCAGTTTGCCTTTCATCCGACCCTCACGCGCCTCTGGTCTGAGCCTCGGCCGGCGAGGGCAACGTCTGGTCGAGGCACCCGGTGATCACCGCAAGGTCTACGGCTTTGGTCTGCTCGACTGGCGCGATGGCTGGTTCGATGGTCGGCTGGCACCTGGACGGACGGCTGATGTCTTCTGCGAGCAAGTGCGTGGCGCCGTGGCTCGTTCGAAGCAGCG
>WNGL01003706.1_pt1 | contig 18374 bp, 16 predicted proteins | sample 5400591 | NCBI WGS metagenome assembly WNGL01 (sample SAMN13153377, study PRJNA577476) | soil metagenome | isolation source: 80 cm soil or saprolite under Garry oak tree replicate 1 | place: USA:California | collected 2016-06-15 | reverse complement strand
CCCCCGGTTGTTGTCCGATGATCTTCGTGCTCGCGTTTTTGAGGATCCCCGGACCGTGCTCCCGCGGCTGAAACTCGGTTCCTACAAAGTCCTCTACCGTCTGGCTGATTCCCCAAACGCTGGCATTCCTTTTCCGCGCCGTCCGGAAGAGTTGAACCACTTCAGGAGCGAGCGTCGGGGAGTCCAAGAGGAACCAGCACTCATCAAGAACCGTAATGCTCGGCTGTCCAATCTTTCCGCCCGAGCGAGATGCCACGGCATTCGCGATCAACATACTCATGGCGGTTTCGAGCTTCAGGTCCGAACTCAATCCTTCGACGTTGAAGAAAAGCCAGTTGCTGTCGAGCCGCATGGTCGTGTGCGTGTCGAACAGCTTGGCGTAAATCCCTTTTTCTCCCGTCCATCCGCGCAACTTGATGGCCGCTAAGCGGGCTTCGTCAATGGTGCGCTGCATGCGTTCTTCGTCACGCCATTGCGCCAATTCCTCTCGGAGATCGTTGAACGTGGGAATTGGATTGGAGTACCGGATGGCGCAGCGCTTGTAGGTACGGCCGATTGCATCACTGAGCAGGTTGTCCACCAGCGAGTTATCCGAGCCCGGACTGTCGCCGACCATATGGCGCGTGAGATTTTTGAGAAACGCGATCTTTTCCTTGCTCGGCGTCGTTTCTCCCGCAGGCAGGTCCCAGGGATTAAGTGTCTCGGCACCGTCCAGTCGCACGTCGATGACCCGCCCACCCATCAATTCCACAAGCGGCTGGTAGGAATCACCGCGTTCGATAATGGAGATTTGCGGGTTGGCGCGCGCCATCATGAGCAGGAAGAGTTGCGCCATGAAGGTCTTACCGCCGCCGGTCTTCGCCATGATGAGCATGTTCGCGTCGCCAATGCTTGCGTCGAACGGCGAGAAAGGAACGAGTTGCCGGTAGGGTGTTTCAAAAAGCATGAGCGGTGAATGCCGGGTCCCCCTCCACGGCATTTCCACGGGCAATAGGTCGGCGGCGTTGAGCGTGAGCAGATCAAGTTCCCGACGATTCTCACCTCCCATGGCGGGGAGGCCAGTAAAGAAGAGACGCTTCTGCGCAAGTGTCTCCGGAATGCCGCGGCCGCCGTTCATCCTCGCAATCGCGTGCAACACATGCTGGCGGCGGTCCGCCAGGATGCGCTCGGCCTCTTCGTGTTCCATGCGGTTTCGACTGGGCCGCGAGGTGCGCGTTGTCACGATCAAGCTCATTTGGCAGGCTTTCAGCGAACTCGAAATCAAATCCTGCAGGACCTTAATAAGCTGGTGCTCTGCCACTTGCGCATCAACGTTGATGCGAAAACCCCCGTGGAAATCCTTCTGGGCAGCCAGCATCTTCCGCAGGCGACCCTTGTACTGCTTGATCGATTTGCTCTGGTCGGGAAGGGTGACTTCGGCATTGATCACCAGCGGGAAATCCATGACCACGAGTTCCCGCAAGATCCCTGGGAAAGTGGCGTCTGGCAAGTCTTTCAGGCTAATCCAGGAATAAAGCAGGCCAGCGATCTTCAGGTAGTCATCCTGTTCATCCTCGATATTCACATTCGCGGCCTGGCTTCGCGCACTCTCGTACCAGAGTGACTCGCTCGCCGCTCGGTACGGCAGGGTGTCATTGCCAAGAGGATGAAGAGAGCGCTTGATCTCAAGAAAGACGTCCTGATGGGTCATCCGTCGAATTGACATCCCCGTCGCTTGCAGCGTCGCTTCCACGCCAGCCAGGAGGCTGTTGAATTCGGAGAGAAGCTCCTCATGATTCCCTCGCGAGCGTTCGATACACTTCGCGGTCGAAAGGCTCAAGCCTCCACTCGATTTCATTTTTCGTTTCCACTCAAAGTCCGGCGACTCATGGTGAATCCGGGGGTTCCAGATGAAGTACAGATGGAGAAAATGCTGGAGATAGAAACCCGCAGTCTCCCGGCTCCGCCACAGCTCGACGTGCAGGCGATCGATTTCGCGGAGCACTTGACTCTCGTTCCGGCGCTCCCGGATGTACCGGGATACCAAATCGCCCGTGCCCTCCGAAATCTCAAACCGCACCTGCATCCGCATGGATCGTTCGGGCAGCGATCTCACGAGGGCTTCGAGCAACCCCTTTAGGCGATTCCTTCCCTCATCGCTCGCGTAATACGATTGAATGCCTCCAACCTCATAGCCAGCCACCAGCGACCCATCGATTTGCACCGCAACGTCTTCAAGCAAGTCCCGGATGCGAAGTTGCTCGCACAACGGGGGCGCGCTCACCGATTGTTCGTATCGTTCGACCGTCAGTGGCATTCCTAATCTCCCAACCGCAGGTATTCCCGTGTGAGTTCCCGGTCCCGTTCCAGGGCAGAGTACACGTGCGGCTTTGCGTGGAACATGACCCAGTCCTGGAGGTAACCGCGCTGCTTGCCATACTTGAACAGCATCAGTGCCGGGATGCTGAGCACGGGCACGACGTATTGCAGGACCATGTTCATCGGCAAGCCGAACATCTCCCGGTGAAGAAACCTTCCGAGAATGTTCGCGACGACCGCCAGGGCGAGAATCGCGAACAGGTCTTCGGCTTCGAGGCCGAAAAACGTGACTCTCGTCCGGAGATTGCGGTACGCAGGTGTCACCTCAAGAGACATTGGCCCCTTCCCTTTTCTCAGGTAACTCCACCCGTGCCTCGTGCTACGAAGAACTCCGCAAGCCTCACCAGCCCGGATAGAAGCAGGCAGAGGCCGGCCGCTACGAAGTGCCTCATCCATCCTTCCGTGGGATGGAACCGCGTGACGATGCCCATTCGCAGCGCCCCTGCCGCCACCTCCAACCCTGCGTAGACCGGCATCAGCACGTTGCAAATCCAGTCCACCAAGCTCACTAGGGACATCCAATAAACGTCCGGATCATTCCAAGCCCTCTGCGAGGCGAATGTTTCCATGGCGCGCAACAAGCCGGAAGCCATCAGACAGAGAAATCCTCCATACATCGCGGCAGGGGAGTGCACAGACCGGGCAAATTTCAGCACGGCGATCGCGAAGAACAGACCAGCCAGGGTGGGCAGAATCACGTTTCCCGCCCAATTCGTCAGGTTCAGAATCCCGTGAGTGAACGACATCGAAGTTTCTACGCCTCCATCGAAAGTACGAGTTTCCAGATTCCTGAAACGCACAGCATCGCGAGGGCGACTGCCACGAGACGCATGGCCGGACGGCGCGTAGCAAAATTAATGATCGCGCCGACAATCGCGAGTCCCGCTGCGATCGGCATGATGGTCCCGGCCAAGTAATTCCACAGGCTGTCCAGAACGTCCGCAGCGGCGAACTGCGACCCGGTGTTGTAACTCTGAATGAGGGAATATGTTGTTTGCGCGCCGAGCAGGAACATTGCGGCGAGGATGGATGGCAGAGGATGCCCGCCCGAGGCAGTGTCCAGAATTGCCCGCAGTACGAAATATGCCGCGAGGGTGGTTGCCATCCGACCGACTACAAAATTCGTAACAAAGCTGGACACATCCGACTGAAATGAACTCAGCCAGGAAGTTCCAATGCCTCCAGACGGCAACGGAGCTGCGACACCGAACGAACTGAACCATCCGACGAGAGGCACGAGTGTCACAAACACGACCACCCAAAACATCCATTTCGTGAAACCACCACCAATGAGGAACGTGGTTCCACCCTCACGTCGCAAGCTGATTCCTGCAAGAACCAGCGCGACCAGCGAAGCTGCGGGTGCGAGCTGCAAGAGGACTTGGATGATGTCGTTCAAGAGTTGCGGGACAGCCATTGCTGTGTTTTTCCTTTCTCTTCTGCAAAGCGGCTCAAAGTGAGATCTAAGCGGGGTGGGCAGGCAGCCGGGTTCTTTTCTCTCCTTTCCAGAACTGCCCGCCGGCCCCGCCGTGGACGCGTGCCACGTCGGTTTTACGTCACGCCTCCGGTTCCATTGGTGATCCAGAACTCGATCAACCGGGTGATCCCTGAAACTGCCAGCAATCCAGCAGCTGCTGCGAGCCACCTGCCGACACCACGCCCGTGCAGCCAAGAGACAACTGCACCGACGACAGCGCCCCCGGCCCCGACAGGGGCGATGACGTTGCCAATCCAGTTGATGAAGTTCAGGAAGGCGCCCTCCGGCTGCGCGCCCGTTTGGCCCTGTACCGCAACGTTAAACTGCGGCTGAGGGCCGAGACTCTGCGCCCAGACGATCTGACTTCCTAAAATGAAGCAGATCGCTGACACAACCAGTCCTCGCTTCCATGTCTCGCCCGCCTTCGCCTTCATGGATTTCAGTCCCCTTTCTGCTTCGCCGCCTCTCCCCGGTTCAACAGATTCTGGAGAGAAAGGCGGAAGCGGAGGGAAACCTAAGACCAGTTCTTGGCTTTGTCAAAAAAGTGAAAGGCGTTGCAGTTGATGCCTAACGGAAGAAAAAGTGGGGACCGATTTAAGCGGGCATATATGCGGTGCTTTCACGGGAGCGAATACAAGCAAGAAAGGGCTGGTTGAGGCAGCAAATACTGGAACTCTCTTCTTGGATGAAATTGGAGAACGGCCGAGAGAGTTGCAAGTTAAACTTCTTCGCGCAATTCAGCCCGAATTGCGGTCGCTCCGCCGTCATGCGTATGCGACGGCAACGCCGGCGACGTAGCAGGCTAGCGCGAGTGCTACACCAACCAATGGCCGATGGAAAAAGTAGAGCTTCGCCAGGACGACATACCCGAGCAGAACGAGGGCACCCAGCACGACCAAGAAGGGCGACCGAATGAGGAAGTCGCGCTCGGCCAAGGCCAAGTAGCCGTAAATCAGGCCGAAGAAAATAATGCCCAGAGCATGGCTCGTGTGGAAACCGATCCAGGCTCGCCCCATCGTCATTTGGCCGCTGATGCGCGGTGACACCGACTTGAGCTTTTCTTCGAGAGCTGTATCGCGCGCAGCAAACGCCTGCGTGAAAAATGTAAGATAGATATGAACCAGCCCGAGGAAGAGAGCGATCGTGGCGCTGGTGGCTATGAGTACGCTGGCAAGCATAGAGTTTCTCCCTAGTCGGATTTAGTCGACAGTTATGCCCTTCGGGTCAGAAGTGCGCCGTCATAAAATCGTAATACTAACTGGGATTTCCATTTTGGCATTCTAGGCGCCAGGCAGCATACACCTTGTCGCATTTAAGACGCATTGTGGAGCATCGAAAAGCACCTAATCAGTTTGGGGCTATTGTCGAAATTGACCACCGACAAAAGATATCGGCAGTTCCTGGCCTGGAACCGTGCACAGGGATTGAGGACGCTCTAGTTTATAGAGAGGTCCTTTGGCTGAATCTCAATGCGCTCGTGCGAAATGCCGGCCTTTTGCAACGCCTTTTTCTTTTGCTCGATGTAGGACACATCGTAGACACTTTTCAAAGTCTCCCCGAGTTGAGCGAGAACCGCTTCCACCTTTCCGAGTTGGGCGTCAAAATCGGCTTTCACGAAGCGTCCCTTCTCGCGGCACACGTAACACTGTCCCGAATCATCAAGGTTCAAATACTTCCGGGCAATGCCATGCTTGTACAAGTTGATCCCGTTCACTCGCCCCATGAACATGAAGCCGACGCAGCGCTCCGCGCCGAGCTTGTCTACGAGCGGTTTCCAATTGGGCTCCATTCCCCGATCAACCTCGCTACTGCTGGGGCACCTGCGGCGCAGTGTTTTGCGTGCCCGCTTGCTGAACCATTTCGCTTAGCTCCCGCCTGAGCTGCAAGAGCTGGCGGAGCTCCTCTGCCGTAGGGAGGGGTGCATTGTTCACCTGCTGCGTTGCGGTTGGTCGCACCTGTCCTCCGCCCGATGCAGCGCTTTTTTCAACTACGATGTAGAACCTCGTGTTTCCCGGCACGGTGACAACGATGTTTTGGTTGAAGGCCAGGCCGTTCAGTTCCTGGTCTCCCGCAATTCCGATATTTGTGGCGATGCGGTCGCGTAGAAGCGCGCTCTCCGAAAGCGGCCCGTTGAAACCGTTCCTGCCTCCCGCTCCCACGAGGTATGTCGCTACGGTCCCCAGGCCTGTGAAGGTTCGCACAAGGAAACCGGTACCCGTCCTTCTCCCACTAACATTGCCTTTGAGGGGCCCGTAAGTCAGGCTCATTGCTGCGGCGTCGATCTTTTCCGTGGTTCCGTCTGGCATTTGCATCATGTCGAACCGGATCGCCACGTACCCTGAGCGGTCTGCTTGCTGGAGGGTGCCGAGTACTTTTGCCCCTGCGGGCACAATGATTTGTCCATCCTTTTCATAGTTGTACTCGATGGCCGCCACAACCGGCGTTTTGATGGCACTATTCACAACGGACTGGAGCCGGGCCACCAATCTCGTCGCTGGTGGCAAATCCAGCATGACCGGATTTTCCTCCAGCGCGGCCGTAGCCGCTCTCGCGCCACCACTCGGGGAATTGCTTTGGACACTCCGAACGAACACCAGTGAAGGCTTACGAAGGTCATCCGACGCCGGCTGCACAGAGGAATTAGAAGGAGCGGGCGCTTGCTGGCTCGAAGCTGTATCCGAAAAATCAATTTTCCCTAGGGCGTACGGCCCCGGATTCCTAGTGACTGGCGTGGTTGAAGACTTTGGATGCACTCCAATAGCCGACTGCGTAGGTCGTGCCGTTCTGCCCACATCTTCAGGAGTAACGCCTTGGCTCCCCGCGGCCTCTGGCTGGCCGGTCTGGGCGTTCAGCAGAGGCGTCACCGATCCCGTTTGGTCAGTCGCCCGCTGGCCTGGAGTTTCCCTGCGTCCCAAGTCCGGCGTTCCCACTCGGCTCGCGTCCGTCGATTTCCTCTCCGTGTTAGAGGAGGAAAACACTCCGAGGAACACGAGGAGTACCGCAACACCAGCCCCAGCGAGCAGAAAGAGCGAACGACTCCGGTCGCGCCCGAGTTCACGCCGGTTCGTGACTTGGTGTTCTCGCCGCGCCTTGTCGAAGGCTTGACGGAAGATTTCACGCCATCCCGGGCGAGAGGAAACCGTTGTTTCATCGATCGACGACTCTTCTACAGGGCCGGCTTCTGCCGCTCCAATGGCCTTCTTCTCATTTTCCTCTGCCATTTTCGTCCTCCCGCGAGGTACTCACCCCGAACCCAATGGGCGCCAGGGCGGGCCGGTCCACAGCCCCCGACTCCGCCACCTGCAGCAAGACCATCTCGTTCGACTGCTTATATGGCGGACGCTCAAACACTACGACACCGTCAGCGCGTTCGGAAGGTCCCAACCGGCGTCTGTTCAACCGAAAATCCAGCACCTGTAACTGCTCGGCCGTTGACCATTTTTCATGCCGTACCAGCTTTCCCGAAGTTGTTCTTCCTCCGAGTTGCACTTGTGGCGGCATCAACAGGATCGCGTGCTTGGTCGGATTTACGACCGAGAACAAGACGACCACTTGCTGACCTCCGTCGATCACGCGGCTGACACCGGCACGGACTCGGTCGCCACTTTCCCTTTCTTCGCCTACGCGTTGCCCGTACAGGACAGGCAACGGCGCGCGCTCTTGCTGTTCGAGGAACTGGTCGAGGCCGCTACTTTGAATGCCCTCCGTCGATGAGTCAGTCCGAGGTGGCAGGGGATCTCCAACAGCTGAAAAGACCGAACTCGTCCCTTCCCCAGGCTTCGGAAGCTTGTGAATTCCTCGACTTTCGGTTCCACGGGCTTCCGTCAACGGAACCGTCGCTCCAACCAATGCGAAAGGGAACGCGGAGGGCGCGACGAAAAATCCCCTGGCAGCCTCGTATTTCAGCAGGAAATCAACATGTGTCCGATCTGGAGAATTACTCTCTCCTCGGCTGATCAACAGCAAGCTGACTTCGTGTCCGCCCGCCGTCGAGATCAGAACGTTCGTCTCAGATGGCTTGATTGAGAGAGCCTTTACGAAAACGAGCCTCGGCTCCCGCTCTGAATGCTCGATCTGAAAAGCGGAAGGATCTCCTACGACGACCGAGTTCACGGCCTCTGGCAGGCGGATGGCAGTGACATACCGGGCTGCCACCTCGACCACCGTAACTTTCCCTTCGAGGTCTGTCTCGGTAACGATCCTTGGCTCGACTTTGGGAACCTGTGCTGACGCCGCACCCGTCCCAAGAGAGATGCACAAGAGCCAAAGTCCGCGAAGCATCTTCATTGTCCACCTCTAGGCCCTGTCGGGGAGCTCTGTGCTGCAAGCCTCCGGGCGGTCTCGCGTCGCATGGCGCGGTACAACTCCGCTACGCGACTCACGTACAGAAAAGCTTCCCGAGAAGAGTATGCTAGGCCCCACGAAAGGATCTGGGACTCACCCACTTGATAGGCGGCAACGGCCAGTCGTAGATCGCCATTGAAGAGTCGGATCAACCATGCCAGGTAAGCAACCCCGCCTCGAATGTTCTCTTCGATGTTGAATCGGTCTGGCACTCCGAACCGAACTGCCGTCGCGGGCATGAGCTGCATAAGGCCTGCTGCTCCCTTCCTCGAAACCGCATAGGGGTTCCAGCCTGACTCCACCTGGATGACTGCTTCCACAAGCTCCACAGGAACTTCGAAGGCCAACGCGTAGGACGCTGCACATCGTTCGGAGAATTCGCGAGCGCTCGTTGGCTCCGCAGCCCGAACTGCCGGTGCACTCAACCAGATTAGGAAAATAAAAGCTTTCGCAATCGTGTTCATCGCTCTAATTCTCAAGCAGCGGCACCTCTTCCATTGAGCTTGTCTCTGTACATCTTTGAATCCACAATGAGGCCCTCGAAGCCCTCGCGGAGCAGAAGTCTGCCTCGATCCCCTTCCGTCTTGGCCAACAATGGCAAGAGAACGTCCCTCTGTTCCGGCATGATCTCTTTGACCCCGAGAATTTTCAGCGCTTGTGCCAAGTCCAGCATTTCGGCGATAGAGGGCGGTTTCTCCATATTCCAACCGCGCAGCGCGTGCGCTAAACCGGCCATTTGACCGAGTAGTGGTCCCTCTTGGTGTGCGCTCCGTGCGGTCAGAATTTCGATTTCGCGCTCGACCGTTGGATATTCGAAACGCAAATACAGGCATCTCCGGCGTAATGGGTCGCCCAATCGCCGCTCCTCGTTCGAACTCAACACGACGAAAGGAATGTTCTCTCCCTTGATTGTCCCTAGTTTAGGAACGGTGACCTGCCATGCGCTCAAGATCTCCAGAAGTAGCGCCTCGAAGGCGTGGTCCACTTTGTCGAGTTCGTCGATCAACAACACGCAAGCTTTGAACTCATACCGAAGCGCCCGCAACAACGGACCCTCTGCAAAGAAATCGAGAGAGTGCAGCCGGTTTCGGATGCCATCCCAGTCCTGGCCCAAGAATTTCTTTTGTGTTTCCAGGAAGAGCCTCTGCAAGGACTCATCAAACTTTCCGATGGCCTTCTCTTCCGTGATTCCTTCGTAGCATTGCAGGCGCTCCACTGTGGTATCGGCGGCAGCCGCAACCGCATAGGCCAGTTCTGTTTTTCCGCACCCGGGCGGGCCTTCTACCAGCAGCGGTTTGTGCATCTTCGCGGCCAGGTACACGACCTGGAGCGTGACGGGATCGATCATGTACCGTGCGTCACGGAGCCCTTCCGCGAGTTCTCCGGCCGATCGAAACACAGTTCTCACCTCCGCTGCGGGGGCGGAACATACCGCAAAACCTTCGGACATGCACTCGACCGACATGACCCATCTGCGCGGGCCGTCTGGAAGTACAAGGTTCCTTCGATTGCGTGCAGGGCCCAGACGTAGGCGGCCCATTGGGCCCGTATGGAGACTCAACTCTGCTAGAAAAAAGGTGATAGGGCGCCTTAAAGAAGGTTTCTCCGAGATCCTCCGACGAGGCACTCTCGCTACTTACGAGATTTTTGGCCAATCGAATCTTTCATGGCTAACTTCGAGCATGGTCCCTCTGCACGGACCTGGGAAAGACCTCGTAGCAGGCGCTCTCACACTGCCCATGACCCGAACACACCTGAGCGAAAGACGAGAAAACAATTCTTGCCAATCGCATACTTCATGGCTAACTTCGCTGGGACTTTCTGCTGTGGTACGAGGCATAGACGTGCCCGGGCGAAAAGGCATACCACACCTCACTCCGAGGAAAGGAATTTCACCAATCGCATATTTCATAGCGAACAGTGTCGCGCGATCTACTCTCAACTGTCGTCTCTCCGCCTGAAGCTTGACTGCAAAGTTCGGCTCTGATGGTACCCCCTGCGCACCGCGATGAATTTCTTGGCAATCTCATACTTCATGACTAACTTTCTCGACCGCTTCTCCTCCGGACCTTTTCAGGGGATTTGACAATCTGGTGGTTCTGCCCTAGAACCCAACGCGTGCACGACACTCAAGAGCTGAATTGCGCTTGCGTTCAGGAACTCATCGACCGCCAATTGCCTGAGGGTGGTTGGCCTTTCACCACAGTTACGACTCAATGGGCCGTCGAACCCACGGCCTTGGCCCTTCTGGCATTGCCGTCCAATTCGGTCCGCAAACGGGACGCTGCTATCCGATTCCTACTCCGCACCCAGAATGCAAATGGCAGTTGGCCAGCCTTCAGCGGTGACGACGAGGCAGGGTCTGGACTTACGGGGCTGGCTCTCTATGCTCTGAACCGTTGTTGTGCCCAAGGGATGGTGACCAGCCGGGCGGTCCAGTGGCTGATAGAGTCCCGAGGATGGGAGTCACATTGGCTGTGGAAATGGAAGTTCCGAACTAGTGATCGTCACGTCCGCTTTGATCCCGACAAGTTTGGCTGGCCCTGGATCCCGGAGACGGTTAGCTGGGTGGTTCCGACTGCCTATTCAATCCTTGCTCTGAAGTATGCCCGTGGCATTTCACAACAGGACCTCGTACATCTTCGTATCCGGCGCGGCGTAGAAATGCTGTACGACCGAATATGCCCTGAGGGAGGATGGAACGCGGGCAACGGCGTCGTGTACGGATTTCCGCTCGCTCCCCATGCCGATGCAACGGCCCTGGCTCTGCTGTCTCTACTGAATGAACCTCCGAACCATTTCATAACTTCTAGCCTTGACTGGCTTGAGCGACGCGCCGGGACATGCTTCGCCCCGTGGAGCCTTGCCTGGACTATCCTCGCCCTCGATGCCTTTGGACGCCCCACGGCACTTTTGACGGACTGCCTCTCTTCTGTTGTTAATAACGCCGAGGTTAACGATTGTGCGACTCTCGCCGTCGTTTCGCTCGCGCTCCGTCGTGCCGCAGGGGACAACGCATTTCGAGTGGCTCATGAAACTTGATCGAAGGACATTCTTGACGGCCTCGCTCGGCCTGGCTGCCGGCGCATCCACTACCGCCCTGCTGAACCGTCCCAAGTACCACGTAACTCGGAGGCAGCCGCGCTCCCGGGTGGCGATTCTCAGGGCCGAATCCTATTCTCACAACCTGGAAAATATTTTGCATTCCGGGTTGGAGATGTTTCACCTGGACCTTCGTGGGAAGACTGTCCTCATTAAGCCCAACCTCGTCGATTACATCCCCGGAAACCACATCAACACTCATCCTCTCTTGGTCTGCGCTGCGGTCGAGTGCTTCCGCCGCCTCGGTGCAAAGAACGTGCTGGTCGGAGAAGGGCCTGGCCACCAGAGGGACACGGAGCTGGTTCTACTCGAGAGCGGCTTCAGTGAAGCACTGCGCCGACTGAAAGTTCCTTTTATTGACCTAAATCGCGATGAGTTGGTAGCAACACCCCTTCTCGCAACTTACACGGGCATGAACCGTATTTGGTTGCCCCGGACAGTGTTAGAGGCCGACCTCGCCGTTTCCATGCCCAAAGTGAAGACGCATCACTGGTCCGGTGTCACTCTCAGCATGAAAAACATGTTCGGGGTTGTGCCGGGAGCGAAGTACGGCTGGCCAAAGAACCTTCTTCATTGGAAAGGCATTCAGGAAAGCATCCTCGATATCTGCGCCACGGTGCCGGTTAACTTTGTGATTGCCGACGCGATTGTGACAATGGAAGGAAACGGACCGCTGAATGGACATCCTCGTCCACTCAACCGAATTGTCCTGGCCGATGATCCGGTGGCGGCGGATGCCACCTGTGCGAGGCTGATGGGACTTAACCCGACCCGAATCACGCACATTCGAATCGGAGCGCAGTTTCTCGGCAACGCCTCTACCGAGCGAATCGATCAACTCGCAGAGGCAGTCTGCGTGCCAGGCTACCCGTTTGAAGTGGTCCCAGAATTTCAGCACCTGTGCGTGACAGGCTCCACCCAACGAGATTCCTGACATGAAAGTCACGGCAAAGAAAGCAATGGACTGTTCTTCGCGGGCCGTGACCCTTGCTGCAGAAACTGATGGGACAAGCGGTTCTGAACAAGCGAAGATTGTCCTCAAAAAGCGCCCTCGCTCGAGGCTTCCGTCTACGCTCGAAGGAAGCGCCGCTTTGAGTTACGCGGACATCGGCTTCTTTTTCGTTGTTGTGTTCTTCCTAGCCATGATGTTCCGAATTGGAGTTCATCTGCATGTACTCAGTCAGACCAGACTCGACAATCCGACTCTTCCTTTCCAGATCACGATTTCCCTGTCTCTAATCGGGACGTTGTACGCAATCATTCGACTCCGGCACGGACGTGGCGCGTGGAAGCGTCTGGGATGGAGTTGGCCCGCTCGAATTCATCTTGTTGCCGCCTTGGTGGCCGGAATCGCGCTCGGAATTGGGGTCGACATCATTGCCCATGCCACGACTCCAACTACTCATGTAATCCACTTGTGGAACTTGATTCTACTCGACGGATTGCTCGGACCAGTTATCGAAGAATCCTTTTTCCGTGGCTGCTTGCTTCCGGTAGTTGCCCGCACGACTGGACCGATCATGGCCGTCTTAGCCACCGCTATACTCTTTGCCACACTCCACCCGATCAGCACATTCGTGCAATGGCTTTGCTTCGTGAGCACGGGGACTGCGTTTGGATGGATCCGAGTCAAATCGGGATCCACCGCGGCATCGACTCTGATGCACGCGATGTACAATGTGACTCTGTTCTTGTGCCAAGCTTTGTAAACGACAGAGGCGGGCCTGCTTTTGTCCTGATGAGTCCTCGCTGCACGAGTTTCGCGCGACGCGCCGGCTTTGACCCACTTGAACCTGTGATTGATTCTCTGTAGCCTCGGGAAGCTCACGCCGTTCGTTGCCCGCTTTCCAGAGTAGTCGGTGCAAAGTGCAAATCATCAAATGATGACAGCGAAATTTACCAAGCTCGAAAGAAAGGTCCGGGACATATCCGCTCGCCGAGCCCGCCGTGAACTGATGGGTGTTCCCTGGGGTCGCTTCTACAAGGCCTATGAAGATTACATCCGGTGGCAGGCCTTCGCACTTTGGGCTCGCGCCGTTGTTGAAGTGGAGGGCTGTGCTCCTCCCTGGCTCAAAGCAATTCTGCGAAAGCGTTGTCCAGGCCTCGCGGAAGAAGCGGCTCGTTCAAGCAAGCCGGAACTGCTGGGATTCGAGCTGCTTCCATGGGTTCACAATCAAGCTTTCGGGTTTGCAAAAGAGGAGGGGTGGCTTGATGCGCTTGTGTTCTATGGATTCCGAGACACCCGTGCCCAGGGATACTGGACGTATTGGGAGCATTGCGAAAGCGAATGGAGGAAACGACGGCCAGCGTCGTTTCCCACCTTTGTGCAGTGGAGGTGTTCAGCCCTGAGTTGGAAACTCCATGGTGATGTCAGTTGTGCCGCGGTAGCGAAGGCTGTCGAGAAGTACCTCGACTTTGAGGCACTCGTTTACTGGCTGCGCCCACTCTATAGAGAGGCGAAGGTCCAATTGCCGCCGCATGTCGCCCTTGAATTGCGTCAAGAATCTCCGAGCTTGCTCGAATTTGTGCGTAGAGAGACTTCAAGCGCTTACGAACACAAATCGAGGAGTTGGCAACGCCTGTTCAGCTGGGGCAAGAGTCATGTCCTGTCGCATGCGAAAAAGGAATGCTGGCTTGACTGCGTTCTCCGCCAAGCCGGGATTCACCCACGCCATGTACGCTTGGTGGATTACGCTGCGCTCTGGCGCAAATCTCGGCAGGGAAATACCGCGCTTCCTTATCCTTACTTACGCCAATGGCAAAGTGATATGGAGGGTTATGTTCGAGAAAGTCGGAAGTGAAGCTTATTCAGGGGCTGTGACCCTCTGTACAGCGGTTTGAGTGATGCTGCTTCACGCTCGAAGATTGAGCAACTCTCTCCCGCCAGCGCCGCCGAATCCGCGTAGTTCAGTTGGTTAGAACGCTGCCCCGTCGCTGGTTAGAATCCCACACTGTCACGGCCGACCGCTTCTACCCTGCCCTTTTTGCCTGTTTTCTTCGTCCCTTCCCGCGCATTCCCACATCTTGCGTGCATTCGAGCTGACCTCACTGCAGGTTTGCTCCCTACAACGGTTCAACAAAATTTCACGTTCCACACTTGTGTTCGGAATCGATGACTTACGATTGGGTGAGATGCCCTACTTTGGTGCAGAGCACCCCTGTTTGGCGGCTGTTGTGCAATAAATTTCGACGAAATTACCCCGGCTTTTCAGCCATTTGATCCCTTGCCGGACACGCGAAAGCCCTCAACTTTCTAGATTCGTCCTGAAGCGGTTCTTATCGATTTTCAGCGACTTAATCTTCGATTCCAGCGTCGACCGCGGAATGCCCAACTTGGCCGCGGCCCCCGTGGGTCCAAACACACGCCCAAGGCTAGCTTTTAGAGCCTCCTCAATCATGTCCTTCTCTTGCTCCTCGAGTCTTCGAGTGAGCTCAACTTGGTTTTTCGGTTTTGCTGTTAGAAATGGCTGTGTCTCCTGTGGCAACCAGCTTTCATCGATCGAAAAAGTCTCCGTTTCGCAAAGGATTACGGAGCGCTCGATGACGTTCTGCAGTTCACGGATGTTTCCGGGCCAAGCGTATGATTGAAGCAATTCGAGTGTTTCCCGGCTGACATGTCTGATGTTCTTGCCCGCTTTTCGTGCGTAACGATCGATAAAATATTCCACCAGCAGAGCAATATCCTCTCTTCGCTCTCGAAGAGGAGGAATCTCAATCGGAAAAACCCGGAGCCGATAAAACAAATCACTCCGGAAGGATCCGCCGGCTACCGCAGCATCCAGATCACGATTGGTGGCGGCGATCACACGAACGTCGACCTTGATGGGCTGCGTTCCTCCGACCCGCTCGAATTCCCTTTCTTGAAGGACCCGCAACAATGCAACTTGCGTGTCAGGAGGCAGTTCGCCCACTTCGTCCAGGAAAATCGTTCCGCCGTCGGCCAGTTCAAAGCGGCCGAGCCGGCGTTGCGTGGCTCCCGTGAAAGCCCCCTTTTCATGGCCAAACAATTCCGACGAAATTAGCGTTGGCGCAAATGCGGCACAGTTCACACTGATGAAAGCGTGTTCCGACCTTTCTGAGCGTTTGTGGACAGCGCGGGCGATGAGCTCCTTGCCAGTGCCGGTCTCCCCCGTAATCAAAACGGTAGCATCCGTTCGAGCGACTTTGGCAGTCTGAAAAAGAACAGCCTTCACCGGCTTCGAGGTGCCTACAATTTCCTCGAACATCGAAGCCCTGTCGATTTCTTCACGGAGCGCGACGTTTTCATGTTGCAGTCTCTCCTCGGTTCGCTTGCGATCCTCGATATCGGTCCCGGCGACGTACCAGCGGGTAATCTGTCCGTGTTCGTCACGCAATGGGTTATAACGATACAGGAACCACCGGCAGAGGCCGTCCTTCCCTACCGTTCTTGCTTCGATTTCAAACGGGTTATTCGCCGAAAGTCCACGTTCTCGGACCGCTCGCATCCTCACGATATCATCGGGATGGATTACTCGAGCAATTACGTCCACTGACCGATATTCGTCAAGAGTCAGACCGCTGTATTCCCTAGCCACACGGTTTGCGTAAGTAATCCTGCCGTTTGGTGACAACACCGTAATGATGTGGCGAACGAAATCAACAAGCTGTTGAAGTTCTTCCGCGGCGTGTTTGCGCTCGGTAATGTCCATCGAGCTACCCACGAACTGGACGAGTTCTCCCGCTGGGCTTAGGACGGGATGGCCAACTGTGCGAATCCATTTGAGCTTTCCGTCAGGAAGCAGAATTCGAAACTCAACTTCGTAATCCGAGCTCTGAGCAATCGCTCGTTCGATTGTTTCCTGCCACTCGCCTCGATCTTCGGGATGTACTCGCTGCAGCCGCTCTTCCCAAGGGGGCATCCCTTTTCTCGGATCAAATCCGTATATGCGATACCACTCGTCCGAAAGATGCAGTGCGTTTCTTTCCGCGACTTGCCAGACCCAACTGCCCATATGGGTCAGCCGCTGCGCTTCTGCGAGGTGCGCTTCGTTGCTTTTTATCTGCCGATAGAGATCCCGCAATCTAGTAGTTGTTTCATTGAAGACAGCGCCCAGGTGAGCGAGTTCATCATTTCCTGATAGCTGCACTTGGTGATCAAAATCTCCCAGCGCCAAAGCGGTTGATCCCTGCAACAGCTGGCGGAGTGGAGCGCTAATGCTGTGCGTGATGGCGAAGCCGAGGAGCGTGGACATTAGCAACGTAACGAAAGTTGTGAGAGGAAGAATCAGAAGAATTCGGCTTTGGACTCGTTCGGCCTGCGTAACTGACTGTGAGAGTTGGTTACTGACTTGCTGCTCCACACTGCGAACCAGATTCGAGGCACTGGCTTCCAGTGGTTTCTTTTCATTAGCCAGACGAAGACGCGCCGCATTCCAGTCGGAGGCCGCACCTAAAGCAATTACGGCGTCGAGCTGCGGTGGCAATGTGATCTCAACTGCTTCCACAGTAGGCATGATCGCCGTATCCCGAGGCACATCAGACGCTAGACGAATCAGCGCATCTCTGACAGCTTCGGTGTTGGTGAGGAGGACGGATTGTAAACGTCCGGCTTCTCGCTTCAAGCCGTCGATGTCTTCGGACTTGGCTAGCGAGTCAAGTTTCGCGTTGAGGGATAGGATATCGGTCTGGAAGTGTGAAACGACAACTAGCTCCCGTGCCAGCGCACTGACGCGATCCGATTGTTGGCGGACCAAATAGAATTGCCAAACGAGCAGACTGTTACCTACTAACATCAGCAAGACAATCACGGCAAAACATAGGATTAGGCGCGGGGCGATCTTCAGTTTGTTAATGCGCGAAAGCATATTTAGCTGAGTCAATGACGGCAGTCCGAATAGGCCTTGGCCTGCTTGATGCCGGATCAATCTCCCTTTAGAGGTGGTCCGGTTTTGAAGCCGGTAATCCGCACCAGTTCCTTCTCCAGAGTTGCTGCTGCTTGAGGAGCGGGCTTCTCGCCGGTTAAGACGGAATGCACTGCATCTATATAAGCTCTCGCAATCTGTTCATACTGTGATCCGGTCTCGGTGGACGGCCTGATTACCAACCTGGTTCGAACCGCCTCCTCAGGATTGCGGCTTGCATTTGAAACGGAAGGTACGCTCTGAAGCTCCGACTGATTTACAATAGCGCTCTCCTCAACCTGATTTGAATGAATCTGAGCGCGAATCAGAAATCGAATTAGCTCCACAGCCTCTTTGCGATGGGAGGAATGTTGTGATACAGCCAGGCCCGATCCTCCCAATGTACCCGCCCAACCCCATGGTCCTCCAGGAATGCTCGTATAACCTGTCTTGCTCGGCGCCAGAGAATTTCGCCAATGCACTTGGCGGAATAGACCGATGCGGGTAATGGAGGCGCCACCCCAGACGCGAACAAATGCTCCTTCGCCTTGATCGAAAGCATTCATTGAATCAAGCTCCTGATAAGCGAGAACGCTGGGTGGCGAGATCCAGCCGATCCAACGTTTAGCCCTCTGCCATGACCGAATCGCTGCAGGATTATTCACGCTGATCGTGCGGTTGCTTTCGATGATCCTCCCCCCTCCTTGCGCAGCTTGCCACTCAATGGCGTTACAGGTCAGAGCCTCAGCGGCTGCTCCCTGCCAGACGTAGCCCCAAAAGTGTTTGTTGCCTTTAGCTCGCTCGCCGGCCTGAATCCGCGCGGCCATGGTCTCAAGCTCGTCCCATGTTCTCGGCGGATGCTGGTAACCGTATTCGCGGAGGAGATCGCTTCGATACTGGAGGACACCTACTTGAACGGTGTAAGGAATAGCCACGAGTTTTCCCTTGGCTGCGTAGCTTTGCAATAACTGTGGCTCGAGGGAGTTGATTTCGTCTGCCAAGTCGTGTCGAAGGTCAACTAGGTCAGGCTCCAGAACTCCGGGCCAAATCACATCAATGTTGAGCACATCGGGGCCTGAGCCAACCTGTTCCAGGAGCCTGCGAGAGAGTTCCAATTGGTCCAGAGTAGTTTCAGGAACGGGGAGATCGCGAACGTGGATTCCTGTTTCACGGGTAAACTGCTGCGGCAAAGGTTCTGTCCCTGGCAGGTCATCCGGTTGAGACCAGCCGAG
>WNGL01003703.1_pt1 | contig 18375 bp, 14 predicted proteins | sample 5400591 | NCBI WGS metagenome assembly WNGL01 (sample SAMN13153377, study PRJNA577476) | soil metagenome | isolation source: 80 cm soil or saprolite under Garry oak tree replicate 1 | place: USA:California | collected 2016-06-15 | reverse complement strand
CACGTGCCCGTCGACGACGATCGGCATGCCGCCCTGCAGTGGCACGGCGCCGGCCAGGTGGAGCGCGGACGGGCGTCCACCTGAGGCCTGGTCCTCGAAGTCCTTGCTGGGGCGGCGGTAGATCGCCGCGGTACGTGCCTTGTCGGTGGCAACGCCGACGCTCGCGACCTGCGCCTGGTCGGGACGCCACAGGTACACGAGCTCGCCGCCCGCGTCGACCACGGCCGCGACGGGAGCCACGCCGCGCGCGGTCGCCGCGGCCGCAACGGCCTGGGCCGCGACCTTCGCGCCGGCGTAGGTGAGCGCGGGCACCGTCACCGTGGAGAAGTCGGCCTGTGCGCCGGCGATCGAGACCGACTCGTCCTCGTCGGGTGTCTCGCCGCTCGTGCCGATCGCACCGACTACCTCGCCATCGACGGTCAGCGGGATGCCACCGGTCAGTGCCCGCGCGCCGTGCAGGGCGAGCGCGCCGAGCCGCCCGTCGCTGACCTGCTTTTCGATCTCGCGGCTGGGCCGGACGAAGATCGCGGCGGTGCGGGCCTTGTCGATCGCCACCTGGTCGCTGGCCGGCTGCGCGCCCTCGGTGCGCCGCAGCGCGAGCATCCGGCCGGACGCGTCGACCACGACGATGACTACCCGGTAGCCGCCCGCCAGAGCGGCTTTCTCCGCGGCGGTGACGACGATGTCGACGCCGTTGGTGTCGAGAATTCTCTTGTGGCGGACCATGACGGTCACGCTCCTCTCGTGTCGAGCGTGGCCGCCCAGATGGCGGTGTCCGCGGTGATGAACAGGATGTTGCGGTCGGCGCCGCCGAAGGTGAAGTTGACGGCGCCCGGGACGTCGATCTGGTCGAGCAGGTCGCCCTCGGGCGAGAACACCTGCACCCCAGCCTGGGACGAGACATACACGCGACCGGCCGCGTCAACCTTGATGCCATCCGGAAAGCCCGGTGTCGTAACGGCGAACAGTCGCTGGTTGGTCAACTGCCGGCCACCGACGACGTCGTATGCGATCACGTGATGTGGCAGGTTGACGTAGTAGGTGCCGGGCTCCTGGTTGGCGCCGCTGTCGGTCACGTACAGCACGCTCTCGTCCGGCGAGAACGCGATGCCGTTCGGTTTGCTGAACGAGTCGGCCACCACCGACAGCGATCCGGTCACCGGGTCGCAGCGGTAGACGAAATCGCCCACCTGCGGCGAGGGCCGGAATCCCTGCAGGTACCCGTACGCGGGATCGGTGAACCAGATCGTGCCGTCCGACTTCACCACGACGTCGTTGGGTGAGTTGAGCCGCAGACCGTGCCACGCGTCGACGATCGTGGACGTCTTGCCGGTACGGGGATCCAGTCGCCGCAGCTGCGCCGGCACGGAAGGATTTCCCTGTTCGCACACGACCAGCGAGCCATCTCGGTCGGCCGCCATACCGTTGGGTATGGCCAGGTCGGAGTACACGACGGTGATCCGCTCCGGTTCGAGCGGGAAGCGATCACCGTCTAGGGCGAGCCGCTTGACCGACGCGAGCGGGGAGATCCGCCCGGCACGAGGTAGCGTCGTGAAGTACAGGGCGTCCTCGCGACCGAGGTAGACCGGCCCCTCGTGCGCGTCGACGTCCACCACTCGGACGGCGCGGTTTTGGCCGCCCGGCGTCAAATAGCCGCCTGGGCTGCCAAGAGTGCGCCGCTGGGTGAGCATGGTCATGTCCCGCCCCCGGTGAGAACCGGCAGTCCAGGCGCGGCAGGTTGCGCGCCGAGCGTGCTGCGGCCCAGCCGCTGCGCGATCTTCTCGGAGACTCGCAGCGCGTTGGCGATGATGGTCAGTGTCGGGTTCACGGCGGTGCTTGACACGAAGAAACTGGAGTCGGCGACGTAGACGTTGTCGACGTCGTGCAACTTGCAGTCCAGGTCGAGCGCGGACGTCGTCGGGTCGGTGCCGAAGCGGATCGTGCCGTTCTGGTGGGCGACGCCGCCGATGCCGAGGCGGCCGCCGGCGTAGTGGTGGTTGTCGTAGACCTCCTTGCGGCACTGCATCGAGTCGAGCAGGCTCATGAACCTCTCGCGCAGCCGCTGGTGCGCGTCGAGGTTGGACGGCGTGTAACTGAGCTGGATCCGGCCGTCGGGGCCGACGGTCACGCGGTTCTCTGGCAGTGGCAGGTCCTCGGTCGTCAGCCAGAAGTCGATCGAGTGCCGGGCCAGGTCGGCCGGGTCGGTCGCGTCCGGAACGTCGAATCCGACCAGCACGGCATCGCTCTTGCCGAGCATCTGCATCGCCCCGAGCGGGTAGGGCCACTCACCGTCGCCGAAGTAGAAGTCGTTGATGCCCAGCGTCTTCTGGAACTTCGTCGGGTTGGGCAGCTTGGAGAACGCGATGAGCGACGAGTTGTTGTGCAGCATCAGATGCCGCCCCACGACGCCCGAGGAGTTGCCGAGCCCATTGGGGTGCTGGTCGTTCGCGGACGCCAGCAGCAACGCGGCCGAGTTGATCGCACCGCCGGCGACGACAACGACGTCGGCCGAGTACGTCTCGACGGCGCCGTCGCGCTCGACCACCACCCGGTTCACCGCGCGTCCGGACGGGTCGGTCTCCAGCCGCGTGACCAGTGCGCCGGTCAGCAGCGTGACGTTGGGGTAGCGGAGCGCGGGCTCGACGCAGATGACCTGCGAGTCGGCCTTTCCGTTGACCAGGCAGGGGAAACCGTCGCACGTGGCACAGCGAACGCACGCGGAGAACTGCGGCGCGTCCTCGTCGATGAGAATGCCGTTGGGCAGCGGGAAGGGGTGCAGCCCGGCAGCGGCCAGGTCACTGTTGAGCTGTTCGATGCGCGGCTCGTGGCTGATCGCCGGGTACGGATAGGGCTCGGTCGCGGGCGGCTCGTCCGGATCGACGCCCCGCTCGCCGTGCACCCGATAGAGCCGTTCCGCCTTGGTGTACCAGGGCTCCAGGTCGGCGTAGCTGATCGGCCATGCCGGTGAGACCCCGTCGACATGCTGGATCGCCTCGAAGTCGCGCTCCCGGAAGCGGAACAGGATCGCGCCGTAGAACTTGGTGTTTCCGCCGACGTAGTAGTTCTGCTTCGGCTCGAACTCGTTGCCGTCCTGGTCCGTCCAACTGCCGGAGTTGTGGTAGCGCCCTTCCGCCCAGACGGCAGCGGGACTCCAGTTCTCCGCTTCGCGAGGCAGCCAGCCGCCGCGTTCGAGCAGCAGCACCTTCGCCCCCGTCGGTGCCAGCGCATGGGTGACCGTGCCGCCGCCGGCGCCGGATCCGATGACAATGACGTCGTAGTGATCACTCATGGCCGTCTCCTTCAGGCAATCGCCAGCGGCGCGACCCACGCGCCGGTGGCGCCGCGCAACTTGGCGTGCGAGATGACGAGCAGGAATTCGGTAAGGCCCGCTTCGGCGATCTCGGCGAGGCGAAGGTTCTCCACGACGACGACGCCGTGCCGGGTGTTGAGCGTCTGCGGAACGACGAACGGCTCGGCCGGATCCTCTGCCGGCACGGGTCCGTAGCTCCACGTGTCGCATCCGGTCAGTGCAACGCCGTGCTCGACCAGCCAGCCGGCCACGGCCATGCCCGGGCCCGGCTCGCCTTCGCCGTAACGGTCGTTGTCCACGTCCCACAACGAGCCCCAGCCGGTGTGGAAGAACACCGCGCCGCCGGGCCGCACGTCGACCCCGGCGACGTCCTCGACACCGATCACGTCGCCGGGCTCGAGCCGGGTGACGCCACGCCGCGCCGCCACGTTGACGAGCACGCCACGCGTGACGATCTGCGGCAACGTGTCGACGCCGAGCTTGTTCGTGCCGTGGTCTTCGGCGATGTCGGCGAGCCGGTAGCCGTTGTAGGTCCGGTCGCCTGCCTGCAGGTGGTTGAGGGCGTCCATGTGCGTGCCCATCTGCTGCGTGGCCGTGACCTGCTCGACAATCCAATTGACGTTGTTGCGGCCCCACCCGGCTGGCCCGGCATCGGGTCGACGAAGGTTGATCTGGTGGTAGTTGGTCGTCAGGTACTGGCGAAACGTCCGGCCGGGAAAGGCCGGGATGTCGGCGTGCAGGACGTGCGCCAGGTCGAAGACGACGCCGCGGCGCACGAGCCTGACCGCCAAGAGGACCTTGGCCGGGGTGATCTCGTTCAGCGCGCCGGCCTCGTCGTCCGGCCCATACTTGGACGGCCACCAGGTGACCGACTCGGCGACGGTCGTCGACGTCATTCCGACGACCACGTGGTCTCGAACGACGGGAACAGCGTGAGCCCGCCGTCGACGAAGATCGTCTGCCCGGTGACGTACGCGGCCTCGTCCGAGCAGAGGAACGCCACCATCGCGGCCATCTCCTCGGCGTCGCCGGCACGTCGCATGGGGATATGGCTCTCGACGGCCTTGCGCTTGACCGGGTCGTCGATCCACGAGCGGTTGATCGGAGTGACCGTCGCACCCGGGCCAACCCCGTTCACCCTGATGCCGCGCGCGGCGTACTCGAGCGCCAGCGTGTGGGTCAGGTTCTGCATTCCACCCTTTGACACCGAATAGCCGACGAAGCGCGGCTTCGGGATGACCTGGTGCACGCTCGACACGTTGACGATCGAGCCACCCCGACCGGAGTCGAGGAAATGCCGCACTGCCTGCTGCGCGCACAGGAACGCTCCGCGCAGGTTCACCGCCAGTACGCGGTCAAAGTCCTCGACGGCCAGCTTCTCGGTGTCCTCGGCGACCTGGATGCCGGCGTTGTTGATCAGGTAGTCGATGCGGCCGTACTCCGCCAGCACCTGCTCGAACATCGCGGCCACCTCGCCGGCATTCGAGACGTCCGCCGCGACGAGAATCGGCTTCGTGCCTGCCTCGGACATCTGCTTCATGCAAATGTCCACCCCGTGCTCGATGGACTCCTTGGTCTCCTCGGCGCCTTCGGGCCGCCCGACGTAGTTGATCGCGACGTCGACGCCCTCCTGCCCGAGCCGGATCGCGATTGCCTGGCCGATACCGGAACTGCCCCCGGTCACGACGGCGACCTTGCCTCGTAGTCCTTTCACGATGTGCTCCTCACGGCGACGACTTCGGTATTTGATGTGCTGTCCTGGCGGTGCCCGAGACGTTTCATCGCCGGCGCATGTAACACGGCCGAGGCCGCCAGGGACGTACAGACATGACGACTCTCCAGTCCACCGAGCTATTCGCCGCGACGCGCGACGGCCTGCACCGCCTCGCCGAACACGTCCTGGCCGCGGCTCAATACGCCGACACCGGCGAGATATCACTGCGATCCGTCGCCGGCGGTTTTCAGACAACGCATCCGCTCAGCGGCAACCGCCGGCTGAGCGTCGTGAACACCCAGCTTGTCATCAGCGATGACACCGGCGTGCGTGCGATTCCGCTCACCACTGTTGCGGCGGCGGCTCAGTTCGTCGGTGCCGAACCCGGCATGCACGCAAGCGTGTATCCGGCGGCGACGCCACTGGAGCCCGAGGCGTCGCTGCGTGTCGACGCGCGAAGCGCCCGGCTCCTCGCCGACTGGTACGAACTTGCCGATGCAGCGCTGCGCCGCTTCGCGGCCGAGATCGGTGCATCCCCACAGGAGCCGATCCTCTGGCCTGAGCACTTCGACATCGGCATCACGGTCGCATCGGTGAACTACGGCGCATCACCGGGCGACGACCACCTCGCGGAGCCGTACCTGTACGTCGGCCCGCACGACGGGCCGCCGGTCCGTGACGAGTTCTGGAACGTGCCGTTCGGCGCGGCCCGAACCATCGAGGAAATCGCATCGATCGACGACGCCGCCGCGTTCTTCCGGGCCGGGCACGACCGCCACTGACGAGCCGTACGGACAAGGAGGCACGATGGGTGCCGATCTGGCTCCCGGTAGCCGCTTTCCCGACCTCGAGCTAGCAGACCACGCGGGCATTCGCCGCCGGATCACTGAGCTGGCCGAGGGCGACCCGCTGGTGCTGAACTTCTTCCGCGGCTGGTGGTGCCCGAAGGAACAGGCCTTCTTCCGGCGCCTCGTCCGCCTGCAGGACGAAGCCGAGGTCGCCTACACCCGTCTCGTGTCGGTGAGCATCGATCCCGCACCCGAGCTGTCGGCGTTCCGTGCGGGGCTCGGTGCCCGGTGGACCTTCCTGTCCGACTCAGCTCGGACCTACCTTGACGAGCTCGGGCTTCGGGAAACGACGGACAGCCTGCACCGCCCGTACCTGCCGGCGACCTTCACGCTCTATCCCGACCTGACGGTCCACTCGGCATACAACGGCTACTGGTTGCATACAACGGCTACTGGTTCTGGGGACGACCGAGCAACGAGGAGCTCCGCCAAGACATGCGTGCGATCACCCGCGCGGTCCGCCAGGACTGGGAGGTGCCGGCGTGACCTGGTGCTGGTTCGCCGAGATCGCGGCACCGACCGCCGGGACACTCGCCAGCGCCGAGATCCTCGCCTTGGACGGTCGCGTCGTCGGTGCGCTGGCGGCGTGGCCGGCTGGGCGCAAGCCAGTGGCCCACGCCGTGCGGATGGATGCTCGGGTCGTGAGCCCGAGCGGCGCAGCGGCATGGGTCTCGCTCGTGCTGCTGCCCCGCGATCGCTCGCCACTCTTCGACGACCCTGCCGTGTCCGGGGCCCTGAGATCGGTGCTGTCTTATCCGCCGCCCGACGCCGTCAGCACGTTCGTCCGCGACTCCTCACACTTCGCCGGGGCCGTCACCGTGCGACGCGGCGGACCCGCCGAGCTACGCGCCGACCCGTTTGCGCGGCTAGGTCCCGCCCGCGTGCTCAGGGTCGGCCCCGGCCTGTTCGGACGTACAGCCCCGGTGCCCGGACCCGTCATTCAGCGCTACAGCGGCAAGCCGTGGCCCGCGCCGGGCTTCTGAGCGTTCGGCCATGACACCGATCCTGGGTGGTCTGTTGGCTGCATGCCTCTTCGCTACCGCGACCCTGTGCTCGTCACGGTCGAGCCGCCTGATCCCGCCGAGCTCAGTGCTCGCCTGGGTCATGCTCGTCGGCCTTGTGGTCACCGTGCCGACCTCGGGTCTCGCCGCCGCGCCTGTCGGTGTCGGCGCCGCTGAGGTCGGCTGGCTGGTCGTAGCGGGGAGCGGGAATGTGGCAGGCCTGCTACTCGCCTATTCAGCGCTGCGGCTGGGCAAAGTCAGCATCGTCGCCCCCGTTCTGTCGACCGAGGGCGCCGTGGCCGCGGTCATCTCCGTAGCCACCGGAGAGTCGATCGAGACCGCATCCGCGTGTCTGCTTTTGCTGATCGTAGTCGGGGTGGTGCTCGCGGCTGCGGCTCCGGACGCGATCGTGACGGCGTCGGGCAGCCGATTGCGTCCCTTCGTTCTTGCCGCGTTGGCTGCAGGAGCGTTCGGCACAAGCCTCTACGCCACAGGGCACGTGAGCGCGTCATTGCCGTTGCCGTGGGTGATACTGCCGGCCCGTCTCATCGGCGTGGTCGGTGTGACTTTGCCGTTGCTGGCTGCCGGCCGGCTACGGCTGACCCGCCGGGCCGCGCCGCTGGTGGTAGCCGGCGGGCTGTGTGAGGTGCTTGGCTTCGGTGCTTACGCACTGGGGGCCCGCGACGGACTCGCCGTGGCTGCGGTCCTGGCCTCGCAGTTCGCGGGCATCGCGGCGATCTCGGCCTTCGCGTTCTTCCGTGAACGGCTCACGCGTCTGCAGCTGTCGGGTGTCGCGATCGTCGCGGTGGGCGTCGCGCTGCTGTCCGCCGTTCGCGCCTGAACCTGTGTGGACAGGCCGAGAGTTTCGCTGCCGGCGGGAGATGCCACGGGACCTCCTCCTCCCAATAGCCAACGCTGCGACGCTGTAACGGGAACGCCGGCCAAGAAGACTGAGGGTCAAGCGGCGATCAGCGTCGCACCGATCAAACCTAGGGATTCCGCTGTGGTCCGCTCCGTCGCGCTACGTCAGGCCGTCGCATTCATCTCGCTCGTGTACTCGATGACGATTGCGATTGCCCTCGCGCTACCTCATTCGGGCTTGACCCCGGTGCTGTCGCTGTTCACTCCCGTTCTCGGTGTCCTCATCGTTAGTGTCGCGGCCACTCGTAAAGGGCAACGTCGCGCTATCTGGGCCGACATGCGGCTCGGTCGCGCCGGCATACGCAGCTGGCCTGCGGCCATCGGGTTTCCGGTGTTGTTCCTCGGCGTGGCCTACGGTGCCGCACTCTTGCTCGGCGTGGCCAGACTGCGCCTGCCGGGGCTCTCACTCGGGGGACTTGCACGCTCGGTACCGGACGTGGTCCTCATCCTGGGGGTCGGCCCTGTCATCATCCTCGGCGAGGAGATCGGGTGGCGCGGATTCCTGCTGCCCCGGCTGCAGGCCGTCCTATCCCGACCGAAGGCAGCCCTGACGACGGGCCTCATCCATGGCGTGTTCCACCTTCCGGCGATCCTGCTCACGACGACCTACGACAGCGTCGGAAACCGGCTGATCGTCGCGCCGACGGTGGTTGCGACCATCACGTTTGCCGGGGTCTTCTATGCCTGGCTGCGAGACCGTTCCGGCAGCATCTGGCCCGTGGCGATCGCCCACAACACCGCCAACGCCGCTTTCGATTTCGGTGCATCTGCGGTAACCGCCAGCTCCCCTGCCGCGCTCGCCTACACGGCAGGTGAATCGGGAATCGCGACACTGCTCGGCGTAGCTGCCGTGGGAATCTGGCTGTTGTCCAACGCCTCCGTATGGCACAGATCCGCACAACGCGTCGAAGTGCTCAACGCCAACCATCGAGACGACCTGCTCGTGCCGAGCCAACCCTGACCTTCGCTATCCCTGATCGCTCATCTCCTTGGAGGCTGGCCATGAGCAGTGTGATGATCCGCGTCACGCCTAACGACTTCGACTCCTGGCGAGCCGCTCACGAATCATGCCGCCGGCTTCGGCGGAACTTCGCCGTGACACAGGAACGGATCTATCAGGACCTCGATGAGCAGGGAACCGCCCTCGTCGAGCTCGAAACAACCGACGTCGCCCGGACGATGGCCTGGTTCACCTCGGCGGAGTTCGCGAAAGCCTCGCAAGGGCATCACCGTGCGCCACCGCGTTCTGTACGTCGCGGAGCTGGCTCGCGTCGAGGCCGGCAGCCCGCCCACACGGGCCTGAAGACGACGTCTTCGCTCAGCAGAAGGAACGCGCAGATCGCGAAAAGGAGCCACCAGGTCACGCTTGGTTCGATCGCTCAACGTCTCGATCAGTGCCCGTCCCAGCTCCGCAATCGTCTCGGTCATCTGACGGAGGTAGAGCACATAGGGCGGACAGATACAGAAGTGCTGTTCGATCGCCGCCACCGTGGGCTGGTCGAGCACCCCCTCGAGATAGTCAGTGATCAACTTGACGAACTGGCGGCAGCCGATTCGACGTCGACGTCCTCAGCCACGACCTCTTCCCCCACTCGACGGGTCGTCGTCCATCACCATGATGGTGTCATGTGCGCGGGTCGCGTCGTGCTTGGTCGATCGCCCACGCCGCGTGAGGTTGTCCCGGGTCTCGTGGTTTTTTGGCGAGTAGCGGGAGGGAGCCTCCCCCTCCCGCTCTCTCAGGACCGGACGTGACAGTCTCCTGTCATCCGGCCCCCACAGTCCGGCCGGAAGTGAGCGCTATGAGGCGCCAGTGGGCAAAGAGCGTTGGCTCCCGCTTCCGGGCGTCTCTATGCCAGGCCCATGCCTTGTCGGGCCTGCCGCGCAGTCGTTTCAACTTGTGCATGGCCCATCGGACGAGATGCTCGTCGATGCGCAATGCGAGGAAGCCCAACTCGGAGCGGTAGAAGGCTCCGTAGTAGTTGATCCAGCCTCGCACCTGGGGGTTGATGTCCTCGGCGAGGCCGGACAGGTCCACGGCGCGCACTTGCGAGATGCCGCCCGGCTCGAGGCTCGAGCCAGGCGGCATCGTTGGGTAGGCGTTTAGGGGAGTGCGACGAAGATCGGTGGGCAGTTGACGACGGCGCCGAGTGCGCGCAGTCCGAGGATTTCTGGGTCGTCTTGGCTGGGGCCGGTCGGGTTGGCGTTGACGAGCAGCCCCTGGTCGAACAGTTGCTCGACGGTCTGGTGGCTTGCCAGCCGCACGCGTAGGCCGGCGTCGATCGCTGCCTGGGTCCAGGCGACGGGGGTGACGTCCCACAGGGGGCTGTACTGCAGGGCGGAGCAGTTGGCGGGCACGCTGGGGTCGGAGCACTCGGGCTCTTCGCGAATGATGTTGAGTGGGTCGCCTTCGCCTGCGACCGCGGACTGCAGACCCTGTCGTTGTGGGTTATCGACGCCGCGCGGGCCGTTGACGATCGGAATGATCGCCTCCCGTGCGGAGCGGTGCGGGTCGTCGCTGCCGGCTTGTGGCGCGGCGGCGAGGTTGGGCGCGAAGGTGGCGTTCTCCAGGGCGGCCACATCGGTGAGTGATGCGTCTGTAGACAGATAGAGCACCTGCCGGCCGAGGTAGCGGCCTTCGGTCAGGCGCAGCGTCGCCTCGCGCTGTCCTTGATCGAGTGAGAGCACCTTGGGGTGGACCCCGGTCCAGTTGGCGATCTGTTCGCCGTCGTAGACGATGCCGTTACCGAAGGTGAACAGCGGGCTGTAGTTGGCGTCAGCGATCGGTCCGGCGTGGGTGCCCGGCAGGACCGGGAACTCGTCCGGGCCGGGGATGATCACACGCTGTCCGGAGAAGCCGACCGTGCCGTTGAAGTCCACGACGCTGGTGCGGTCCAGCTGTTTGCCGTGCAGCACCGCAGGCTGGATTGCGCCCGTGCCGAGGGCATTGGTGAGCTTCGGCGCCCAGTTGATGCCCAACCGCACGGCCTCCTGCAGGTTGGACGATTCGGTGAGGACGAACCACACGCGCTGTTCGTGCCACACCCCCTTGTACAGCGGCAGCGTGGCGGTGTGGTTCACCTTGTCCACGCTGATTGCGCTCTCGAGCTGATTCGGAATGCTTAGCTGCGCCGTCGCGGCCGTCGCGGCCGTCGCGGCGACGGCACCGTTGGCCGTTAAGCCCAACAGTGCCAGTGCCCCGACGCGAGTAATACCCGGTGTCGTTTCATGGTCGCTCCTTTGCCCAGGTGCTGATGCCTTGTGGTATCGACGGCGGCCCAGTTGTTACAGCGCGGCCGGATCACGACTTGCTGGTCAGTGACGAGGCAACGGCTCAGCAGGGCACGGCCCAGCGGCGGCCTTCGACGCCGCGTTGGACGACTGCGACTCGGCACACAACGTGTCGCCGCTGGCCGTGTAGGAGTTCACCGGGCAGCTCAGCTCAAGACCGTCGCCCTCCCAGCCGCCCCTCGGCGCAGTTGCCGCACCTCAGCCGATCCTTGACGGCATGCATGCACTGGCGCTGCCACTGCTCACCAAGGCCGTGGCGTGCTTGCCTTCCCGGGGCACGGTGAGTACGCGCCAAGCGGTTTCGACGGCAGCGGTGTGTTCAACGATCGCCTCGTGCAAGCGGTCGCCCGCGGCGGTGATCCAGGCCCCGACATGTGACTGATGGGCGGCGTGCAGCGCGACCTCAGCGTCGTACATGCTGCGCTCTGCGGCGCGGACCCGCTCGACGGCCGCGGTGTCGAACCTGGCGACGGTGTCGATGCTCATCGTGCTCACCCGTCCTTCCACGGTGGGTGATGTCCTTGAGGAGCATCCACGCCGGCCACTAATACCTGGGCCTAGGCCCGTGCTGGCGTCGGCTCCACGCAGATGAGGTCTTCGGAAACCCCCACGGCGTTTCAGTCATCGGGCCAGCACGCGCGAACTAGCCTCAGCCGTGAATCGGAAACCGCTGCGTGGCAGGCGAGCCTGGAGCAGATCTCCGGGCGGCGCAGACCGATTCGGCTGATGATGCCGAGCGCCAACGAGCTCGCATGGCCCCGATGAACAAGCTGGCACGGCTCACACCAGCACCGCCGCCACCCTGCAGGCTGCACGCATGCCCGCACCCGCCTGGCGGGACCGCACAGTCGTCGACGAGATCACGACGCCCGGCTACACGATGTGCGCGGCGCGCTGGAGACGACAAATGGGCAGGCGCGCGATACGCCACGGTCTCGCATCTGGCCGCCGGTCGCGCTGAGCGTGTCCTGCTCGGCAGGCTGATCGTCACCGCCATGGAGGGCGAGACCCGTCCTCCAGCCTCGCGCCTTGCTGGCTGAGGCTGGTTGGCGGGTCGTGGTGTGGAACGGCTGGCCGATGTCGATCATGCTCGTCAACCGGATGGCGGTGCTCCCGGCGGGGCCACCCGCACGATCCTCGACCGTAGACCGTTTCGGGTCGGCCGCAACGGCGACCCGGCAGGCAACGGCAGCTGCTCGATGACCAGTCCGGCCGTCTGACGCTGCGGCTCGGCAAGCACACGCGTCACCTGAGGCGCGCCCAAGATCTCAGCGAGCGCGTCAGCCTCCTCATCGGTCACCGCAACACTGTCGCGCCCCCACACCTTCCTCGTCGTACACGGCGAAATCGCGCCGCCGGCCTCGATAGGTGACAACACCAAGGCGGCGCCCCTGCCCGAAGATCAATCTCCGGCCACACCCCAATGCACAGCACTTCTGAAACGACTGTGGCGGCCGCAGTCAGGCCACGAGCTTCCGATCGACTCGATGTTCCGCCAACGTGACTCGGACCGGCGCGGCGGCGGCAAGGCCGACCGGACGCATCTCCAGGCTGACCTTCTCCCCCGCGACTGCCAAGATCCGCTCCACCCGATGCCCCTGCGGGTCATCGACTCGAACGACGTCACCAACGGGCAAGCACCGCGGCGGGCACTCAGTTACGGGCACGGGCACCATAGGCCGCGGCACCGGACACGCGTGCCCAGTCGCGTCTGACCCAGCGATACCACGCGGCGATTCCGGGCAAGCGGCCAAGCCGCCGGCAGCATCGCCCATGATGTCCACGCCATAACTGGCGAGGAGACGCAGTGCAGCCCACCATCCGCGGGGCTCGACTACGGAATACACAGCGCTACCGGCGCGACAGCGCCCGTGTCGGTTCTTGGTAGTTGCAGTCGCACCTGGACGGCAGCGTGTCGACGGGCAGCGCCGTCACGGAGTGACGAGCCAGAGGTTGGACCCGCACAAACGCGCTTATATGAAGCGTCCTGTTGCGCCAGCCTCTCTTCGTGGATAGCAGGCACTTATCTCTGGTGGGACGCCAGGTCAAGCGCCTGGGAGTGTATGTGTGCATCCCATCCTCGTAGGCGCCGATGTTTGCGGACCGCAGCCGGTGTCAAGGCCGCGGCCGCAGGCCGCGCCCGGAGGGCTTGGTCTTGACGCCGGCGAGGACCGCGACATGCTCGCCGGCGATGAGGAGGGCGGGTCTCGCTCAGTGCATGGTCATCACCGTCTGGTGGGTCGTGACGTGATGGTTGCATGGCCGTGTCCGCGGGCGCCCAGGCTTATCTTGGTGCGCGAACGGCGTGGCCGCTCGGCGACATGATGATCGATGGGGTGCCCCGCGGGGTCAGGTGTGCAGCCGCTCGGTCTATCGAGGCCGTCCAGCACGAGATGCTGGCGGCAGTGCCTGTTCGGGAGCGGGCTGCACGGCATCAGGGATCGGCGGGCAGGTCGCGTCGACGGCCACGGCGTGGTTCACGCGACCGGCGCGAGCGCGTCGTCGCCGAGGGTGCGTAGGCGGTGGTGACAGCGTCGGGCGAGTTTGCGGGCGACCGACAGTGCGGCGCGTTGCTTGCCTACCCGTGCGGCTACCTGCTCGTAGTAGGCATGATCGGACGAGGTTTGACGGGCTGCGCAGCGGCCGGCTTCATACAGCGCCCAACGCAGCATCGGCGGTCCTTGCCGGGTCAGGTGTCCGCGGGAGCATTTGCCGTCGGAGGAGTACACGGAGATGTCCAGCCCGGTGTGTCGCACGGCGTTGCGGGAGTTGGCGAAGCGGCGGGCGTCGCCCAGCTCGGACCAGATCACCACCGCGGTCAGGGCGCCGATGCCGTACTCGTGCTGCAGCTCCTTGCAGCCGGGTTGGCGGCGGCCGAAGGCCACGAGCTCGGCCCGCAGCGCGGTCAGCTCACGATCGAGAGCATCGATCATCCGTAGCGCGACCGCGGTGGCCTGCCGCGTTGCTGGACTGAGCGCCTCCAACCGGGCCAACCGGTCCGGGTCGGGCCCGAGCAGGTCGGGCTGCGCCGGTGCGCCGAGGTGGAACAGGGTGGCGTGGATGCGTTGCTGCCAGCCGCCGCGCTCCTCGAGCAGATCCTTATACAGGCGCACCTTCGCGCGGATCTCCAACACGTGCCGCGGCGGGATCCAACATTCGGGCAGCTTGCCGGCCTCCAGCAGCTCACGTAGGTGGCGGGCGTCGAGCCGGTCTGTCTTGGCGTGTTGCCGTCTGCCCTTCAAACCGGCGACGTCAGCCGGTTCGGCAAGATGCGCACGTGCTCCCGCCGCCTGGCACTCCTCGACGACGAAGCGCCAGCCAGTGCAGCCCTCCACCGCCAGATCCATCGGCCGGCTCTGGAAATCGGCGAGCCAGCGCCGGAAGGACTCCCGATCGGCGGGGGCGATCCGACCCCGCTCGTACGCACCGGTCGCCGTATCCACCACGTCGAACGTGACCTGCTTCCGATGCAGATCCAATCCACCTACGATCGCCATCTGGGGCCTCCTCGAGCACCTTCAGGAACACCGATTCGGGTTCTCAACGCAACCCGATCGTGCTCCCGCCCCGAGGGGGTCCCGCCAGATGTCACCTATCCAAATAGTCTGGCTCGATGTTTGAACGCCCATCCTGTCGCCAACCCGTCAGCGAACCGATTGCCCATGGAGCGTGCATAGAGCGTCCCGTACCGGGCGCCATGACCGGGCGGGGCATACGGCCGCCGGCTCCCCGAAGACCGGTGACCATCAGTCTCAACCGAGCGCCCGCTCATCGTTCGGGTTGTGAGGCTGGCCCTGATGACGTCTGTGCTGGGAGTGAACGCTGAGGGCGGAGCTAGACCACCCCGACGACTACCGACTCACCGAGTCGGTTGGCCGATCGCGAGGAGGTTTCCCTCGCTGTCGCGAAACCAGGCGGCACGTTCGCCGCTGCTGCCGGTGGACGGGTAGTTCCCTTCCACCTGCCCGACGAGGTGATGCGCTTACCCGGTGGCGGTAGCCGCCTCCGGCACTTGCTGTTTGAACGACGCGCCGATCGCCAGCTCGCCGCGGCGAGGTGGTCTCGGCTGACCTCGGCTGACCTCGCCTAGACCTCCGTTGTCCGAGCGCCTCGAGCCAGCCGTAGAACCTAGCCCGGTAGCGACCGAGCAGCAGACGACGTCCCGGCGAGGCCGCACGCCGTTGACCCGCACCGCAATGAGTCATCCCTGTGGTCGCATAGCGCTGACATCGACGAAGGCGCTGCTCGTTGTAGGGCCGATTACGTTGGTGACGTCGGTGGGAGCCCCGTGGTTAGGGTTCCGTTGAGGCGGCAGTGGGGCTCAAGCTGCATCGGTGTGGCTGAACCGTGTTGCATGAACTGGTTGCGTTTTACGGCACTAGATCCGAACGACACCACACGGGCTGGTCCGGTGGCGGATGCTGTCACCAGCCGTATGAAGCGCGATCGTGGTGGCGGTCGATGATGGGCGACCTTGGCGCGGTCACCGTTGGGGATCGATGAGCTGGTCGGCGTCGGTGTTCTGCCGGGATGGACACGGCACGGAGCGACAGATAGGTATAGAGACTGGCATGCCGCGGCACCCGCGAGCGGAGCTCGGCGCGGGTGCCGCGGGACGGTGTTGCAACAGGGGCCATTCGGCCCGAAAATTCAGGCCGACTTGGGCCAGTTCCATCCCTGCATCCGACTCACCTCCTGTAAAGTCCGTGCTAAGTTTGATCTTGGCGGGTGACCAAGCTGAGACTTGCCGGGCGTACGCCCGAGGCGCACCAGCATGACGACCGGGAGGGACGTCACGAGATGGCTATCCCGACGCCGCATGGTCGAGACGGTCCAGCGCGCGCTCCCCTCCTCCGGATCGGCCGCTGGCCGTTCTGGACGCTCAGCCGACAGGCTATGCTCTTTCTGTCGCTCACCGACATACTCTCTGTAGTGCTCGGCGGCGCGGCATCGCGGCACGGGCACCTCGCCGGCGCCGATATCGGCAGGCTGGTCCTGCTTGTCGGGCTCAGCGCCGGCTACGCCGAGGCAACCGACCGCGTTGCTCGGGTGCGTAACTACCTCGGCACCGACCGCGGCGTCATGGCCAGCCAGAACTCCGTCGTGTGCTTCGCCGGGGTCCTGGTGCTTCCGATCACCGGTGCGCTGCTGCTGACCGCAGCGGTCTACACCCATACCTTCATCCGCGGTCAGCGGCACCAATCCATCAAGCCGTACCGGCAGAGCTTCGTCACGGCGACCGAACTGCTCGGAACGCTCGCCGCCGCCGAGGTCTACCAGCGATTCGACGGCCAGTTGCGCCACATCGGGCCGGTCGACGCCGCCCTGATCGTGCTGACGCTGCTGACCTACACACTCACCAGTCTCGCCGTGCTGCTCACCGGCATGTACCTCGCCTTACGCCCCCCCTCGTGGCACGCGCTGCTCCCAAACCTGCACGAGGCCACCTTCGAGCTGTCCACGCTGATACTCGGCGTGCTCGGCGGGGTTATCGCCCTGCGGGCGCCGTGGCTGTTCCCGCTCACCTTCGCGCTGGCCGCGGTACTCCACCGCAGCTCCCTCGTACGCCAACTGCAGACCGCCGCGAGCACCGACGGCAAGACCGGACTGCTCAACGCGGGCGCGTGGCGCCAGCTCGCCGAGCAAGAGCTGGCCCGCAGCGAGCGGGCGAACGCGCCAGTCGCGCTGCTGCTCATCGATCTCGATCACTTCAAGGCTGTCAACGACAACCACGGTCACCTCATCGGTGACGTCGTCCTGACGATGGTCGGCCATGCGCTCAAGACCGAACTGCGCGGCCACGACGCGGTCGGGCGTTACGGCGGGGAAGAGTTCGTCGTGCTCCTGCCTGAGGTCGACGCCCCTGCTGCGGCCGAGATCGCTGACCGGGTCCGCGGCTGCATCGCCGCGCTCGAGCCCGGTGACGGCATCAGGGTCACCGCGTCCATCGGCCTCGCGCAGCGGGCCGCGTCCGGTGGCGGTCTCGACCGGCTCATCCACGACGCGGACACCGCGCTCTACCAGGCCAAGGCTCTCGGTCGCGATCGGGTAAGCACCAGCTCCCGGGAGATTCCCGCGATAAGGGTTCGGCGCGACCGCGCCAGCCCCTGAGTCCGGAGCGATCTGTGCGCACCCGTCAGCCAGGCCGTGACCGACAGTGGCACGCGCGGCAAGGCCGTAGCGCACGAAACATCCTCCCCCAAGCGTGCCCACACATGAAGCGTTCGATCCGAATCATGTTCGAAACAAGTTCGGGCGGATAGGGCCAATCGTCCCGACGTCCGTGTCCGGACATCGCCGCCCCGCCCTCACACCAGATCGAGCCGGGCCAGCGATCTCGTCGAGACCGCCACGCCCAAGGCGGGGACACCAGAGTCGATCTCGGCTCACCGCCTCGCACGCCTGGCTCGGCACGTCCCCACCGATCGCCTCGACAACGTCGAGGGCGCCGCCCGCAACTGTCACGGCGTTGCAGCTTGACCCCGTTTACGGAACCGGGCGGACCAGGGCGCGTCGATCCTGCACTCCTCAGCGTTGCGCACTGCCTCTTCGGAGTTGCGCACTGCCGTACCGGATACCCACAGTTACTTGCATCTCCAAGCTTGCCGGGCCGTCGAAGTCATGTAAATCAGCCGCAAGCCCGCCGGACCAAACTTGCACGGCTCAACCCGGATGCACCGAGGGATTTGGCGTGACTGATTGTTGATCTTGTTGTTTGGGGTGGAGTGGCTGGGCCGTCGTGATCGGCCGGTGTGCCCGGCGTTTCCACTGATGTCTCCGGTCTGGCCTCGCGGCGGGTGGGCGGTCAGCATGTGGCGGGCGGGCCGATGGCGGCGGTGAACAGGCGCTGCCAGGCGGTGGCCCAGGGCCACGCTGTCGGCAGGCGCAGCCGGGCGCGGCGGGCGGAATGGGTGACTCGGGCCGCGACGCGGATCAGCTGAGCGCGCAGGGTCGCGGTGGTCGCCTTGGCGTGCGCGGCGGAAGCGAGTGCGCCGAGGGCGCGTGTCAGGTTGAAGGCCGTCGCGGCCAGTACCAACCACGCCGAGTTGGCCATGAAGTTCCCGGACGGCAGGTGCGCCAGTGGCCCGTTCTTCAGATCGGCGATGACCTGCTCGACGACGGCGTGCCGGCGGTGGTCGGCCTCGGCGGCCAGCATCGGCAGGGGCGAGTCGGTGAAGATCGCATGGTGGCGCCAGACGCGGAACAGCTCACCCTGGGCGTTCACGTGAACGTGGTCGGGATTCGCGTCACGGACGCGTCGCACGATCAACCGGGCGCTGACCCGCTCGGCCT
>WNGL01006897.1_pt1 | contig 18376 bp, 17 predicted proteins | sample 5400591 | NCBI WGS metagenome assembly WNGL01 (sample SAMN13153377, study PRJNA577476) | soil metagenome | isolation source: 80 cm soil or saprolite under Garry oak tree replicate 1 | place: USA:California | collected 2016-06-15 | reverse complement strand
GGCGACGTGCTCGTCTTCTTCGCGCCGGGCGGCGGCGGTTTCGGCGACCCGCTCGATCGCGAGCCCGAGCGGGTGGCAAACGACGTCGCCAATGGCTGGGTCAGCGCCGCGCGCGCAGGCGAGAGTTACGGCGTCACGCTCTCCGCGGACGGACATGCGGATGAAGCGGCGACGCGGGCGCTGCGCGATTCGCTCCGCCGCGCCCGCAGGCAGCGCCCGACCGCATCGTGGCTCGGCGACGACCGCTGCGCCTACCCGCACGATGCGCGGGGCGAGCCCTGGCGCGTGGCCGAGAACGTCGAGCTCGCGCCGGATGGCTCGCACGCGCTGCGCTGCCGCCGCTGCGGCGAGGTGCTGAGTGGTCCGCAAGGAAAGGCCGCCGCGGCGCATCGTCCGCTGCGGGCCGCCGGACCCTGGATGGCGCTGCGCCATGGCGGCGATGGCCCGAATTTTTGGCTGGAGGAAATCTCCTGCCCCTCCTGCGCGACCCTCCTCTCGGTGCGCGAGGTCCGGCGCGATGGCGGCGCCGGCGGTGGCGGCTAGGGGCGCAGCAACGGCATGTTCGGCTGGCGCAAACGGATCGGATATATCGGCCCGACGGTCATGGAGGTCGTGCCCTACGAGTTCTACCGCTTCGCTCCCGACGGCGTCGGGCTTGTCGGGGTCACCTGCAACATCGACGACTGGAGCCGGGAGCATTTCGAGGCGGTGCTGGCGCAAGTCACGACGGCTGCGGCCTATCTCGGTTCGCGCGGGGTCGACTTCGTCATCCATGGCGGCGGGCCGCTCGTGGTCGCGCGCGGCAAGGGTTTCGAGGAGACGATCGTCAGGGACATCGAGGCGGCCGCGCGGGTTCCGGCGACCACCGGCGTGCGCGCCGCGATGGAGGCGCTTCGGCATGTCGGCGCGCGCCGCCTGGCGATCGCCTCGCCCTATCCCGAGCGGCACAATGCGGCGCTGGCGGCCTATCTCGCCGCCCACGGCTTCGATGTCGTGCGCTCCGAGGGCATGGATGTCCCGTTCAAGGCGCTCCAGAGCGTCGTCCCCGCCGAGATCCGGGCATTCGCGCTGAGCGTGCTGGCCCGCGCTGGAAACTGCGACGCGCTCTACCTCCCTTGCCCGCAATGGCAGGCCGCCCAGGTCGTCGACGCGCTGGAACGAGACAGCGGCCTGCCGGCGATCGCCTATTGCCACGCGAGCTTCTTCGTCGCCTTCAAGGCGCTCGGCCTCAACGACCCGATCCACGGCCACGGCCGGCTGCTCGCTTCGCTGGCGGAGGAGATTCGGTGAGGCTCCTGGCCGGAACTCAGATCTCGACTCGCTGACCGAAACCAAGGCCGAGCCGGACGACAAATGTGTTTCGCACTGGCGAAGATGAGTTTGACGTTTCCGGACGCGACTGACGAAGCTCCCGCAGCGCGTCATGCCCGAGCTTGTCCTGTCTCGTCCCGGGCATCCACGCCGGAAAACACCGATAGAAATCAAAGACGTGGATGGCCGGGGCAATTGTCTTCTTGACAAGCACTTTCGCTCAAGCAGAGAATGCGGGTTTCCTAACGAGATTGTTTTGTGGGAGGTTTCTATGCACCGAATGAAGAGTGCCTCGTCTTATGTGGTCGTCGCGGGGTGTCTGGTCTTGGCGGCCGCCGCGTCGTTGGGGCAGGCTGGGAGCCAGCCAGCTCCTTCCGCCGCCGCATCGGCGTCGCTGGATTACGGGTTTTTCAAGGCCAAGGTAGAGCCCGTCTTCCTTGCCAAGCGCCCTGGCCACGCTCGCTGCGTTGTTTGTCATACGTTCAACAACGCGCCGTTCAAGTTGGTGTCGCTCTCGCCTGGGAGCACGACCTGGAACGAAGAGCAGTCGCGCCGGAACTTCGAGCTGATCCAGCGGGTGGCTATGCCCGGCTTCTTGGACAGCAAGCTGCTCAAACATCCGCTCGCCGAAGAGGCTGGCGGCGATCCCCATCACGGCGGGGCCCAGCAGTTCAGCTCGCAGCAGGACCCCGACTGGTTGACATTGAAGGCATTTGTGCTGGGAGAGAAGGTCAAGTAGCCGCGGACAGCGGACCTGTCTCCTGATGAACGGACCTGTCTCCTGGTATGGATGAATGCCTCAGGAGGATAACTTGTCGTTGAAAAGAGGGATGACGAAGATGACGAACAAACAAGTGTTTCGTGGAGGTCTCGCGGTTTTGGCTGGGATCGTTCTGTCCACGGTGTCCTTTTCCTCGCTGACCGCGCAGCAATCGAAGCTGCGGGTCATCCAAACGAACTCGGCGGGGGATAACGTCCACATCATCGATCCCGTCTCGAACAAGGTGGTGGGAGAGATCAAGGGGATCGAAGCGCCCCATGGGGTTGCGGTAGCCCCGAACGGCAGCCGAATCTACATCAGCGAACAAGCGGATAAAACGCTCACCGTTGTGGACGGGAAGACTCTCCAGGTGACCAAGCGAATTCCTCTGAGCGGGAACCCCAACCTTGTTGATATGAGTCCTGATGGGCGCTGGATCTACGTAGCGATCGCCCTGACCTATGACGACTATTCAGAGTATCCGCAGATCAAGGCCAATGCCAGCGGCGGCGTCGACGTGATCGACACCGTCTCGCTTCAGAAAGTCAAGACCATCGCGCTCAGGGGTGGCATCCACGACCTGAACGTCACCCCGGACGGCAAGTTCGTGATTGCCGGGTCCAGCAGAGGCGCCAGACCGCCGGCGAACTTGATGAACGTGATCGACACGCGGACCAACGAGGTCGCTTGGAGCTTTGTCATGAATCCAGCCCCCTCGCCGATGGCGATATCGTCAAATCCCGACGGCTCTACCAAGTGGATATTCGCGCAAAATGGTACTGCCAATGGATTCGCGGTCGTGGATTTTGCAACGCAAGCGAAAATCAACGAGATCAAGCTTCCCGACATCGCCGCCGAAAAACAGAACCGCCACGGAGGGCCCTCGGTATCGCACGGCATTGCCCTCACCGCGGATCAAAAAACACTGCTGATCAACAGCAGGTTGAACAGCACCCTCTACGCGTACTCGGTACCGGACTTGAAGCTCTTGGGAGGTGCCGCGCTGGGCGGGAAGGGCGCGGGCTGGTTGGTGATCACGCCTGACGACAAGACGGCCTACGTGGCCAATGAACATACGAATGACGTCTCGGCTGTCGATATCAAGTCCATGAAGGAAACCGCTCGTATCCCGGTCGGGTTCGCGCCGGCACGGAACGCGACATGGATGCTTCCGTAGGCAATCCTGAAGATTGGAGTCGCATCGCAGGTCGCCGAATCATTTTGTTCGGCGACCTGCAGCTTTTATGAGAGCGCCCGCGATCAGAGGGAGGACAGCATGCGCGCTCGTAACCTGATCGGTGCAACGGCATTCGTGGCGGGGCTGTTGATGACGATTGGCAGCGCCGCGGCATATGACGAAAGCAAGTATCCCGACTTCAACGGCCAGTGGCGGCGCGCCGAGAGAGTGCGAAGCGACCGCATCGGCGCTGCCTTCGATCCCAGCAAGCCGTTCGGACGCGAAGAGAGACCACCGCTGACGCCGGAATACCAGGCCATCTACGAGGCGAACCTTGCCGATATGGAGCAAGGCGGCCAGGGCATCGACCCGACTTTTACGTGCCTGTCTCCGGGCATGCCGCGCGTCATGATTCCCTATCAGGGAATGGAATTCGTCGTCACTCCGCGTGTCACATACATTCTGTTTCAGCGTGACTGGGACTTCAATCGCCACATCTACACCGATGGACGCGACTTCCCTGCCAGCATGGCGCTGGAGCCGCGATATTTGGGTTACTCGATCGGCAAATGGCTCGATACCGACGGCGACGGCCGCTACGACACGCTCGAAGTCGAGACCCGCGGCATGAAGGGTCCCCGGGTCTATGACGCAAGCGGCATCCCGTTGCATGCGGATAACGAGACCATCGTCCAGGAGCGCATCTATCTCGATAAAGCCGATCCGAACCTGATGCACGACGACATCACCACCATCGACCATGCGCTGACCCGGCCATGGGTGGTCAAGCAGGCCTATCGGCGCGCGGTGAGCGATAAACCGATCTGGTTCCCGCACGAGGTTTGCGGCGAAGGCAATAATCATGTCGGCATCGGCAAGGAGAACTATTTTCTCAGCGGCGACGGCTACCTGATGCCGACCAAGAAGGACCAGCCGCCGCCCGACCTGCGCTATTTCAAGAAGTACGACCGGTAGGATCGCCCCGAAGCCGGTCACGAACGTACAGTCTCATCCGGGGGTCGTCCCGGGGGGAGATGAGCTATTGCCCAGCGCGTCCGCCGATGCTCACGACCCCGGATCGCTCGAGCGGGGTGGCGCCCAATTTGAGGAGAAGATCGGCTGTATCCTGCCGGAATACGCGCGCGGCCTGATAGTAGGCGCTCCCCAGATCCCGGGTGACGATGGCGTAGGCAATGCTCAAGGGCGTCTGTCCGAAGCCGTCTTTGGCATCGAGCCTTGCGCCCTTGCCAGCGAGGAATTCAATGACGTCATTCAATCCCTGATAGGCAGCTGCGTGCAGCGCGGTCCAGCCGAACTGTCCGGCGGCATTCACGTCGGCGCCCCGTTCCACGAGGAATCTTGCCGTCTCGACCGCCGTCGCCCGTTCTTCGGGCGATCTTGGCCTTGACACGTCCGTGCCGGCCCCGGCGGCCAGCATCAGCGGCGTCGTGTTCTGCTCGGTGGGAATGAGCGGGTCCGCCCCGCCGTCGACCAACGCCCTGACGGCGTCAAGATTATTGATTTCCGCGGCAAGTGCGAGCGGCGTTGCGCCTTGGAGACTGACGCCGCTAGCGGCGACTGTGGGCTTTTCCTGACCGAGACGGACATTCGGATTAGCGCCGTGCGCAAGCAGCGCCCTGACAATTCCCACCGCGGCGGCTTTTAATGTCAGGTCGCCTCCGCGATCCGAATCCCGCACGGCGCGATGCAAAGAGGTGAAGCCATTCGCATCCACGGCGTTGGGATCGGCGTGCGCGTCGAGCAGCAGCACTACGACCTCCGTCCGACCCATGGCGCTCGCGATAATCAAGGGCGTCAGCCCCGTTCTCGGCACGACGTCATTCGGCTTCGCGCCGGCGTTGAGCAGAACGCGGGCGGACCCCACATCACCTTGCTGGGCGGCAAACATCAACGCCGTGAATTCGCCTTTCGAACGGGCGTGAATGTCGGCCCCGCGCCGCACCAGTTCCTCCGTGACCGCGGAATGGCGTTCCGATGTCGCCCACATCAAGGCGGTTTGTCCGCCCTGTCCTTCTTGCGCGTTGGGATTGGCGCCGCCCGACAGCAACGCACGCAACGTGGCGAGGTTGCCCCGGCGGGCCGCCTCCATGAGCGGCGTTTCGCCTGACAACAGGTAGGCGTTGGCGTCGGCGCCGGCTGCCAAGAGCTTCACGGTCATGGCCGGATCCGCGTTCGCCGCGGCCGCATAAAGCGCGGTGGCGCCATACTCGTTGGCAGCCTTTGCGTCTGCGCCTGCGCGCAACAGAAGATCGGCCATCTCCACGTCATTGCGGTAGGCGGCCCAGATCAACGCGGACGTGGCTTCGGGGCCGGCGACATCTTGCTTCGTGCGGCTGCGCAACAGGGACCGCACGGCCTCGCGGTCTCCAAGCTTTGCGGCATCCACCAGCGACAGATGGCTGGTCTCGGCGGCAAGCGCGGGGCCCGCAAGGAGCGGCACGCCCAGCAGTCCCGCGAGAATCATGGTCCTGATGTTCATGGTCCTTCCCTCGCTTATATGGACGTCAATTCAAGCCTTCCCGTGCTGTCGCCCAGCTTGTCCACGTGGGGAACGTTTGCCTTGTCCAGCATGGTGAGGAGGAGATTCGTCATCGGCGTGCCTTTGGGATAACGGACGTGCCGTCCACCCTTGATCCCGGCAACACCGCCGGCGACCAGCAGGAGCGGCAGATTCGTATAGAGGTGCAGATTGCCGTCGCTCAACGCGCTCCCGTAGAGGATCATCGAGTGATCGAGCAGCGAGCCGTCGCCGTCCGGGGTGGAGCGCAACTTGTCGAGATAATAAGCCAGCATCTTCGTATGGAAGATGTTGATCTTGGTGGTTTTCTCGATCTTCTCGCGATCGCCCTGGTGGTGCGTGACGGAATGGTGCGCGTCGCCAAATCCCACCTCGGGATAGGCGCGGCCGCTCATCTCATGACCGATCTGGAATGTGCAGACGCGCGTCATGTCGGTCTGCCAGGCGAGAACCATGAGATCGGTCATCAACTTGTAGTATTCCGAGAAGACTTGCGGGACGCCGGCGGGGCCTGCGATCTGCGGCAATTCGTGGTCGCCCTGTTTCTCCGCCAGTTGCATGCGCCGCTCGAGATCGCGCACCGCCTCCAGGTACTGGTCGATCTTGCCGCGATCCGATCCGCCGAGCATGCCGCGCAGCCGTTTGACTTCCTCGCTGACGGAATCGAGGATGCTGCGGTCGTCCTGCCTCTGCGCCAAACGCGTCTTCGCATCGGAGCGGCCCGCGTCGCCGAAAAGTCGCTCGAAGATGGCGCGTGGGCGGTTCTCCATCGGAAGCGGCGTGGTGTCGTTGCGCCACGAGATCGTATTGTAGTAGGCGCAACTATAGGCGGACTCGCAGGAGCCCACCACTTCCGAAGATTCCAAACCGACCTCGAGCGAGCCGAGCTGGGTGTATTTGCCGAATTCTCTCGCCGCGACCTGGTCGACGGAGATTCCGGCGCGCAAGTCCGCGCCGGAAGTCATCTTGGCGTGCGCGCCCGTCAGCCAAGCCGTGCACGCGCGCGGATGATCGCCGGCTATTTCAAACCCCAGCGCCGCGGATTGTTGTTGATCGAGCCCGCTCAGCACCAGCATGCGGTCGCGGAATTGCGCGAGTGGTTCGAGAACCGGCGTCAGGGCGAAGTCGGCGCCCTCGGTTGCGGGCATCCATTTGTCCATCATGATCCCATTCGGGACCTCGATGAACGACATTCGGACCGGGCGCTTCGTTTCGGCGGCCAGCGCCGGCGTCATGGCGTCCAGCACGGGCAAGGCAAGAACCGCACCCGTCCCGCGCAGGAAGGTCCGGCGAGGAATGGATTTCCTAGTTATTACCATCGCTAACCCTCCTCATTTGGAATGGCGCGCTGTTGACGATGCCGAGAATCAGGGATGACCATCGATGATTGTCCGCGGCGGCCTCGCGCGTGATCTTGCGCAGAACAGGGTGGTCGTACTGTTCCACGCCGCGCCCCAGCGCATAGGTCAGAAGCCGCTCGGTGACAGTTTCAACGAACAGGTCCCGTTTGCTCATCAGGACCTCCCGCAAGCCCGCCGGCCCGTCGAACTTGGTGCCGTCGGGCAGCACACCGGAGGAATCGATCGGTCCCGACCCCGGCCCGGTGGAGTCGCGCCACCTGCCGAGACCATCGAAGTTCTCCAGCGAAAAGCCGAGCGGGTCCATCATCCGGTGGCAAACCGCACAGGTGGGATTGGACCTGTGCAGTTCCATGCGTTGACGCATGGTCATCGCCTTTGTGCTCGCATCGTCCTTCAACGACGGCACGTTCGGAGGCGGCGGCGGCGGCGGGGTGCCCAGGAGCTGCTCCAGCACCCATTTCCCGCGGATCGTCGGCGCCGTCCGATTGGGATAGGAGGTCACCGTCAATATGCTGGCCTGTCCAAGCAGTCCCTGCCGCCTCGGGTCGCTCACCGCGACGCGGCGAAACTCGCTGCCGTAGACACCCTCGATCCCGTAATGCTCGGCCAGGCGCTGATTGACGAAGGTGTAATCCGTATTGAGCAAGTCGGCGACGCTGCGATCCTCGCGCAGCGTGCTTTCGATCAGGAGCTCCGTCTCCTGGGCAAGCGCCTGGCGCAAGTTCTCGTCGAAATTCGGGAAGGCCGCCGGATCAGGCTGTATCCGTGCGATATTGCGCAGGTACAGCCATTGGCCGGAGAAGTTCTTCACCAATGCCTGCGAGCGCGGATCGGTCAGCATGCGCTTGACTTGTCCCCCCAGGACTGACGGCTCGCTGAGCCGCCTGCTCTCGGCAAGGGCGAGCAGTTCGTCGTCGGGAATGCTGCTCCAGAGGAAGAAGGACAGGCGTGAGGCAAGCTCGACGTCGCTGATCCGGTGAACGCTCCCGGGTGCCGCGTCCGGCGGATCGAACTCCATCCGGAATATGAATCCGGGCGATACCAAAATCCTTTGCAACGCGAGCCTCACGCCCGATTCAAAGCCGCCGCTCCGGGCCCCTTGCCGGTAGAGCGCCAGCAGGGGCGGCATGTCGTCGGCGGTGACCGGCCGCCGATAAGCGCGGCGTGCGAGGCCAGAGAGGATCTTTTCGGCGCAAGGCTCCTCCTCGGCACGCGTCGCCGGATGGCAGAGGAAAATCTTGTCGCGGCTGGGCGTTGCACCCAGCCCTTGCACATGGTACGGGCCCGCAACCGAAACGCTGCCCACGCCTTCGAAGAAGGCCGTCTCACGGATTCTATTCAGAATGCCTTCCGGCTTCACCGTATCTTTCAGGAATGTTGCCACCAGCGTGCGCGTGCCTGCTTTCACCGGCACGCGGATCTTGAGATGCGAATCAGGGTCGTTTCCGGTGCCGTGGACGAGTTCGCCCGCACGGGGATTGGCGGGAATGGTGAACAGTTCAAGCCTTTGATCGTCGAGTCTGAGATCGAGCTTGCGATCCCGCCCCATGCCCAAGAACTCGTCGTACCTGCCCGTTTGCAGGCCCACCGAAATCTCGTACTCGCCGTCCACCGGGAAGCGGTGGCGAATGGAAGTGCCGCCGCGCGAGCCGAGCGGCATCGCTTCGCTCATGCGATCGCGCTGATTGAGCCCGTGAGGAACAACATAGGTCTGATAGGACGCAGGCAGAGAGATATCGCCCACCGCCAGCCGGCTGATCTTGCCCGCCGCCGCAAGGTAGCGTTCCAACAACAACGGCGATACCGTCAGCACGTCGCCGATGTTGTCGAAGCCGTAGCCGATGTCGTCGGCCGGCAACAGCTCGGCCACGTCAATCTCGAGCGCCAGCAAATCGCGAATGGCGTTGGCGTATTCCGTCCGGTTCAGCCGATGGAGCGTGGGACGTCCAGGATTGGGCTTGGCCTCCGCCAGGCGATCACGTTCGGTCTCGATATACTTGACGAGCGCTTCGTAAGTGGCGGCATCGGGCCGCGGCATTCCAGCAGGCGGCATTTCGCGGTTGCGCAGCTTGCGTAACACCTTCTCCCAGATGGTGCCATTGGCCTCGAGATTGCCGATGTCCAAGGCCTGCAGATTCAGTCCCGCAAACGGCGTGGGACCGCTATGGCAGCCAATGCAATATTGCTCCAAGGCCGCGCGATGGGTGGCTGCGGCGGTCGAGGGGGAATTTTGCGCCTGCAGTGCTGCCGCGGGCAAAAGAACCGCGCCCGCGAGGACCATGCCGATCGAGGCCAGTGCTCGGGTTCGAATCATTCGTCCCTCCCACGCCTAAAGAAGTCGCATGACGAAGATAGGCTACGCTGATGTATACCCCCCTTGCAAGCCGAGATGCTACCACACGCAGAGAAGCCGGATCGATTGCGCAATAATGTCGTCGCCTTTTATGATTTGAGTCGAGTCGGAAGGTCACCACACGTATCCGAAGCGTGCGCCGATACCGACCTGAAAATCATATTCAGGTCGTCACAAAATCACAGCGATGATCGCTATCATAGGAGAGATGAGGCCATACTCAATCGCGGTCGCGCCGCTTGCATCCCATGAAACGCCTGCCGAAAGTGGCAACCGAGATGGCGCTCAATGTGTAGGACCTGGAACTAGCCCTTCACGTCGAGCAATTCGACTTCGAAGATGAGCGTGGCGTTCGGTGGTATCACGCCGCCCGCGCCGCGGGCACCATAGCCAAGCTCGGGTGGGATGATGAGAGTGCGCTTACCGCCGACCTTCATCGAGGCTACACCTTCGTCCCAACCGGCGATGACCCTCTGTCTGCCGATGGGAAACTCGAATGGCCTGCCGCGATCGAGCGAACTGTCAAACTTCCGCCCCTTGGCGCCGCCCTGATAGAGCCAGCCAGTGTAATGCATGACGCAGATTTGACCGGGCTGAGGCGTGGCGCCGGTGCCGATCTTGTCGTCCGTGATCTGCAGGCCGGAGGGTGTTGTCACGGTTTTTCCAACGACCTGAGCCGTTGCTGTGGTGGATGCACCGGCGGCGAAGACGCCGGTCAATGCAGTAACGAGGGCGAGTGCCACCAGGGTCCTCGCGCGTGGGAAAGCTTGCATACTCATCCTCCTCGGGACTGGTCGCGTGAGAGCGACCTGGCTCAACCGCGTCCACTCCCTAAGGCCGCGGCCGCAATGGGCTCAATGACGGCAGCCCAGGTAGGAACAGCAAGCCACGTTCGAAAACGTGATGCAAGAGCGGTTGCCCGGAGAGGCCAGCGTCACGCAACTCGCTTCAGCCGCCTCACGATTCGGCAGAATGCGCGGCTGGCCGGCAAATGGATCGCCAGCATCGGCCTCGATCCGCCAAGGTTCGGATCAACCGTCAAAGAGGGCCACAACCGGCCGCGCCACGATGTCAGCGACGACAGCAGCTTTCCTCGGAAGCCGTCGTGCCGCATAATACGTTACGTGAAGTGCTCACCTTCGTCGGAACGGAGGACAATGATGCAATATCGAAGACGTGAATTTCTGCATCTGGCAGCGGTCGCTGCCGCGCTACCCAGCGTGCCGCGGGTCGCGCGGGCTCAGGCTTGGCCCGCCAAGCAGATCCGCGCGATCATCCCAGTCACGCCGGGAAGCACCATCGACATCATCTCGCGCATCGTGTTCGAGCCGCTATCGAGGCAGCTCGGGCATCCGATCATCATGGACAACCGGGCTGGCGCGGGCACCACGATCGGCTCGGCCGCGGTCGCGCGTGCGGAGCCGGACGGCTACACGCTCCTGGTGAATTCCTCGGCGCACGCGGCGACGCCCGCGATTTATCCGAATGCGCCTTACGACACCGCGCGCGACTTTGCGGCGGTAGCCTCGCTCGGCAGTTCGCCCAACGTCACTGTGGTGTCGCCGGCGAAAGGGATCAAGACGCTGCCGGAGTTGGTCGCCGCCGCCAGGGCCAAGCCCGGCGCGATGAGCTATGGCTCCGTCGGTGTCGGCTCGGCGGTGCACATGTCCACGGAGCTGCTGCGCTTCAGCGCCGGTTTCGACGCCGTGCACGTGCCGTTCCGCGGCATGCCGGAGGCGCTCACCGAGGTGATGACCGGACGCGTGGACTTCACCTGCTCCAGCATCGCCGCCGTGCTGCCGTTTATCCGCGAGGGCAAGCTCGTGGCGCTCGCGGTGAGCACGCCGCAGCGCTCGTCCGCGCTGCCCGAAGTGCCGACGACGCTTGAGCTGGGATACAAGGATTCCGACTATACGTTCTGGACCGGGATGTTCCTGCCGGCGAAAACACCACGCGACATCGTTGACAAGCTGCACCAGGAAACGCAGAAGGCGCTGCACGGTCCGGGCGTGCCGGAGAAGCTGGCGCAGCAGGGGGTCGATCCAATGCCGATCACGCCGGCCGCCTTCGATGCGCAGATCAAACGCGAGATCGACGCCATCCTTGCCCTGACCAAGGCGGCGAACCTTAAGTTCAACTGAGCGACGGCACCGCCGCAACGGCCACAAGCGGTCATGATGGGCTCCATTCGCTGGAGACCAGAACCCACATCTCGGAGGTTTGCACCATCAAAATGTTCGAATTTGATTTCGGGTAAGGTCGGGGGCAATATGATCGAGCTGTTTTGTAGACGGGCGAGGCAATTTGGGAGCTACTCTACCAGCTCGTCAGCGCGCGCGAGGAGGGCGCGGGGAATTGTCAATCCAATCGCTTTGGCGATCTTAAGATTGATCACCAACTCGAGCTTCGTCGGCTGCTCAACGGGCAATTCGTCGGGCCTCGTACCCTTGAGTATCTTGTCGACGTAATCGGCGGCGCGCCGGTACAGATCGGGCAAGTTTACCCCGTATGACGCCAAGCCGCCGGCGTCGACGAAATCCCTGAATGTGTAGATTGCCGGCATCCGGTGCGTCGCCGCGAGCTTTACGACAAGGCTTTGGTTGGTTTGCATGATCGTGTCGCTTCCGACCACCGCCGCGTCGGCATTCGAGCGCGATGCCGCATCGAACGACCGCTCAATATCCGCCGCAGTTCGCGTGTCGAGGACTTGCGCCGCGATACTCATAGAACGCGTACTTGCTTCAATTTCATTCCATTCCGCCCGACGTGACGGGTTGGACAAATTCATGAGAGCCGCGACGCGCTCGATTTTCGGAAGCATTTGTTTGAGAACTTGGATACGGCTTCCCTCCACACCTCGTACCGAAGCACCAAACCCGGTCAAATTAGCCGCCGGCCGAACAGGATTGCGAGCAATCATGAGCGGATCGCCTGCCGCCGCCATCACCACCGGAATCGTTGTGGTTGCGGCCCTGGCCGCGAGCGCCGCAGGTGTTCCCCGCGTCACGATCACATCGACATTGAGCAGCGCCAATTTCCTGCCCAGCTCGGCAAAATTTTCATTGCCGCCGTCCGCCGAACGATATTCGAATGTCAGATTTTGACCCTCGACATAGCCGCGTTGAAGCAGCCCCTGTTGCAACGCGCCAAAGTTGGGGTTGAGGTTGCGAGGCACCGTGTCCAGCATCCCGACACGGTAACGCCTTGCAGGCGATTGCGCCCACCCCGACGAAGCCAATGCCGCCGCGCCGGCGAGACCGGCCACGAATTCGCGTCGTTTCATCTGTCACCTCTCGTACGGCCAAAATGTTGATCGCGGCGGCTCCAATTGCACAGACCAATCCCCGGCCCAATGTCTCTCATGGGGCACGGACTGCCGTGCCAACCTCGTCCCCGATGCGACAAGAGTATCCCAGAGCTGCCGGATTGTTACAGTGCAACAGTCGGCCGAATCGGGCCACAAGCCGACATGACCCTTCCGACCCCAACGCAAACAATGTAGGCTTCCTTGAGATTTCCTGAACGATCATAATGGAAAATTTCAAAGAGAAACATCGACACTGCGACACGCGCCACATCAGCAATATCCTCGAGGAGGAAGACATGGCCGAAGCCAATCGCATCAAGTACCTGCGCAGTGCGTTGCTGGCGATAGGGATTGTCGCGCAAACGGGCACGCTGTCCGCCCAGGAGGCGGTGAAGCATCTCAACCCGGTCATTGAAAAGCTTGCCGCCGGCAAGCCATTCATCGGATTCCAGAGCGGCGATTTATCCTTTCAGACTTTGCCGGGCTGCACCAGTTCACGGTCGGCATGATCGACAAAGCCGCCATTCTCAAGAAGGGCAACGCCCAGCCGAACGTGGCGATATTCGCGCGCTTTGCGCCCTATGGCCGGGAGCAGGCGCAATGGGTCGTGAAGCAGGCGCTCGACATCGGCCTGATGGGGGTCATTTTCAATGGAATCGACAACCCGGAGCAGGCGCTGCTGGCGGTACGGAACATGCGCTACCCGCAAAGAAGGACTTCGAAGTACCCCGACCCGCCCGGCTTGCGCGGCTACTCGCCGGGGATCGCCGTGTGGTCATGGGGCGTTTCAGCCGCGGAGTACGAGCGGCGGGCAGATCTCTGGCCGCTAAATCCCGATGGCGACCTGTTGGCCATCATGATGATCGAAACAACCGAGGGGTTGAAGAACGCCGATACAATTGCGTCGGTGCCGGGCGTGGGCGCGATCTTCGTGGGCGCAGGGGGAGATCTCCACCAGTATCTGGGAGTCGACAGCAACTCGCCTGAAGTGGAGCAAGCCTTCCAGACGATCCTGAAGGCCTGCCTCGCTCACAATGTGGCATGTGGAATTACTGCCCTGAGCGGGCAGAATATTGCGAGACGGCTTGCCGAAGGGTGGAAAATGATCCGCACGACCAATGCAGCCTTGGTCCAATGGCGTGCGTCTACGGCTGGGCGATAGAACTTCGATCGGCCGAGGAGGATGACCTTGCGGCCATCCGGGAGGAGGCGATGCGGAGCTGATCGAAACCCGCTCTAGATCGTCATTTCAGCGGCGGCGCAGGTGCCCGCGGCGGGCGGTCGGCGGGCAATTCAAACCGATAATATCTTGGCCTGCAATCGCTGATCGAACCGATCGACGTTCACGATGACCCGCTGGTGCGAACCGTCTCCGATCAGCTCTCTTTGGTCGTGTGCCTCCACCCAAAATTCAAGCGTGCGGCCCGTGACCTTGATGAGCTTCGCCAGTGCGTGCACGCGCATTCCAACCGGCGTGGCTGCAATGTGACGTACATCGAGTCGTATTCCCAAGCTTTGAAATCCGGCCGGCATCAGATTCTCGACCGCATCCAAAGCCGCGGCCTCCATCAAATTGATCATCACCGGCGTGGCGAGCACGTGCACGCGCCCGCTGCCGATCCGCGGCGCAGTATGTTCCTCGGCCACAATCAACTCGGAACGACCCACGAGATCGAGCGTGAACTTCGATGTGTCGATCATTCGCAGTTTGCCTCCGTCGTGCCGCGGCTATCAAATGTCAACATGCATTCCCGCGACCTGAGTTTTCAACGTTCTCGCAGTCGATGGCCGCGAGCGTAGCGCCCGGCTTGGTTAACGGTTCGTTAATCCCGCCGGGCGATACTATTCCTTGCTGTGGGAGACCGACGATGACCAACGATGCCAATGGCGGCCCGATCACGGAAGAGTTCATCGGTCTTCTGCATCGGTGCAGCAAGCACGGCATCGATAAGCTCGTGTCCAACCTGTCGCAAAGCCATCGCGGGAGTCTCGCCATGTTCTGTTATGGCAGAGCCCACTTGCACGATGTCGCGTTGGCCATTGCCGCAACCTGCAACTTGGACTCATTGGTAGTCGCCGGAGGCAAGGCCGGTTATTTTCTGTTTGAGCAATCGCGCGAAAGGCCGAACGCAGACGAACCGCTTCCCGGATCACGACGAGCGAAGATCAGTCTCGCCACCAACGCATCCAGGCGCTTGTTGGACGCAGTGAACGTGTAGCTCATCTGAACGGGGACGAGTTGCCCGGTCTCAGCTGCCGCTGATTTCGACATGAAGCTCGCAAACAGGTCCGTGCTATAGTCTTGCAGCCTAGCTGCGAGGGGCCGAACGCCGTTGACCATGATGCGGGTAAATCGCGTCGAGTTCTGCGGATGCAGGCGCGGCACTGCCCGCGTGCCGCCAGCCGCCCTTTTGGCGTCGATCATCGGCGTCGCAGCCTTATCTGGGCCCGCGCTTGCCCAGCCGGCGGCGGACTTCTACCGCGGCAAGACGGTCGAGATCGTCGTCGGCGCCGCCGCAGCCGGCGGCTATGACCTCGCGAGCCGGACGCTCGCGAACCATATGGGCCGCCACATCCCGGGCAGTCCCAAGCTCATCGTCCGCAACATGCCGGGCGCGACCGGCCTGATCATGACCAATTATCTCTACAATGTCGCCAAGCGCGACGGCACGGTCATCGGCATGCCCACCAGCAACGTTCCGCTGGAACCTCGATTGAAGCTGCTCTCGACCGACGGCAGCGCGGTCAAGTTCGATCTCGCCCGCTTCAGCTGGATCGGAACCACGCTGCAGGAGCCGCAGGTGACCTGGGTCTGGCATACCGCTCCCGCCAGGAGCGTCGCCGACCTCAGGACCAATGTGATCGTGATGGGCGCGACCGCCAATTCCGCCGACAACTATGTGCTGCCCATGCTCGCCAACGCGCTGCTCGGCACCCGCATGCAGGCGCTGACCGGCTATATCGGGCAGAACGAGATCGACCTCGCGGTCGAACGCGGCGAAGTGCAGGGCAACAACACCAGCCTTTCGAATCTCACGGTCAGCAGGGCGGACTGGGTGCGCGACAACAAGATCCGCATCCTCCTGCAATACGGCAATGAGCGGCTGGCGGCCATCAAGGACGTGCCGACGGTCGCAGAATTGACGACCTCGGATCTCGATCGCGACGTGCTCCATTTCTACGCCTTGAAATTCACCATGACCCGCCCCTTGCTCGTTCCGCCCGAGGTGCCGGCCGAGCGCGTCGCGGCGCTGCAGTCGGCCTTCGAGGCCACCATGAAGGACAGCCAGTACCTCGACGAGGCCCGGCGGATCGGCCTCGACACCAACTGGCTCGGCGCCGAGGCGATCGGACGGCAGGCCCGGCAAATCCAGGAGACGCCGCAGGCCGTGGTCGACCGGCTGCGCGAATTGCTCGCGCGCGCGGGCGCAAGGTAGGAAAGGACGGCATCATGACGGACAGCGCTTGGCGCGGAACGGTCGGCATCGTGCGGCCGACGCAGCGCAGCGGCGGATTCGAGGAGCTCAAGCGAATGCTGCCGGAGGGCATCCGCCTGATCCCGCTCTGCCTCGATGTCCGCCGCGGCGCTCTCGACGAATTCAAGTCGGTGATCCCGGCCTATGAGGCCAAGGTCGCCGAGCTCGCCGAGATGGGCGTCGACGTCATCAACCCCTCGGGCGCTCCGCCGTTCATGGTTCTCGGTTACGAGAACGAGCAGAAGCTGATCCGCAAGTGGGAGCAAACCTACAACACCCCGATCTTCACCTCGGGCACGAGCCACATCGATGCGCTGCGCGCGCTCAAGGTGAAGCGTTTCCTCGGCGCGACCTATTTCGGCGGCGACATCAACCGGGTCTACGCGAAATATTTCATGGATGCCGGTTTCGACTGCCTCGAGATGGCCGGGATGGATGTCGCATTCGACAAGGTCCCGGAGCTGCCCAGCCTCGACGTCTATCGCTTCATCAAGGACGCGTTTCGCAGGCATGGCGCGGCCGAGGCGATCTACATGCTCGGCCCCGCCTGGCGCACGCTCGACATCGTCGAGAAGCTCGAGCAGGACCTCGGCGTGCCGGTCGTGCATGCCGTGCCGGCGCAGTGCTGGGACATCCAGCGGCATCTCGATCTGCGCCAGCCGGTCAGGGGTTTCGGGCGTCTCATTGCCGAAATGCCGTAGCAGCTGACCTGCGTTAGAGTCACAACACTGGCGCCGCAGTGTTCGATTCTATTCGCCGTAAACGTGTTTCTTCAGCCAGGCGACCGTGCGGTCCATGATCTGCCGATTGTTCTTTTCGAGCATCAGCGTGTGGCCATTGCCGAAGATGCCGGCCTCGGGCAGCACGTCGACCGTGACATCGCCGCCGAGCGCCTGCATCTTCTTCTGGAAGGCTCGGGACGCGTCCACCCGATCCTGGGCGCGGTCGCCGATGACGATCAGGATCGGCACCTTGGCGAGCTTCTTCAGCCCCTCCGCCGGGATTTCATCGAAGGCCGTGACGCTGGTTTCGACCGCCAGAATGCCCTTGACCTGGTCCGGCCGCTCGATCGCGGCGAGATAGCCCATCAAGCCCGAGGACGACCAGGTTTGCAGGGTCGCCGGCCCGACCTTGTCGATGAGCGCGGCGAGCGCCGCCACCGACTTCCTCAGCTCCAGCGGATCGCGATAGGTGCTCACCGTCTGCGGATAGTAATTTTCCGCGAACTCGATCGGGAACTGGGTGTTGGGATAGGGTTTGCCGAATTCCGGTCCCCAGCGGAACGTGACCCAGGCGGATTCAGCCGCATAGCGGTTCATGGCGGGCAAGTCCGAGACCGGAGCGCGCCCGAGCTTGACGGCATTGACGGTGCAGATATCGGTGCCCGCGCGCCCGGTATTGACTCGGTCGACGCCGTAGGTTGCAAACCCCTCGCGCAGGAACAGCGTCAGCCAGCCTTCGCGGCCGTCCGGCGTCGTGTCGTAGACCCGTGCCGTGTGCCCGCCGCCCGGGTTGAACAGGATCGGATACCGGTATTTCTGATCGACGGGATATTGATAGGTCGCATAGACGTGATTGATGACGACATGCCCCGGCGGCCAGCGCGTGCTTTTCGGGTCACCCCCATCGTTGGTGGGGCAAAACACCAGCTCACCGCCGGCCTCGATGCTGCCTTGACGCTGAATGTGCAATGGGCCATCCGCGATCGCGGCGGTACTTGCGACCACGACGATGGCCGCCACGAGAATCCTTCCGGCCATTCGGTCGGGGACATCAAGTCGGCGTTTCATGTTTCGCCTCCGCGCGCAGATGCCTCTATACTGAATACTGACATGATACTGAATACTGACATGCGTTTCTGTCCTGCTGCAAGACAGCGGCTGCCAAGACTGCGATGGAGCGGATCGAACATGACCAGGGTCCTCGCGATCGTCCTTGTGTCGGTGATGGCGTCGAGTGTCCCGGCACGCGCAGCGGATTTCTATCAGGGCAAGCAGATCACGATCGTCGTCGGCTTCACCACCGGAGGCACCTATGACCAGACCGCGCGCCTGTTCTCGCGCTATCTGGGCCGGCATCTGGCGGGCAATCC
>WNGL01019812.1_pt1 | contig 18382 bp, 14 predicted proteins | sample 5400591 | NCBI WGS metagenome assembly WNGL01 (sample SAMN13153377, study PRJNA577476) | soil metagenome | isolation source: 80 cm soil or saprolite under Garry oak tree replicate 1 | place: USA:California | collected 2016-06-15 | reverse complement strand
ACGATATACATTTGGACCTGGATGTTGAGGAAACTGGAACGACTTTTGCAGAAAATGCAGAGCTGAAAGCCCTGGCCTATGCGCGAGCTTCGGGCATGCTCACCCTCGCTGACGATTCTGGTTTGGAGATAGACGCCCTGGGTGGCGCTCCTGGGATCTACTCTGCTCGTTTTGCTGGCAAAGAGACATCTTATGAAGAACGTTTTCGTTTGCTGCTGGAGCAACTCAAAGGGCTTACCAGGGAGCGGCGAACCGCTCGTTTTCGCTGTGCCATTGCTCTGGCTGAACCATCGGGAAACTACCAGACGGTGGAAGGGACTCTTGAGGGGCGAATAGCTGATACTCCACGTGGGCAGTACGGCTTTGGCTACGATCCTATTTTCTTCATCCCTGAACTTGGCAAGACAAGTGCCGAGTTAACTCCAGAACACAAGAATCGTATTAGTCACCGTGGACGGGCTGCACAATTAGCTGCCGCTCTACTGAAAAATTGGCCAGGGTAGTGGCAGCGCCTCTACCCCGGAATTGTATGTAGGTGATCTGTAGGCCTGTTCTTTGGGGGTTACCTGTCCCCCCAGACAGGATGCTTGCATAGATAAGAAAGTTGAACGTATGGCGAAGAAGCCCACTATTCGGGTAGCACTTGACCTGGAAACAACAGGATTGCATGCAGAACAAGACTCTATTCTCGAGGTTGCAGCAATCAAGTTTCAGGGAGACACTGTACTCGATACGCTGGAAACACTGGTTGCTCCAGGGCGTTCTATTCCCTATCGTGTGCAGCGCCTCACAGGTATAACACCGCAGCAATTGATAGGCGTTCCCCATTTTGAATCTATTTCCAGGAACTTACAGCTCTTCATTGGCGATTACCCAATTGTTGGTCATAGTATTCCTTTTGACGTGGCCTTTTTGCGCCGCCGTGGGCTGGTACGAACCAATCCGCTTATCGATACATTTGAGCTGGCGACTGTGCTCCTGCCTTCCTTACCCAGCTACAACCTCGGACAAGTAGCCGAAGCGCTGGGTGTGATTGTAGCTCCGGGACGGCATCGTGCCATGGTAGATACTGTCCTCGCCATGCACGTGTTTTTGGCGTTGTATGAGCGGCTTCAGGCGGTTGACCTCGCACTTCTGAAAGATCTGGCAAGCCTGGATGCCCCGCACACCTGGCCTTTACTCGCCTTCTTTCGTCAAGAACTGCGTGAGCGCGAGGAGCGGGATGGTTTGCGAGGCTTACCTATACGTGGAAGTCTGGGTGACCGTTTCGCCGCTCAATTAGGTATGGATCCTCGCGTTTTATCGTTTGCTATTGCTCGTCAGGACAATGCAGCGACATCTCCTGTTCCAGACGGATTTGATCCAAACGGATTTGCAGGAACGCTAGATGGGGAACAGTTAAACCAGGTAGTTGAACAAGCAAGTGTGGTTAGCGCTTCAACGCCTGCTCTGGATACCTTTGAGCATATGCAAACTCTTGTCGAAGTGATACCTGAGCAAGCTGAACAACCAACTCCCCTGGGTTACCAGGCAGCACGTACAGCCGTTCGTGAGGCATTAGAGCAACGCACCTCCCTCTTAATGGAAGTAACCATAGGTGGCAATGACTACACACCAGCCCTGCTTCCCGCTCTAGAATGGCTATCGGAATCCCTGGTGAAAATCGATGAACTTCCTAGACGGCTGGTGATTACCTGCTCCAATTCCCAGTATGCTCGTCGCCTGGTCGAGACGATTTTACCGCGCTTGCAGGCCTCACTCAAGATACATGTACCTGTAGCCTACCTGGCAGAACAGGGCGGTTATCTCTGCATCCACCGTTGGTTTGGAGCGGCTCTACGGCGTACAAGCGGAGAATTGACCGCGGAGCAAGCGCGTGGCCTTGCCAAACTGGGGCTCTGGGCACGGCAGACCTTAACGGGTGAGCGCGGTGAACTGACCATGCTGCCTCAAGAAATTACTGCCTGGGCGCGTATCTCTTCCGGTGTCGAGCGTATACCATCGGCTGATGAACGCTCAGGAACCGCCTACGAGCGTTGTAACTACCGTCGTAAAGGTTATTGCTTCGTCAGCCGGGCTGAGGAACGTGTCAATACTGCGACGATTGTAGTGACGACCCACGCTGGCCTGCTTGATGATCTCTACCTATCCCCCAAACAGGGCTCGCATTCGCTACTTGCAACTATTGACCGGCGCTTGATACTCGATGCCGACCTTTTAGAAGAAGAGATTGCCCGTTGGAGCAGTAGCGAACTCGATCAAACACACTTGCTTGGCCTGCTGAATACCGTTGGTACCGAACTTCCTGATGGTCGCTTTCAAGGCTTACTTGCTCTTGCGGCACCCGCCTTACGAGAAAATGGGCCAGGAGGACTTTCAATAACCCCGACCGTGGCAAAATCTGAACTAGATGCCCGTATGAATACGTGGTTCCAGACACTCGAGCATGGGTCTGCCGCTGTAAACAATCTCTTCAGTTGCTTCAGTCAACTTTTAGAAGAGTTTTTGCAGCAGGGCTCTGGCGGTAATGGTGGACGAGACAAGGGAAGAGGTTCGCATGGTGGACGTGGTGTCGAGCGCAGTGATCAGCCGCTGCGTTTGACAGGGCAGGCTCGTAATCTAAGTACGTGGACGAATGTTGAGCGTGCGTGGCAGCAGACTGCACAGCGTCTCCAGTCAGTAATTGACCTTGTACATGAAGCCGAGCGTATCGTACTCACCACCCAGCGTAGTCGCCACCGGCTCGACGTAGGCAGCGGAGAGGCTGACTCCGTTGCCACCGAATTAGCCGCTATCGCTCAACAACTGTTAAAGCAAAAAGATCTTGGTCAGCAGGCTGTGGCCTTAGGCGAGAGCGATAGAGTCTACTGGCTGCGTATGCCACCTACACCACCACCATTTGCGCAACAAATGGCACAGCGGCAGACTCTGCCACCTGCCTCTTCAGCACAACCCGTTGAAAGTCCTCCCGTCCCTGTTCTTTATGCGCAGCTTGTAAATATTTCAACAGTATCAAAACCTCTCATATACAATGCTGATTCCCAGTCCACCAGTCAGAACTCTTGTACAATCTTTGCTGGCGCCTCTCTCTCTGTCGATAACAATTTCTCATTCTACCGAGGGCGCCTGGCCCTGGAAAACGAGACCATTCCTGCCTTTTCTGTGGTGACCGAACATCACGAACAAACATTGCTCTACATGCCCAACGATGTACCAGAGCCCAACATGCCTCAGTATCAACGCCACCTGGATGATGCCCTGATACAACTTGCCACGACCCTCGAGGGTCAAATGGTCGTACTTTTCACCTCACATGCAGCCCTGCGTAGTTCCTATGGAGCGATAAAGCCGATCCTGGAAGCCAGAGACATTCTCATCCTGGGCCAGGGAGTTGATGGTTCGCCTCGCCAGCTCTGGCACATGTTCTCGACGCAAGAGCGTGTGATTGTGCTTGGCACAGGCAATTTCTGGGATAGTGTAGGCGAAACCAGTACCGTTCCTGCTTGCCTCTTCATAACTCGTTTACCTATGCCTGTACTCAATGATCCCCCTATTGCTGCCCGGGCCGAACACTATTCAGACCAGTTGCATCAACTGACCGTACCCCTGGCCTCCCTGCGCCTCCGTCGAGCGCTCAATCGCCTTGCCTGGAGCGACACCAGGCGCAACGCCGTCGTACTCTTTGATCGCCGCATCATCTCCAAAGAATATGGCTCAACCATTCTGCATACCCTCCCACGTTGTTCGCAGCGGCAGAGCGCCGTCTCGCACATGCCCGAAACGGTACTTGATTGGCTCACCGCGACCGGGGCATGGGAATAAGCATGCGATTATAAAAGTATTAACGCTTTGCTTGAGATTCGCTTGCCATTCTATGATATTATCTGGCAGTTAAAATTTCTGTTCACTTTCACTTGACAATACAAAACCCATCAATTATACTGCTTAGGGGGAACAATTCGCATCAGTAAATTTCCTATGCCTTGCTTGTATGTCACCTAATATCAAACCCGCTTGAACACTGTGTCTTTGTGTGGCAAGAAATGGGCTTCTTGAGCCGCTTGCACAGAGTAGACATACATCAATCATCAGGATTTGATATAAGGCTTGATTTTCCCTGTTTTCGCCCGTATTACCTCTTTGTAAGGCTTTTGAATCTCATCATGGAATTGTTGCCCTGCAGGAGAGGAGCATCGCTCTCGATAGCCCAACCGCGTGGTCAGCGACCAATCTCTCCGCCTTAAGTAATGCTACAGTTGTTGGTCTTCTGGGGGAGGCCAGACTGAAGCTCAATGTCAGAAGGAGCTGTCTCAATGCAACAATTTCATGTTCGGAAAATGTTCCACACCCTCTTGAGAACAAGCACTCTAACCCTCCTCGTGATGCTTTCTCTGGGTTTTCTCGCGACTCCTGTTGGCGCAGCATCACAATCAACGCACCAAACACCTGTCTTCAGTACAACCGGGCAAGGCTCTGTGGTACCCCGGCAGGTCAGTACCTTCACGACACCGCAGGTTCAAGATACTGCGCATAGCGGCACAGTTGGCAACCTTCCCGCACCTGGAGGTCGGGCTCATGTGCCTTCTCCTCAAAATGTCGTGAGGGTTCCAGCGCCCGTTAATGCGGATCTCACCACTAATACCAAGTTTGAAGGCCAGAAGGAGAATGGCTGGCAACCTTCAGATTCCAATGGCGCTGGTGGCCTGAACAACTACCTCGAGACGGTCAACGAGCAGTGGGAGGTGTATAGCCGCAGCGGTACGAAGCAATTTGCGACCACCTTCACTTCCTGGTTTGGTAAGCCGACCGGTACCAACATCTTCGACCCGGTGACGCAGTGGGACAAGTCAGGAAAGCGCTTCATGTTCATTGTAGACACTGGCTCGTCGCTGCTGCTCTCGGTGGCCCAGCAGACCAGTGGCATTGGGAATTACTGCACCTACACCTTCAACACTCCTGCTGGCGACTTTGCCGACTTTGAGAAGCTGGGTGTGGACGTCGACGGGGTCTACTTCTCCGTCAATTTGTATTCCGGTAATACGTTTGTTAGTAATGAGCTGTTCTTCGCCAACCGCACGCAGTTGGAGACATGCGCGACAACCAGTTTTACGTTCTGGACAGGTTTGAAAAACCCGGACGGAAGTGTTGCCTTTGCCATCGTTCCGGCGCGTCAGGATTCCGCTTCAGTCGGCATCGAGTACATGGTGAACTCCTACCCGGGCGGAGCCTGCCAGCTCACTCTCTGGAAACTCACCAGTAGTAAAGTACTGTCAAACAAAGCCGTCGGCACCCAATGCTATAGTCCACCGCCAGCGGCAAAACAAAAAGGTTCTGCTGGGAGGATCGCTGCGGGAGATAACCGTCTCTATCAAGCCAACTTTTTGAATGGTTTGCTGACGCTCAATACCGTAGGCTCTCATGATTGGGGCGATGGAAATGGGAAAGTAGGCATCGTCGAATGGTTCGTGCTCAATGCTAGCGCAGGCAGCGTGAATAGCCAGGGATCATTTGGCACACCTGGTTACTGGCTCTTCTACCCGGCGACGATCCTCAATAGCGCTGGCAACAAGCTCTTTGTTTACGACGCCTCCGGGCCATCCATAGATCCCAGCATCTGGTACGTGAATCAAACCCTCTCGGGCACGCAAACCCTGGCCAGTGGTGCCAGCTTCTACGGCACGAGTGGCACGGCACGCTGGGGAGACTACTCATCCGCCTGGCTCGACCCGGTCTCGACATCCTCCAATTCAATCTGGATAACCTCACAGTATGCCAAGGGAACCAATTTGTGGGGCACTAAGGTTGGACGCGTTACACCGTAGATCTCTGAAGTGAGACGATTGTTTTCAGTCACATTGGGTCTAGAACTCAGTGTGACTGAACAGTTTGGTTTCTCTTCTTGGGAACTTTTGGACGCCAGGAGTCGTCTAGAGAGTAGGAGGTGATTGTTATGCCCAACCGTTTCTGGTTTGCTCTCTGGAGCACTGGCCTACTCCTGTTGCTCACTTCCTGTGGCGAAGGATCTGGCTCTCAGTCTACCAACACCAGCCCCGGCACTCAAACAAGTGGCCCGGTAAGTATTGCCACCGATCACTCTATATACGGACCAACCGATCATATTCAGGTGACGGTGCTCAACACACTATCGGCCCCCATTTATGCCTTTGATACCCAGGCGAGCTGTTCCATCCTCGGTTTGGAAGTTCAGGTTAATGGTACGTGGCAGGCCTCTTCTGTTGCTCGCTGCTCACTTGGTCGTCCTGCCCTGATTGTCAAGATTGATCCTGGAAAAGCCTATACGACTACTATTCAGGCCGATACTTCTTTGACAAAAGATGCTGTGATTCTTCCTGGAACCTATCGGCTGGTGCTGAATTACTCGACTATTGACAGTGCGGCGAGCTTGCTATCCAATCCCACGACGATCTTTTCCGCGCCGTTTTCCGGAGTGGAGAAGAGAAAATCCACTATCGGGAGGAGATTTACATGAACTTATATCAGCAGTTATTAGTGGTGCATGAACGTCTCGAAGGCATTGGCGCTCATGATGATACTATGGAGCTGGTAGAGAAACTCTTGAGCAAGTCGGAGGCCGCCAGGGACGATAAAACCAATATTACCCAGGTCAATGTGCTGCGTCATATGCTCAAGATGCGCGAAGCCATCGATAACTACAACGTCTATAATGATCTGCAGGAATTGATCAGCGAGCGCGATGAGACTGAGGTTGCCACCCGTGAAGATGCCACTCTGGCGGCTTACGTCGATACGGAGCGTCACCCCAAGCCCAAATCGTACTATAAAGCGCAGAAAGATAAATCAAAAAAGAAGAATTAATTTTGTTGCCGGGTAGGCGGTTCGCGATGGAGCCGCGCACCACCCATCCGGCAATAAAGGTAATCTTTTGCTGGAAAAGTGCTTGACTTTTAATGGCCTATTAGCTATAATCCTGTTTGTCAACAGTTTTCACGCGGGTTTGGTGTAGTGGTAACATGCGACTTTCCCAAAGTTGAGATCACGGGTTCAAATCCCGTAACCCGCTCCCTGACAAAAGGAACCTCCTATCCCAACGATAGGAGGTTCCTTTTTGTTTACCTGTCATCAATCGACTTTATCGCTGTATACGCAGCTGCTCTTGCATCCTTCGCATGTCTCGCGCAACCGTTTTCAAACCAATGAGACAAACTAAGCCTGCCAGGAAAAGGAAAGTTGGGCCGGTTACCATGAGGGCAGTGCCCAACGAAGAGTGGTCAGAGATCAGCCCGATGATGCTTGGTGCGGCCGCATCGCCCAGCAAATGTGCAAGCAGTAGCGCAAGACCAACAGCAGTAGCCCGCATGTTGGGAGCAATAACGTCCTGGATCACTGCATTCAGTGGACCGGTACAAAAGTTTAATGAAATCGCAGCCACAACGAAGATAGCAATAAATGGTAGCAGGGTATGAATAAAGAGCGCCACCAGTACGAGCGGAGCACCAATAAGAAAACCAAGCACACACGTAAGCAAACGTCCTTCAGGTCGCCACCGCTGCATAAAATCGGCTAACCAGCCCCCTAACAACGTTCCGGTCAGTCCGCTGCTCACCAGCACGATACCTGAGATTGAGCCTGCCTTGGTAAGCGATAGCCCGTAATCTCTCACCAGGTAGCTGGTGAGCCAGAAGGAGGTACCGCCAATGGTAAAGAAACTAAAGATGAGGGCGCCAATCAGAACCCAGTAGGTAGGAATCTGAAAAAGCTTGCGAGCAATTTCCCAGAAATTTTTGCCAATCTTCCCGTGTTCCTGTACACTATCGTTCTCATCTATGTCTTCTACCTCGTTGTCAAAGGCACCGCGTCTGGGCTCGATCATCCGCCAGGCTAGAAAGGCAGCGATCAAGCCTGGAATACCGACAATATAGAATGCCCAGCGCCAGCCCAGTGTATCAGCTATACGTGCACCCAGCGCAACTCCGATAGCCGCTCCTAGCAACGTGCCGATTGACCAGAAGGATAACACTCGACCTCGCGTTGCCCTGGGAAAAAAGTCGCCAAGCAACGATAGAGAAGCCGGCCCATACCCGGCCTCGCCAATGCCTAAAATGGCGCGCATACTGAATAATTGGACAATATTTTGCGCGAAGCCTGCTAAGGCGGTCGCTACACTCCAGATGCCGACACAGACTGCAATAATGTTTTTGCGTATACTCCTGTCCGCCCATACTCCTAAGGGGAGCGCGGAAAGCGCATACACGATCAGAAATGCTGAAATGAGCAGCCCCCCATGGAAGTCCGTCAAGTGAAACTCGTGTTTGATACTTGGTAGTATGGCTGATAGTACGTAACGATCTGCATAGTTGAGTATATTCACTAAAAACAGAATAGAGAAGGCAAATCTGGCCTGCCCTCTTGTCGGTTTGCCGGAAAGCTTGCTATGTTTAGCAGGTTTGGGAGCAACAGTTGCCATAAATGAACATTCTTCTTTCTCTCGTGCATAATCTTGCCTGCTCCATAGTGCTTATAATCGTATTTTTCTCTCTTCTCTGCAGGCCATATTCATAGTTTGACCATTGTTAACGGTTCAGGTACCCAACTCATGCCGCCTGCGGCGGCGAGGGTGAAGGAGGGAAGTGAGCTGGGGCCCCTTCACACTGTCCCCCAGACAGCGTTCCCCAGACCCCGGCAGGAGGACTGCGTCCCCCTGCACCCCTACTGAACGGTTGCGACCATTGTTTATAACGTGCTTATACACCTCATACGTTATAACGCTGGGAAGGGTTATATCTTTGGCACTGATTTTTTGATGCTACAATTTGACTAGCGTTAAGCCAAAGATATCTCCTGCCGCGCCGATCTCTTGCAGTGCCCAATCGGGAATAGGGTCATCTACCGAGACGATCATGAGCGCAGTATCAGGAGAAAGCTGAGCGTCGCGAGGGTGGGGTGTACGCACAATTGGTCCTACATCCATATGGCGAATATTGACATTGGCTTTGCCCAACACTGTCCCTACGCGGCCAATCATCCCCGGTTGGTCGGGATTGCGGCAGAAGAGAATATAGCCCTCGGGGACAAATTCAGTCCAATAGCGACCGACGCAGACAATACGTGGTTCCCCCTGCATCACTGTTCCGCTCAGAAGCTCCACGTATTCATCGCCGGAGCCTGGCTTGCCTGCAAAGGACGATGCGTGACCGTTGGAACTCAGCATGCGCAGCGTCACCAGATTTGCGAACTCGGTTGGCATCGTGCTTTTCTGTTCGAGAATCTCCAGGCCCCACTGCTTCGCCAGCAGACCAGCGTTAATCATATTGACGTGCGCATCAGAAACCGACTCCAGCAGGCCTTTAATCAGTGCCGCCTGCAAGGGGCGCAGATCGTAGTTGGCAATGTCACCGCTAGAGGATAACTCGATCTTATGTATTGGCCCAGGTTGCAATTGCGTGTACAGACGTCCCATCTGCTCAACCAGTCGCATATAGGGCTGCAGGATCTTCAAGGTCTCGGGCAGGATCAATGGTGCATTAACTGCTGCACGTGGAAAGTCACCTCTTAACACCGAAACAACTTGCTCAGCCACATCTGTGGCGACTCCTACCTGGGCTTCTTCCGTCGAAGCTCCAAGATGTGGAGTAGCAATCACTCGTTCCTGGGCCAGGAGTTTTTTTAGCACAGCATTATCACCCACAGGTTCCTGGCTAAAGACATCGAGTGCAGCGCCAGCCAGCCGGTTCTCATTGAGGGCGTTGAGCAATGCCTCCTCGTCAATCAAACCGCCTCGCGCGCAGTTAATCAGGCGAGCCCCTGGTTTGAGCAAGTGTAGTTCATGTGTGCCAATGAGCCCTCGTGTGCCATGAGGTCCGCTGGTAAGCGAGGTATGTAATGTCACGAAATCAGCCTGTCGGAGCACTTCTTCCATGCTCAACATAGTCACATCAAGTTTACGCGCCTGCTCCGGGGCAACATAGGGGTCAAAGGCGATGACCTGCATTTCGAGTCCCTGGGCCCGCCGTGCGACTTCTGTGCCGACCTTTCCCAGTCCGATGATGCCCAGAACCTTGTTGCGTACCTCGACACCCAGGAAACGGCTCTTTTCCCATTTGCCGTTCTTGGTGCTGTTATTGGCGGCAGGTATCTGGCGAGCCAGGGCCATCAACATGGCGATAGTGTGTTCCGCCGCGGCGACAATATTGCCCGTAGGCGAATTGACGACCATGATTCCCTGCCGCGTGGCTGCCTCTATATCAATATTATCAACGCCAACTCCCGCACGCCCCACAATCTTCAACCTCACTGCTGCCGCCAGAATATCGCCTGTCACCTGTGTTTCGCTGCGTACGATCAGGGCATGATATTCCCCTATGATGGCCTTGAGTTGTTCCGGTTTAAGACCTGGCCGTTCGTCAATTTGAGCCTCTGGCAGTTGGGTGTGTAAAAGCTCAATACCCTCCCGTGCGATGCGGTCAGTAATGAGTATTTTGATTGTCTCCTTGAAACCAGCGGTTTCACCAGCTCCACCGAGTGCCATGCTTCAGTAATCCTCTCTACTCTACACTGCTTACCTGCTAAAACCAAACTCGCGTAATCGAAATTCCATTTTGTCCATGGCCTCGACCAGGTCAACCTCCTGGAAATAGCCGAGGTGCCCCACACGGAAGATCTTCCCATCCAGAGGTCCCTGTCCTCCGGCAAAAACAACATGATCCTGTTCGCGCAGCTTTTTCAGCAGCGCCTTCGTATCGATTCCTTCGGGTGTCACTACTGCGGTGACGGTGTTCGAGGCTCGTTCGTGGTCGGCCAGTAGCCGTAAACCCATCTCTTTGGCCCGCCAGCGCACATAATCGGCGGTGCGCTGGTGGCGCTCAAAAATGGCCTCGCGTCCCTCTGCCAGCATCATATCCAGTGCCAGGTCAAGAGCATAGAAGATGGAAACAGGTGGCGTTGTCGGGTGCTGACCAATCTCAAGCATCTTGAGTGAGCTAGCCCAGTCAAAATAGAAGCGAGGCAACCTGGCCGTCTTGTTGACCTCCAATGCGCGTGGTCCGGGGGCAATCATCATTACACCCGGAGGTGTCATCCATCCTTTTTGTGAACCCGTGAAGACAACATCGAGATCCCAGGGATCCATCTCTAAAGGAACACAGCCGAGCGAACTTACAGCATCAACGGCAATGAGAGCGTCCGGATTGAGCTGGCGTATGAGCGCAGCCAGCGTTTCTACGTCGTTCAAAACCCCGGTTGAGGTTTCGTTATGCGTCAGCAGGACCCCCCGGTAGGGTTTGAGAGCCTTCAATCGTGCCTCAACGACGTTTGGATCAGCCGCTTGCCCCCACGGAAAGTCAATGCGAGTAACCTCTAATCCATAGGTCTGAGCAATCGTGGCAAAACGGTTCCCAAAGGAGCCAATCGTGATGGCAACCACGTGCTCGCCAGGCGAGAAGAGATTGGCGATCGCCGCTTCTTGTCCTCCTGTACCGGAGGCAGGGTAGGTCAGTACAGGGGAGGTCGTCTGGAAGAAGTATTGCAAGCGTGCGGTAACGCGACGCATTATGGCGGCGAATTCTGGCCCGCGATGGTTAATCATTGGCTGCGCCATGGCGGCCAATATCTCTGGTGGCACAGGAGTTGGACCAGGGATGCGGAGATTTTGCACGGGTATGGGTGCGCGTGGTTCCACTTGAGGTATGGGAATAGCTTTTCGTTCCTGGATAGTCATGTTTCTCTCTCTCTCCCTATCTATGTTTGTTGCTACAGGCCTTTTATGCGCTAATGTAATACAAGTTGCCTGCAATAAGGTGCGGCGGACAACTGCGCTGTTATCCGCCGCATTGCGATAACTCTACTGCCACAGTATAGCATAGGAGGGAGAGATGTCAAACCTGGCAGCCGCAAGGGCTGCCACTACATATCTTCTTTTCGTCCTTTACCTGTCACTTCCTACGCGATGCAGCTTCACAAAATTTGTACGTGCCTGGCTTGCGATGGGCATACCGCCCATAATCACCACGTACTCTCCATTCTGTGCGAGCTTTTCATCCTGCAACCGCTGCTCGACGAGCGCTATCAAATCTTCTGTGGTTCCCTGCATACTGATACGATAGGGCCACACTCCCCACCATAGAGCGAGTTGATAATAGACATGCTCAGAGGGGGTATATGCCAGAATGGGTACGCGTGGGCGATCTTTTGAAATAAGCCAGGCAGTGTTTCCAGAGCGCGTGAAGACAACAATCTTTTGTATGTTCGTATCTTCTGCAAGCGCACGAGCGGCATGACTGACCGCGTGAGCAAGCGAGGGATACTTGTGGCCTGGTTGACCGGCAGTGGGATTGTTACTCTCGGTCTCCAGAGCTATGCGCGTCATCATCTGAACTGCTTCAATAGGAAAAGCTCCTACCGATGTCTCCGCGCTAAGCATCACGGCATCAGTTCCATCAAATATAGCATTTGACACATCATTCACTTCGGCCCTGGTCGGACGGGGATTCGTCACCATTGATTCAAGCATCTGTGTGGCCGTGATAACAGGCAAACATAGCTCGTTACACCTGGCGATAAGGCGCTTCTGTATCAATGGCACCTTCTCCGGGGCCATTTCAACGCCCAGGTCACCACGTGCTACCATGACGCCATCGGTTACTTTCAGGATCTCATCAAGGCGTTCAACCGCCTCCGGCTTCTCTATTTTGGAGATGAGTGGAATGTCCCATCTCCCTTTTTCCCCGTACACCTCTGTCGCATATTGCCGGATAAGTTGTTTGGCCTCCTGTACATCTTCTGGACTGCGCACAAAGCTGAGTGCCACATAATCAACGCCGTGTGCAATGCCAAACTGTAAATCTTCGCGGTCCTTCTCCGTCAGAGCAGGAGCACTTACCGCGACTCCTGGCAAATTGATGCCTTTATGTTCTCCAAGTTCTCCACCATGCACTACTGCGCACTCTACATCGGCGTCGCTCTTGCCGATGACGCGCAGCTCCAGCAAGCCGTCATCCAGCAGGATACGATCACCAATCTTCACATCCTGTGGCAAAGGCTTATAGGTCGTCGAGATGAGCTGAGTATTACCCACAACATCACGGGTAGTAATTGTGACCTGCATTCCATCAAAGAGGGTGATGGGTTTCCCATCCTGAAGGACACCTGTGCGTATCTTCGGCCCCTGTAAGTCCTGTAAAATAGCTACCGGGTAACCAAGACGAGCGGAAATAGAGCGTACACGTTCAATGACTTGCTCATGCTCCTGATGTGTGCCGTGCGAAAAGTTAAGCCGGGCAACGTTCATCCCGGCGCGCATAAGCTGTTCAAGTTGTGCTTCGCTTTCCGTAGCAGGGCCTATTGTGCAGACGATCTTTGTACGGCGCATTGCATCGTTCCTTTTCCATAGTATCAGGCCTTACTGTTGTAAATCAGAAAAAAAATAAACAATTCTACGCAAGTTAGTAAATCTCCCCTTATAGACTATACCACCAGTGAGGACAGCAGGGAAGTACAAATGCTTCCCTGTTTTGTTTAGTAAGACCACTGGTTGTTTTTGTTGATGAGCTATTTAGAACACGAGGTTTGTGTTGGTTACTGTAAGTGTGGTAGAGCCACATTAAACGGTGATCAAGGGTGAAAAACCATGAAAATTACGCTCAATTCGGCATGCCTCCACCACTTAATGTTGTTGTACCCTTTCCCTTGAGATAAAATAGAGCGAAAAGGATCACGTACTGGTATCCCTAATGCGTACCAAGGAGCGACCAATGAAAGATCAGGCAGCACTATCAGACGCAGGCACAGAAAAAACAAAAACGTCTCTTAGCTTCACCTACCCATCGCCTACTCATCTTTACCCTCATCCTCATGCTCACCTTCACCATGGCTTGCACAACTGCCTCCACCTTCCGCTCACAGCCAGCTCCTACCCAGGCACTCAACTCCCCTCCCATCGTCGGCTGCCCACTCTTCCCCTCCAACACCATCTGGAACACCGACATCTCTCAACTGCCTGTTCACTCCAACTCTGCCAACTTCATCAAGAGCATCGGCCTCAATGACCGTCTCCATCCCGACTTCGGCTCCGGCTTGTACGACGACGAACCCATCGGCATTCCCTACACCATTGTCCCCGGCAACCAGCAACTCGTCCCCGTCGACTTCGACTACGCCGACGAAAGCGACCCCGGACCCTACCCCATTCCACCCAACGTCTCCATCGAAGGCGGCCAGCAGAGCAGCGGTGACCGCCACGTCATCCTCGTCACTCGCGGCACGTGCAAGCTGTACGAACTGTTTGCCTCCTACCCTCAAAGCGACGGCAGTTGGCAAGCTGGCAGTGGAGCCGTCTGGGACCTGCACTCCAACGCACTGCGCCCGCAGACCTGGACATCGGCCGATGCCGCTGGCTTACCCATCCTTCCGGGCCTGGTGCGCTACGACGAAGTCGCCGCAGGAGCCATCCACCATGCCTTGCGCTTCACGGTCAGCCGCACCCAGCGCGCCTTCATCTGGCCCGCTCGCCACTATGCCTCCTCAGACAGCGACCCCAACCTGCCGCCGATGGGCCTGCGCCTGCGGCTCAAAGCCAGTGTGAATATCTCCTCCTTCTCACCTACCAACCGCGTCATCCTTACCGCTCTGAAGCACTACGGCATGATCGTAGCCGACAACGGGAGCAGTTGGTTCATCTCCGGCACCCCGGACCAGCGTTGGAACAACGACGACCTGCACGCCCTGGGGGAAGTCCCCGGCTCAGACTTCGAGGTCATCGATGAAGCATCCCTCCAGGTCAGCCCCAACGAGGCCATCGCGAAAGTAGTGTAAAGGTGTGCAGGAAACAGGCAGGGCGGTATTGATGCCAATGATAAACTCTTTTCAGAGTAGCTTAAAGTTCATTTGCTATGAAAGAACTTATTGAGCCTGGCGCAGATGGCATTTTCACGAATCGGCTAGATCTTCTGAAAGAAGTGATCCAGGAGATGCATGTGAAATGAGAGAGGAATGATTTTCATGCCTGCATACCCTACACAGCCCATCGCTCGTTTGCTTCCGGACACGCTGACTAGCTCCCCAGATGGTGTCCTTGAAATAGCCTCTCACCCGCTTCCTGCACTGGCTCGACAATACAGTACTCCACTCTATATTTTTGACCGGACAACTATCCTGAATGCCTGTGCGAGCTATCGTCAGGCCTTCCAAAAGTATTATTTCGCCTCTCCTGTGCAAATCCTCTATGCGTCAAAGGCTTATCTGTCACCACTCATTGCACAACTGATGGATAAGCAGGGACTGGGGCTGGATATTGTTTCAGGAGGGGAATTGCTGCTTGCGCAGCGTGCCGCGTTTCCAATGGAGCATGTATTGTTTCATGGAAATAATAAGTCCGAAGAAGAGCTGCGCCTGGCTCTCACCTTAGGAGTGGGACGCATTGTACTGGATAATTGGAGCGAGCTGGGGCGCCTGACAAGGATTGCACGAGGGGCCGGATTACGCCCAAAAGTGTTACTGCGTGTCACACCGGGCGTGGAGACAGATACGCATCGTTATCTCCAAACAGGTCATGCTGCTTCCAAGTTTGGCTTTCCATTGAGCAATGGTGAAGCCAAAGCTGCCCTGAGGCAAATTCTGAACGATGGACAATTGCACCTGATGGGGTTGCACACACATATCGGTACCATGCTGTGCGAGACTCGTCCCTATGAAGAAGCGCTGTTGCGCCTCTTTGTAGTTGCTAACGAGGTAAGTGATGAGATGCATTGGTGGCCTGAGGAGATCAGCTCTGGAGGTGGTTGGGCGATTGATACGATAGATAATGCAAAGACTCCTGATATAGAAGAGCTTGCCCAGGCTCTCCAGGCAACTATGCAATTGGCTCTTTCCACTCCTGGCAAAGCACAGCCTGTACCCAGGCTTATTATTGAGCCGGGACGTTCGCTCATTGCTCGTGCCGGGGTAGCTATGTACCGTATCGGAGCACGTAAGGTCACGTCTGGGGGAGTCACCTATCTCTTTGTCGATGGCGGCATGGCTGACAATATTCGCCCTGCCCTTTATGGTGCTCGCTACACTGCTCTGGCAGTTGAACATGCCTTGGCATCTCCAGAAGAGAACGTGTGCATTGCTGGGAGGTACTGTGAGTCTGGCGATATACTTATTGATAATATCATGCTACCAAGCCTGCAAGAAGAAGACTTGTTACTTATTCCAGGTACGGGGGCCTATTGCCTACCGATGGGAAGCAATTACAATCTCGTTCCCCGCCCCACCGTACTATTGGCCGATGAGCAACAAGTGCAGGTGATGGAGAGACGGGAAACATATGATGATGTCCTGGCTCGTTATCAGGGATTTAATCGAACGGGACAGGACGTTTGATAATTCTATATTCGTATCAACGTGGGCAGTGATGGATCATCCCATTAACATTGACAATTCCCATACAGCATGCTATCCTAATGGAGCCGTAGTTCAAGGGGCGCTGTACGCGCCGCGATCGAACGTGGTTCTGCTAAAAATACAGACCCCACCTTGTGGGGAAGAGGTGAAAAGTAGGAAAGCATGGCTGTTAAAATTCGTTTAAAACGTATGGGTAAGAAGAAAACTCCCAGCTATCGTGTTGTGGTTGCCGATGCCCGTTCTCCTCGCGATGGTCGCATTATTGAGAACCTTGGTTGGTATAACCCCCTCGTGGAGCCTTCTGCCATCAAAGTTGATGAAGAGAAAGTCCTGCGCTGGCTGAAGAATGGCGCACAACCAACAGAGTCTGTGGCTCAACTCCTCAAGCGCATAGGAGTATTAGATCGTTTCGAGCAATCAAAAACTGCCGCCGCGGCCGCCCGGGCCGAGGCTGAATAATATCTACAGTAAGGGTTGGGTTGGCTATGCGTAAACTGATTGAGTACATTGCTCAGTCAATGGTTGATGATCCGTCCGCGGTACAGGTGCGCGAAATCCGCAATGACCGCAATGCCCTGGTCCTGGAACTTCATGTGGCACCAGATGATTTTGGCAAAGTGATTGGTCGCCAGGGGCGAGTTGCCAAGGCCATGCGTACCCTGCTACGGGCCGGTGGTGTGCGTGAGGGCCGTCATACTGCATTAGAGATACTCTAAAGGACATTCGGTGTGTCAAAACAAAGTGAAGCAGAATGGGCTACTATTGGTAAAGTGGTAGCCCTTTTTGGCGTACATGGCGAACTTAAAGTCCTTTCGCTGACCGATATTCCCAACCGCTTTGCCGAACTTGACGCTGTCTATCTTGGCCTGGATCACATCCGTTACGCCATCCAGAGCGCTCGTCCTTACAAAGGAGAGATGGTTGTGCTGAAATTAGCCGGCATTGAAGATGCCAATACAGCCGAAACCTTGCGCAACTTTGATATCACTATTCCCCTGAGCCAGCTGGCAAAACTTCCGCCCGATTCTTACTATCAACACGACATACTGGGTTTGCATGTATCGACGCTGGATGGACGTGACGTAGGGAAAATAGTAGATATTATGATCACTGGCAGCAATGATGTGTATATCATTAAGGCGGCAGATGGACGGCAGGTACTCGTTCCGGCCATCAAAGAAGTTGTTAAGCAGGTTGACCTGATCCGCAAGATGATGTATATTGAACCTATAAGAGGTTTATTAGACGACACTGAGGCAGTGAGCATCGAAGAAGAAGAGGAGAGTGAATGATCGGTAGGTATTGCCGATTGATGAAATAAACAGAACAAATCCTGTGTTCTCAATAGTGAAGTGTAATGAAACTCTTGGATGTTTCAATCCGTATATACGGCAGAGACTTGAAATATTCTGGTTGAGCCGAAACTAGAGAGAATCACGGTATTTGGAGGGAGGTTGTCTCATGGCTGACCATATCCCAACTCTTGGCGATCTGTGTAGTGCTATAGCCGAAGGTCAGGTTGCCGCCACTATTGATGGCACGATGTATAAGATGAACGCGTTTGAAGTGCGTCGTTATCTCAATAAGTTTCGTTCTCTGCCCACAATCTCCTCTGCTCTTGATCAATCCTCCTCTGCTCATCCCAATGCTGATAACAGGCCTCCATCGCAGATTTCCGTAGCCTAGGCCATAGAGGCCGTTTTTTTATATATTTAGAGGGAAGTGGCGTGGTTGCGTGAAAGGCAAATAGGGACTATAATAGTGCCATAGGCGATATCTCGCCCTCAGAAAGGACTGTCACCGGTCACTGCCGGTGACTGAAAAGTGCCAGCTTCATAAAAAATAAATCTGTGTACAATGCAGGCGTAGAGTAGCCTATGCCTCGTGATGGAGAAAGGTTGTTCATGGAACCAATCGATACAGAAATGGATTACATGGTACGTGCGCCTCGTCCACGAACTTCTGAGTCACGTATGAATGCTTTATTAATTCTACCCATCTTCGGATTTATCCTGATCCTGGT
>WNGL01005133.1_pt1 | contig 18409 bp, 10 predicted proteins | sample 5400591 | NCBI WGS metagenome assembly WNGL01 (sample SAMN13153377, study PRJNA577476) | soil metagenome | isolation source: 80 cm soil or saprolite under Garry oak tree replicate 1 | place: USA:California | collected 2016-06-15 | reverse complement strand
AGATCTTCGAGCGAGGCGGCCTGCGCCGCCATCTCCTCGGAGGTGGACGAGAGCTCCTCCGCGGCGGAGGCGTTCCGCTGCGTCACCTGGTCGACGGTGGCCATCGCCTTGTTGATCTGCGCGACGCCGCGGGCCTGCTCCTGGCTCGCCGCGGAGACGTCCTGCACCAGGTCCGCGGTCTTGCGGATGGCGGGCACGAGCTCGTCGATGAGCCGTCCCGAGCGCTCCGCGACCTTCACGCTCGAGCCGGCGAGGCCGCCGATCTCGCCCGCCGCCTTCTGGGCGCGCTCCGCGAGCTTGCGAACCTCCTGCGCGACGACCGCGAAGCCCTTGCCGTGGTCGCCGGCGCGGGCGGCCTCGATCGCGGCGTTCAGCGCGAGGAGGTTTGTCTGGTAGGCGATCTCCTCGACGATCGAGATGCGATCGGCGATCTCGTTCATCGCCCGGACCGTCTCCTGGACCGCCTTTCCGCTCTCCTCCGCGTTCCTCGCGCCGGAGGTCGCCATCTGCTCGGTCTGTCGGCTGTTCTCGGCGTTCTGCGCGATGGACGCGTTCATCTCCTCGAGGCTCGAGGTCGTCTCCTCGACGGAGGCCGCCTGCTCCCCGGTCCCGGTCGAGACCGCCTGCGAGGTGGCCGACACCTGCCGCGCCGCGCCGGTCAGCGCCCCGGCGCCCCCGCGCACCTGAACGATCACCGCGGCGATCCGGTGGGCCATGTCCCGCATCGCTCCGAGGGCGACGCCGACCTCGTCCTGGGTGGACCCGTGGATCTCCGCGCGGAGATCGCCCGCGCCGATCGCGGACGCGGCCTCGACGATCCGCCCGAGCGGCCGGAGCATCCGGCCGACCGCGATCCAGGTCACCCCGATCATCGCGACGAGCGCGGCGACGCTGATCCCGCCGAGCACCCGCACGAAGCGGTGCAGCGCGCCATACTTCACGTCCTCGGGCACCGCGTAGCCCACCGTCCAGCCCCAAGGGGCGAAGCGGTCGAAGCGGACCCAGATCGCCCGGCCGTCCACGCGGACCGTGACGTCGCCCTGCCCGGCGTGCGCGAGCTCCGCCTGGAGCTCGGCGGCCGCCCCGAGGTCGGCCGCGCCGGTGCGCTGCAGCAGCGCCTTCCCGTCCCGATCGAGGAGGAACAGCGCGGCGGTGGAGGGCGCGCCCGCCTGCTCCTTGGCGAGCGCCTCGAGCAGCGCCTTCTGCGCGCCGGCCACGTACGCGTCGACGTCGCCGAGCCCGCTCCGGGCAAGGCTCGCGTGCTCGGCGCCGATCTGGGCGACGATCGCGCCGAGCTTCTCCCGGTAGTACACGTCGTCCTTCTCCTGCACGAGCGAGGCGACCGACGCGTAGATGACGCCGAGGACGATCGCGAGCGACAGCGCGACCATCGCCGACTGGATGAGGGCGACCTTGCTCCGGATGCTCATGTGCGGCTCCCCCGGCGTCGACTACTTCAGGATCTCGGCCTTCTTCACGAGGTCGGGCTTGAAGACGACGCCGGCCTTCGAGGCGAGCTTCACGTTGAGGTAGAGCTTCGCCTCCTTGTTCGCGGCGACCGGGATGCTCGACGGCGAGGCGCCCTTCAGGATCGCGAGCGCGGTCTTGCCGGCCCAGATGCCCTGCTCCTCGGCGATCTTGGTCATGCCGAGCATCGCGTACGGCATCATGAAGTCGTACATGCCGCCCGAGGGGATCTTCGTGTTCTCGGCGGCGAACGCGGCGGCGGCGGCCTCGTTCCAGTCGTTGATGCCCGCGAAGTTGCCGAGCAGGAGTACGTCCACCTCGCCCTGCATCTTCTTGAAGCTCTCCTTCCAGTCCGCGAACGTCTTCACGTACTTCTCCGCCACGAACGTGAGCTTCAGCTGGTTCTTGTAGTAGCGCCCCTCGGTCCGCTCGGTCTCGGTGTCCACCGTGAGGAAGGCGACCCGGCTCCCCTTCGCGTAGGACTTGAGCGAGTCGATGAGCTGGGTGGTGAGCGCGACCTCGTTCATCCCGGTCGCGTTCTTGAACGGGAGCCCGTAGACCGACGCGTCCCAGTTCACGCCGCAGAACACCCACGGGAGGGAGACGTTCTTGAAGTGCTGGACCATCGCCTTCGTGGCGTTGTCGTCGGAGACGATGACGACGTCGGGCTTGTGCTCGTCGACGTAGGCCTTCACCTTCTGGATCTGGTCCTTCAGCCACTTCTCGTCGCCGTGCTGCTTCGTGTCCATCCGGTAGAAGTCGAGCTTCACGCCGCTGCCCGCGAGCGCCTGGCGCGCGCCGGCCTCCTCGCCGTCGCTCCAGGGGTAGCCCTGGTGGTACGAGTTCACGAAGAGGACCTTCTTCCCTTCGGGGGAAGCGGCCGCGGCGGCGAGCGGCAGGAGCAGGGCGGCGGCGAGCGCGACGATGCGGTTCATGGGGCCTCCTGGGGTGGAAGCCGTACGCCCAGTGCAAACGTGGATCCAGCGCGAGCGCCGCCGATGCCGAGGCGCAAGCCGTGAATGTTCCTTGGGACGTCTATCGTTCACGGTGCGCGCATCCGTACCTCGAGTGAGGGTCGAAGCCGACCCGGGGTCCGTCGCCGACCAGGAACCCGCGCCCGCGCCGGTTCGCCCCAGCCCCCGGTCGGGTCGGGGGCCGGACGGGCGCCAACCGGCTCCGGAATTGCTGGATTCGAGTCCGGCGGTCCCGGATGATCCGGATCGCCCGCCTCGTCGGGAGGCCGTACCGGCGCGCGGGCCTCCAGGAGAGCGACATGGCCGCGAACGGCCCCCCCGCGAAGCGCCGCCCGCAGCGCCCCCCTCGTCCGCCGGCGCACGCTCGCGCGCAGGCGAAGGCGAGGACGAAGAGCCCCGCGGCCCCGGCGAGCGCCGTCGAGACCGAGGTCGAGGCCGCGCTCGCCGCATTCGGCCGGGCGGGACGGTCCGGCTGGACGTGGCTGCGGGAGCACGTGCCGGACGCGTTCGGATCGACCCTCCGCGAGGACGCGCCGGTGCTCGCCGGCCTCGCCGCGTCGCTCGACCGGCTCGCGACCGACCGCGAGGTGGTGCTCGCCGACCGCGAGCACGACGTCATCCTCGCCCGGCTCGACCGGCCCGGCTCCGTCTTCGAGACGCTGCAGGGGCTCGTGGACCGCGACATCGCGGCGACCGAGATCTTCCACTCCGTCTCGCCGCTGCCCGGCCCCGGGCTCGCCCTCGAGGTGCATCGCTACCAGTTCGCGCGGTCGCGCGAGAGCGCCGCGGTCGCGGAGGGAGGCAAGATCCCGACGGCCGTGCGGGACGCGATCGGCGCCGCCGCGAAGACGGAGCACCCGGGCCTCGGGAAGCAGGCCCTCGACGAGGCGCTCGGGCGGCTCTGGGCGAGCAACGCCGACGCGGTGCGGCTCGCGAAGCCGGCCCGCGTCGCGGAGCTCGCCTGGATGCTCGTCGAGTGCCGGGAGCGGGGCGGGTACCTCCTCGATCTCCTCGACGACGGGGACGGCAAGGTCGCGACCCTTCGCTTCGCCGTCGCGGGGCCGCCGCGGCGCGGGTTCCTCATGCAGGTGACCGAGGCGATGAACGCGCTCGACGTGGGGATGCGCCGCTGCCTCGCCGTCTCCGCGGCGGGCGAGGGCCAGCGTTACTTCCTCGCCCTCTTCCGGCTCGCCCACCGCAAGGGCGAGCCGCTCGCCCGCGGGTCGGAGCTCTTCCGCAAGCTGCGGCGGCAGGTGTTCGCGACGCAGCTCCTCGACGTGGCGTCGCCGATGTACCGGGACTTCGTGCTGCCGCACGTGATGGCGGCCGACGAGGCCGGCCTGGTGAACGCGTTCATCGGGTTCAGCCACGCGAACTGCGCGCACGCGCAGACCGCCCGCTACACCTTCGAGGACGTCGTCCGGGCGTTCCACTACCACCCGGACGTGTCGCTCCGGCTCGTGCGGCTCTTCGAGGCCCGCTTCGACCCGGATCGAGCGGACCGCGAGGCGGCGTACGCGAAGCTGCTCGCGGAGGTGGAGCACGAGGTCGAGGGCCACAACACCGGCCACCGCGCCCTCGACGACTTCCGCCGCTCGCTCTTCCGGACGGCGCTCGTGTTCGTGAAGCGGACGCTGAAGACCAACTTCTTCGTGGACGAGAAGCAGGCGCTCGCGTTCCGGCTCGACCCCGCCTACCTCGACGACCTCGGCGCGGAGTTCACTGAGGATCTGCCGAAGGCGCGGCCGTTCCGGGTCACCTTCTTCCTCGGTCGCGACGGGATCGGGTTCCACATCGGGTTCGCCGACATCGCGCGCGGCGGGTGGCGCACCATCCTGACGCAGGGGCGCGACGACTACGTCACGGTCGCGAACCGCGTCTTCCGCGAGAACTACGTCCTCGCCCACACGCAGCACCTCAAGAACAAGGACATCTACGAGGGCGGCTCGAAGATGGTGGTGGTGCTGAACGTCCCGGCGTACAGCCGGACGCCGACGGCGCGGACGCTCTTCCTGTACCGGGCGCAGCGGGGGATCGCGAACGCCTTCCTCGACCTGTTCGTCACGGAGCAGGGCGTGGCGAGGGATCCGCGCGTCGTGGACTACTACCGTGAGGACGAGCCCATCGAGCTCGGCCCCGACGAGAACATGCACGACGCGATGATCGAGGAGATCGCCGCGCTCTCGGTGAAGCGCGGGTACCTCCTCGGCGGCGGCATCATGTCGTCGAAGAAGGTGGGCATCAACCACAAGGAGTTCGGCGTAACCTCCACCGGCGTGGTCGCGTTCGCGGAGATCGCGATGGCGGAGCGCGGCGTCGACCTCCGCAAGGACGCCTTCTCGGTGAAGTTCACCGGCGGCCCGAACGGCGACGTCGCGGGGAACGCGATGCGGATCCTGCTCGAGCGGAGCCCGGGCGCGGCGATCCGGCTCATCGTGGACGGCACGGCGGCGCTCGTCGATCCCACCGGGCTCGACCGCAAGGAGCTCGCGAGGATCGTGCTCCGCAAGGACGCCGACGGCTTCGATCCGGAGCGGCTGTCGCCGGGCGGCGTGCTGCTCTACCGCACCCAGCGCCGGACCGAGGGGCTCCGCGAGCTGCACCGGCGCGTGGAGCGGACCGCGAAGGGGCTCCGCGAGGACTGGGTCACGATCGACGAGTTCCACCAGGAGTACGACGACGCGATCTACCGCGTGGCCGCCGACCTCTTCATCCCGGCCGGTGGACGCCCCGAGACGATCGACGGGACGACCTGGCGTCGCTACCTGCTCCCGGACGGGAAGCCGAGCGCGCCGGTGATCGTCGAGGGCGCAAATTCGTTCGTCACGCCGGAGGCCCGGCTCCAGCTCCAGGCCACAGGCGCGGTGGTGCTGCGCGACGCCTCGGCCAACAAGTGCGGCGTGATCTCGTCGTCGTACGAGATCATCGGCAACCTGCTCCTCGACGAGCGCGAGTTCCTCGCGCACAAGGCCGAGTACGTGAAGGACGTCCTCGCGATCCTGGAGCGGCGGGCGCAGGACGAGGCGAGGCTCATCTTCCGGCGCCACCGCGAGGCGGGTGGGAAGCGCCCCTTCACGGAGATCTCCGAGGCGCTCTCCGGGGAGATCAACGCGCACAAGGCGCGCCTGTTCGCCTGGTTCGAGGCCCACCGGGAGACGCACGGTCAGCCGGCCTTCGAGGCGGCGCTCCTCGCGCACCTGCCGCGGATGATCCGGGAGACGCCCGCCTTCCGCGGGCGGTTGGCGCGGCTGCCCCCGAAGTACCGCTCCGCCATCCTCGCCGCGGAGATCGCGACGACGATGGTCTACCGCGAGCCGCTCGAGCCGGACTTCGGCGCGGCGCTGCGGGGCTACGTGGATCGGATGTTCGCGCCGGTGGGCTAGCGCCAATGCCGGTCACTTCGCGGTGCGGGCCGCTTCCGGCGAACGCTCCCGTCGGGCCTCGGGCATGGCCCCCGTCCTCCTGCGCCGCGCAGGAGGACGGCGCCTTCCCCGGCCCGCCTCGGCGGCGTTCGGTCCGGGCGACGAGATCGTCGAGCTGGTGCCGATGCTAGGGAGCCGGCGCAGGGTCACGCTCCGGGTGCACCTTCGCCGCGCTCGTACCAGTCCGCATGGCGGGAGTACCGTTGGCAGCTGAGACAGGCGGTGACGAGCCAGCGGTGGGTGCACCCGGGGCAGACCCCACCGGTCTCGAAGGTGTTCCACCTCGCCCCGCAGTGCGAGCAGTACCAGCGGCTCGACTTCACGGGCTGCCACCGGCAGAGCGGGCATCGGATCCGCGGCGGCCGCCGGCCGAGGCCGCGCAGCGTGCCGTCGAGGATCGACGGATCGCCCGGCTCGCGGTCCGAGCGGTCGAGGAGGAGGAGCCGGTCCACGGTCAGAGCATGCCACGGAGGCGCGCTCGCGCCTCGTCGTACGGCGTCGAGAGGAGCGGGGGCCTGGTCGCGCAGGCCAGGGGCGGGCGGCGGCCGGGACCTTCGAGGAGAACGAGCGCTTCCGCCCCGTGCTGGGCGCGCGAAGGACCGAGCCGGGGGCCACCTTCTGCGACGAGCCCCCGTTGCCCCGTGGGAGGAAGGAGCGCGAATGATCCGAGCCGGTCCTCCGCCGCCGCTCGTGCGCTACGGAGAGCCCGCCGGCCGCTGGGTGCTCGTCGCGACGGTGCTCGGCTCCGGCCTCGCCTTCATCGACGCCACCGTCGTGAACGTCGCCCTGCCTCGCATCGGGACGAGCCTCGGGGCGGACGCCGCCGGGCTCCAGTGGACGGTGAACGGCTACACCCTCAGCCTCACCTCGCTCATCCTGCTCGGCGGCTCACTCGGCGATCGGTTCGGCCGGCGGCGGATCTTCGTCGTCGGGGTCTGCTGGTTCGCCGTCGCGTCCGCGCTCTGCGGCCTCGCGCCGAGCGTCGGGACGCTCATCGCGGCGCGCGTGCTGCAGGGGGTCGGGGGCGCCCTCCTCACGCCGGGTGCGCTCGCGATCCTCGAGGCGTCCTTCCGGACCGAGGACCGGGCGCGGGCGATCGGCGCCTGGTCCGGCCTGGGCGGCATCGCGGGCGCGCTGGGCCCGTTCCTGGGCGGCTGGATCGTCGAGGTCGCCTCGTGGCGGCTCGTGTTCCTCGTAAACCTTCCGCTCGCCGCGCTCGTCGTCGCCGTCGCGCTGCGGCACGTCCCGGAGACGCGCGACCCCGCTGCCCCGAGGCGCGTCGACGTCGTCGGCGTCCTCACCGGTGCGCTCGGGCTCGGGGGACTCAGCTACGGCTTCACCGCCTGGCCCGCGCTCGGCGCGCGCTCGCCGGCCGTGATCGCGGCGCTCGGCGTGGGCGTGCTGGCCACCCTCGGCTTCCTGCTCGCCGAGCGGCGGTCGGCGCACCCGATGCTGCCGCTCTCGGTCTTCGCCTCCCGGACCTTCACCGCGGTGAACCTCGTCACCTTCGCGGTGTACGCGGCGCTCGGCGGCGCGTTCTTCCTCGTCGTGCTGAACCTGCAGGTCGTCGCGGGGTTCTCTCCGCTCGCCGCCGGGTCCGCCATGCTCCCGATCACCGGGATCACCCTGCTGCTCTCGGCCCGCGCGGGCGCCCTCGCCCAGCGCATCGGCCCGGGCGTCCCGATGACCGTCGGCCCGATCCTCTGCGCGGGAGCGATGGTCCTGCTCGCGCGCGTCGGCGTCGGCGCCTCCTACGCGCTCGACGTGCTGCCCGCGGTGATCCTGCTCGGCCTCGGGCTCGCGCTGACGGTGGCGCCGCTCACCACCGTCGCGCTGGGGGCGCTCGACGATCGCCACGCCGGGATCGCGAGCGGCGTGAACAACGCCGTCGCCCGGGCGGCGGGACTCTTCGCGGTCGCGGTGCTGCCGCTCGCGGCGGGGATCGGGAGCGGCCGTCTCACGGACGCCGCGGCGCTCGCGCCCACCCACCGCGTCGCGATGCTCCTCTGTGCCGGCGCCTTCCTCGGCGGCGCCGCCCTCGCGTTCCTGATGATCGCGAAAGGTGGGCGACGGCCGGCCCCGGCGCCCGCTCCCTCCGCGCGCGGCGAGGACCGAGGCCGATTCCACTGCCCGGTCACGGGCCCGCCGCTCTACCCCTCGCACGCCGGAGCGGCGCCACGACCCGAAGGAGCCGCGCGCGCGGCCACCGGGGGAAGCACAGGTCCGGCGGACGAGCGCGAAGCAGGAACGGCGGGAGAAGGAGAGCTCATGAGCGCCATCTCGAGGCGGGAGCAGCAGGAGATCGCACGGGCCAACCAGTCGGGACTCGAAGCCGTGGTGTTCGTACATGGCCTGTGGCTCCTGGCGAGCAGCTGGGAGCCGTGGCGAGAGCTGTTCGAGGAGAGCGGGTACGTGACGCTCGCGCCGAGCTGGCCCGACGACCCGGAGACCGTCGACGAGGCGCGGCGCCATCCGGAGGTCTTCGCGCACAAGCGGGTGGAGCAGGTCACCGACCACTTCGCCGACGTGATCCAGCAGCTCGAGTCGCCGCCAGCGGTCATCGGGCACTCGTTCGGCGGGCTCATCGCGCAGCGGCTCGCGGGGCAGGGGATCGCGAGCGCCTGCGTCGCCATCGATCCGGCGCCCTTCCGCGGCGTGCTCCCGCTCCCGTTCTCGGCGCTCCGGTCGGCGTTTCCCGTGCTCGGCAACCCCGCGAACTACGGGCGCGCGGTCGCGCTCACGTTCGAGCAGTTCCGCTACGGCTGGGCGAACGCGCTGAGCGAGGCAGAGGCGCGGAGGCTGTACGAGACCTACTCCGTCGCCGGTCCTGGCGCTCCGCTGTTCCAGGCCGCGACCGCGAACCTGAACCCCTGGACGGCGGCGAAGGTGGACACGACGAACCCGGATCGCGGCCCGCTCCTCGTCATCTCGGGCGAGAAGGACCACACCGTCCCGGGGGCGATCGCCCGCGCGACCTACCACCGTCAGCGCCGGAACCCGGGCGTCACGTCGTTCCGGTCCATCCCGGACCGCGGTCACTCGCTCACGATCGACGCCGGCTGGCGCGAGGTCGCCGAGGTGGCGCTCGCGTTCGTGAGGCTGCACCAGCCGGCGAGTCCGGCCCGGGCGAGCGCCGACCGCGAGCGCTGGCGCGGAGGCGAGGGGCACGCGGAGGAGCCGAGGCCCTGACGGACGGCGCGGGATCCCTTCCGCAGAGGTCCACTTTGACCTAAAGTCGCTTCGGCTGGGGGCAGGGGCCGCCCGGCATGGTGATACCCCCCCATCACCATGACGAGGTCCCTGCCCTCGGCTCTTCCATCCGAGCCCTGCCGCGCGCCCCCGCGCACCCCGTGAGGGGCACTCGGGGCTACCGGGACGTACGCGCGGAGCCGAAGCTTCGGGGTGCGGCTGGCCGGCGGCGTCGAGCAAGGCTAGCGGGGACGCTTCCTCACGGTCCCGCCGATGTCCTGGCGGCCCGGCCTCCTCGCGCGGGGTTCGTCACCTGCGAGCGGGGGCGCGCCGCGACCTCGCGGGCCGCGGAGCCGGTCGCCGATCGCGTCCAGCTCCGCGAGCACCACGCCGGCGTCACGCGGACGCCGGGTCGGATCGACCTGCAGCATCCGCAGGATGAGCGCCGCGGGCTCCGGGACGGCGGCGACGGCGAGCGGCGGAGGGTCCCCGAGCTCGGCGTCGGCGTCCTCCGACTCGCAGAAGGGCAGCGCGCCGGCGAGCATCCGGTACATGAGCACGCCGAGGGCGAACACGTCGCTCCGCTCGTCTTCGGGCGCCCCGCGGCGCTGCTCGGGCGCCATGTAGTGCGGCGTGCCGCCGCCAGGGTTCCGCGCGCCGACGGCGAGCGCAATCCCGAGGTCGAGCAGCTTCACCTCGCCCGACGTGCAGAGGAAGACGTTCCCGGGCTTCAGGTCGCGGTGGACGACGCCCTGGGCGTGCGCGTGGGCGAGCCCGGCGGCGACCTGGGAGGAGATGCGCATCACCTCCCCGACGGAGAGCGGTGGACCGGCGAGGCGGCGCTCCAGCGGCTCGCCACGGAGCAGCTCGAGGACGAGGTACGGGCCGTACTCGCCGTGGCCGATGTCGAACAGCGTCACGATGTTCGGGTGGCAGAGCCGGGCGGCCGCCGCGGCCTCGTGCAAGAGCCGATGGCCGGGCTGCTCGGAGGGCCTTCGCCGGCGCATCGCCTTGAAGGCGACCTCGCGCCCGAGCTTGAGGTCGCGCGCCTCCCATGCCACCCCGAAGCCGCCGCGGCCCAGCTCGCGGACGAGCTCGAACCGGCCGATCACCGCACCGGGTCGCAGCACCGCGTCCCAGCCCGAGCGATCGTCCTCCTCCGCGAACAGCTCGTTCAGGAACGCCGTCATCGTCCCGCCGTCCACGCGCGGCACGTCGCCGGGCTCCCGCGCCCGGAGCGCGTCCGGATCGGCCAGGCGCCGGTTCCGCTCGCTCAGGATCGAGCCGAGCCCGGCGGCGAGCCCGCGCCACACCGCCGGCGCGGAGGAGGCGACCGCGGTGAAGTCGCGCTCCGTGATCTTCGCCACGACCGTCGGCTCCCGCGCGACGACCGTCGCGGACCGCGGCGCCTTCGGGTCGAGGAGCGCCACCTCGCCCACGTGGGTTCCAGCGTCGCGCGTCCCGATCTCGATCCCCCCGACGAGGATGGTCACGCGCCCGGCGAGCACGAAGTAGAGGTCGTTGTCCGACCCGCCCTCCTCGATGAGGACCGCGCCCGGGGTGAGCTCGGCGAGCGTCACCCGGTCGGCCAGCGCCCTGGCGACCGAAGCTCTCCCCGCGACGAGCTGCTGCCCCTTCATCGCCTCGAGCAGGAGGCGCCTGCCTCGCTTGCCCTCGAATCGTTCGATCACGAGACGCCCCTGGCGCTCCGCGCGCTCCGAGATCGTACCCGCGGGGCATGAGCATCGTCCAGCGGCCGCCCGCGCGCCGGCGGCTCAGCCGGTTTCGCGGAGGGCGTTGGCGCCCTGATCGAACACCCCGTCCCACTCCTCCGCAGGCGGCGATCTGAGATGGGCGCAGCACCGCCGTGCCATGGCTCGCGACGGCCCGTCGCCTGGCCAGACCGCGAGCGCCTCCTCGAAGAGCGCGAGCGCCTCGCCCCAGCTCTGTGCGCGGTACTCCGCCAGCGCCGCCCCGTACGTCGTGAGCGCCTTCCGGCGTCCCTCCGGCAACGTGTCGGCGGTGCGCGCGACCAGCTCGTGCACCCGCACCGTCCGCGACCTTCCCTTCAACCGCACGAGATCGACCTCGCGGAAGAGGAACGCGGGCCCTGCGGCGAGCGCGGTGCCCTCGCCGACGAGGAGCTCTGTCCCGTACTCCCGGTTCAACCCCTCGAGCCGCGAGCCGAGGTTCACCTCGTCGCCGAGCACGCCATAGGCAAACCGGTACGTCGATCCCAGGTTGCCGACCAGCATCGAGCCCGTGTTGATTCCGGTCCGCGCCCGCAGCGCCGGCCGTCCCGCCGCCGTGAACGAAGCGTTCAGCGCGCGGCGCCGCTCGCCCATCTCGAGCGCCGCCGCGCAGGCGCGGGCGGCGTGATCTTCCTGCTCGAGCGGGGCGCCGAAGAAAGCCATCAGCTCGTCCCCGACGTACTCCTTGAGCGTCCCGCCGTGCGCGAAGATCGACTCGGTCATCCGGCCGTAGTACGTGCCGAGGATCTCCACCATCTCGCGCGGGGCGAGCCGCTCGCACTGCGACGTGAACCCCTCGAGGTCGCTGAAGAGGACGGTGAGGACTCTCTCCTCTCCGCCCAGCCGGAGCTGCCCGGGATCCTCGAGCATGGCCTCCACCACGGCGGGCGCGACGTACTGGTCGAAGGTCGATCGGATGCGGCGCCGCTCGCGCTCCTCGCCGAGGTAGCGGTAGCCGGCGAGGACGGTGTGGACGAGGGCGGCGGCGAGGAGCGGGTAGAGGACGCTCACCCAGATCCCGCCGCGGACGAAGAGCCATCCCGCGACGAGGACCCAGCCAGCGGAGAGCGCGCCGAGCAGCGCCACGCCCCCGAGCGCGCGCGCGCGGGCCCCGCCGAGCGCGACGAGCGCCGACAGCCCGGCGGCCGCGACGAAATCGAGGAGGATCCACCAGTCCGGCCGGGAGAGGAACCTCCCCGAGAGCACGTTCTCGGCGATCGTCGCGTTGATCTCCACGCCCGGGTGGACCGGGCTGAACGGCGAGGTGCGCAGGTCGTGGGTGCCGACCGCGGTCGCGCCGACGAAGACGAGCCTGTCGGTGAACGTCCCGGGGGCGACCGCGCCGCGGAGAACGTCCGCAATCGAGAAGGCAGGGATGGTTCCCGGGGGGCCGAGGTAGTCGACGAGGAGCCGTCCGCGCTCGTCCACGGGGACGAGGCGCTCGCCGAGCTGGACGGACTCGACGCCGTCGCGGCCGAGCGACAACACCGGCTCGGGCCGGCCCAGGAACTCCCACGCGGCGACGAGCGGCAGCGGCGCGAGGAGATCCTCGCCGACGCGGACCGCGAGCGGCGCGCGGCGCAGCACGCCGTCCAGGTCGCTCGCGAGACCCATGAACCCGGAGGACGCAGCCGCCGCGGTCAGCGCGTCGAGGTTCGGCTGCGGGGCCAGCGCGTCGACGAGCGCGACGAGCGCGATCTCGGGCTCGCGCGTGCGGACGACCGGCCACCGGGAGCCGCCCACCCGCCGAACGCGCCGCTCGATCTCGGCGGCGTCGAGAAGCTCGTCGGCGGTCGCGGCGCGGGCGCGTCCGTGCAGGAAATAGCCGAGGACGACCTTGGCGCGCGACCTCCGGATCGCGGCCGCGAACGCGCCGTCGCCCGCCTCGCTCTCCGGTTCGGGGAAGGCGACGTCGAACGCCACCACCCGGGCGCCGTCCCGCGACAGCGCGTCCACGACCGCGGCGAGGCGCTCGCGGGGCCACGGCCAGCGTCCTTCGGTAGCGAGGCTCCGCTCGTCGATGACCGCCATGGCGACGGCGGGCGATGGAAGCAGCGCGCCGCGTGCCTGGACCCGGAGGTCGTAGGTCCTGAGCTCGGTGAGCTCCAGGATCGGGATCCGGAGCGCTTGGAGCGCGAAGACCAGCAGACACGCGCCGATCGTGAGTGCGGCGGGACGAATCACCCGGTTCGTGCTCCCGGGCATCGCTGGCCTGGCCTGGCCGAGTTCAGCACTGGTAATACACGAGCTGCCCGTTCCGATAGTACCAGCAGACGCTCTTCGGTCCGTCGTCCGGCTGCGTTCTCTGGGCGTAGGCCGCCCAGGGATTCGCCCCCGTTGTCATGGCGACGCTTCCGGCCTTGGTCTCGGCCGGAGAGGACGCCTTCGGCGTCGAGGCGGCGGCGCTGGACGAGCCGGCGAGCACGACGATGCTGAACATCCCAACGAGGAACTTCCGAGCCATTCGTTGCCTCCGCGGAACGGGTCTGTTGAATCTCCAGCAAAGCAGAACGCGTATCTCACATCAACCGACGATTCTGGCGCCGCGTGTCTGCGAAGACCAGCAGGCACGCGGCGAGCGTGAGTGCGGCGGCGTGGAAGGATGCGAGGGGTCTGCGAGCTAGCCGCACGTGCTGCCGTAGCAGTAGAGGTATCCGTTGTACACCTGACAGGTGCACGTCGCGGTGCCCATCTTGATGGAGGCTCCGTCGGTCACGAACACCATGGGCTGGCAGGGCCCCTTGCCGCCCTGGGCGCCCGCGGCGCTCGAGGCACCGGCCTTCGGCAGGCACACGGTCACGTCCTTCACCGGGATCTCGACGACCTCGAGGGCCTTGCCCTGCTTGTCGGTCGCCTGGGCCTGCACCGCCTTCCCCTTCTCGGCGCCGCCGAAGCGGAGCACGAGCGTCCGCCCCGCATCGTCGGTGTAGCGCTTCTCCGTCAGCCTGAGGGGACCGTTCGCGTCAGGCACCTCCGCGAGTGTGGTCGAACCGACAACGAGGGCACATAGTGCGGCACCTGCGATCATCGAGCGGGCGAGCATCTCTCCTCCTCCTTCGAGCGCGGGGGGATCCCGGCTCTTCCTGTTCATGACACTTCACGGACCGGCGAGCGTGACGCGGGCGAAGACAGCCGTCGCCGGCTGGACCGTCGAGTTCCAGTTGCTGATCCCGTTCTCGTAGAGGTTGAACTTCGTGTCGAGGGCGTTGGTCGCGACGACGGCGATGGTCCCGGTCCGGCGCGGCAGCCGCCAGCTCAGGCCGGCGTCGAAGAGCCAGAACCGATCGCTGCCGTCGGTGAACGGCGCGCTGTCGCCGAAGGATCCCCGCTGGCTGTAGTACGTCGCCGTGGCGGAGGCGCCGAGGCCGGAGCGGTGGAAGAGGGCGACGCCGAGCGGGACACGGTGGGTGTTCGCCTCCCGCACCCCGACCGTCGCGCCGATCGCGTCGCTCACCGGAACGCGGTCGAGCCGCTCGAACGAGTACTCCGCCCTGAGCGCCAGCCAGGTGCGGGGCGTCCAGAAGACGTACCCGCGCGCCGTGTACTCGCTCCAGCTCGTCTCCCGCTTCCCGACCGACCTCTGCAAGGCGACCTGCACCGGTACGGCGAGGTCGCGCCGCGTCGCCTCGACGCCGCCGAAGAGGTTGCATGAGACCTTGTGGTCGGCGCCCAGGCCGTACCGCCACGATCTCGTCCCGTTCACGTCGTCGAAGAACTGGTTGAACCCTGCCACCTGCGTCGGCTCGAGCGTCTGGTCGGTGATGAGGGTCCGCTTGAGGACGCGGAACACCGACGCGCGCAGGGTCGTCCCGGCGAACGGAGACCAGGTGACTCCCACCTTGGGGTTGAGCTGGTCCCGGTCGTCCTCGGTCACGCTCCTCAGGCGATCCGCGCTCGCGCCGACCGTCACCTGGAGCGACTCCACGAGGTGGAGGTGGGCGTACGCGTACGCGTTCCCGTGCCGGACGCCCCGGTCGACGTCCTGCGTGGAGGTGATGGTGCCCGGCCCGGAGGGCGGCGGCGGGAGGGCAAGCGTCTGCGACACCACGTCGGTCCCGGTGACCCGGAAGAACCCGGCGCCGCTCACGACGTCCACCCATCGCGAGCGGAGGAGGTGCTGGACCTCGCCCGAGCCGGCCTCGTGGGGCTGACGCAGGTCGAACGCTTGCAGCACCGGATCGATGTTCCGGTCCCGAGCGTCGAACGACTTCCTCTGGTACATCGCGGACGCGAGGACGATCGACCCCGGCGAGAAGGCGTGGCGCGCGCCGAGGCGATAGGTGTCCTGGTCCCACTGCTGCCTCGAGTTGGGATGGATCAGATCGGGGAAGAACTGCGACTGCAGGTAGCCCTGCTCGACCTCCCGCCGCCGATACTCCGCCTGCACGCTCGTCTCGCTCGTCAGCTCCGCCTGCACGAACGCGTTGTAGATGTCGTCCTTCTGATCGCTGTTCACCCGGAACCCGTCCGTCTGGAACCGGGTATAGCCGGCGCTGAAGGAGAGGTTCCGGTAGACGCCCGCCACGATCGGCGCCGGCGAGGAGGAGGTTGCTCTCGGCGAGGCGGGGCTGAATCGGGGTGACGTTGAGCGGCTGGAGGAGCTGCGCCTGGAGCAGCTCGCTCACGCGGCCGACCTCGTGGCGCGGCAGCGCGGCGTACGAGTCGGCGAGGAGCCGGTGGGCGGAGTCGCTCGTCGGGTCGGCCGCGAGCGACCTCCAGCCCTCGGCGAGCGCGAGCTGCTGGAACTCGAGGTCGCCGTAGATCCGGGCGAGGCTCGCGCTGCGCGCGGCGAGGTCCGAATCGAGCAGGAGCCGCGAGCGGTAGACCGCGCGGTCGTCGTTCAGCTCGACCGCGCGATCGAGGTCCCACAGGGCCTCGACCGGCCGGTTCGCGGCCTGCTTCGCGATCGCCCCGTAGAACCAGGGCGTCGGGTCGAGGGGATCGAGGTCCCTCGCGGTCGCGTACTCGCGCTCGTCGAGGCCGGCGCGCTTCTCCTCGAAGTAGGCCTTGCCGAGGTAGCTGCGCACGAGCGCGTCGTTCGGCGCGAGGTTCGCGGCGATCTCGATGTCGCGCGCGCCGCGATCGAGCTCGCCGCGGCGGACGCGGGCGAGACCCAGGCCGAGTCGGGGGAGGGGATCGGCGGAGTCGAGCGCGATGGCCCGCTCGAACTCCCGCTCGGCGGCGGACGGGTTCACCTCGGCGAGCCGGGCGTACCCGAGGACGGTCCGGGTCCGCGAGAGCTCCGGCGCGAGCGCCGACGCCCTCTGCGCCGCCTCGAGCGCCGCGCCCACCTCGCCGAAGGAGGCATGCAGCTCGGCGAGGCGTGCCCAGGCGAGCGCGTCCTGCGGGTCGAGCGCGACGGCGCGCTCTACGCTCGACCGCGCGCCCACGAGATCGAAGCGCGACTGGAGCGCGTACGAGAGCGCGAGGTGCGCGGTGGCCGAGGCCGGCGCCGCCTCGACGGCGGCCCGGGCGAGCCGGAGCGCGCCGTCGCGGTCGTTCTGGACGACGGCGACGATCGTCTGGAGCGAAAGGGCCCCGGGGTCGTGGGGCGAGGCCGCGAGCGCCCGCTCGAGATCGGCGGCGGCCTCGTCCACGCGGCCGACGGCGAGCAGGAGCTGCGCACGATAGGTGAGCAAGCGGACGTCCGCGGAAGGCGGGACCTCGGCGATCGCGGCGAACGCGCCAGCGAGGTTTCCGAGCCGGTAGGCGGTGAGCGACAGCCGGAGCTGCTCCTGCACCCCCGCCTCGCGCACGAGGTCGGCCGGGCGCACGTCCAGTACCGGCGGATAGTGGAGCGCCCACCGGACGGCGTCGCGCGGCCGCGCCACGACCCGCAGCGCGGGAGGCTGGCCGCGCTGCGCGATGGCAGACTGCCCCCCGGCGAGGGTGAGGGAGCCCTGCGCGTTCGCCGCCAGCACCGCGCCCTCGAACACGGTGATCGAGGTGGCATCGGCCTCCGCCGTGACGATGAACTCCGTGCCGCGGACGCCCACGGAGACGAGCTCCGTGTTCACGTCGAGGCTGCGCGGGCCTCGCGTGAGGAAGTGGACCGCGCCGCGGAGGAGGTCGACCACGCCGGAGCGCTCCGGCCCGGGCGCGCGCAGCTTGACGGTCGTGCCCTCCCCGAGCCGCAGGACCGATCGGTCGAGCAGGGCCACCACCGCGCGGCTCCGCGGGCCGACGCGGATCGTGTCGTCGGCGGCGAATGCCTCGTCGAGCTTCACCGGTGCCCAGTCGGATCCGCCAGCGCGCTGCGCCTCCACGGTCCCCTGGACGGAGACCGCGCGCGCGACCCGATCCGCCTCGAGCGCACCCGGCTCCGCTGGGGCGAACACGGCCGCGAGGAGGCTTGCTGTCAGGAGAACCCGAACCCGCGTGTATGGACCCATGCGCGAGGGACATCCTGCCACACGACGGGACCCTTTCGGATGTCCGAGCGTCCCCGAAACAGGGAGACCCCGGGAGATCTTTGGGATCTCCCGGGGTCCACACCTTACCCCCCCGCCGCTAAGCCAAGAGCGCCGCGCGCGGAACGACGGCCCACTCAGTAGAGACCGCGCACGTCCGGGTATGTGACATCCCGAGACGAGGGGAGCCGACCTATTCGATGAGGCCGCGATCGCGGGCGAGCTTCCGCAGCTTGTCCTTCACCCGCTCGAAGCGCTTGCGGACCGCGGCGGAGTCGACCGGCGTGGAGCGGCCGGAGAGCACCGCCGCGACGTCGTGCCAGGGGAGCTGCTGGTCCACGCGGAGGAACATCAGGGTCTGCTCGTCCCCCGCGAGCTCCGCGCGCAGCTCGTCCAGCCGGCGGCGCCGGCGCTCGTAGGTGAGCGCCGTGGTCCGCACCTCGTCGGCGAGGAGGGACGCCTCGGAGGTGGCGAGGCGGCGCTCCCGCCTGCGGTGCGCCCGATCGTTGAGATTCAGCGCCGAGTTGAAGGCGAGCCGGAACGCCCACGCACGGAAGGAAGAGCGCCCCTCGAACGAGCCGATCCCGGCCCAGAGCGACTCGGCCCAATCGGAGAACGCATCCGTGGCATCCGCCTCGACGCGCAGCATCCCGCGCAGGTAGCGCGCGACCGCCGGGCCGAGCTCGCGAATCGCGACCGTCGCGGCGCCGTGAAGGTCACCCGCCTGGAGGCGCGCCTGCACGAGATCCTCCGCGGCCACCGGCGCATCGTAGCCGAATGGGAGCGCACACACACGAGATGGGGCTCGCGCACAGCCTCACGAGGACTTTCGCGTCGTGGCCGCCGCGGAGGACCCGCTGGGCGACCCGCGGCCTCGGAGAGCTCGACGCTCTCGAGGCGTCCGGCACTCCGCGGCGACGCGCTCGCTTCTCAGGGCGTGTTGCCGCGAAGCGAGGCCGGATGCCCAGGGAGCTTGAGCGAGCCGACCTTCACGAGCCGATCCCCATCCCGCCGCAGGACGTCCATGTCGCCGTCGAGGAAGTTGCCGACGTAGAGGAACTTGCCGTCCGGGCTGAAGGCGACGCCCTCCGCGAGGCCGCCCACCTCCGTCTGCGAGACCTTGCGGACCTTCTTCCCCTCCACCTTGAGGAGCGACACGTAGGAGTGGTCGCGGTGGAAGAAGGCGTTCTTCGGGA
>WNGL01004428.1_pt1 | contig 18413 bp, 12 predicted proteins | sample 5400591 | NCBI WGS metagenome assembly WNGL01 (sample SAMN13153377, study PRJNA577476) | soil metagenome | isolation source: 80 cm soil or saprolite under Garry oak tree replicate 1 | place: USA:California | collected 2016-06-15 | reverse complement strand
GGGACCCCGGAGCCGGTGGGGCTGGGGTGAACGGTGGCGGTGGGGCCGGCGGGCCGGAGGTCGGGCCGGCATGGGCGCGGGCGCGCGCCGGTCCAGTCTGCGGTGGCGGGGGTAACGGCGGCGGGGTCGGGGCAGGGGCTGGCACGACGGGGGGCGGGGGCTGGGGTCGGTGCGGAGGTACCGGAACGCTGGCCCGTCCGGAGTGAACGATCGGTTTGGCCGGCCGTAAGCGTGCTTCTCCGGATTCGTCCGGTTCACCACGGCCGGCGGGCAACGCGGGGTGCGCCGGAGGGGCGGCCGGTTGCGCCGGGCGTTTCCTGGGCGGCGTCGCCTCCGGCTCGGGGCCGTACTGGCCGGGGTTGTGTTGTGAATCGGACACGCCACCGGCCCCCCTCTCGTTTCGGCCGCTCAGCTTCGTCACACTAGTCGGGTCGGTCACGGCGCGGCAGCAAGGAGTCGACAGATGGACTTCGACGTCACAGTGGAAATCCCCAAGGGACAGCGGAACAAGTACGAAGTCGACCACCAAACCGGGCGCATCCGCCTCGACCGGACCCTGTTCACCGCGACCCAGTACCCCGCGGACTACGGGTTCGTCGAGGGCACCCTCGGCGAGGACGACGACCCGCTCGACGCGCTCGTCCTGGTACAGGAGCCGACCTTTCCGGGTTGCCTGATCCGCTGCCGGGCGATCGGCATGTTCCGGATGACCGACGAGAAGGGCGGGGACGACAAGGTCCTGTGCGTACCCTCCGACGACCCCCGCCTGGAGCACCTGCGCGACATCCATCACCTGCCCGAGTTCGACCGGCTGGAGATCCAGCACTTCTTCGAGGTCTATAAGGATCTGGAGCCGGGCAAGAGCGTCGAGGGCGCGAGCTGGGTCGGCCGCACCGAGGCGGAGGCGGAGATCGTCGCCTCCCGGGAGCGGTACGCACAGGGCATCGCGGACGGCACGTACCACGACCCCGGCGTCGCACCCAACGCGAAGCCGACCGAGTAGCGGCCGCCGCTAGCCGATCAGTCCGCGCATCCGGCCGTACAGGCCGAGAACGCCGCACGCGACCGGGATCACCGTGATCACGCACGCCGCGTCCAGGATGTCCGCAGCGCGACCTAAGTAGGGGCCGGGCGGGCGGCGCCGGTAGACGGTACCGGCAACGGCGGCGAGCAGCGCGAACCCGGCCAGCGCACCGGCGACGGCCGGCCCCGGTGCCCGTTCCCCGGCCAGGAGCAGCGCCGCGCCCGCTCCCGCCACGAGCAACGGCAGCCGCTGCCGTACCGTCGGGAACAGCCGCGACCGCACCAGGAACCCGACGGCGCCGACCGCCACCAGGAGCCGTCCGGCCACCCCACCGCCCCGGGCGAGCACCGCCGCGGCGGCGAGCGTGGCGGCCGCGTGGCCGAGCAGCATCCCAGTGACCAGCTCGTCGGCCCGGGCCACCGCGGCGAACACCCGGGCCCGGTCCGGCCGGGTCGCCGCGTCCGGCGCCGGTACCGGCATCGGCAACCGGCCCAGCCCGGCCGCGGGCTGCCAGTACGCGAGCAGGGCGCCGAGCACGCCGAAGCAGCCGGCGGTGATCCCGGCGACGAAGATCCGCAGCCCGGACCCGACGCCAACCGCGCCCACGATGCCGGCGAGCAGCAGGCCGGCGGCCCCGACGAGGAAGCCCGGCGTGCCGCGCAGGAGCAGGTAGCCACCGCCCAGGGCATAGGGCAGTGCGTACCCGCCGAGCGCGGCTCCCGTCACTCCCTCGCCGAAGCCCCGGGACGCGACCACGCCAGCGAGCACGAGCAGGCCGGCGACGGCGAGCGCGACGGCCCCGGGAACCGGTGACCCGGCCGGGGACCGGAACAGCGCGACGAGGCCGAGCAGCAGCGCGAGGCCGGCGACCACCAGACCGGTCGTCCGGGTCGCGGCGCCGTCCCATGCCCGCCCGCGCCGCCGCGCTCCGGCGGCGATCGCCTCGACGACGTCGTCGTACTCCAGCTCCGGCCAGCCCGCCCTGGCGGGGACGAGGTGGAGGACATCGCCGTCCCGTACCCCCTGCTGGGCCAGCCCGGCCGCGGCGGACAGCGGGCTGCCGTCGGCCCGCCGCAGCACCCACCCACCGTGCGCCTGACCGGCGTCCGGCAGTCCTTCGCCCGCGTGGCGGAGCAGCTCAGGCAGCAGCTCGGCCAGCGGCGGGTGCTCGGGCAGCGCCACGTCCAGCCGCCGCCGCGGGGCGCTGACGGTCACGCGGGCCAGTCCGGTCGCCATCGTCACGGGACCTGTCCTACCACATCGCTCCGACAGCCGGCCGGGTTATCCACAGGCGGGAAACAGAGGGCAGCGCGGGTCGTCGCCGGGCACCTAGCATGTCCGGCGGGGAGGTGACCGGTGGCTACCGTTGTGGTGAGGCGTCGACCGCGCCCGCCCGCGCCGGAAATTCCGGCCGGCGAGCTGGCGGTGCCTGGCCCACCCGAAATCCCCCGGTCGATCGGCTCCCGGTGGGGTCAGGCGCTCATGCTGCTGCCGATGCTCGCCGGCACGGTGGCCACCGCGATGATGTTCGCCGGCCGGCAAGGCGGCGCGTATTCGTACGTCGTGGGCGCCGTCTTCGGGGTGTCGTCGCTCGGCATGCTGGCGACCGGCTTCGGCACCGGCGCCGGGCAGCCGAAGAAGGTCGAGATGATGGCGGCCCGCCGGCAGTACCTGCGCCATCTCGCGGTGCTGCGGCGCAAGGTCCGGGAGACCGCGGACCGGCAGCGCGAGGGTCTGCACTATCGACATCCCGACCCGACCACGTTGTGGTCGGCTGTGGACAGCTTCCGGCTGTGGGAGCGGCGGCCGGGCGACGGCGATTTCGGGGTGGTCCGGGTCGGGATCGGTCCGCAGACGCTGGCCACCCCACTGGTACCGCCGGTGACGCCGCCGACCGGTGACCTCGAGCCGTTGACGGCGGGAGCGTTGCGCCGGTTCCTCGACACCTACTCGATCATCCCCGACCTGCCGGTATCGGTGTCGGTACGCGGTTTCGCCCGGCTCCACGTGCGCGGTCCCGAGGAGGCGACGCGGGCGCTGGTCCGGGCGATGCTCGCGCAGTTGACCGTCTTCCACGCGCCGGACGATCTGGTCGTCGCAGCGTGCGTGGCGCCGGAGCGCCGCGCCGGGTGGGAGTACCTCAAGTGGCTGCCGCACGCGCTGCACCCGACCCGGGTCGACGCGCTCGGACCGGCCCGCCTCGTCGCCGGCTCCGCGCGGGAGCTGGAGACGCTGCTCGACGACGTGCTCGCCAACCGGCCCCGGTTCACTCCCGGCGGCTCCGGCCCGCCGGCCGAAGGCCCGCAGGTCGTCGTCGTGGTCGACGGTGGCGACCTGGCCGGCAGCGAGCATCTCGCCACCGAGGGCGGCCTCACCGGCGTGGCCCTGCTCGACCTGGACCACCCGCCGCCCCGCCTGCTCGACCGGTCCGCCGTCGGGCTGACCATCTCCGCGGAGGGCGCGCTCTCCAGCAGATCCGCCGACGAGGACGGCCCGGTCGGGGTCGCCGACGGGCTCGACCAGGCGACGGCGAGCGCGCTGGCGCACCAGCTCGCCCCGCTCCGGCTGGCCGCGACCACCCGGGTCGGTGACGCGCCGTTGCAGTCCGACACGGGCCTTGCGGACCTGCTCGGGATCGGGGATGCGGAGGCGTTCGACCCGGCCACCGGCTGGGTACCCCGGCCCGGCCGGAACCGGCTGCGGGTACCGGTCGGGATCGGCGCCGACGGGCACCCGGTCGAGCTCGACCTCAAGGAGTCCGCGCAGGACGGCATGGGCCCGCACGGGCTGCTGATCGGCGCGACCGGCTCGGGCAAGTCGGAGTTGCTGCGTACCCTCGTGCTCGGGCTCGCCGCCACGCACGACTCGGAGACGCTCAACTTCGTGCTCATCGACTTCAAGGGCGGCGCTACCTTCGCGTCGATGGACAAGCTGCCGCACACCGCCGCGATGATCACGAATCTGGAGTCCGAGCTGCCGCTGGTCGACCGGATGAACGACGCCCTGGAGGGCGAGCTGAACCGGCGGCAGGAGCTGTTGCGCCGCGCGGGCAACTTCGCCAGCCTGCGTGACTACGAGAAGGCCCGGCTGAGCGGTGCGCCGCTGGCGCCGCTGCCGGTACTGCTGGTGATCTGCGACGAGTTCTCCGAGCTGCTGCAGCGCAAGCCGGAGTTCATCGACCTGTTCGTACAGATCGGGCGGGTGGGCCGGTCGCTCGGGGTACACCTGCTGCTGGCCAGCCAGCGTCTGGAAGAGGGGCGGCTGCGCGGCCTGGACACCCACCTGTCGTACCGGATCGGGCTGCGCACCTTCTCCGCCATGGAGTCGCGCAGCGTGCTCGGCGTACCGGACGCGTACGAGCTGCCCCGCTCCCCCGGGCACGGCTACCTGAAGTCGGGCACCGAGCCGCTGGTGCGGTTCAAGGCGGCCTACGTCTCCGGCCCGTACCGGCGTCCGGGACCGGCCGCCGCGACCGCCGGGCACGCCGGTCGGGTACTCGACTTCACCACGCACGAGCTTGCGCTGCCGGTACCGACGCCGAGCACGCCGCCGCCCGGCGAGTCCACCGTGAGCCTGCTCGATGTCCTGGTCGGGCGGTTGACCGGCGCGGGTATCCCGGCGCACCAGGTGTGGCTACCGCCGCTGCAGCAGTCGACCCACCTCGACGAGCTGCTCGGTCCCGTGGTGACCGAGCCCGGGGTTGGGCTCACGGTCGGCAATCCGCAACTGCGCGGCAGGCTGCAGGTACCGGTCGCGCTCGTGGACAAGCCGTATGAGCAGCGGCGCGATCCGCTCTGGCTCGACGTGTCAGGCGCCGCCGGGCACGTGGCCGTGGTCGGCGGCCCGCAGAGCGGCAAGTCCACGCTCCTGCGCACCGTCCTTTGTGGACTGTCGCTGACCCACACCCCGGCGCAGGTGCAGATCTACTGTCTCGACTTCGGCGGTGGCGGGCTGGCTGGATTGCGGGAGCTGCCGCACATCGGCGGGGTGGCCGGCCGGCAGGAGCCGGCGGCGGTCCGCCGTACCGTCGGCGAGGTCGCGACGCTCCTCGCCGAGCGGGAGCGCTCCGGGAGTACGGCCCGGGACGGGCGCGCCGATGTGTTCCTGGTCGTCGACGGGTGGAGCACGATCCGGGGCGAGTACGACGACCTCGAACCGGTCATCACCGACCTGGCCACCCGCGGCCTGTCGTACGGCATCCACGTCGTCGCGAGCGCATCCCGCTGGATGGACTTCCGGCCCGCGATCCGCGACCTGTTCGGCTCCCGGCTGGAACTGCGCCTGGGCGACCCGTCCGACTCGGCCGTGTCGCGCAAGGCGGCCGAGAACGTCCCGAAAACCGCGCCGGGCCGTGGTATCACGCTGGAAGGGCTGCATTTCCTGGCGGTCCTGCCATCGACGGGCAGCCTCGACAGCGCCAGACTTATCAAAGCCGTGGCGGCGGCGTGGACCGGCCCGGGCGCGCCGCCGGTACGGCTGCTGCCGGCGGTGGTGCCGTACGCGACGCTGGACGTCACGGCCGGTGCCGGGATCCCGATCGGCATCGCTGAGGCCGACCTGCAACCGGTCGTCCTCGACTTCGCCGCCGACCCGCATTTCCTGCTCTTCGGCGACGGGGAGAGCGGCAAGTCGTCGTTCCTGCGCGCGCTGGCCACCTCGATCGTCCGGCGGCACACACCGGAGCAGGCCCGGGTGATCATCGTCGACTACCGGCGGAGCCTGCTCGGCGCCGTCGAATCCGAGCACCTCATCGGCTACGGCAGCGGCGCCGCCGAGACGGCCGAGCTGATCGAGTCGGTCGGTGACTACATGCGCAAGCGGCTGCCCGGCCCCGGGGTGACCGCGCAGCAACTACGCGAGCACTCGTGGTGGACCGGCCCGGACTGCTACGTCCTCGTCGACGACTACGACCTCGTCGCGACCGGTCCGGTCAACCCGTTCCACCCGCTGCTGGACCATCTCGTGCAGGCGCGCGACATCGGACTGCGCCTGGTGCTGGCCCGCCGGTCGGGCGGCGCCGGGCGGGCATTGTACGAACCGGTGATCCAGCGGCTGCGCGAACTGTCCACACCCGGCCTGGTGCTGTCCGGCGACCGCGACGAGGGAGCGCTGCTCGGCACGGTACGGCCGGGACCGCTGCCACCGGGACGCGGCTGGCTGGTGACCCGCAAGGACGGGGTACGCCTGATCCAGCTGGCGCACCTTCCGCCGGCGTAACGGTCAGCCCAGGGCGCACCGGCCGGTGCCGACCGGGTCGGTCGCGTCCCGCCCGGCCAGCACGACCGGGGCGGCTTCGTTGTCGCTCAACGCGAACCCGGTCTGCGGATCGTCGGCCGCGGCGGCGAAGATGACCCCGAGGACCGTACCGTCGGAGGCCAGCAACGGCCCGCCGGAGTTCCCGCTGCGCACCAGGCCGCGCAGCGTGTAGATGTCGCGGGTCACGGTTCGCGCGTCGTAGATGTCCGGACCGCGGATCGGTCCCTCGTCGCGGATCCGGGCGGGCTCGGCGTCGAACGGGCCGTCCAGCGGGTACCCGAGGACGATCGCGTCGTCGCCGGAGCGCCCGGCTGCGGAGGCGAACTTGATGACCGGCGCGGTCAGGCCGGGTACATAGATGACGGCGAGGTCCTTGTCCGAGTCGTAGGCGACGACCTGGCCCCGGCGCCGGCTGTTGCCGTCCTCCACCGTGAGCGAGGTCGTGCCCGCGACCACGTGCGCGTTGGTCATCACGTGCTCGGGCGCGTAGACGAACCCGGAACCCTCGATCTTCCGGGAGCAGGACGGCGCCGTACCGAGGATCTTCACCACCGACTTGCGCACCCGCGCGACCACCGGCGAGGCGGCCAGCCCCGAGTCCGGCGGCGGTACCTGCCGGACCTGTGTCGGATCGAGGTCGCCGAAGACGTTCGGGAAGCCCCGGGTGTCCACGCTGTGCCGTAGCGCGTCGGACAGCGCCTTCGCCTGGCTGGGCATCACCGCGTTGACACCGTGCAGCAGCGCGCTGTTGCGTACCGCCCGGGACAGTCCGGGAATCGGCGACGAGCCGAGCGGCGCCGCCACCAGCCACGCCACCACCAGCACGGCGATGATCGACACCACCGAGCCGAGCATGTCGTCGACCGTCCGACCGGTGCGGTTGCGGATGGACGCGCGGATCCGGGCCCCGATCCAGCTCGCGATCGCCTGCCCACCGATCGCAACGGCCAGCACGGTCGCCAGGGAGACGAACACGCGGGCGAGCGACGAGTCGAAGAAGTTCGCGAAGAACGGGCCCAGTTGGAGCCCGATCGCGGCACCGCCGAAGAACCCGAGGAACGACAGCAGACCGATCACAAAGCCCTGCCGGTACCCGTTGACCGCGAAAATGATCACCAACAGCACCAGGACGAGGTCGATCAGGCTGCCATGCACGCGTCCTAGGGTACGGGCCGGTCGCCAGCGATGGGGAAATCGAGCTGGGCCGCGTCCTCCCACGGAACGGCCCAGCCGGCCAGCTCCAACAGCCTGCTCAGCACCCCTGCGGTGAAGCCCCACACGAGCATCGAGCGCACCTGGAACGCCGGCCCGACCCACCCGCTCGGATGGCGGACCCATACCCGGTTGGCCGGGTCGACCAGCTCCGCCACGGGTACCCGCTCGACCCGGGCCACCTCGGTCAGCTGCATCGGCGCGACCGGGTGCGGCGCCCGCCACCAGGCCAGCACCGGGGTCACCACGAACCGGCTCACCGGGATCCACAGCTTCGGCAGCTCCGCCAGTACCTCCACGCTGGCCGCGTCGAGGCCGACCTCCTCGGCCGCCTCGCGCAGCGCGGTGGCCGCCGGGTCGCGGTCGTCCGGGTCGGCCGCACCGCCGGGGAACGCCGGCTGACCGGCGTGGGTGCGCATGTCCGGCGCACGCTCCAGGAGCAGGACGTCCGGTCCCGTGCCGTCGCTGTCCGCGAGCAGGATCAGCACCGCGCTGGGTCGGCCACCTTCCGGGGGTACCGGCAGCGGGGTGAAGTCTGCCCGGTGCGCGCCCACGACCCGCTCCAGCAGCGGCTGCCACCAATCGGGAAGGTCCGTCACGCGGTGATCCCGAGATACGTACCGGCCAGCCGCGCGATCGCCGCCTCGTCGAGCGCCTTGTCGTTGTAGAGGTACCGGATGCCGCCGTCGGCGTCGACGAACAGTGTGACCGGAAGCGCGGTGCGGCCCACGCCGGACAGCAGCTGGCTCTTCGCGTCGAAGAGGTTCGGGAAGGCGACCTTGACGTCCTGCAACAGACCGGCCCCGGCATCGCGGGTGTCGCCGGTGTCCACGCCGAGGACCAGTACCCGGTCGCCGACCCGGTCCGCGTAGCTCTGGAACGCGGGCAGCTCGGTGCGGCAGGGTCCGCACCAGGAGGCCCACAGGTTGAGGATCGCCGGCCGGTGCAGCGCGGTCAGCTCGACCCTCCCGCCGCCCTGGAAGCATTCCAGCGTCAGATCGGGTATCCGCGACGCAGCCGCGCCGCCGAGCGCCGGCTGACCGGTCGGGCCCAAGTGCCCGTCCGCGATGCGTGCGGCAGGCGCCGAGGGCGCCGGCGGCAGGCACGAACCGCCGGCCGATCCGGTGGTGTCCACAGTGGACGGGGCGCAGCCGGCGAGCAGCACCAGCAGGACGGCGACGACGAGCGGCCTCACGGCGCCGGCACACCCGCAAGCTCGGCCAGCTCGGCCACCCGGGGACCCTTGAGCAGCTTGGCCGCGGCGACAGGGTCGACCGGACCGGTGCCGTAGGACGGGCACCACCGGGCCAGCGTGCAGGCGCCGCACGCGGGCTTGCGGGCGTGGCAGACCCGCCGGCCGTGGAAGATGATCCGGTGCGAGAGCATTGTCCACTCGCGCTTGTCGATGAGCTTGCCGACCGCGAACTCGATCTTCACCGGGTCGGTCTCGTCGGTCCACGCCCACCGACGTACCAGCCGCTGGAAATGGGTGTCGACGGTGAGGCCGGGTATCCCGAACGCGTTGCCGAGGATGACGTTGGCGGTCTTGCGGCCGATGCCGGGCAGCGAGACGAGGTCTTCCAGCCGGTTGGGCACCTGACCGTCGAAGCGGTCGACGAGTGCCTGACCCAGCTTGATCAGCGCGTCGGCCTTGTTGCGGTAGAAGCCGGTCGGCTTGAGCAGCTCCTCCAGCTCGGTCCGGTCGGCGGCGGCGTAGTCGGCCGCAGTCGGGTAGCGCGCGAACAGCTTCGGGCTGACCTCGTTGACCCGCACGTCGGTGGTCTGCGCCGACAGGACCGTGGCGACCGCGAGCTCCAGCGCGTTGCGGTGGTCAAGCTCGGTGTGCGCGTCGGGGTGCGCCTCCGCAAGCGCCCCGGCCATCCGGCGGGCCCGGCGCTTGCGAGCGAGGTCGGTCTCGTGGGCCGGCACTTGGCCCGGACCAGCAAGGCGGCGGTTGTCGTGGGCCGGCACTTGGGCCGGACCAGTAAGGCGGCGGTTGTCGTGGGCCGGCACTTGGGCCGGACCAGCAAGGCGGCGGTCGTCCGTGTCCACGCCAGAGAGCCTACGTCGAGGGTGTGACAGCTCCGTCGGCGCCGAGGTGGGCACCGGTCTTCGGGAAGTCCGCGCGGCACAGCCCGGAAACCAGGGAGATCGCCTGCTTCTGCGGGTCGAGGCGGGGCACGCCCGGGGCGACCATCTGCGCCGGTACCAGCGTGCCGGACAGGTACGAGCCGTCCCTGCGCAGCGTCACCCGCAGGATCGCGCTGATCCCGACCACCCCGCCGGTACCCAGCGCGTGGTACCCGGCGAAGTTGCCCAGGCTGTACGCGATCAGCTTGCCCTTGTAGAACTCCAGCGCCCGCAGCACGTGTGGGCTGTGCCCGATCACGATGTCCGCGCCCGCGTCGATGACCGCGTGGCTGAACGCGATCGGGTCGCCCCGGTTCTCCCCGAAGAAGATCTCGGTACCGGGCTTGACGTGCGTGTGGTCCGCGCCTTCCCCGCCCATGTGCACCTGGATGATGACGAGGTCGGCCTGCGTCTTCGCCCGCCGTACGAGATCCTGCGCCTTCGGGATGTTGACCAGGTCGTTGGCCCACGGGTACGGCGCGAACCCGAGCACCGCGACCCGGATGCCCTTGACCGTCACCACGGTGATCATCCCGGGTGGCCCGGTGTACTTCACGCCGGCACCGTCCAGCGCGGTGCGGGTGTTCTGATGCCCGGCCGGGCCGAAGTCGTAGGCATGGTTGTTCGCGAGGTTCACCAGCGCGAACCCGGCCTCCTTGAGGACCCCGGCGTACGAGGGCGGCGAGCGGAACTGGAAGCAGCTCTTGCCGGCCGACCCGGCGCCGCACTTGCCGACCCCGGTGTCGTCGGTCAGCGGCTGCTCCAGGTTGGCCATCTGGAGATCGGAGTGCAGGCTCGACGCGACGGGGTCGAAGAACCCGTGCCCGTTGTTCGGCGGCAGCAGGGACGGCGCGTTCCCCATGATCACGTCACCGACGGCGGAGAGGGTCAGCTGCGCACCGGGATCGGACGGTGGCGCGGACGAGCCGGCTGGCGCCGGTACCGGCGGCTGGTCGCCACCGACCGCGGCCGGCGCGGGGGTGGGCGGCGCGGTGTGGCCGCCGCCGCAGCCGGTCAGCCCGAGCAGCACGAAGAGGACGGCGGCTGCGAGGGGAGCCAGCCGACCACGGGCTACGGTCATGTCACATACGTCCTGGGGTCAAGGGTCTCGGGGGGACGTTACCCGAGGCGGGCCCGGCTGGCGGGGCGCACCGTGGGGTGACCGCCCCCGGTCGGGTTTGGTGTGCCTAAACTGACGTGGCGCGGCGACGCGCGGGCGGAGGTGCTCGAGATGGACGAGGTACTGGCGAGCAGCGGGATATTTCAGGGCGTCGATCCGGACACGGCGGAATCCCTCGTGAAGGACATGGAGACGATCGAGGTCCGAAAGGGCGAGGTCATCTTCAACGAGGGCGAACCGGGCGACAGCCTGTACATCATCCTGTCCGGAAAGATCAAGCTCGGCCGGCGCGCGGCCGACGGACGGCAGAACCTCGTCATGGTGATGGGCCCGTCCGACATGGTCGGCGAGCTGTCCCTGTTCGACCCCGGACCGCGCACCGCAACCGCCACCGCGGTCACCGACGCCCGCCTGGCCCGCCTGCGCAAGCAGTCGCTGCGGCCGTGGATCACCAACCGGCCGGAGATCTCCGAGCAGCTGTTGCGGGTACTGGCCCGGCGACTGCGCCGGACCAACGACGCGCTCGCCGATCTGATCTTCACCGACGTGCCCGGCCGGGTCGCCAAGAACCTGCTCCAGATGGCCGGCAAGTTCGGCAGCCGGGACGGCGGCGTTCTGCGGGTCACCCACGACCTCACCCAGGAGGAGTTGGCTCAGCTCGTCGGCGCCTCCCGGGAGACGGTCAACAAGGCGCTGGCCGACTTCGCCTCCCGCGGCTGGCTGCGGCTCGACGGCAAGAGCGTGATCATCCTGGACCCGGAGCGCCTGGCCCGCCGCGCCCGCGTCTGACCCGTCCATCGACCACCCCCCGGTACCTGTCGTTCGCAAATACCCACGGGGAGTGTGTTGATGATCGGTCGGTCGGCCGCCGGGATCGCCCTCGCGACCACGCTCAGCCTCGCCGCCGGGAGCGCGGCGTTCGCCGGCCCGCCCGAGGGCGGCATCCGGGGCGCGGACGCCGGGAACGTGGTACGCGGCAGCTACCTCGTCGTGCTGAAGGACGGCGCGGCGAGTCCCGCGAAGGTACAGGCCAGCGCAGCCACGCTGACGGCCACGTTCGGGGGTACCGTCACCTTCCGGTACACCAGGGCCCTTCGGGGTTTCTCGGCAAGGATGTCCGATCTGCAGGCCAGGCGGATGGCCGCCCGCCCCGAGGTCGGATACGTGCAGGCCGTCCGCAAGGTGAAGAAGAGCGACACGCAGGCCAACCCGCCGTCGTGGGGGCTGGACCGGATCGACCAGGGTGGCCGGCCGGAGAGCCACTCGTACACGTACCCGTCGACGGCGAGCGCCGTACACGCCTACATCATCGATACCGGTATCCGGACCGACCGCCTGGACTTCGGCGGCCGGGCCAGCTCCGGGATCGACACGGTCGACAACGACACCGACGCGAGCGACTGCGACGGGCACGGTACCCACGTCGCCGGCACGGTCGGCGGTGCCACCTTCGGTGTCGCGAAGCAGGTCCAGCTGGTGGCGGTCCGGGTGCTCGACTGCGCCGGCTGGGGTACCGACGCGCAGATCGTCGCCGGCATCGACTGGGTCACCGCGAACGCGGTCCACCCGGCGGTGGCCAACATGAGCCTCGGCAGCGTCACGGTCGACCCGGCGATCGACGCCGCGGTCGCGAACTCCATCGCGTCCGGCATCACGTACGCGGTGGCGGCCGGCAACGGCGGCGCGGACGGGGTGGGCGACGACGCGTGCACCACGTCCCCGGCGGACGTTCCGGGCGCGATCGCCGTCGGCGCCACCGACGAGGCGGACTTCCGGACCTGGTTCTCCAACTACGGGCCGTGCGTCGCGGTGTTCGCCCCCGGCAACAAGATCGCTTCGGTGAACCTGGACAGCGACGCCACCCCGCGGATCGAGAGCGGTACCTCGCAGGCCACCCCGCACGTGACGGGTGCCGCGGCGCTCCTGCTCGCGGCCAACCCGTTGCTGACCCCGGCACAGGTCCGCGCCGCGATCGTCGACAGCGCGGTACCCGACACCGTCTACCACGCCGGCCCCGGCTCGCCGAACCGGCTGCTGCACGTGGGTACCGCCCCGAACTCCCCGTCGATCAGCCTGCTGGCCCGGATCAACTCCCGGTTCGTGACCACCGGCGGCGGAGCCGACCCGTTGTCCGCCGACCGGAGCGCCAACGGTCTCTGGGAGGAGTTCGACCAGGTGGACGAGGGCGGCGGGTACGTGGCGCTGCGGTCGCACGCCAACGGGAGGTACGTCACCGCCGAGGCGGGCGGTAGCCAACCGCTGGTCGCCAACCGCGCCGCGGTTGGCGCCTGGGAGAAGTTCAGGATCATGGACAACGGCGACGGGAGCGTCGCGCTGCAGGCGAACGCGAACAACCGGTTCGTCACCACCGGAGGGGGCACCTCGGCGCTGATCGCCAACCGCAGCGCGGTCGGACTCTGGGAGGAGTTCGACCGGGCCGGCCCGGTGTTCGGCATCGCCTTCCAGTCGTTCGCCAATGACAAGATCATCACGGCGGAGGCGGCCGGCTCGGCACCGCTGCAGGCCAACCGCGCCGCGGTCGGGCAGTGGGAGCAGTTCGACGAGGTCAACGTCGGTGGGGGGTACATCGCGCTGCGGGCGCGCGCCAACGGGAAGTTCGTCACGGCCGAGTGGGCCGGCACGCGGCCGCTGATCGCCAACCGGACGAGCGCAGGCGCGTGGGAGAAGTTCCAGGTCATCGACCTCGGCGGGGACGGCACGGGTACCGGTACCCTCATCGCTCTGCTGGCCAACGCCGACGGCCAGTTCGTGAGCACCGGCTTCGTACGGACCGTCCTGGTGGCCGACGGCGGCAACGACGTCACGAACCTCTACGCGAGCGAGGCCTACGAGGACCTGACGGTGTGAGCAGTATCGCGGCGGGCGAGCCGCTCGTTACCAGGTGGCGATGGCGGAGCAGACCCGGTTGGAGCGCCCGATGCCCACCCTGAGCACAACTGTCGATCCCCGATCACCGTCCTATGTAGACAGCCGGCAGGCCGTGCTGGCCCGGTTGGACGAGCTGGACGAGGCACTTGCGGCGACCCGGGGCCGGTACCGGGCGATCGCCCGGGAACGGGTCGAGCTGCTACTGGACCGGGACGCGCCGTTCCTGGAACTGTGCCCGGTGGCCGGCTGGGGTACCGAGGACGCCCCGGGCGCCGGGATCGTCGGCGGCATCGGCCGGGTCGAGGGCGTGCGGTGCGTGCTCATCGCGACCGATCCGGGGGTACCGGATGGGCTGGCCGCCCCGCGCAAGGCCCGCCGCCTCGGCGAGATCGCGACCGAGAACGGGCTCCCGCTGATCCACCTGCTCGACCGCGGCGGTACCGAAACCGCGCCCGAGGTACTCCGCGACCTCGCCCGGGCCGCAAGCCTGCCCCGGATTGCGGTGGCCTTCGGCGAGGGCACCGCACCGGCGACGCTGTCGGACTACACGATCGCGGTACGGACCGGACCGGCCGACTTCCTCGCCGAGGACGAGCGCGACGCGATCCGGCTCGCCCGGCTGTGCGTCCGGCGGGTCGCCGACCGCCGGTCCGCCCCGTACCGGTTGGGCGCACCGCTCGGCCTCGGCGGGCCGCCCAAGTACGAGGTCGACGACCTGCTCGGGCTCGGTACCGGCGACGCCCGCGAGATCCTCGCCCGGATCCTGGACGGCAGCGAGCTGGACGAGTTCCAGCCGCGCAGCGGTACCGGGCTGGTCGCCGGCTGGGCGGAGCTGCACGGGTACTCGGTCGGGGTACTCGCGACGACCCGGGCGGGCGACGCCGAGGCCGCCAAGGCGACCGAGTTCGTCCGGCGGGCGCACACTCCGTTGCTGTTCATCGACAACGGGACGGCTGCCGACCCGCGCCTGGTCGAGGCGGTCGCCACCTCGCCGGTACCGCACCTGCGGGTCGAACTGGCCGCCGGTACCGGCCGGGCGTTGCGGCCGCGCTTCCTGTTCCGCTGGCCGCACCCGACCGCGCTGGACCGCTCCGGCCGCCTCGGCGACGACGGTGTACTCGACCCGCGCGACACCCGTACCGCGCTCGGCATCGCCCTGTCCGCCGTCCACAGTGGAGGGTCCTGATGATCAAGAGGCTGCTGGTGGCCGACCGGGGCGAGATCGCCCGCCGGATCTTCGCCACCTGCCGCGCGATCGGCATCGACACCGTGGCGGTGTACTCCGACGCCGACGCCCGGTGCCCGCACGTGCGGGAGGCCGATTACGCGGTACACCTGCCGGGAAACGCGCCGAGCGCCACGTACCTGCGCGGGGATCTCATGGTGGCGGCGGCCCGTAAGGCCGGCGCGGACGCGGTACACCCGGGGTATGGTTTTCTGGCCGAAAGCCCGGACTTCGCCGCGGCGGTGCTCGACGCGGGCCTGACCTGGATCGGGCCCGAGCCGAAGGTGCTCGCGCTGACCGGCGACAAGCTCGCCGCGAAGCGGCTGGTGGCCGACCTCGGCGTGCCGGCACTTCCGTCCTATGTGGACAGTGAGCTGGTTACCGAGTTCCCGGTACTCGTCAAGCCCGCAGCCGGTCGCGGCGGGCGCGGCGTGCGGATCGTCCGGGACGCCGAGGGGATGGCCGAGGCCGTCGCGGCCGCGCGGCGCGAGTCGGCCGCGTTCAACGGCTCCGGTACCGTCTTCACCGAGCCCTATGTCGAGCGCGCCCGGCACGTCGAGGTGCAGATCCTCGCCGACGCCGCCGGCACCGTGCTGCCTCTCGGGGAGCGGGACTGTTCGATCCAGCGGCGGTACCAGACCATCATCGAGGAGAGCCCGTCGCCGGCCGTGTCGCCGGCGCTGCGCGAGCAGTTGTGCGCCGCCGCCGCGACCGCGGTCCGGGCGCTCGGCCACACCGGCGCCGGTACCGTCGAATTCCTGCTCACCCCGGGCGGTGACTTCTTCTTCCTGGAGTTGAGCCCGCGGCTCGCCGTGGACCACGCGGTGACCGAGTGCGTGTTCGGGCTCGATCTGGTGCGGCTGCAACTGCTTGTCGCCGAGGGCACCCCGCTGCCGATGACCGGGCCGCCGCCGATGCGCGGGCACGGGATGGAGGTCCGGCTGTACGCGGAGGATCCGGCCTACGCCTGGCTGCCGTCGACGGGAACGCTGCACCGGTTCGCGGTACCGGAGGTGGCGGCCGAGTTCCGGCCGCTGATCCAGCCCGGGCTGCGGCTGGACGGCGCGGTCGAGGACGGCAGCGTCGTCGGCGTGCACTACGACCCGATGCTCGCCAAGCTCATCGCCTGGGCGCCGTCGCGGGTGGAGGCGGCGCGGCTGCTCGCCGGTACCCTGGCCCGGGCCCGGATCCACGGCGTGGTCACCAACCGGGACCTGCTCGTGCGGGTACTGCGCCATCCGGTGTTCCTGGGCGGCGCGACCGATACCGGCCTGCTCGACCGGCACCCGGAGGTCTTCGTCCCGCTGGTCTCCGGGATGGACACCGGCAAGCTGTCCTGCCTGGCCGCCGCGCTCGCCGCGGCTGCCGGGCGGCGCGGCCGGTTCCCGTCCGGCTGGCGCAACGTTCCGGTGCTGCCGCAGATGGTCGGGTACGAGGGTCCGTCCGGCCCGGTCGAGGTCGGGTACCGGTTCGACCGCTCCGGCGCCCTGGCCGCCTGGTCGGTGCGGCCGCCCGGCTTCTCCCGTACCGATGCCGAGGATCACCCGCCGGTTGCCGTGGTATCCGCGGAGCCGGACCGGGTCAGCCTGGACGTCGACGGGATCCGGATGGACCTCGCAGTGCACCGGGTCGGCGATATGTCCTATGTGGACAGTCCCGAGGGGCTCGTCACGCTGACCGAGCTGCCCCGGTTCCCGCTGCCGGAATCGACGGCCGCCGAGGGGCGCCTGGTCGCCCCGCTACCGGGGTCGGTGGGCCGGATCCTGGTGGTACCCGGACAGCGCGTCGACGCCGGGGACCTGCTGATGGTCCTGGAGGCGATGACCCTGGAGCACCCGGTCTACGCCCCGGGCCCCGGCGTCGTCACCGAAGTACCGGTGGGGACCGGCAGCCGGGTGGAGCCGGGTACGGTACTGGCCGTCATCGCGCCGTAACTCGACAGCCTGACCGACACCGGCTGGAGCTACGGCAGCGGCGCACCGGTACCTGGTACCGCGGAGAGTCTCCTGCTGGCGATGAGCGGGCGCGCGGTCGCATTCGACGAAGTTGGCCGGCGACGGCGTACCGATCCTGCGGGAGCGGGTGACCGCGCCATCGCGGGTCGGACCGGCCCAGCGCCTCGGGCGGGTACTCGGTGTGGTGCTGCACCCGCCGCCGCCCGACCGGCGGTCGCGCGAGGCGACCGGGCCGGGCTACCGAGGTGTCGGAGCAGGCCGGGCCTGCCCGGGCCGCCGGAGCAGGCCGGGCTAGAGGGCGAGCGCGGGTAGGGCCTGCCGGAGCGGGCCGGCCGCGCGGGACACCAGTACCGCGCCGGTCACCCCGGGACGCGGGATCAGCCGGTGTGCCGGCCCCGTCCCTAGCCCCTGCCAGGCCGCGGCGGAGAGCATCAACGCGAGCACGAGGATCGCGACCCCGGCACCATCGGCCGACCAGCGACGCGGCCGGATCGGCGCGGTGGCCTCGGGATCACCCGGCGGGATCGGCGCGGCTCGTTCGCTGGTCGGCGCGGCTCGTTCGCTGGTCCGCGCAGCCTCGTCGGGATGGACCGGCCGGGTCGGCGCGGTCAGGTCGCCGGTCAGGTCGGCCGGGCGTGGCTGGGTGGGCATGGACCAGGCGTCCGGCAGGCTGACCGGTTCCGGGCGTACCCGGACAGCGTCCTCCGCCGGTACCGCGGCGGGCAGCGCCGCGAGCCCGTCCCGCAGTTCCTCGGCGGTGGGCCGGGCGCCCGGGTCGTTGGCCATCCCGGCGCGCAGGAGCCGGGTCAACTCCGCCGGTACGCCGGGCAGATCCGGGATCGGGCGGTCGAACAGCTCGATCAGCGTGATCAGGCTGGGATCCCGGTCATCGAGCCAGCGCGGCGGCTTCCCGCGTAGGAGTGCGTAGAGGGTGGCGCACAACGAGTACACGTCGGCGGCGGGTGAGGGTTCGCAGCCGTGCCGGAACATCTCGCGCGGCGCATAGGCGGGAGTGAGTACCTCGACGCTGGTCGAAACGTCGCGCATCTCGGTGAGGACGGCCAGCCCGAAGTCGGCGAGCGCCGGCTCGCCGAAGCCGGAAACCAGGATGTTGGCCGGCTTGACGTCGCGGTGCAGGACGCCGAGGCGATGCGCGTCGGCGAGCGCGTCCGCGATCTTCATGCCGATGTCGCGGACCTCCGGAGGGTGGAGGTGGCCGGCGCGCAGCCGGTCGGCGTACGACCCCTCACACAGCTCCATGATCATGTACGGGTGACCGTCGGGCAGCACACCGGCATCGAACAGGTCGACGACGTGCGGATGGCTGGACATCCGGCCGGCCGCCCGCGCCTCGCGCATGAACCGGCGCCGGTCGTGCTCGTTGTCCAGGCTCCGGTTCTCGATCTTCACGGCCACGTCGCGGCCGATGGACTCCTGAACCGCCCGGTAGACGGTCGCGTACCCGCCCCGCGCCAGCACGCCCAGGCCGGACAGGCCGGGTACCGCCGGTGCGGGGATCGCGGGTCGCTGCTCGTCCACGGGTACGAAAATACGCCTGCACGGGGTCCGGCCGGGATCACGTGTCCGCGGCGCCGCCGGTAC
>WNGL01004116.1_pt1 | contig 18414 bp, 14 predicted proteins | sample 5400591 | NCBI WGS metagenome assembly WNGL01 (sample SAMN13153377, study PRJNA577476) | soil metagenome | isolation source: 80 cm soil or saprolite under Garry oak tree replicate 1 | place: USA:California | collected 2016-06-15 | reverse complement strand
TGAGCATGTAGAATCCAGTCCGTCTCCTGCGATGATACCGGCAACGTGCTCACCGTGACCGTAATGGTCGTCCGTGCCCCCGCCGACGAAATCCTGGCTGTAAACTATGCGAAGCGCGCTGGAAAGAGTCCTCAAGTCGTCGTGGTTGGAGATGCCGCTATCAATTACAGCGATACCGACGCCGGTGCCCAGCAGTTTGTAGTTGGTCCAAGCCACCGGAGCGTTTACTGCCGCGGCCGTTAAGTCCAGGGAAGCTCCTACGCTGCGATCGGGCGAGACGTAAACGATTTGGGGATCCTCGCTCAGGCCTTTTAATGCGCGCACAGGGATGGAATACAGCGCGCCTTTCACTATAGGCAGCTCACTTTTCAGTGTTGCACCGTGCCTGCGAACCCTTTCGTGCTCCGCTTCGGTAGGAACTTCCTTAAATTGCACGATAACGTCCACTATGGAAGTGGGATCGGCAGCCTGAAGGTCAGGGGCGATCTTGTCTTGACCGGCGAGCGCCCAGCTAGACAGGAAGGAGCTAAATAGAAAGGCAAGGATTTGCCAGCGATTCCTAGTCATTGTCATAGCCCTTTCACTCTTCGACCTTTCACGTTTTTCTTTTGCACTTCGCGTTCCTAGCCAGAAAAGTGGAGTATTCCTTTATAATGAGATAGTTATGGCTGACTGAGTCTTTCCGCGTCTGCGACAGTTTGTCACCGGCAGCAGGTAATCCGAACGGAAGGGCCAACTAAGTTATTTCTATTGTGGAAGTTACATGTAAGTGCGTGCCAATGGCCAAGTTGTCTCTCGCCCAATTCAACGGGGTGAGCAAGATCGGGCGACACACGGAGTGCTTGGACTAGCTATCGAATCGACGGGGATTTAGTGCAGTCGAAAAATGCAGCGAGCAAAATTTTTAATCGACGGGGATTTAGTGCAGTCGAAAAATGCAGCGAGCAAAATTTTTTGCAGGAACCGCTTCAGATTCCTCTGTTGTTTCCAGCTACCCCTTGTCCCCAACGACCAGGAAGCCGCTCTCGGCCTTCTGGCCCAAGACCTGAGTCCACATCACTATCGCCGTCCCTCCGTCGAAAGGGTGCCTGAACTGCACGCGCTGGCCAGCACTGAGTCCCACACGGTAATGGGTCGCCCGGAATCCCTCTGCACTGACATCGGACAGCACACCGCGAATCGCCGACAGCGGTTCGTCAAAGGAACACAGAACGACTTCACCCTCGCACGGATAGCGGGAGGTGCGACGCCTTTCGGTCGCTCTCCGGCTCACTCCGCGGTCGAGATTCAGTAATTTGGCTTTCATTTCTTACTCCATACGCTTTCAATTTGCGCGTCAGCGTGCGCCGGGAAATACCCAGGACTTTGGCTGTCTTCGTGTGGTGCCCTCCCGTTTGACTGAGCACTCGAAAGATCATCTCTCGCTCAATTGCTTCCAGGCTGGTGGCCTGTGGCACAGGTCTTTGCTCGGAAGATTCTTGCTGCTGGAGGCTAAGCAGGGAAGAAGGGATTTCTCTGTCCGTGGCCAGTAGCACGGCGCGCAGGATGGTGTTGCGTAACTCGCGGACGTTCCCAGGCCAGCTATAGCTTGTTAGCGCTTCTTCCGCTGAAGGGGCGAAGCGCATGCAGGGATCGTGTTGGTGGAGGAAGAACCTCGCGATGGGCAATATGTCCTCGCGCCTTTCCCGCAGCGACGGAACATGAAGGCGAATTTGGGCGAGACGATGATACAAATCGCTGCGGAATTTGCCACCCTGGATGGCTCTTTCCAGGTCCTGATTCGTAGCGGTCACAATACGCGAGTCTACGGTGACTTTGCGTACGCCGCCGAGCCGGAAATAGGGCACGCCATCGAGCACCCGTAGGAGCTTTACCTGAATTCTGGGCTCGAGTTCGCCCACTTCGTCCAAAAAAAGCGTTCCGGAATCCGCGAGCTCGAACAAACCCTGTTTGGGCCCTTGCGCCCCGCTAAAGGCTCCCTTCTCATAACCAAACAATTCGCTTTCAATCAGATGCTCGGGGAGTGCCGCGCAGTTGACGTCAACCCATGGTTTGTTGCAACGGAGAGAATGGTGGTGCAGTGCCCGCGCTATCAGTTCTTTGCCGCTGCCGCTTTCGCCCGTGATGAGAACAGCCGCGCTGCTCCGAGCAACGCGGGTAACGAGACTCAACAACTCCCGCATCGGTTCGCTGCAAAACACAGCGGGCATGCCGAGATAGGTCTCGCACGGCTCCACACGTTGTGCACTGACGGACTGCATCACTAAGCGACACTGTGAGCTTGGGAGCCTTCGGCGTCCATAGTACGAACGGTGAAAAACGGGACATGTCAGCGCCCGCTAGTCCTAGCCATATCGTTCTACCGCAAAGGCCTACATGACATGGTGACATTGTGACCCGCTCACCACCACTCGGGGACAAGATGCCCCTCAGGGCCCTCGCTCCTCGTCTTTGGCCGATGCAATTGCCTGCTAATTGCTTGCTTTCTAACGATATTTGACTGTTGCGCGAGCGAGCAAAATGGCAAAGCAAATGCACTCATCGGGAACGAGGAGTGCGAACGATGGTGAAAGGTCTATCTATTCGATCACAGCTTTTCATCGCCACGGTCATTCTTTTCGGTGCCGTCGTACTTTGGATTGGCCTCGCGCAACACGCTGCGAACGACGTGGGGCTCTTCGTCTGTTTTCTCCTGCTCGCCATTGTGGGTTCCTGCCTGAAGGTCAACCTGCCTGGCGTCACCGGAACGATGTCGGTAATTTTTCTCTTCGTGCTCGTCGGCGTCCAAGAATTGACCCTCGCCCAAGTCCTCTTGATGAGCTGTATCGGTGCGATCGTCCAATCCGTCTGGGACGCCAAGAGAAAGCCACGGATGATTCAGATAGCTTTCAACGTCGCCAATATGGCCACGGCGGCGGCAACCTGCTATTGGACCTTTCATTCTCGAGTGCCCGCGTTTCTCGGTGAGGTCACGGCGTTAAAGTTGGCGGCAGCTTCCTGTGTCTTCTTTCTTACAAATACAATTCCGGTGGCATGCGTCATTTCCCTGACGGAAAACAAGCGGCTCGAGAAGGTCTGGTCCGAGTGTTATTTTTGGTCATTCCCATATTATCTCGCCGGCGCAGCTCTTGCTGGACTTATCGCCGTGGCGGATCGCATCGGGGGCCAGCCGACCTCTCTTTTGCTCTTCCCTGTGATCTATCTTATCTATCGTTCCTATCGCCTCTACCTCACGCGACTGGAAGCGGAAAAAAATCACGTGGAGGAGATAGCTGCCCTGCACCTCCGCACCATCGAAGCCCTTGCCTTAGCGATCGAGGCTAAAGACCAAAGGACACACGACCACCTCCGCCGCGTGCAGGTATACGCGGTTGGCATCGGAAAAACAATGAAGTTGAGCGAGGCGGATATGGACGCACTACGCGCCGCGGCCATTCTGCATGACATTGGAAAGCTCGCTGTGCCAGAGCACATCATCTCGAAACCCGGCAAACTCACGCTTGAAGAATTTGAAAAGATCAAGATTCATCCCTCGGTCGGCGCCGAGATTCTCGAACGCGTGAATTTCCCCTATCCCGTTGTGCCCATCGTCCGCGCTCACCACGAGAAGTGGGATGGAACCGGTTATCCTATGGGACTCCGCGGTCCAGAGATTCCACTCGGGGCTCGTATCCTCTCGGTTGCTGACTGCTTCGACGCTCTCTCCTCGGATCGCTCTTACCGCCCCGCGCTAAGCGCCGAGGACGCGCTGAGGCACGTGGATTTGGAAGCCGGCAAGAGCTTCGATCCCGCAGTGGTTGAGTGCTTGAGACTTCATCTCCTCGAGCTGGAGAGAGAAGCTCAATTGCAAGATGGCATCAAAAAGCTAGTCTCTCTCGACGCGAGGATCGACCGAGGAATTAAACCCGCTGCAGGTTTCGAAATCGATTCGCAACCCTCGACGCCGTGCGCAAAGAACCCTGCGGATTTCCTTGTCTCGATCGCCTCTGCAAGGCAGGAGGTTCAGACGCTGTACGAATTGAGCCAGGAACTCGGCAATTCGCTGAGGCTGGATGACACGCTTTCCGCGTTGTCCGCTCGCCTGAAAGGCCTGATCCCTCACGATTCGATCGTCATTTACGTAAACAAAGAGGGGCGGCTAGTCCCTGAATACGTCAGTGGCGAGAATCACTCCCTATTCGCTTCCCTGCAGATTCCGCTTGGCGAGGGTGTATCCGGCTGGGTGGCGGCAAACCGCAAGCCAATTGTGAACGGAAATCCCTCGGTAGAATCAAGCTATGGCGCTAATTCTGCGAGATTTTCGACCCTTCGCTCCGCCCTGGCGGTCCCGCTTGAAAGTGTAAGCGGCCTCGTTGGAGTCCTCACTCTCTACCATGTTCAACAGGACGCCTTCTCCAGAGATCATGTCCGTATCCTGACGGCGATTCAGTCCAAGCTCGCGCTTTCTGTTGAAAATGCGCTGAAGTACCAGATCGCGGAGAACTCTGCCACCACGGACTACCTTACTGGCCTGCCCAATGTTCGTTCGCTCTTCTTGCACCTCGATAGCGAGTTGGCGCGGTGCAAGCGTACAAGCATGGCGCTCGCCGTTTTTGTCTGCGACCTCGATGGCTTCAAGAAGGTGAATGATCGCTTCGGCCACCTCATGGGAAATCAAGTGCTCCGGGCCCTTGCGCAGAAATTGAGGGCAACCTGCCGGGAATATGATTATGCAGCCCGCATGGGCGGAGACGAGTTTGTTCTGGTTCTGCCCGGACTGAGGCCGGAGACTGTGCAGGCCACGGTGAGTCGGCTTCACAGGCTGGCCACCGAAGTCGGTCGCGAAGTTTGTGGCGAATCCCTTCTCGCTCTGAGCGTGGGCCACGCCTCGTATCCAGCCGACGGCCGCGATGCCGAAGATCTGCTCGCCGAAGCCGACCGGCATATGTATGTCGAGAAACAAGAGCATCGTAACGAATCGTATACCAGAGTCGCTCTCTTAAGCTTGGAGTGCCCTGCGGCGAAGGTATGCTGATTCTTAGTAGAACAAATGTCCTCGAACATGTGGTACTCGAGCCTTTTGAGGCACTTGCTGACTCTGTTGCTCACCGCGCTGCTCGGTGGACTCCTCGGAGCCACTCTAGTGCGTTTCGGTCCTGGGTTCGGGGTGGATGAGCGAGAACTCGACACCCGCCTGCATGAAGACAGTATTCAAGCGCTTCGCCGGTCGCATTCGGAAGAACGCAATTTGTTCCACTTCTATGCAAGCTATCTCAACGGGGCTGTTCATGGAAATCTCGGAGTTTCCCATTCTTTTGCTCGCCCCGTGACCCAACTATTCGCGGAGCGATTGCCGGTCACTCTGCGCACTGTTGCTGTGGGTCTTGCGAGCGGGTGGCTGCTCGGTCTCCTACTCGCGTTGCCCGCTGCGACGCTACGCGGATGGCGGTTTGACTTCTTTGCGTCCTCAGCCACTAGCGCATTTTTGTGTCTTCCTTCGGCGGTCGTCGCCATTCTCTTTCTGTATTTCGGCGGACCAGTAGCCCTGGCTGTTTGCGCGGCCGTGTTCCCTCGCATCTTCCGCTATTCGCGAAATCTGCTGGTGCAGACCTACACACAGCCTCACGTCCTGACGGCACGAGCAAGAGGCCTCTCCGGCATTCGGATTCTTCTGTGGCACATATTCCCGGTCGCTGCTCCCCAACTGCTCGCGCTCGCAGGAGTTTCCGTAAGCATTTCGCTGGGCGCGGCAATTCCCATCGAGGTGATCTGCGATTCTCCAGGGATTGGTCAACTGGCTTGGCAGGCTGCACTGAGCCGCGATTTGCCTTTGCTGGTGAATATGACCTTGTTTGTGACCCTGGTGACGCTCGCTGCAAACTCGGCTGCCGATCTGACGACGAAGGCCTTCCTGAGGCACGCTGCATGAAATTCCTCCGACGAACTGCCGCCGCGTTTTTGGTCCTCATCTTCATCGCCACTCTTTTCGCGGGGATTCTTGCCCCTGCCCCCTATGCGAAGCAATTTCGGGAGTCACCTAACGCGCTGCCCTCTCGGATACACCTCCTAGGGACGGACGAATTAGGCCGCGACCTTTTTTCAAGACTGCTCTATGGCAGCCGCGTATCACTCCTCTTGGCTCCAGCAGCGTCGATGTTGGCGACGATCATCGCTGCGCTGGTGGGAGGGCTAGCCGGCTACGTGGGGGGATGGCTCGAGCGCGTCGCCCTCGCTGGCGTGGATTTGTCAATGTCCCTGCCTTGGTTATTTCTTCTCCTGACAGTGCGCGCCATACTGCCGCTCAACCTGCCCGCGGCGGCTTCGCTGCTCATTACCTTCGCACTTCTTGGGCTCTTCGGGTGGGCGGCATCCGCTCGTGTGATCTGTGCCGGAGCGCGTAGCTTGCGCAACTCTGACTTCGTCTTGCAAGCCAAGGCTTGCGGCTGTTCTTCCCAGCGTGTCTTGCTGCAGCAAGTGCTGCCCAATCTCCGCCCGGTACTGTATGCACAGTTCTTGATCTCCATCCCGATTTTCATTCTCGCGGAAGCAAATTTGGGAATTCTTGGGCTCGGCGTATCGGAACCGTTGCCCTCCTGGGGTGGCTTGCTTCGAGGACTAGAAAATTGGAGCGCGATCCAAGCGAATCCCGGGCGACTGGCGCCGCTGCTTTTGCTTTTTGTCGTTGTGAGCTGTTTTCAGCTCGTAATACCCGAGAAGGATTTTGCGTCATGAGGGGCCATAGACTCGCATTGCTAGCCGCCGGCGCCCTTCTTGCTGCTCTCCCAGCTAAACCGCAATCCGGCGGCGAATTGCGCTTCGTCTTGCGCTCGGAACCAAAAACCTTTGACCCCATGCTTGTCGATGACGAGGCCTCTGAAACCATTCGCTATTTGACTGGTGGCGTGCTGATTCGTGTGAACAGGAAGAGTCAAACGCTGGAATCAGAATTGGCAGTGTCTTGGAAGGTGTCCGAAGGCGGAAAGAAGATCAGCTTCCGCGTGCGCGAAGGCCTGTCGTTTTCCGACGGAACGCCGTTTACTGCCGAAGACGTCGCTTTCACGATGCAAAAATTGATGGATCCGGACCTCCATTCTCCAACCGGCGATTCTTTCCGTTCCTCGCAAGGCCCTGTGCGGGCGATCGCCTCCGATGCGCGCGATGTCACGATCGAGTTTCCAGCTCCCGTTGCCGGACTCGAACGGCTTTTTGACCAAGTGGCTATTGTTTCCGCGCGTTCTCCGAAGAAGGAATTGGCCGTTTTGGGACCGTTTGCCGTCGCCGAATACAAGTCTGGGTCTTATGTCTTGCTGAAACGGAATCCCTACTACTGGAAGAAGGATGCGCAGGGTCGGTCGCTTCCGCACGTCGATTCGATCCGTTTAGAGATCCAGCAGAATCGCGATCTTGAGTTGCTCCGCTTCAAGCGTGGCGAAATTCAGCTCATCAACAGCCTCGACGCTTCCTACTTTGAGAACCTCGCCAAGGAAATGCCCGCGGCCGCGCGCGACCTTGGGCCATCTCTCGATTCTGAGCAGGTTTGGTTCAATCAAGTCGCCTCTGCCCCCATTCCCGATTACAAAAAGAAATGGTTTCGCTCCACTAGCTTTCGCCGGGCCATTTCGGAAGCGATTAATCGCGACGATCTCTGCCGCGTGGTCTTTAGCGGTCACGCGCGCCCGGCAGCGGGACCCGTTTCGCCCGCAAATCTCTTGTGGTTTAACAAGTGGGTTCAGCCTCATCCCTACGATCCCCAAGCCGCACTGCGCCGTTTGCAGCAGGACGGATTCCACCTGGACGGGCACGCCTTGCACGACGCTGAGGGCCACCCGGTTGAATTTTCCGTAGTCACCAATGCCGGAAACAAATACCGCGAGCAGATGGCCGCAATGATTCAGCAGGACTTGGAACAGATTGGGGTACGGCTCAATATCGTGACCTTGGACTTTCCTTCCCTCATCGAACGCATCTCCCGCACATTCGACTACGAGCTTTGTCTGCTTGGTCTAGTCAATGTGGACCTGGATCCAAGTGCGCAGATGAGCGTTTGGCTCAGCTCCTCTAGCAATCATCAGTGGAACCCGGGACAAAAATCACCTGCCACTTCCTGGGAAGCGGAAGTTGACCGCCTCATGCAAGCCCAAGCTTCTACGAATGACCAAAAGCAGCGCAAGCGTTACTTTGATCAGGTCCAGAAAATCGTCTGGGAACAGCAGCCCTTCATTTATTTGGTGAACAAGAATGTGCTCGTGGCGATCTCTCCTGCCCTCGCAAATACTTCGCCCGTGGTGCTGCGTCCTCAAACGTTCTGGAACATCGAGAGTCTTTACTTTTTCAAAGAGGCACATGGAGCCAGCCGGTGACTCAAGCGCCTCCACTGCTTTCGCTGCGCCTTTCGGTCGATTATCCAGACAAGCCCAACGCCTTGCGTAACCTCTCCCTGGGAATGTACCCCGGTGAAATCCTTGGCCTCATTGGAAAGAGCGGGTCCGGGAAAAGCACGCTGGCGCTCGCAATTCTTCGCTTGTTGCATCTTCACAGAGGCGAGCAGCACGGCGAGATCTGGTTTCGAGGGCGCAACCTAATGGACCTCTCAGAGCGTGAGATGCGCTCTGTGCGCGGGTGCGATCTTGGGTTGGTGCTTCAAAGCCCTCTTTCCGCCCTCAACCCCGCGCTTCGAATTGGCACGCAACTGGAAGAGGCCTGGCGCGCGCACGCCAAAGGGGCGCGCGATGCGGCGCGCAAGACGATCCTCGAAACATTGTCGAATGTCAGCCTTCCTACCGAGAGCGCTTTCCTCCGGCGCTATCCTTCGCAACTGAGTGTGGGACAAGCGCAGCGCGTACTCATTGCCATGGCCATCTTGCATCGCCCCGCTCTTCTGATCGCGGACGAGCCGACTAGCGCCCTCGATGTCATTACTCAGTCGGAAATCCTGCAGCTCTTTCAGCGGCTCAACCGTGAATTTGGAATTGCCATTTTGTATATCTCCCACGATTTGCTTTCTGTCGCTTCCCTTTGTCACAGGATTGCCATTCTTCACGACGGTGAGATTGTCGAGGTCGCAGCGACGAGCCATATCTTACGCACGCCTCGGCATCCCTACACGCAGCTCCTCATCTCTTCGCTTCCAGATCACTCGATTGCAGTTCACGATGAGCCCCTCGATACGAAAGCCCAACTCCGTATTTCCGCAGAGCGCCGCTAAGCAAGCCGCCGCCTTCCTTTAGCCGGGCGCCAAAGAGGGCATGAACGAAGCGTGGATCACGTCAACTAGTCGCATCTCGCCCTACCGGGTGCCCAACCAGCAAGACTGGCGCTTCCTCCAATGCCAGGGCCCGTTCTGTGGTAGCAACATCATCAGCGAGCGATGTTAGCGGCAGCTGCACGGCCACTACATGGAAACCTTTGTCCTCCAAATGCGCAATCACTTTTGACCAGCTCGAACCATCAGCCCAGGCTCCCTGGAACCAGGACGATATTCCTCAGCGCAGTATTCTTTAGTCTGGGCTTGTGCGCGATGATCAACGGAGAGATACCAAAGCGACAGCGAAAGAGCCGACCCCAGGAAAGCTCGCGCCGTGTGAATGTGAATTCGAGATCGCCGCTTGCGAGCCCGTGTGAATCGTTTTGCCTCTACGTCAGCGAGAAGGTCCTAAGATACTCCTGAACAACGCCGCGGTGCCACTGAAGGCCGTTATGAAACCTAGCAGGCTTGTCAAATTGCAGACGGGCCTAGTCGAGCATCTCTCTCGTGTTGAATCCAAACGGTCACAGGCGTGCTCTAATGCTGGTAATTGTTTGGATCAGGGGGAGAAATATGTCTTCTTTTCCAGTACCCAGTGTACTCGACGCGCGGACCCAGGCTTTTCCAGTCCTGACCCCAGCACAAATCAGTCGGGTTCGAGCCTTGAGCGAGTTGCGACATGTCAAACCAGGCGAAGTCCTATTCGCACCAGACGATACGAACGTCCCGTTTTTCGTCCTGCTCTCGGGGGCCATGGAGATCGTGCAGCCGGATCTCGCGGGCGAGCGCCCCATAGCAAAACACGGCCCGGGCGAGTTCACAGGAGAAATGACCATGATTTCGGGCCGGCGCTGCCTCGTACTCGGCCGAGTCACTGAACCAGGCGAATTTCTCGAGCTAAGCGGGGAGGGTTTGCGGTCCCTGATCGCAAAAGACGCCGAATTGAACGAGATCTTCATGAGAGCGTTCATACTCCGGCGGCTTGAGCTCATCAGGCGTGGTCAAGGCAACGTCATTCTGATGGGGTCGCGCCACTCGGCGAAAACACTGCAGCTCCGCGAGTTTCTTACCCGCAATGGACATCCCTACGCCTATGTAGATCTCGACACCGATAAGACCTCGCAGGAACTTCTGGATCGTTTCGAGGTCAAGCCGGAGGAGGTTCCGGTGGTTATTTGCAACAGCCGCACCGTGCTGCGCAGCCCAACGACTCAGAAGTTAGCCGATTGCCTGGGATTGAACAGCCGGATTGACGAGTCCCAAATGCGGGATTTGATCATTGTGGGCGGGGGACCGTCGGGACTCGCAGCGGCTGTCTATGCAGCGTCGGAAGGCTTGGACGTGCTGGTAATCGAAACAGATTCTCCGGGAGGGCAGGCGGGATCGAGTTCGAAGATCGAAAACTACCTGGGTTTCCCGACCGGAGTCTCGGGTCAAGAGTTGACAGCACGCGCTATTACGCAAGCTGAGAAATTTGGAGCCAAGATGATGGTTGCGCGCAACGTCGTGCGGCTGGATTGCGCAAGGCGCCCCTATCAAGTTGTGCTGGACAATGGCAATGCACTGGCAGCGCGCGCCGTGATTATCGCCACCGGGGCTCAGTACAACAAACCGCGCATCCCGAATCTGCAAAGGTTCGAGGGGCAGGGAGTTTACTACGGGGCAACTTATATGGAGTCACAGTTGTGCGAACAGGAAGACGTCATCGTGGTTGGCGGGGGGAATTCTGCCGGGCAAGCGGCAGTTTTTCTCTCACAGACCGCACGCAAGGTTTACATGCTGGTGCGCTCCGGTCAGCTTTCGGACACAATGTCGCGATACTTGATCCAGCGCATCGAACAAAATCCCGCGATCGAACTGCACTATAGAACCGAAATCGTGGACCTCGAGGGCGATACGCATCTGGAGCGCGTCCGTTGCCGGGAACAAACCGGCGAGACTTCCGTCCACGATATTCGCCATGTATTCATCATGGCGGGGGCATCTCCGCGGACAGATTGGCTGCGGGGCTGCATAGCCCTCGATAACAAAGGATTCATCCTAACCGGGCGCGACCTAGATACAGCGACCGAGATGGCGGTTCGGCCGATAGCCACTCCTCCGCAGATGCTGGAAACCAGCCTGGCCGGTGTTTTTGCGGTTGGAGATGTCCGCTCCGGCAACGTGAAGCGGGTAGCCTCGGCTGTTGGTGAAGGAGCAATTGCCGTCCACATGGTCCACCGCGCCTTGGCAGAGCTCTAACGAAAAGCATCTGCCAGCTCGCTAAAGTAGTGGCATGACGTTCCTCTATCTGTGACGGGCGTGCGTTTCAGCGAAAGCAACTCATGAAGCCACCATGCGACCAGGCGGTAATTGAGTCCGGCCATCCCGGCGTTCCGTGCACAAAAGCCGCCGAACCGTGGATCCTCGCCGTCACGATCCTGGGATCCAGCATGGCCTTCATCGACGGCACCGTCGTGAACGTGGCACTGCCCGCGATTCAAAGAACTCTCGGCGGGACCGTAATCGACATGCAGTGGGTTGTTGAGGGATATGGATTGCTCCTGGGCGCGCTGATTCTGGCGGGCGGCGCGATGGGCGATGTATTCGGGCGCAGACGGATGTTTCTGTGCGGCGTAACCGTGTTCGCCATTGCGTCGGCGGGTTGTGGTCTCGCCGCACATATCCGCGAACTGGTGATCTCGCGAGCGGTGCAGGGATTTGGAGCTGCGTTTCTTGTGCCCGGCAGTCTCTCAATTATCAGTGCCTCCTTCAGCGAGAAGGAACGCGGTCGGGCTATCGGGACATGGTCTGGCTTCACTTCGATAGCAACGGCTACGGGGCCTGTTCTGGGCGGCTGGCTGATCGAGCACGCTTCCTGGCGCTGGGTATTCTTCATTAATCTGCCTTTTGCCGTCGCGGTGATTGTGCTTTCGCTTTTGCGACTGCCAGAAACTAGGATCGACGCGCCGAGCGGAATCGATTGGATTGGGGCGCTGACCGTAACGGCAGGTTTGGCTGGCGTGACGTATGGATTCATAGAATCCGGCGACCTGGGGTGGAACAATACCTCGGTTTGGGGAGCTTTGGTCGTCGGTTGCGCGTGCCTGATTGCTTTCTCTTACTTCGAGGCTCGCGCCCACTCCCCTATGGTTCCACTGGGGCTGTTTCGGTCGCCCGGTTTCACCGGGGCCAACTTGCTTACGTTTTTTCTGTACGCCGCTCTCGGAATCTTCTTCTTTTTGTTCCCGTTGAATCTGATCCAGGTGCAGCACTATTCGGCAACGGCGACGGGCGCCGCCGCCCTCCCACTCATCCTGCTCACGTTCTTGCTATCACGCTGGTCGGGTGGACTTGTCGATCGCTTTGGGGCGAAGGGACCGCTGATGGTGGGTCCCGCCATTGCAGCCGCAGGATTTCTTCTTTTCGTGATTCCATCAGTCGGCGGCAGCTACTGGACAACATTCTTCCCAGGATTCGTGGTGCTCGGGCTCGGAATGGCTGTGAGCGTGGCTCCACTGACAACCGTTGTCATGGGGGCAGTAGAGCGGAACCATGCGGGGACGGCTTCTGGCATCAATAATGCCGTCGCCCGAATCGCGGGGCTGCTTGCAATTGCAATCTTGGGCATGGTGATGGTCGGTGCATTCAGGGATCACATGAACCAGTCTCTGACGCAGCTAAATATGCCCTTCGACGTGATACAGAGTGTGCAGTCGAGCGCAACCAGACTGGCTGCCATCGCTGTGCCTGCTGGGATTGATTCGAGTGCAGCCGCTGAAGTCAGAGTCTCCATCGACCGAGCTTTTGTATTCGGATTCCGGTTAATCATGCTGATTTGTGCGGGTCTCTCTGCCGCAAGTTCAGGTTTCGCTTGGCGCATGATAGCAGTCGATGCCAAACGCGACCTCGTCTAGCGCCGTTCCAACTAGATTGGCCAAACGCGCGAGCTAACGTTTCCGAGAGATCGCCGTAATCAAGACGAAAGACGATTTGCTCAAACAAGTTGGAACGGCACTAGTACAAATCGTTGGTCACGCGCATCTTTTTTGCCAGTTATATGTTGACAGTTGCACTTCTTTCAGGAGGCCGTATTCATCGCAAATGGCGTTGCGTCCGGACGCAGCGTTCCCGCGACGGCTGAGACGCTTGGCCCTATTCGCGGGCTACGCGACGAACCTCGCGCTCTGTGGCCACGAGCTGCATGCGCTGCAAACCGCCGAGCTGAATGCCTCGCCCGGCGAGCTCGATCTGAATCCGCCTGCGTAGTTCGCGCGCAACGTCATCCTGCCGAGTCGGCGCAGTTCGTACCTGCAGCCGCACGGTCGTTCCATTCGGCGCCAAAGACTCCACTCCAAGCACCCGCGGTCCATCCAGAAGCATAGGTGACCATGACGGATCGGCGCGAAATTCGCTGGCCACAGCTTCCAGCGCGTTCAGCGCCTCATCCAGCGGCTGATCGGCGGCGACAATCGCATCGAGAAAGAGCTGGCCCCAATCCCGGCTCAGATTGGCCACCTTGGAAATTTCACTGTTGGGAATTGTGACTACGGCGCCCTGAGGGTCGCGCACTACGGTGCGGCGAAGTGTGAGATGCTCGACACGGCCTACGACGTCGCCGATGCGCACGATATCTCCGACCACGTATTGGTCTTCCAAAACGGTGAAAAACCCATTGATGAAGTCGCGCACCACATGCTGCGCTCCAAAGCCGATGGACAGGCTGGCTAACCCGGCGGCCGCCGCCACCGGCGTTATATTAAAGCCGAACTCGGGCAGGGCCATCAGAGCCGCCACGATAATGATGACGGCAGTTCCGCCGCTATAAAGAATTCCGGCCAAGGTTCGGATGTGCTGCTCGCGCATTCGAGCGACGCGCGCGGCGGATTCACTTCCGGCAGAGGCGATCAGGCGTCGCGTTAACATTCGCAGGACGCGAACCAAAATGAGAGAGATCAGCAGAATCGTGAGCAGGCGCGTGCCGTGCCCCAGCGCAAATTCCGTCCACCTGAATACCTGGTCTGTCATAACCCTTTAGCCGCGAGCATCACCCCAGGATAAGGCTCGCGCGTTAAAATAGACGGGCGCATTATATCATCGGGCTTTGGAGCGGCCACCAAACCGCGCAAGGCGTTGCGCAATGTCAACCGCGGGATGCCCGCGCGGGTTAAACGAGTTAGGCAGGGTAGCCATTTGTCGAACCCGGAAAGGATGGCCATGTGCTCGTCGCGTAGAGTTTTCATCGGCGCTTGGCTCTCGTTCGCCGCGTCCGCCGCCGCTGTTTGGGCCACGCAGCAGGGGCCGCCCGCGCCGCAGTTTCCGCCGCCGTTTTCACCGCCAGAACCTCCGGAACTCCCGCGAAAGCAGAAACGCGATCGTCTCATGCTCAAAGCGAATCGCGCTGCGATCTCCAAGGACGTCACCCGAATGTCCGAGCTGATTGACGCGTTGCAAAAACAGCTTAAGGAAAACGACACCACGGACATTTTGTCGCTGGACGTGATTCGCAAATCCGAGGAGATCGAAAAATTGGCCCGGCAGGTGCGCGATTTAGTGCGCGGCTGAGACAGGCCTTCTGGCTTCTAGGCCGGACTCAAGGACGCCGACTCCCCGAAGCGCCGGTGCGCAATTGATGGCGCGCGAAAAGCGTTTTACAATGCATTATCCACGGCGACACCAATCTGCGCGCCTGTAGCTCAGCTGGATAGAGCGCTGGTCTCCGGAACCAGAGGTCGGAGGTTCAAATCCTCTCAGGCGCGCCAGCTTCATTCAACTTACTCACTTGCTGCGCTCAACGGCGACTCACACCTCAGTTCACTCGCAAGGGTGGGAACGCGACGCGGCGAGCCTGAGCATATAATAGACAGACATTTTTCTGCGAATCATTGCAACTGCTTCATAAGATGTAGCTTAGAGCAACCAGCGCCAAATCATTGGGGGGATCGGAAAAAGGCCCCGGCCTGGGCATCGCTACGTTCCGGAGTCGTTACCAATTGTAACGTAGTCTCCCTGACCCTACGCTGTGCCTTCTGAACTAAATAAATGAAAACAAGTTACTTACCATCTGGCCAAGGGATTGCGCCATTTATCCCAAAGAGCCTGGAACCATCCCCCGGATGCCTGTTCCAGGCAAGCCATAGATTAGCGCCAGGTGGAGCTTGTGAGAAAAACATCTCCTGACAGAAAAGTGGGCGAGCGAGGATTTTCGATCCTCGAACTTGTCGTTGTGATGGCTGTGGGAATCATCCTTACGGCGATGGCCATTCCCAAAGTGACCTCCATGGCGCGTAATTATCGCAGCATCGGCGATGCGCGCTCGCTGAGCGACATCGTTTCGCTGGCGAAGATGAGGGCGGCGGCGCAGTTTACAGATGCCCGCGTGTATGCGGATACAGCGAACAATCTCTATCGCGTCGAGGTATGGACATTGATCCCGGGCCAGACACAAAGGTGCTGGGTTACCGACGGCGATACGTCCAACCCACCCCAGTGCTCGGCTAACTATAGCAGTCCCAGCATACCGCCCTCGAACTACCTCTCGTCCGGCGTAACTTTTGGGTATGGCTCGCTTGGCAGCCCTCCGGCGAGCCCCACACAGGTCACACAGGCCGCGCTGGGACAGGCGGCTGCTTGCCAATCGGACACAGACACGCAGAATCAAAACGCCGGGAGCATCGCGAACTCCGCGTGCGTCGTTTTCAACTCTCGGGGTATCCCGGTCGACAACAACATGACAGCGACCCCCAACCATGCCCTATACGTGACCGACGCCAGTTCGGTTTATGGCGTCACGATATTGGCCACCGGGCTGATTCAGACCTGGCGCGGCGATCTAACTTCAGGGACCTGGAGCTATCGATGAACACACCTTCGGATAAGAAGACCATGGACCCTGCTGTCAAGCACGGCTCGCAATTGGGAATGAGCCTGCTCGAAACGATGATTGCACTGACCGTTCTGCTGATCGTGACGGTAGGAGTGATGTCCGTGGCCACAATTGCAGTGGAGACAACAGAGAACCAGGGTCACCTGCAATCCCGCGCCACTGAATACGCACAAGACAAAATGGAGCAGCTCATCGGCCTTGGGTACGGCGACGGCGATCCGCCGGCCACTTCCGGAACCGATACAACGGTATTCCCGGCGTGCAGTGCGCAAACTAACCCTCCCTGCACGACGGGAACGGGGCTGGCGGTCGGCGGGAGTTCCGATCCCACAGCGCCAGTCAGCACGCCTGGCAACGGTTACGTGGACTACTTGGATAAAGCCGGCACTCCCACTGCGGTTAGCGGTGCGTGGTACTACATTCGCGTGTGGAAAATCGAGCAGGCTGCGACGAATCTCAAGCGCATTACGGTGACCGCGCAGGTGCGTTGGACGGTGGGCGGCACGAATTCAGGTGCGGGTGCACTCCCCACTTCTACCGTTGTTTCGCTGAAGACTTTCCCATTCTGAGGAGGCAAACGTGTCTGAGCGGACAAAAACGCGCAAAGATCTGAAAGCTGGAGCGCATACCGGTTTCTCCCTGCTCGAAATGCTGATCTCCATGGTGATTCTGCTCGGAGTTACCGCTGTGGTGATGTCGGGGCTCCTCCAGACCACAAACACGGAAGGTACGGTGCAGAACAGAACGGAAATGCACGCGAGCGTACGCAGCGCAACGGAGCTGTTGCAGCAAGAGATCGGCCAGGCGGGGCGAGTTGCTTTGCCCACTTTACAGGTTACACTCACGTCCGCCGTAACCATTCCGGGCACGGCGACGCCCACCGTTATCCCCTCGGCCGCAGGAATGTTTGTGGGAGAGGAGTTGGTGGTGGATACAGGAGCAGGCTACGGAACAACGGGCTTAACCGGTTCAGCTCAGGAAACCGTGAAGGTGACAGCAGTCAATACGGCAGCGAACACCTTTACTGCCGTATTTGATCTCCCCCACCTTATCAACACACCAGTTACAGTGAAAGGCGGGTTTGGGACCGGCATAGTGCCTGAAAAAGCGGCGCCTTACAACATGACAGACGGTTCTGATGGCTTCCACCTCAAGCTTTATGGCGACATCAACAGCGACGGCAACATGGTCTATGTGGAGTATGTATGCGATACGACAGGTGGGAACCTCTATCGCAGCGTAAGCTCCATAAACGCCGCGACGATTGCTGCGAAGACGATTTTATTGCCCAATCTTCAGCCGAATCCTCCCAACAACGCAGCCTGTTTCGTTTATCAAGAGCAACCCGCTGGCTGCAACTCGACGCTCGCCAACCCGTGTTTCGTGACCGATGTGGCTGTGACCTTGACCGTACAGACACAGCTGCCCGATCCCTCTACGGGGCTTTACCAGCAGGAGACCAAGGCATTGCTGAACGTTTCTCCGCGAAACGTGTTCGAAGCATATCAGCTATCGACGCTGAATAATGACCGAGTTCAGCCGATGCCGTCCACGGTGGGGACGACCCCGCCGAACACAGGTCTAACGTCTCAAACTCCTTAATTAAGGCGAAAAATGAGGCCTCTATGAACCGCAAAAAAAATGAAAAAGGCGTGGCTCTGATTCTGGCGCTGATTCTAATGCTCATCATCTCGGTGATGGCCGTTTCGCTGATGTTCATTTCGCAGACGGAAACCTGGGCAAGCATGAATTACAAGCTTATGTCCCAGGCCAGGGACGGAGCGGAAGCCGGCATCAACGCGGCGGCAAATTATTTGATCAACACGTATACGCCGCCCGCCAGCACGGGAACCGATGTGCTCTCGAGCTACAACTATAACGTTTCGGCCGTGCAATACCCGCCTGCCAACAGCGGGAACCACGATGTGGTTTTAGCGACCAGCAACAGCAAGAAAGCTAACAATTATCCGGTGTCTTCGGTAGTGACAGCCTTTCAGGGTGCGGCACAGGGCAATCTTACGGCGGGCAACGCAACGGTCGCTTACTCCACCTCCGCAAGGCTTTTGAGCATGGAACAAGTTACGCCCTGGGGCACGACCATACCCGTGACCGTGCAGACCTGGCAGATCACCTCGGACGGCACGATTAGCGGTGTTCGTGCCGCCGACGAAGAGCTGTCGGCGGTTTTAGAGAAGCAAGTTACGCCTGTGTTTACCTATGCCGCGTTCGCTACTGCTAATGGTTGCGGCGCCTTGAATTTCGGCGGAGGCGGCCATACTGATAGCTATAATTCCGGCAATCTTACGATGAGCGGCGGCGTTCCGGT
>WNGL01004415.1_pt1 | contig 18417 bp, 16 predicted proteins | sample 5400591 | NCBI WGS metagenome assembly WNGL01 (sample SAMN13153377, study PRJNA577476) | soil metagenome | isolation source: 80 cm soil or saprolite under Garry oak tree replicate 1 | place: USA:California | collected 2016-06-15 | reverse complement strand
GAGCAGCGCGCTGAGCACGCCGATGCCGACACGTCCGGACTCGTAACCGTGCTGGGCCGCTTGCCATAGCCGTGCTGGGACTCGCTTAACCTGGTCTGGGGACGTGAGTTCGGCGGGGCTTACGTCGCCCGCTTCCCGCAGCACGCTGGTGGGCGTGCGTTCCAGCCAGGCATCCCGCTGGGCTGGTGTCAGAAGCCGCACGGATCGGTCAGCCAACCGGAAGAGCAAGGCCCGGTAGCTGACCATGAACTCGCGCATGAGTTCGGCCAGAACACTGGCGTCGACCGGCCGGTGTACAACCACCTCGTGCAGTCCGTCCGCGGGCATCAGTAACGCCGCAGCGAAGGCGTTGGCACGCTGCTCGACAGGAGTCTGAACGGCGTACAAGTCGCTTTCGACGATGACTTCGCGTGGGTCTTCGAGGATGTGGTGGGCGAGTTCGTGTGCGGTCGTGAAGCGTTGGTGACCTGGCGGGAATGAGGTGCTGACGAACGACAGGGCGACGCCATCTCCGTGTGCGCATAGGCCGCTGACTGCGTTGCCGGTTGGCCAGGAGAGCACCGCGAGTCCGAAGTGCCGCTCGCACAGAGCAACAAGGTCGGCAATCGGAGCACGCCCTAGGCCCAGCGCGTCCCGTACGGCGCCGGCCAAGTGTGTCCCCCGGCTTACCGGGGAGCCCGCCGAACGCCTCTCCGCGCGGGCTTTCGCGACAATGGCAGCCCCGGCCTCCGATGGATGTGCTGGCAGCAGTCCAACCGCGTCCGCGAGCGCGGACTCAGCCTCCAGCACCTGCCGTACCCGACGTCGTGCTGGTAACGCCTCTTCCTGAGCCGGTTCGCTCATGACGCGGGCAGCCAGAGCCAAACCCCCCTTGCGCTCGACCCCCAAGACCTCCGCGAGTGTTACGCCCAGAGCATCGGCGACCAGCGCAACCTCACTGACGTCGAGCTTGCGCGTACCGTTCTCGATCTTGGACATCTGGGACTTGGTCAAGCCGAGCAGGGAGCCCAGACGCTCTCCTGTCATCCCGCGCGCACCACGCAGTGCAGCGATGCGGGTTCCTACAGTCTGCTCTGCCATGACAACTATTATGCGCGCGAGTTGCGATTCTGGCAACTACTGCAACGGATGGTTTCGACATGCGCCACGGTGGGCGGCCACGAGAGCGATACCCAGAGCGCTGTGGTCTGCCCTCCTCGCCCGGATGTCCATTGTCATTCGAGGAGGTCGCCTTGGCCCCCAGCAACTCCACCGATCGCGTCGTCATCGCCGTCGAACCGCACATGGCATTGTGGACCGCAGTCGCGGTCGACAGCCAGTTGCGGCCCCTGGCCGCCGTGCGGGTCGAGGTCAACCGGGACGGCTACCGCAGGCTACAGGCTGGGTGCACCGCCGGCACGAGGCTCGTCGCCGATGGCATCGACGTACTCGACGTGCCGGCGAAACTAGCGTCTCCTAGATGAACAGTGCCGCGTGCGGCTGGGTGATCTGGCCGCTGTTGTTGAGGTCCTGGACGCTGGCATCGGCCGGGATGCCGCGGGTGGTCAGGTCGACCATGGTGCCGTCGTGCCACAGGAACGGGTGCAGGCCGCCCTGTGCCGTGTCACCGTCGCCGAGTACCTCGCCGCGGTCGTTGATGGCCTTCGCCTCGCTGAACTGGCCGCCGGCCAGCGTGCCGAGGTCGACCATCGACGTGCGGTACAGGAATGCGTGCATAGAGAACGTGGCAGTGCCCGACATCCCGACGACGTGGCCGCGCGCGTTGATGCCGGCGGCCTGGCTGAATCCGGACCCGAGGTCGCCGAGGTTGGTGACGGTACCGTTGCGCCACCGGTACGCCTGGAACCTGGCGCCCTGTGGCGTGCCGCCGACGACCTGGCCGCGGTTGTTGACGTCGGTCGCGTTGTCTAGGCCGAGGTCGGTCATGTGCCCGTTCTGCCAGAGGAACGCGTGCCACTCGCCCGCGGCGGTCTGGCTGCGGCCGACGATCTGGCCGCGGTCGTTGACCGCGTCGGCCGAGCTGAAGGTACCGCCCAGCGTGCCGAGGTCGGTCATGACGCCGTCGCGCCACAGGAACCCGTGGAGCGCGGTACCGGCGGCCACGTCGCTGGACCCGACGATCCAGCCCTGGTTGTTGATGTCGGCGCCGACCGCGTACGGTGCCGACGCGTCGAGCACCCCCAGTTCGGTCAGCTTTCCGTGGTGCCACCGGAACGCGCGCAGCGCGCCGTTGCTGTCCTGACTCTGGCCGGTCACGTCGCCGTACGCGTTGACCGCGAACGCGAAGCTGAACGCGCCGCCCAGGGTACCCAGGTCGACGACCCGGTACCGGTGGGCGGGTGCGGCCGCTGCCGGCTCGGCGAGTACGGCGCCCAGGAGCAGCGTCGCTCCCATGGCGGTGGTGATGGAACGGATCAGGCGCATCGCTCGGCTCTCCTTGCTGGAACGGGAAGGATGCCCGAGTGACGCGCGGTACCGGTACCCGGTTGGCAGCGTGTCGGCTAACGGACCGACGGCTGCACGAAGGGCGGCTTCACGATCCGCATCGGCGAGCGGCGGCCGCGGACGTCCACGGTCACCTCGTCGTCCTCGTGCATGCCGGTGGCGTGGTCGATCAGCGCCAGGGCGATGCCGAGCCGGCGCGTGGGCGAGAAGGTGCCGCTGGTGACCTCACCCACCGGTACGTCCCCGCGCAGAACGACCATGTGCGGCCGGGGGATGCCCCGGTCCAGGGCGACCAGGCCCCACAGCAGCCGCCGCGGACCGGCTTCCCGCTCGGCGAGCAGCGCCGCCCGGCCCCAGAACGCCGGCTTCTTCCAGCCGACGGCCCAGGTCAGCCGCGCCTGCACCGGGGTGATCCGGGGCGAGAGGTCCTGCCCGTGCAGCGGGTACCCCATCTCGGTGCGCAGCGTGTCCCGGGCACCCAGCCCCGCCGGGCGTACCCCGAGCGGCGCGCCCGCGTCGAGGACCGAGTCCCACACCCCGGGCGCGGCGTCCCACGGCACGACCAGCTCGTACCCGTGCTCGCCGGTGTACCCGGTCCGGCACACGGTCAGCGTCCCGCCGCCGAGGCGCGCAGTGGCGAAGCTCATGTACTCGTGCCCGGACGGCAGCTTGAGCGCGTCGAGAAGCTCCGCCGAGCGCGGCCCCTGCACGGCCAGCACGGCGTACTCCTCGTGCCGGTTGGTGACCATGACGCCGGGCGGGGCGGCCGCGGCGAGGCGGCGGCACACCTCGGCGGTGTTGGCCGCGTTGGGGATCAGGAACACCTCGTCCGGGCTGTGCAGGTAGGCGATCAGGTCGTCGATCGCTCCCCCGGTCACGTTCTCCAGGCACAGCGTGTACTGCGCCTTGCCCGGCACGATCCGGCCCAGGTCGTTGCTGAGGCAGGTGTTCAGGAACTCCGCGGCGCCCTGACCGGATACGCTGACCTTGCCCAGGTGGGAGACATCGAACACGCCGACGGCGGTACGCACCGCGGCGTGCTCTTTGAGGACCCCGCCGTCGGCGTACTCCAGCGGCATCTCCCAGCCCCCGAAGGCGGCGAACTTGGCACCGAGGTCCACATGCCGCGCGTGCAGCGGAGAACGACGAAGGTCGGCGGTGGTCATGCGTCGCAACTTATCTCGTTAGCATCGACAGGATCTCCCGACCCCATCAAAGACCGGAGACGAACGCTTGACGACGAACCCGCCCACGCTGACGCTGTCGGACGGCGACCCGGCGGAACAGGCTGTCGACGCCATCGTGGTCGGCGTCTACAGCCAGGATGCCGGTGCTCAGGATGCCGGCGCGCCGGTGCCGCTGCTGCTCGCCGCCGGCGCCGGGACCATCGCGGCCGCCTTCGAGGGCCGGCTGGTCGAGACCCTGGCGCTGCTCGGCGCGACCGGGGCGGCCGGGGAGGTCACCAAGCTGGCCACGCTGGGCACGATCACCGCGCGGCTGGTCGTCGCGGTCGGGCTCGGGCCGGAGCCGGCCGCGGCGCTGCCGCCGGACGAGACGCTGCGGCGCGCCGCGGGGGCGGCCGCGCGGGCACTCGCGGGTACCCGGTCGGCGCTGCTCGCGTTGCCGGTCGCGGACGAGCCGGCGGAGGTCGGCCGGAGCGTGCGCGCGCTGGCCGAGGGCGCGCTGATCGGGGCATACCAGTTCGCCGGGTACAAGACGGCACCCGCCCCGCGGAAGGACCCGCTCGCGGCGGTGACCATGCACGTCCCGGACGCCAAGGACCGGGCCGTCCGGGCCGAGACCCGGCGGGCCCCCGTCGTCGCGCGGGCGGTCACCCGTACCCGGGACTGGGTCAACACACCGCCCAACGACCTGCGCCCGCCGGCGTTCGCCGACGCGGTCGCCAGCGCCGGGGAGACCGCCGGCCTCACCGTCGAGGTGCTCGACGAACGGGCGCTCAAACGCGGGGGGTACGGCGGCATCCTCGCCGTCGGGCAGGGCTCGGCGGCGCCGCCGCGGCTGGTCCGGCTCGGCTACGCCCCGCGCGGCGCGCGGCGCCACGTCGCCCTGGTCGGCAAGGGCGTCACGTTCGACACCGGCGGGTACGCGCTGAAGGCGACCCAGGGCATGTGGGAGATGAAGTCCGACATGGCCGGGGCCGCGGCCGTGGCGGCGACGCTGCTTGCCGTGGCGGCGTTGAAGCCGAAGGTGGCCGTCACCGGGTACCTGCCGATGGCCGAGAACATGATCTCCGGCTCGGCGTACCGGCCGGGCGACGTGGTCACCATGCACAACGGCCTCAAGGTGGAGGTACTCAACCCCGACGCGGAGGGCCGGATGATCCTCGGCGACGCGATCGCCCGCGCCTGCGAGGACGAGCCCGACTACCTGCTGGAGACGTCCACGCTCACCGGCGGCCAGGTGGTCGCGCTCGGCAAGCGGGTCGCCGGGGTGATGGGTACCCCGGAGCTGTGCGAGCGGGTCCGGCAGGCCGGCGAGACGGTCGGCGAACCGGCCTGGCCGATGCCGCTGCCCGACGACGTGCGCAAGGGCATGGACTCCGACGTCGCCGACATCTCCCAGGTCAACGCGTCGATGGACCGGGCCGGGCACATGCTGCAGGGCGGCATCTTCCTGTCCCAGTTCGTCAGCGACGACGTGCCCTGGATCCATCTGGACATCGCCGGCCCCGGGTACCACTCGGGGGAACCGACCGGGTACTGGACCAAGGGCGGCACCGGCGTACCGGTCCGGACCTTCCTGGAGCTGATCGACCGGATCGCGGCCGAATAGGCTCAGCGGCCGTCCGCGTCGGCCCGCCTGCGGCGCTCGTTGTAGTCGCGCATCCGCTGGGGGTACCCGGTGAGCTGGACGTTGTATATCGGAATGCCCAGACGCTGGCCGAGGTCGCGGGCCGACCGGGGATCCGGAATCCGGCGCCGGGTCCACTCGCCGTCGTGCGCGATCAGGATCAAGGTGGTGTCGGTGACCGTGGTGCGTGGCTCCACGTAGCCCTCGACCCCGTACCGCGACTGGGCGAACTGTTCGAGGTGCTCCAGGTCGGCACGGCTCGCGCCGCGGACCGTACCCGCCTTCGACGCCCGGCGGCGAAACAGCCCCACCCCGATCCCTCCTCCTGCCATCGACGGCGAGAACCCGTCTGCTGGGGCAAAGGGTACGCCGAACACCTGTGTCGTCGTGGACCTCGTTACCGGAGCAGCCGCCCGGAGTGACAAGATGGCCAGGGCAACCCGGGAGGCAGGAGGCATAGTGAGCGCACCGAACAGTGGTTACGACGTCGTCATTCTGGGGGGCGGCAGCGGCGGGTACGCGGCGGCGTTCCGGGCCACCGAGCTCGGACTGTCGGTCGCACTGGTCGAGAAGGACAAGGTCGGCGGTACCTGCCTGCACCGCGGCTGCATCCCGACCAAGGCGCTGCTGCACGCGGGCGAACTGGCCGACCAGGCCCGCGAGGGCGAGCAGTTCGGCGTGCAGACGGCGTTCAACGGCATCGACATGAAGGGCGTCAACGCCTACAAGGATGCCGTCGTCAGCCGGCTGTACCGCGGCCTGCAGGGGCTGTTAAAGCAGCACAAGGTGGCCCTGGTCGAGGGCGCGGGCCGGCTGGTCGGCCCGACCACGGTCGAGGTCGACGGACAGCAGGTCACCGGGCGCCACCTGATCCTGGCCACCGGCTCGTACTCGAAGACCCTGCCGGGCCTGGACATCGACGGCGAGCGGATCATCACCTCCGAGCACGCGCTCACCCTCGACCACGTGCCCGCGTCCGCGGTCGTCCTGGGCGGCGGCGTCATCGGCTGCGAGTTCGCCAGCGCCTGGAAGTCCTTCGGCGTGGACGTCACCATCGTCGAGGCGCTGCCCCGCCTGCTGCCGCCGGAGGACGAGCAGAGCTCCAGGGCGCTGGAGCGGGCCTTCCGCAAGCGCGGCATGCCGTTCAAGACCGGCAAGCCGTTCGAGAAGGTCGAGACCACCGACGCCGGGGTCCGGGTCACCATCCAGGGCGGCGAGGTGCTCGAGGCCGAGCTGCTGCTGGTCGCCGTGGGGCGCGGGCCGACCACGGCCAACCTCGGGTACGAGGAGCAGGGGCTGACGATGGACCGCGGCTTCGTACCCACCGACGAGCGGCTGCGCACCAACCTGCGGGGCGTCTACGCCGTCGGCGACATCGTGCCCGGCCTGCAGCTCGCGCACCGCGGGTTCCAGCAGGGCATCTTCGTCGCCGAGGACATCGCCGGGCTGAACCCGGCCGTGATCGACGAGATGGGTATCCCGCGGATCACCTACACCTCCCCCGAGGTCGCCTCCGTCGGGCTGACCGAGGCACAGGCCCGGGAGAAGTACGGCGACCAGGTCAAGACCCTCACCTACGACCTGGCCGGCAACGGCCGCAGCCAGATCCTCAAGACCGCCGGCTTCGTCAAGCTGGTCAGCGTCGCTGACGGACCGGTGGTCGGGGTACACATGGTCGGCGACCGGATCGGCGAGCTGAGCGCCGAGGCGCAGCTCATCTACAACTGGGAGGCGTTCCCGTCCGACGTCGCCCAGCTGATCCACCCGCACCCTACGCAGAGCGAGGCGATCGGCGAGGCCCATCTCGCGTTGGCCGGCAAGCCGCTGCACGTGCACGGATAGGATCCCTGATCGTCCCCGCTTCACATCACGAGGAGTCGTACGAGATGCCGGTATCGGTCACCATGCCCCGGCTCGGCGAAAGCGTTACCGAGGGTACCGTCACCCGCTGGCTCAAGCAGGAGGGCGAGCGGGTCGAGGCGGACGAGCCACTGCTGGAGGTGTCCACCGACAAGGTGGACACCGAGATCCCCGCCCCGGCCGCGGGTGTGCTGAGCCGGATCGTCGTGCACGAGGACGAGACCGCCGAGGTGGGCAGCGAGTTGGCGGTGATCGACGGGGACGGCGCCACCGCCCAGCAATCCGCAGCGGGCCAGCACGCGGCGCCGGAGCCCGAGGAGCGCGCCACGGTCGAGGAGGAGCGCCCGGCACCGTCGGTCGACGAGCCCTCGACGGAGAAGCCGGCCGAGGCCGAGGCCGAAGCACCGGCACCGGCACCGGCACCGGCACCACCTTCGGGGGACGGCCGGGGCACCGTCGTGAAGATGCCGGCGCTGGGCGAGTCGGTCACCGAAGGTACCGTCACCCGCTGGCTCAAGCAGGTCGGCGACACCGTCGAGGCGGACGAGCCGCTGCTGGAGGTCTCGACCGACAAGGTGGACACGGAGATTCCGGCGCCGGCCGCCGGTACCCTCGTCGAGATCAAGGTCAACCAGGACGAGACGGTACCCGTCGGCGCGGACCTGGCCGTGATCGGCGGCGCGGGCGGCGCCCCAGCGCCGGCCCCCGCGCAAGAGCAGCGGGCCCCCGCGCAGCAGGAGCCGGCCGCCGCGGAGCCGGCGCCGGAGCCGGCACCGCAGGCGGAGCCGCAGAAGCAGCCGGCCCCGGAGAAGCAGCCGGCGCCCGAGGCCCGGGAAGAGGAGCCGCCGGCCTCGGACGACGGCGGGTACGTCACTCCGCTGGTCCGCAAGCTGGCCACCGAGCACCGGGTGGATCTGTCCAAGCTGCGCGGCAGCGGCGTCGGCGGCCGCATCCGCAAGCAGGACGTGCTGGAGGAAGCCGAGCGCCAGCGGCAGGCCGCCGCCAAGCCCGAGCCGGCCCCCGCAAAGGCGGCACCGGTGGCCAAGCCCGAGCCGAGCCCGCTGCGCGGCCGGACCGAGAAGCTGACCCGGATGCGGGCCACCATCGCCCGCCGGATGGTCGAGTCGCTGCAGACCTCGGCGCAGCTGACCACGGTCGTCGAGGTGGACATCACCCGGATCGCCCGGCTGCGCGACCGGGCCAAGGCCGAGTTCCAGGGGCGCGAGGGCGTGAAGCTGTCCTTCCTGCCGTTCTTCGCGCTGGCCGCGGTCGAGGCACTGCGGGTACACCCGAGCGTGAACGCGTCGATCGACACCGAGGCCGGCACGGTCACGTACCACGACGCCGAGCACCTGGGCATCGCGGTGGACACCGAGCGGGGCCTGCTCGTACCGGTGATCCGCAGCGCCGGCGACCTCAACCTGGCCGGCCTGGCCCGGCGGATCGCCGACCTGGCCGAGCGGACCCGCGATAACATGGTGTCCCCGGACGAGCTGTCCGGCGGCACGTTCACGCTGACCAACACCGGTAGCCGTGGGGCACTGTTCGACACGCCGATCATCAATCAGCCGCAGGTCGGCATCCTCGGTACCGGGGCGGTGGTCAAGCGCGCGGTCGTCCTCGACGACCCGGACCTGGGCGAGGTCATCGTGCCCCGGTCGATGGTGTACCTGGCCCTGACGTACGACCACCGGCTCGTCGACGGAGCCGACGCGGCCCGGTTCCTGGGTACCGTCAAGGAGCGCCTGGAGGCCGGCCAGTTCGAGGCGGAGCTGGGACTCTAGGGCTCATGCGGATCGTGGTCGGCGGGTCGTCGGGCTTCATCGGCACCGCGCTCGTCGACCGGCTGCGCGCGGCCGGGCACCAGGTGGTCCGGCTGGTCCGCCGGGACAGTGCAGAACCGGACGAGGTGACCTGGCGTCCGATGGTCGAGCCGCTGGACCCGGCCGCCGTCGACGGCGCGGACGCGGCCGTCAACCTGGCCGGGGTCGGGGTCGGCGACCACCGGTGGAACGCCGCGTACAAGGCGCTGATCCGGGCCAGCCGGGTGACCTCGACGCACGCGCTGGCAACGGCCGTCGCGGCCGCCCCGGCGCCGCCGCGGGTACTGCTGAACGCCTCGGCCGTCGGGTTCTACGGCGATACCGGCGACCGCGAGGTGGACGAGAGTGCGCCGCCGAGTGAGGGGTACTTCCCGGCCGTGTGCCAGGCCTGGGAGGCGGCCACGGAACCGGCCGAGGCGGCCGGGATCCGGGTCGCACACCTGCGCACCGGACTGGTACTCGGGCCGGGCGGCGGGCTGCTCAAACCGGTGGCGCGGCTGTTCCGGCTCGGGCTGGGCGGGCGGCTGGGCAGCGGGCGGCAGTGGATGCCCTGGATCTCGCTGGCCGACGAGGTATCGGCGATCGAGTTCCTGCTGACCGCCGACGACGTCACCGGCGCGGTCAACCTGACCGGGCCGGCTCCGGTCACCAACGCGGAGTTCACCCGTACCCTCGCCGGGGTGCTGCACCGGCCGGCGGTGCTGCCGGTGCCGGCGTTCGCGCTGCGACTGGTGCTCGGCGAGTTCGGCGCCGAGGCGGTGCGCGGGCAGCGGGTACTGCCGGCGGTGCTGGCGGCCGCCGGGTACCGCTTCGTACACGCCGACCTGGAGTCCGCGCTGCGCTGGAGCCTGGGTCGATGACGGCGCTGGTGGAGCGGTCCCGGAAGGCGCCGTCGGCGGAGGTGCCTGCGCACCCCGGCCGCAACCGGCGCGCGGACCTCGCGATGCTCGGCGTCTGCGTGGCCGGCGCGCTGTACCTGACATTCGGGATGTGGCTCGACCCCGACCACCGGGTCATCGCGCACAACCAGGGCGACCAGTCGCTGTTCGAGTGGCTGCTGTCGTACGCGGCGTACTCGCCGCTGCACGGCGGCAACCCGTGGTTCACCACGCTGCTCAACTACCCGATGGGGGCCAACCTCGCAGTCAACACCTCGATGGTCGTGGTCGGCGGCGTCCTCGCCCCGGTGACGCTGACCCTCGGCGCGCCGGTCAGCTTCCTCGTGGTGCTGACGCTGAACCTGATCCTCACCCCGTACGCGTGGTACCACGTGCTGTCCCGGCATCTCGTCCGGACCCGGGCGGCGGCGGTGCTCGGCGGGTTGTTCTGCGGGTACGCGCCGGGCATGGTGTCGCACGCCAACGGGCACCTGAACTTCAGCGCGCAGTACCTGGTGCCGTTCGTCGCGCTGTGGACGCTGCGGCTGCGCGAGCCGGGCCGCGCGCTGCGCAACGGCGCGATCCTCGGGGTACTCGTCGCTCTCGCCTACTCGATCGGCGCCGAACTGCTGTTCTTCGTGGCGCTGGCGTGCGCGGCGTTCCTGCTCGCCTGGGCCGCGATGAACCGGGCGTCCGTGCGCACCGATGCCGGCCCGTTCCTGCGCGGGCTCGCGGTCGCGGGCGCCGTCGCTGGGGTGCTGCTCGCGTATCCGCTCCACATGCAGTTCGCCGGGCCGCAGCGGTACCACGGGATCGGGTTCGACCAGCGGGTGCACAGCGAGGACCTGGCCGCCTTCGCGGCGATCCCGAACCTGTCCCTCGGCCGGCTGCTGGGCCTGTGGGTGAAGCTCGCGCCGAACGTGAGCGAGGAGACCACGTTTTTCGGTCCGCTGCTGCTCGTGCTCGCCGTGGCGTGCATCGTCGTGCTGTGGCGTTCTCGTGGGCCGGCACCTGGGCCGGACCGGCAGGGCGGTGGTTTCCCCCTGGTCCGGGCGCTCGCCGTCACCGCGGCGGTCTTCGTCCTGCTGGCACTGGGGCCGCGGCTGCGGGTGGGCGGCCAGTGGACCGGACTCATGCTGCCGTACGCCGCGGTGGCGCGGCTGCCCGTCTTCGATTCCGCGCTGCCAGCCCGGTTCGCGCTGATGCTGATCCCGATCGTGGGGCTGCTGCTGGCCTTCGCGCTCGACCGGGCCCGGCTGCTCGAACGCCGGCCGCGCCGGCTGTGGTACGCCGCGCTCGCCGCCGCGCTGGTACCGATCGTGCCACTGACCATCCCGGCGGCGCCGCGGGACGCGGTACCACACTTCTTCACGGACGGTACCTGGCGCAAATATGTCCACAGTGGACAGACGCTGGTACCGGTACCGCCCGCCTCGGACCTGTTGCCCGACGGGCAGCGCTGGCAGGTGGCCACGAACTTCGGGTTCGCCATCCCGGCCGGGTTCTTCCTCGGACCAGGGCCGGACGGGCGCAGCCGGATCGGCCCGGTCCACCGCCCCACCTACGAAGTGCTGAACCTGGCCGCGCTCGACGGGTTCGAGCCGCTCATCAACGACTTCGACCGGGACCAGGCCAAGGCTGACCTCGCATACTGGCAGGCGAGCGTCGTCGTGCTCTCCGACGGAGGGCGGGGCAGCCGGTGGACCGACCGCCACGACCTGCTGCTCCGGCTCACCACCGAACTGCTCGGCCCACCGAAGCGGGTTGACGACGTCTGGCTCTGGCAGGTCGGCTGAGCCTGCGCTGGAGGTATGCACCTTCGAGTGCCGCACGTTCCGCGACTTCCACAACATCCAGATCGTCAACAAGTAGCTGTCCTCGCGACCGGGGCCGCTGGACCGGCGGCCCCGGTCGTGCGCTCAGCGCAGCGCGATCACCACGTCGCCGGAGAGCCGCCCGCGTTCGGGTTCGCGCGTCACCGCGCCACCGGCGAGCAGCGCGGTCAGCACGCGGGCCGTGTCCGAGGCCCGGAAGATGGTCTCGGTCAGCGTGAAGTGGCGCAGGTCGACCACGGTGGCGTGACCGACCGACTCGAGGTGCGCCAGGAGTTCGCGGCGCAGCGGGCCGGGGTGCGGGCTCAGCGAGATGTCCAGCAGATGGCCGTCCGGGTCGGTGGGATCCCGGTACCGGACGCCGGCGTACTCGTCGACCGCCCACAGCGAGTTCTTGAAGGCCTCCAGGCTCTTCGCCGACGGGGTGGCGAACGCGAGCAGCCGGCTGTCTTTCCCCTCAACCAGCTCCACCCCGGACGTCAGCGGGAAGCCGGCTTCCTGCAGCGCCTGCCGGTGCTCCGCCCAGCCGCCGGCCGGCGCGACGAGGATCAGCTCCGCCGGGCGGCCGCCCCGCACAGCCGGGATCGCCGGGACCGCGCCGTCGAGGTACCCCAGCAGCGGCGCGCCGGCCGCCCCGGCCGCCTTGAGCGCGACCGCGACCCGCTCCGCCGGATCACCGGCGACCGCGTGCACGCCCAGCTCCGGCGGGGTACCGAGCTCCGCCTGTACCGCGTCCAGCCGTTCGGTCAGCTCCCCCGTCTGCGGCGCCACCAGGACCACCGCCAGCCGGCGGCCGCGCAACCGGTCGCTGAACTCCGCGAACACCCGAAGCGCCGCCTCGGCCAGCCCGACATCGGCCGGCCCGGCCCAGGCCTGCACGAACGTGGCCCGCCGGGCGCTGTGCAGCGCGCCCGGGGCCCACGTGTCGAGGTACCGGACGAGCAGCTCACGGGTCACGTCGGCGATGGACATGGCTAATGTTGGCATCCGTGACGCCGGTTCTGGAACGTCTTATGGACCCTCACCGGCGGATAGATCAGCGGCATCTGTGGACTGGCCTACCGCCGCCGCCTACGGTTCGCCGCGGGACAGCCGGCTCGGCCACCAGGAGGCCCGGCCGAGGTCCACGGTGAGCGCCGGTACCAGCAGCGTCCGCACAACGAGCGTGTCCAGCAGCACGCCGAATGCGACCGTGAACGCCAGTTCGGCGAGGAACACCAGCGGCAGTACGGACAGCGACGCGAACGTCGACGCGAGCACCAGACCGGCCGAGGTGATGACGCCGCCGGTGACCGCGAGCCCGGCGAGGGTACCGGCCCGGTGCCCGCGTTTGCCGGTCTCCTCCCGTACCCGGGTCATCAGGAAGATGTTGTAGTCCACCCCGAGCGCGACCAGGAACACGAACGCGAACAGGGGGAACGCCGAGTCGGTACCGACGAACCCGAAGATCTCGCGGAACACGAAGCCGGACACCCCCAGCGTGGCGATGAACGACAGCACCACGGTCAGGATCAGCACCAGCGGTGCGAGGACCGCGCGCAGCAGCAGCACCAGGATCACGAAGACCACGACGAGGACCAGCGGGATGATGGTGTTGCGGTCCCGCTTCGCGGTGTCCTGGACGTCGAGGTTGATCGCGCTGAACCCGCCGACCTTGGCGTCGGCGCCCGGTACCGCGTGCAGCTTCACCCGCAGCGCCTTGATGACGTTGTGGCCGGCCGCGGTGTCCGGCGCGACGGTGAGCGTGACGTCGACCCGGGCCAGCCCGTCGACCACCTTCGCCGGGGCCGGCACACCGGGCGGCGCGCCCGTGAACGGCACGATCGGCTTGGCCACGCCGGGTACCTCGCTCGCCGCGACCATCACGTCGCCGAGCTTGTCCGCGTTCGCGATTATGACGGTCGGGGTACCGGTACCCGCGTCGAAGTGCTCGCCGAGCACCCGCTGGCCGGTGACCGAGTCCTGGGTGGTGGTGAACGACTTGTCCAGCGGCACCCCGTTGGGGTTGAGCTTGACCAGGCCGGCGGCCATGGCCAGCAGGATCAGCGTGGTCAGCACCCAGACCCAGCGGTACCGGCGGCCGACCACCCGCGACACCCGGCCCCACAGGCCATGCTCCTCGGCCGGGTGCGAGCCGTACTTCGGCCGGAACGGCCAGAACGCCACCCGGCCGGACAGCGCGAGGATCGCCGGCAACAGGGTCAGCATGCCGAGCAGCGCGGCCGCGATGCCGATCGAGCCGACCGGGCCCAGCCCCTTGTTCGACTTCAGGTCCGACAGCAGCAGGCACATCAGCGCGACGATGACGGTACCGCCGCTGGCCAGGATCGGCGCGAAGGCGGCCCGCCAGGCCGCCCGGATCGCGTCGAAGCGGCTCGGGAACCGGCGCAGCTCCTCCCGGTACCGGGAGACGAGCAGCAGCGCGTAGTCGGTGCCGGCGCCCAGCACGAGGACGTCGAGGATGCCCTGGCTCTGCCCGTTGAGCGTGATGACGTCGTGCTTGGCCAGCAGGTACACCGCGCCGTTGGCGATGGTGAGCGCGAAGACGGCGGTACCGAGGACGACGAAGGGCAGGATCGGGCTGCGGTACACCAGGATCAGGATGACCAGCACGATGATCCCGGTGACCAGGAGCAGCACCCCGTCGATGCCCTTGAACGAGTTGCCGAAGTCGGCGAACAGGCCGGCCGGCCCGGCGACGTGCGACTCCAGCCCGGGACTGGTACCGGCCAGGTCGCGGATCCACTGGACCCCGTCGCCGAGCACCTTCGGATCGGTCCCGGAGAACTGGACGAGGATCTCCGCGGCCTTCCCGTCGGTGCTCCACACCGGACCCAGCGGCGCCCCGACGAGCGCAGCGCCCAGGTGGCTGCCGATCTCCGCCTTATCCTTCTGGATCTTCGTCTTGTCCGCGTCGGTCAGCCCGCCGGCCCGGACGTAGACGACGATGCCGGTACTCGACTGGGTCGAGGTGAACCGCGGGATCAGCTCCTGCACCTTGGTGGACTCGGCACTCTGCGGCAGGAACGCGCTGTTGTCGTTCGTCTGCACGTCTGAGGTCTTGCCGGACAGCGGCCCGAGCGCGCCGCCGGTCACCAGCCAGGCCACGATCACCAGCGCCGGTACCAGCCAGCGCCACACGCTGCCCCCGCGCGTCCGCGACTCCTGCCTGGTCGGCTCCTTCTCCTTGACGGTCGTCATCTGGCGCCCCTCCCCCGAAGTGCCACGCTGTCGCCGAGTGTCAGGGTGAGGCTATCGGCGCTTGCTGAGAGAACCGGGCCGCGTCGCTGTGACGCACTCCACCACGGAAGCCGGACTACGCTTGCTCGCATGACCACGGTGCAGGCCCCGTTGACCGTGCTGCGCCCGGGGCTCGTCGACTACCAGGCGGCGTGGGATGAACAGCGCAGGCTGCACGCGGCGGTGGCCGACGGGCTGGCGCCGCCAACCGTCCTGCTGCTCGAGCACCCGGACGTGTACACCGCAGGGAAGCGCACCGAGCCATGGGAGCGGCCGCTGGACGGCACCCCGGTGGTGGACACCGACCGGGGCGGGAAGATCACCTGGCACGGTCCCGGGCAACTGGTCGGATATCCGATCCTGCGTCTCGCCGGCCGGCTCGACGTGGTCGCCTACGTCCGCCGGGTCGAGGCGATGCTCATCGCGGTCTGCGCCGAGTTCGGGGTCACGTCCGCCCAGCGGGTCAAGGGCCGCAGCGGGGTGTGGGTACCGGCGGACGAGCGGGGGCCGGACCGCAAGGTGGCCGCGATCGGCATCCGCGTCGCCCGCAGTACCACCCTGCATGGCTTCGCCCTCAACTGCGCCTGCGACCTGTCGCGCTTCGACCGCATCGTGCCCTGCGGCATCGCCGACGCCGAGGTCACCTCGCTGTCCAGGGAACTCGGCCGCGAGGTGACCGTCACCGACGCGCTGCCGGTCGTCGAACGGCACCTGCCGCTGCTGCTCTAGCGCTTCGACTTGTGCTGGTACCCGACCAGCATCGCGACGACCGTGTCCTTCGCCCGGTCATAGGTCACGCCAAGGCCGGTCAGCACCTGGGCGGCCGTGCCCTCCGGGACGCGCATCAGACTGAGCAGCAGGTGCTCGGTACCGACGTAGTTGTGGCCGATGTGGCCGAGTTCGAGCGCAATCTCGACCGCCTCGCCCAGGGCCTGCTTCGCGTCCTCGGTCACCGGCAGGTGCCCGCCGGGCGACCTGCCCCCGCCCGGGGTGAGCCGGGCGTGCACCGCCTCGGACACCGCCTCCAGCGACCCGACCAGCGTGACGAGTACCTTCGCCGCCAGCCCTTCCGGCTCGCCGAGGATGCCGAGCAGCAGGTGCCCGGTGTCGATCCGGTCGTGCTTGAGCGTGCGGGCGCGGTCCTGGGCCAGCACCACGACGTGCCGGGCCCGCCCGGTGTACCGCTCGAACTGGGCGTCGGCCCGCCGTTGCTGGGCCGCCTGCTTGGTGACGCCGAGGGCGTCGCCGATCTGGCTCCACGAGGCGCCCTCCGCGCGGGCCGCGTGCACGTAGTGGTCGACGAGCTGGTCGCCGAGATCGACGAGGGTACGGCTGCGCAGCCGCGCCTCGCCGATCTTGGCGACCGGGTCCGCGTCGGGCAGGTCGGCGTTGATCTGGTCGATCAGCTCCTGGAGTTTCACGGTGAGTGGCGTCACGCGCGTCAAGTGTGGGTTGACGGTACCGTTTCGTCAAGCCCAGGTTGACGCTATGGCGAAAGCCGGTGCAGGTCCCGCGGGAAGAGCGTGGTCTGCCGGACGTTGGCCGTGCCCACCAGGCGGGCCACGGACCGCTCCAGGCCCAGCGCGAACCCGCCGTGCGGCGGCATGCCGTGCCGGAAGGCCTGCAGGTACGCCTCGTAGGGTGCGAGGTCCTGACCGGCCAGTGCGGCGAGGTAGTCGCCGTACCGGTGCAGCCGCTGGCCGCCGGTCACGATCTCCAGGCCGCGGAAGAGCAGGTCGAAGCCGTTGGAGAAGGACGGTCGCCCAGGTTCCGGGTGGGTGTAGAACGGCCGCACCGCGACCCCGGTCCCGTCGAGCATGGCGGCCATCACCTCGCGCACCACCGCCATCACGTCCCGGTGGTCGCCGATGAACCCGAGCTCAGCGTCCAGCGACGTGTACTGCGCCAGATGCCGTACCGTGTCGTGCGGCTCGGCGCGGAAGACCGGCCCTACCTCGTACACCCGCTCGAAGACCCCGACCATCACCTACTTGTAGAACTGCGGGCTCTGGGCGAGGTACGCGGGGCGGCCGAAGTAGTCGATGCCGAAGACGTTGGCGCCCGACTCGGTCGCCGAGGCGACCAGCTTCGGCGTGTGGATCTCGGTGAAGTCCAGTGCGCCGAGAGCCTGCCGGAACCCGGCCACGGCTCTGGCGGACAGCTGATGCAGCGCGCGCAACAGCAGACAACCCGCACCCGTCATTCTGGTGCGGGGTTGTTATTTCCGCCATCATGAAAGCGGCTCGGCGACAGTAAGGGGCGGTGAACCGCGCTTTGGCCGTTGGCAAAGAATAAATCCGCCGTCAACATGCAGCCAGCCCCATATGGTGTGTTGCTCTATTGGCATATGGCACCAACGACACAGAGCGTTTGTTATGATCCGCCCCGGCCCTGGTAAGACTTGATGCGGCCGTTTCGGCGTGCAGGCTTCAATCAAGGCACGCAGGGCGAGATGGTGGCCGAAGCATGGAAAACGCTCACGGCATTGTTTGTCCTGGCACTTGCCAAACTCGTTCGGCCGGTGCCTTGCATATTCGCGGTATGCGTCGCGCCACTTGTCAGGGTCGAGGCAATCTGGTGGCGGGGAACTCGGCGGGTTGTTGAGATCGAAAGACATACCAGGCTCCCGCAGCTTGCGCGCCAAACCGAAAGGGTGCGGGAGGCCGCCCCTGTAGGAGCGACCCCCCGCTTCTCAACCGATTCCGCTGAACCTATGAGTGGCCGAATCGGGAGCTATTTTGTTCGAGGGGCGTTTATATCTTCTTGCGCATCCCTGCGCTTCCGCCCACCACTGCGGGGTAATGCGTCAGCAGACGGCCAAGACGGCGAGCCGTGGCCACATACAGCACGGCCGTAAACAACTCGCCTTCGTCATCGTCGAAAGCGATGGTCACAATCGGCACGCTGGACAGCGGAAAGCCGTCAACTGGCACACCTTGCATAAGTTGCACCGCAACGGCCAGCGGGTTTGGCGCGATGGGTGCAAGGTTAACGGCCCGCGACAAATGGTGGCCGCTGTTGCTTGTGGCCACCGTGCAGGTGGTCTTGTCGCACCACGGCGGATGTTCCGGCATGGGGCTGCCTTTTACGGTCTGCCTGGCAATGCTGGTGTCGGTCATTGGTGGGCTCTCCCAAAGTAGGCAAACGGCTTGGCGGGCAACGGTTCATCCGACTGGCGCTTGGGCGCGAGGGTTAGCCCTGGTTGGCGTTTGGGAAGCTGGCCATAATTCAGTAGCGTTTGCTGCAACTGGTTACGGCGGCGGCAAGGCTCAGCCACGCGGCAAGTTATACACCGGCCGCCAGCATCAGCCAGCAAGTGATCTTTTAATTCAGCCTGTAGGTCATCCAGAGCGCTACTGGCGAGGTATGTGGCCATAGCTTCGCTCGCCTCCCCTGCACCAAAATTAGGGCGGGAGGTAGCGACCAGGCCCTTTGACTGCTGACCGCTACCCCCGTGCTTGGGAGGTTAGAGCGGTGTAGTTATCGATGTATCGCAGAAAGCTATACGGGCTCGATACCCAGCTTGTG